>CESO01039283.1_pt1 | contig 12719 bp, 7 predicted proteins | sample 356341 | NCBI WGS metagenome assembly CESO01 (sample SAMEA2621812, study PRJEB7988) | marine metagenome | biome: marine biome (ENVO:00000447); feature: deep chlorophyll maximum layer (ENVO:xxxxxxxx); material: "saline water (ENVO:00002010), including plankton (ENVO:xxxxxxxx)" | depth 35 m
TTGGCAGATGAAGCTATTGGTTTTATTGAAGAGGAGCCGGAGGGATTAGAAGATGAAGAATCCGAGGAGTATGAAGATGAAAAAGTCGACGAGGACTTGGGAAAAGGGTCGTTGGAGGAGGAGGATATCGAGCTTGAAGCCGATAGTTCAGATGATTTTGCGGATCCCAAATTAAAAAGGAAATCGGATAAGAGAGAACCCGAACCTCTCAACGAGAACGAGCTTAGGATCGTAGATTTGGGAGGGTCCAAGGCGTCCGGTAATCAGGGTGAACTTCTTCTCGAAGGTGCACCGAAGGGTCGTTTCGACGGAGAGTCACCAAACGTTGACAAGGATGGCGAGGATCTCGACGTTCCTCCTTACCTTCGTAAGCGAGGTCGCCGCCGGTAGTGGGTTGACACAAGCAGTCACGCTTCGTTCATTGCGGTGTGCAGGTTTTACACGGACTCAAAGAGCTTTCTGAGTTTGATCGATCTTTTGGTCTAGCGTTGGGGGTTTTCGATGGAATTCATCTAGGGCATCAGGCTGTTATTGAGGCTGCTCGTGGGGCAGGGGCTCTCGGGGTGTTAACCTTTGATCCTCATCCAGTGGAGGTCTTGGCGCCAAACCATGCGCCGCGTCGTGTCCTATCAAGCCTCGATCAAAAGGAGCGTATCCTTTCCGGACTCGGGGTCGATTTTTTGGTGATCATCAAATTCTCCCCGGAATTCGCGGCTAGGGAAGCTCGCAAATTCGCTGATGATCTTTTTGCTACTGGGGTTAAGAAGCTTTCAGCTGGGGATGATTGGAGTTTTGGCCGCGGGCGCGAAGGGAACATGCAGCGTCTCCGTGAGTGGGGAAATGAATCGGGGGTCGATGTTCTTGAGATTTCTGCCATTTTACAGGACGGGCTCAGGATAAGTAGCACTCGAATTCGTAAGTGCTTACAAGAAGAGGATCTCGATTCAGTTGCGACAATGCTTGGAAGGCATTACTCGGTTCTTGGAAGGGTCATTCGCGGGCAGCAGTTGGGGCGGACAATTGGATTCCCCACCGCAAATGTCGTTGTTGCCGACGAGGTTTTACCTCCCAATGGCGTGTATGTGGTTGAAGGGAACGGAATTCCTGGTGTCGCAAATATTGGGACTCGGCCGACAGTCGATGACGGTCGGGGGCGTAGTTTGGAGGTTCACCTTTTTAGTGAAGATCTTCCGATGGATTATGGCTGGGAACTTGAAGTCGGATTCTTGCGAAAAATCCGAGATGAAAAGAAATTCCAATCACTCGAGGAGTTACGAAAGCAGATCGAGTTTGATGTTCAGAACGCGCAAAAAGGCTAGGGCTGTTCTACAGATTGCATTTGCCTTTTTGGCTGCCCATCGCTAAGGGCTGGGGGTCCGCTGCAAGCGCGGAATAACGCCATGGAAAAGAAAAGTGATTTTGGACTGATTGGTTTGGCCGTTATGGGTCAAAACCTTGTGCTTAATGTGGAAAGCCGCGGCTTTCAGGTTTCGGTGTATAATCGGACTAGTTCCAAGATGACCGAGTTCATCGCAGAAAACCCTGACCGGGCTCTCGTTGGGTGTGAAAGTCTCGAGGAATTTGTAGAATCTCTCGCAACTCCACGCAAAATTCAAATCATGGTGCAGGCTGGTGGGCCGGTCGATGCTGTCATCAGATCTCTTATGCCTCTTCTCGATCCTGATGATATCATCATCGATGGTGGTAATTCTCTTTATACCGATACCGAGCGTCGTGATAAATACGTTGGTGAGGCCGGGTTCCGGTTTATTGGCGCTGGCGTTTCAGGTGGCGAAGAAGGGGCACTCAAAGGTCCTTCGATTATGCCCGGCGGTCCCACTTCGACTTGGGAGGTGATGAAACCAATTTTCGAAAGCATCTCCGCAAAAGTCGACGGCGAACCTTGCGTTGTTCACATCGGGGAGGGTGGTGCTGGTCACTTTGTAAAGATGGTTCACAATGGCATCGAGTATGGCGACATGCAGCTCATCTGTGAGGCCTATAACATTTTTAAGGCTGCCGGATTTACCAACGTAGAACTCGCCGATATTTTCTCCGATTGGAATGCCGGCGATCTTGAATCCTTCCTCATTGAAATAACTGCAAATATTTTCAAGCAAACTGATCCAGAGACCGGTGAACACATTGTGGATCTCGTCGTCGATAAAGCTGGTCAAAAAGGAACCGGTCGTTGGACCATGATGGAGGCTGTTGAGCACGCTGTTCCACTCTCGACGATCGGAGCTTCCGTCGAAGCACGCATCCTCTCAGCAATGCGTGACCAAAGGATTGACGCTTCAAAGATCCTTCAAGGACCTTTGAATACCGATTTTAGTCTTGGTGATATGAGTAAAGAGGATCTTGTCGCAAAAGTAAGAGACGCGCTTTATGCTTCAAAAATTGTTTCGTATGCTCAGGGGCTTGACCTGATCACCAAGGTTGGTGCCGAAAAAGGTTGGGATCTCAATCTGGGTGAAATCGCTAAAATTTGGCGTGGCGGCTGCATTATTCGGGCCCGCTTTCTTAATCGGATTACCGAGGCTTACCGGAGCGATGCTCCTACCAATTTGATGTTGGCTCCATTTTTCACGGATATTCTAACCAATGCCCAGCAGAACTGGCGTGAAGTGGTCAGTCTTGCGGCGCTCAACGGCATTCCGGCCCCAAGCTTCGGAGGCTCACTTTCCTATTACGACAGCTACCGGTCCGAACGCCTCCCAGCAAACCTTTTGCAGGCGCAGCGTGACTTCTTCGGAGCTCACACTTATGAGCGTCTTGATAAGCCAGCCGGCGAGTTCTTCCATACTGAAGATTGGCCCGAGCTTATCAGCTAGAGCGGATTTGATACTATTTTGAATTGGTGTTCTCTAAATCGGGGAGCGTCGTTCCTATTGTCCCGTCGCAGGAAAATCTTGGAAAAAAATCCTAGTTCTTCCTTCTCTGACAGGTCCTCTTGTAAAAAATTAGTGTTTAAAGCCTCATGCTCAATGTTTTGTTGTTTGAGTAGACAAGGGGTATTGACGAATTTTTTATAATCGTCATTTTTAAACCAATCGCATTTAAGCGAAATTGCTAAATTATGAAAAATATCATCGATCGATTCAGAAATCTTAGCGCCGAATTAAGGCTAGGGACATCGCTTGGCCTGAAGCCTCTTTTTTCGCTAAGCTTACTAGCCTTAGCTGGAACAGGGGTGGCATCTGCTAAGGAGAACCACGGAGTAGGTGGTGACGTTACCAAATGCCCGGTAATGGGATCGCAGGCGGCTCCTGCAGCCCGCCACACAGCGGCTTCAGCGTATGGTAATCGTGACTGGTGGCCCAATCAATTGAACTTGGGTATCCTTCATCAGAATTCTAATAATGGAAATCCGGTCGGTGGAGAATTCAACTATGCAAAGGAATTTGAAAAGCTTGATTTGGCTGCTTTGAAAAAAGATCTGGCTACCCTTATGACGGATTCTCAAGATTGGTGGCCTGCGGATTATGGGCATTATGGTCCACTATTTATCCGACTCGCATGGCATAGTGCAGGAACATACCGAACCTATGATGGGCGTGGAGGAGCTTCTGATGGAACGATTCGTTTTGCGCCTCTTAACAGCTGGCCAGATAATGGGAATCTCGATAAGGCGCGGCGACTTCTTTGGCCCATCAAACAAAAGTATGGGCAGAAAATTTCATGGGCCGACCTTATGATTTTAAGTGGCAATGTGGCTCTTGAGTCCATGGGGTTCAAAACCTTTGGCTTCGGAGGAGGTCGCGCCGATGTGTGGGAGGCGCAGGAAGATATTTATTGGGGGCCCGAGAGTGAGTGGTTGGCTAAGAAACGTTACGATGATGGTAAGCTTGCTAACCCTCTCGCGGCGGTTCAAATGGGTTTGATCTATGTTAACCCTCAGGGTCCTGACGGTAACCCCGACCCACTCGCCTCGGCCAAACAGATTCGTGAGACCTTTGGTCGCATGGGGATGAATGATGAGGAAACGATCGCCCTCATTGCTGGCGGACACACCTTTGGTAAAGCTCACGGAGCTCATAGTCCTGAAGGAAATGTTGGGCCTGAGCCAGAAGCTGCTCCTTTGGAAGAACAGGGATTGGGTTGGAAGAATAGCAAAGGGAAAGGTAACGGCGTTGATACTATTACAAGTGGTCTTGAGGGAGCTTGGACTAGCACCCCAGCCCAGTGGTCACATAGCTACTTTGCCAACATGTTTGCTTACGATTGGGAACTCACTAAAAGCCCGGCAGGTGCCAAACTTTGGATTCCAAAGGGTGGAGCAGCTGCTGGGACAGTACCTGATGCTCATGATCCCACTAAACGTCATACTCCGGTGATGTTCACTTCGGATCTCGCGCTGAAACTTGACCCGATCTACGGACCAATATCGAAGCGCTTTCTCGAGAAGCCCGATGAATTTACAAAAGCTTTTGCTAAGGCTTGGTATAAGCTTACTCACCGCGACATGGGGCCCATTACGACTCATCTTGGTGATGAGGTCCCTGTGGCTCAGGTTTGGCAGGATCCGGTTCCCAGGATTGATCACCCAATGATTGGTGAGGCTGAAATTAAATCGCTCAAAGCCAAGTTGCTTGATTCGGGGCTAACTCATTCACAACTGATCTCGACCGCTTGGGCTTCGGCCTCGACCTTCCGAGGAAGTGATAATCGTGGCGGTGCTAATGGGGCTCGAATCCGGCTCGCTCCCCAAAAGGGATGGGCCGTAAATCAGCCTGAGCAGCTAGTCAAAATTCTTCCAGTTCTCGAGAAGTTGCAGAGCGAATTCAATGCTTCGGCAAGCGGTGGCAAAAAAGTCTCGCTCGCAGATTTGATTGTTCTAGGCGGTTCAGTTGCAGTCGAAGCTGCAGCCAAGAAGGCAGGTCACGAGATTACCATTCAGTTTGTTCCGGGAAGGACAGACGCGAGTCAGGAGATGACTGATATTGAGTCCTTTGCCGTTCTTGAGCCTAAGCAGGACCCTTTCCGTAACTTCCTAGGAAGAACTTTGGATCGCCCCGCTCCTGAGACGCTCATTGATCGTGCCCAGCTCCTGACTCTTACAGCCCCTGAGATGACAGCTTTGATTGGGGGATTGCGTGTTCTCGATACGAATGTCGGCTTTCCTAGTTTGGGTGTTTTGACTGATGAGCCTGGGTCTTTATCGAATGACTTCTTTGTCAACCTTCTCGACATGGGAACCAAGTGGAAGGTCTCACCGATGTGTAAGCACTTCTATGAAGGTCGTGATCGCGGAACGGGTAAGGTGAAATGGACCGCGTCATCAGTTGATCTTGTTTTCGGCTCAAATTCCCAGTTGCGCGCGATTGCAGAAGTTTACGGGAGCATGGATGGCGAAAAGAAGTTTGTAGCGGATTTCGCTGCAGCGTGGACAAAGGTTATGAATCTGGATCGATTTGATCTTGAGGAGTAGACGAAGCTTACGATCAAGGCTTCCAAAGCTCGGGGTTTTCTCCGAGCTTTTTTGTCTTGAAGTGATTATGAAGGCCTGAGTGATTGTCTGCTGAAGTCTATTGTAAGTGCCTATGGCGCTTGACCAATTCCTTTAGTATGAAGGGGGATAAGTAGGATTTTTTTTAGTTTTCATCGACTTCTATCAATAGAGTTACTTATTTCTCTTAGATGCATGAAGATATCGCAAAAGTGCTGATCGCTGAAGAAGTGATCGAGAAGAGACTCGATGTGGTCGCGCGTAAAGTTCATGCGGATTTTGCCGATGAGGATTCACTGCAGGTCGTGGCCCTTTTGAAGGGAGCTTTTGTTTTTATGGCAGATCTGTTGCGGAGGGTTCCCTTGAGACTTGAGGTCGAATGTCTAAATGTTGCGAGTTATCATGGCGGAACTGAGAGTTCTGGGCATGTTGATTTCCTCGATCGTAAACTACCCGACGTCAATGGTCGCTGCGTTCTTTTAATTGACGATATTCTTGATACCGGCCGGACTTTGGCAGCGGTGACTGAGAAGCTCCGCGAAATGGGAGCAAGGGAAGTCAAGACTTGTGTCCTGCTTACCAAAGATAAGAAACGCGCCCAAGAGGTAGAGGCGGATTATTCAGGATTTGAAATTGGGGATGAATTCGTCGTTGGATACGGCCTCGATTTCGATGGGAAGTATCGTAATTTACCCTACGTTGGTGTGCTTGATCCCTCAGTGATTTCCTCATGAAATGTTCTGTTATTAGAGAAATTGATTCCCTTGATCGGATCGTTCGATCAGAGGGGCAGCTGCACTGTGCGGTCGTTCAGGGCTTGGATTTGCGCGCGGTGAATCTTCCGTGGACAGAGTTGGGCTGTGATGGAGCAGTTTTTCTAGGTTGTCGTTTCCCGGCTGAGGTTTCGGTTTGTGATTTAATAGATAAGGGGGCTCTGGTTTTCCCTCAATTTTCCGATCTACCTTTTAATCCCTATCGTCCCGACCTTTACACGCGGGAAGAGCTCATGGAGGGGTGGACACAGGAAGATGATCAGAGCGTAGACAAGAAGATCTATGATCACTTCGTAAAGTATGGGAAAAAGAATCCAGATATTATCGAGGCATTGGCGGAACGACTTCACGATCATGCGATTGATGATGGCTTAACTGACCTTCTTGAAGGTCGTGTTGAGAAAGATGGGGTGAAGAAAGTGGTCGCGATCATGGGGGGGCACAGCACAGGGCGTAACGATCCAGCTTTTAGGAAAGTCGCTCATCTGGCCCGAGAGTTAACTGCTGCTGGATATTTTATTGCGAGCGGTGGTGGACCGGGAATCATGGAGGCAGCTAACCTAGGAGCATACCTTGCTGATATTAACGAGGCTGAGTTGGATGGTATTCTTGATGACCTCTCAGCGGCTCCCAATTATAGTGATGAAGGTTACCTTGCCGCGGCTAATCGGGTTATTGAGAGGTATCCGACCGGTTACTCAAGTCTTGCGATTCCGACTTGGTTTTACGGTCATGAGCCGACCAATATGTTTGCGAACAACATCGCGAAGTATTTCTCAAATAGTATTCGTGAAGACGGGCTTCTCGCGATCGCGCGATATGGAATCATTTTTGCTCCCGGTCGCGCTGGAACAACTCAGGAAATTTTTCAGGATGCCTGTCAAAATCATTACGCCAGCTACCAAGAAGTGAGCCCAATGGTCTTTCTGGGGACTGAACGATATACTCAGGAAACGCCATTGTGGGAGACAATCCAGAGTCTCTCGGAGGGACGTCATTACCATGAGATGCTTCTCCTGAGCGATAAAGTCGAAGAAGTGGTGTCCTTTATCAAAGACCATCCTCCGGAGCCCAGCGATGGGGTTGCTTCGACGAAGGTTTCTTCTTAGGTTTTGTCGGTTGAGCCTGCAAAATAGACGTTTCCTGATCGCGTAATTTGCTCAGTGCGGTATTTAGTCCTCCTATGAGTTACACACGTCGTCATTTGCTGCAGGGGAGTCTGGCCGGAGGAGCTGCGGGTGTTCTGACAGGTCTTGTTCAGGGGCAGGAAAGTTCTGGGGCGAAAACGATCCATAAAAAGCCGCGCGGTATTATTTTTTGCGTCTCAGATGGGATGAGTCAGGGGGTTCTCTCGATGACCGAGGCGTTTTCAAATCAGGTGCGAGGTAAAGGGACTTCTTGGTGGGAATTGCTTGCTGGGGGTGAAGCGGTTCTCGGTTTAATGGATACAGCCTCCTCGAGCTCTATGGTTACGGACTCGGCTGCCGCTTCTTCAGCTTGGAGTTCTGGGAAACGAGTGCCAAATGGCCAGATTAACTTTGATGAAAATGGAAAACGGCTCGAGTCGATCGGTGAGACTCTTGAGAAAGAGCAAGTCAGATTAGGCTTAGTTTCGACGGCAAGTATTACGCATGCAACTCCGGCGGGTTTTGCGTCCTCGGTTCTCAATAGGGGACAAGAAGATGCGATCGCTACGCAATACCTAAATCGGGTGGATGTCATCTTAGGAGGAGGATCCAGGTTTTTTGATCCTAAAAAACGGCAAGATAAGAAGGATCTTTTTGGGACCTTTGCGCGTGAAAAATATGATGTTGTGAAATCGCGGAATGGTCTTTTGAAATCAAAGTCACGGAAGATTTTGGGAACTTTTTCTCCAGGATATATTCCCTACACAATTGATCGTGATCAGAACAAGGAGATGCAGAAGGTGGTTCCGACTCTTGCCGAGATGAGTGAAGCAGCCTTATCTCGTTTCCTTGATGATGATGCCTCTTTCCTGCTTCAGATTGAAGGGGCTAGAATTGATCATGCCGCACACAAAAATGATATTGGCGCAATTTTGCACGAGCAGATGGCATTTGACGATGCAGTTGCCAAAGTTCTGGCCATGACAGGTGGGCGTGATGATATTCTCGTTGTTTTGACAAGTGATCATGGTAATGCCAACCCAGGTTTGAATGGAACTGGGGCAGGCTATCGCCAGACCGATGAATCCTTTTCAAAAATCGCCAAAATTAAAGGTTCCGCTGAATTTTTTCTCCAGCGTTGGCAGCAGACGAAAACGAAATCGGGAGGGGGCCTAGGTCAGCTTATGGAGGGGGTTTATGGATTTAAACCTTCATCTCAGGAGCTGGAAGCTCTCATGGATCGTTGCGCTGGGAAGAAGGTGACTGAATGGAGTCACCAACTTTCTAATCCAGTCGGCCTGCTGGGACAGATTGTCGGTAACGTCACTGGGGTGGGTTGGACCGGGATTTGCCACACTTCTGATCCTACGCAGCTCACCTCGATTGGGCCGGGTGCCGGGGAGTTTTCTGGGCTTGTGAGGAATGATTCAGTCCGAGATCGTCTTCTTAGACTTCTTTTGTAATCGCGGATTTGGTTTCCTTTCTTGCTCTTTGAGAATGTCTTCTTCATCTTCTGAAGAACTCGTTTTAAAACTATGAACAACAAACGTCGTCACTTCCTCAAGTCCTCTCTCGCCGCTGGTGTTGCACCTTTCATCTCTGGTGGAATCGCCGGCGCACAAATTATCGGGGCGAACAACCGCCTCCGCCTTGCCGTCGCCGGCGTGAATGGCCGTGGGAAAAGTCATATTGATGGGTTTCTTGGCCAAAAGGGGGTCGAGATTGCTTATCTGATTGATCCCGACAAGAAGGTTTTGGCTCAGCGGATGGCCGATCTTCGTAAAAAAGTAGAAGGCAAAGGTCTGCCCTTCACCACTAAAGGAGTTTCCGATGTGCGTGAAGCTTTAGCTGACAAAAATCTCGATGCTATTTCTATCGCCACGCCCAATCACTGGCACTCCCTGATGACAATTTGGGCGGCTCAGGCAGGGAAGCATGTTTACGTTGAGAAGCCGATGAGCCATGACGTTGCGGAGGGAAGAATCTGTGTCGAAGCTCAGCAAAAATACGGGGTTGTCGTTCAGCACGGGACACAGCGCCGCTCTGATGCTGGGATTGCAGGGTTGAGCGAAGCTATTCGTGCTGGGAAGTTTGGCCGCCTCAAGATTTCTTATGGCTACTGTTGTAAGCCGCGCGGTGGCATCGGTTTTGATAAAGTTTCTGCTCCGCCCAAAAACCTTGATTGGAATCTGTGGCGCGGTCCCGCGCAGATTGATGACTATCACGCAAACTATGCCCACTACGATTGGCATTGGTTTTGGAAGACCGGTAATGGTGATATGAATAACCAAGGAACTCATCAGCTCGACGTCGCGGCTTGGGCTCTTGATGAAGATCAAACGAATCCGACTCGTGTCATGTCACTGGGTGGGCGTTTTCAGTGGAATGACCAAGGTGAGACACCTAATACCATGATGGGGATGGCGGAATATCCGAACGGGCAATGGGCCTTCTTTAATGTGCGTAATGTGAACTACAAAGGTTACGAACGTCAGGTTGAGAATGAATACTACTTCGAAGATGGTGGTCGGATTATTCGTAATAAATACTATGCGCCTGGTTCTAAAAAAGGCGAGTCGGTCAAAGTTCCTCAGGGAGATGTCACCCCAGGAGGGAATTGGGGGAGTTTCATTACTGCCTGCCGCGAAGGAAAACCTGAAATGGCAAACGGAAACGTTCTCGAGGCCCATTACGGCTGTGTTCTTGGCCACCTCATGAATAACTCATATCGTCTTGGTGAGAAGGTTCCTTTCAATGCTAAGGCTGGTCGCTTTGGAGATAATACCCCCGCCGCTGAACACTTTGGAAAACTTCATGGCATCATGGCTGGTGGGGTAGGGGTTCCCAAGAATGGGGCGGAGTATGTTGTTGGTCCTTGGCTTAAATTTGATCCTAAGTCTGAGAAGCATGTTGGAGATCATGCGGTAGAAGCTAATGCCCTTCTTAAAGATTCGAATCGTAAAGGCTTTGAGGTTCCCGCCCCTGGAAAGGTGTAAAGGGCCTTGAGGTGAGCTTCTTCTATTTTTGATTTTAGTTAAAAATAAGGGCGGCCATGAAGGTGGCCGTCCTCAAATTGAATGGGAAGAATTCGTCCTCTCGTCTTGTAGAATTGGCTACCTCATGGGGTGCGCCTTGAGCAGTTCATCGGGGCTGTAGAGCCCCTGCTTGTCCTTGATTTCATCGCGCACTTTTTTCACATCATCTGGCCGGATTGGGGAGGCGTTGTTACCGAAAGAGTTGCGCACGTAGGTTAGGACCGAGGCGATCTCCCCATCATTCAGAAGCGACTCGAAGGGAGTCATGGGAACTTGGCCCGGGTATTTCTTACCCGCCACTTCGATGGGGCCCATGAGACCTTTTAAAGTAAGTTTGATGAGACGATCTGAATCGCCCTGAGCCCACTTCGTTCCATTCAGCGGTGGGAAACCAGAGCCTGGTAATCCTTTGCCATCAGGTTGGTGGCAGGTCGTACAGTGAGCCTCCCGACCGTAAACCTCTGCTCCCTTGACGAAGCGAACGGCATCTTCCTTTGAAAGGTGCTTTGGTGCGGTGACTTTTTTGGCGACCTCCCCTTTGACGGCGCTTCCTGAGAAGACATTCGCAGCAAATTCGAAGCTTTGTTTCATAGTAGAATCAATGCCCTTCGCTTCAGCAATCGCGAGGACGGCGAGCCCCTGGTTTGCAGGAAGGTATGAGGCGGCAGCGAGAGACTCGAGACGGACGCGACCGTGATCATCGTTTGCCGCTCTGGAAAGGATCTCGGTCAGGTTGGCAAGTTTGTGCTCATTGAAACGAGCAACGCGGACCGCAGCCGCGCGAATACGATGGTCTTTAGAGTTAGAGAGCTCGTTGAGGAGATCAGCATCGACCTGATCAGCTCCCCAAGTCACCCAGAGTGCCTCAAGTTTAAGCCGGTGATTATTTTGTTTGGCGGCCCATGCGCGAGCAGCTTTGGCAACTTTTACTCCATCCCGTTCGCGAAGTTCGCGACGAGTGCGATAGCGCGTGCGATACTCAGGAAGAGTGAGGTTGGCGAGGAGTTGATCGATTGAGGCACCATCAACTTCGGCTGGCTTAACCAAGGGGCGTGAGGGATAGGTCACGCGGTAGATCCGGCCGTGCTCGTGGTCGCGGAGGGGGTCACGTGCACTGTGCTGCATGTGACCGATGAGTGCGTTTTGCCAGTCAGCAACGTAGAGAGAACCATCTGGAGCAAATTCGAGATCGACGGGTCGGAAGTTCAGGTCCTTTGAAACGTAGAGATCCTGAACATACTTGGTGGTGTAGCCGGTTTCATTTTCGATCAATTTGTGCTGCTTCGCTCCGAGGTAGCCGATGTTATTATTGATGAGGATGTCTCCTTGGGCCTCATCAGGGAAGTGGCGGCTAGAGACGAGCTCAATGCCCGAGGTGGGGCGGACCTTATTGCTTGTGAGAAGGTCGGGAGCTCTGAAGTTTGCGCCGTATCGTGCCTTAACGGTTCCGGGGAGCATCCAGGTCATGGAAGGTCCAGAGGTGTGGAGAAAAAAGTCCTGACCGTAGTCGTCAAAGGCAACACCCCATGGGTTTGGGATGCTGTATTGTGCGTAGCGGAGGATGTGTTTGCGTTGTGGGCTGTAGCGCCAGAAGCCGCCGTTGGTTCCCCGTTCGGGTCCATAAACGCTTTCGGTGTTTGAGTGAAGGAACACCCCCTCGTTCATCACGAAGGCGCCGCTAGGGTCAGCGCAAAATGCCGAGATAGCGTGGTGGGTGTCGTGATCATCGAACCCGCTTAAGAGGAGTTCTGAGACGTCGTATTTATCATCCCCGTTGGTGTCTTGTAGACGAACCAAGCTTCCGCTTTGGGAGACGTAAACACCATCGTGTGAGATCTCGAAGCCGATCGGAATGTGAAGATCATCAGCGAAGACGATCTGCTTATCAGCAACCCCATCATGATCGGTGTCCTCGAAGATGAGGATCTTATCCTTAGGGCGAGCATCCCCGATGCGGTAGTGTGGGTAGCTTTCCATGGTTGACACCCAAAGACGTCCCTTATTGTCAAAGGCAATCTGCACGGGGTTTTTTAGGTCGGGAAAAGTTTTTTCTGATGCAAAGAGCTCGATCTTGTAGCCCTCAGGAGTTGCAATTCTTGTCTCAGCAACCTCACCCTCCAAGTAGTCAACCGTGCCATTCTTCCCGCTCGGTCTGTAGTTGGATTTTACCGGTGGGAGCTCGATGGTTTTGGAATCAGCGGCCACCAGGTCGAAGGGCTTATCTTGCAAGGTAGCCCAAATCGCCTGATCACGATTAGCAGTCATCTGACGGGTCTTTTTTAACTCGAAAGGATAGTTATCTGGCCCGAAGGGATTATAACGACGCCCATAGACG
>CESO01131137.1_pt1 | contig 12716 bp, 10 predicted proteins | sample 356341 | NCBI WGS metagenome assembly CESO01 (sample SAMEA2621812, study PRJEB7988) | marine metagenome | biome: marine biome (ENVO:00000447); feature: deep chlorophyll maximum layer (ENVO:xxxxxxxx); material: "saline water (ENVO:00002010), including plankton (ENVO:xxxxxxxx)" | depth 35 m
GGCTCGTCGATCGTGGTTGGATTGATCATCTTCATCATTCTGGTCGTGGTTCAATTCGTGGTCATCACCAAGGGTGCCACGAGAATGAGTGAAGTGGCGGCCAGATTCACGCTGGACGCCATGCCCGGCAAGCAGATGGCGATCGATGCCGACCTGTCCGCTGGGCTGATCGACGAGCGGGAGGCCAGGCGGCGTCGGGACGAGGTCACGGAAGAGGCCGACTTCTATGGTGCCATGGATGGTGCGAGCAAGTTCGTCCGAGGAGATGCCATCGCCGGCATCATCATCACGGTCGTCAACATCATCGGTGGCATCGCAATCGGTCTGTTCATGAAGAACTGGGATTTCCAGGAGACGGTATCCGTCTTCACGACGCTCACGATCGGTGACGGTCTGGCCAGTCAGATACCCGCCTTCATCATCGCCATCGCCGCTGGTCTCATCGTCGCCCGAACAAGTGATACGGAGACCATCGGTGACGAAGTTCCACGGCAGTTGGCCTCCCAGCCACGGGCCTTGTATCTGGTTTCGGCCTTCCTCTGCGTTCTGGCGATGACGCCGTTGCCAACGATCCCCCTCCTGGTGGCAGCCATCGTGATTGCACTCGTCGGGTGGTCCGTCGATAGATATGCCCATGACCAGAAGGCCGCGGAGACCGATTCCGAGGAATCCTCCCGCGAGTCGGGTCCGCCCGCCGAAGCGGCGGTGGAGGATCTGGTCATGGTCGATACGCTGGAAATCGAGATTGGCTACGGTCTGGTTCCACTGGTCGATGCCGGTCGCGGTGGTGATCTGCTCGACAGGATCGCAGCCGTCCGGCGGCAGCTGGCGGTCGAGTTGGGGATCGTCGTCCCACCGGTGAGAATTCGCGACAACGTTCAACTGGAAGCCAACCAGTACAAGGTGCGTCTTCGTGGTGCCTTGCTTTCAGGCGGGATGGTGTACCCCGAACTCGTGATGGCGATGAATTCCGGCGAAGCCGTCGAGCCTCTCGAGGGTGTCCAGGGTCGTGAGCCAGCATTCGGTCTGGATGTCACTTGGATTCATCCCGATGCCCAGTCGCGAGCCGAGATGCTGCATTACACCATTGTGAACGCCTCCAGCGTCATGGCGACCCACTTCACCGAACTGGTGAGGGAGCATGCCGCGGATCTCGTCTCGCGTGAAGAGGTCTGTCGATTGATCGAACAGCTGAAGAACACCTCACCGAAGCTGGTCGAAGAGACTGTTCCATCCGTGGTCAAGCCCGCTGAAGTGCAGCGGGTTCTTCACAATCTGCTCAGAGAGCGAGTTCCCGTCAGGGATCTGGAGACGATCCTGGAGACCATGGGGGACTGGGTATCTCAGACCCGGGATCCCGGGGTGCTGACCGAATATGTCCGTAACTCCCTCAGGAGAAGCATCTCGCAGCAACACGCTCGTCCTGACGAGCAGGGTGCGCTTCGCATTCACTGTGTCACGCTCGATCCCGAGCTCGAGGAGCTGGTGTCGGGTCATATCGAGCGGGGGCCGGCTGGAACGACGCTCACCATGCCGCCTGCACGAATACAGCAGGTGATCAACTCTGTTGCCGGCAGTGTCGAGGGATTGCTTGCTCGCGGGTATCATCCGGTCGTGATTACTTCACCGACGGTTCGGGCTCAGTTGTGGCAGATCCTCGAAAGCAGGATTTCAGGCGTTGCCGTATTGGCCTACAACGAGATAGAAAAAGGCATCGATGTTGAATCGGTTGGACTTGTGTGTCTGAGGAAGGACGAGCCGGTGCCCGCGGGCGTCGCGTGATCGTCGACATGTCTTGAGAACGATGGAATTGAAAGCCATGGAGGGCTTGAAAGTGCAGAGCAAGATCTATCGCGCCAATACGATGAGTCAGGCGGTTGTCGGGCTTCGTGAGGATCTCGGATCCGATGCCGTGATTCTTGAAACCAGAACGGTTCGACGAACAGGATTCTGGGGAATGCTCGGCGCCACGATCGTCGAGGTCCATGCTGCCAGAGCAGCCGAGGTCAGGGACGCCAGAAACCGCACGACGACCACAGCGGACCAGTCCCCGGATGAAGTGTCCCGGAGCAAGGAGTCCATTCATCCGGAGGTGACGGTTCGTGAGCCGATAGAGGTGCTCGCCCCCGAGACTCGAACTGCCGACATGCCGTCTCAGCCTCGGGAAGGCGCTCCCGATCGCGAAGCCACTCGTCGAATGGCTCGAGCCATGCTCGAGCGCCTGGAGTCCAAGTCCACTCCTGAACCCAAGCCTGTTGCTGCTGAGGTGGATCTCGTTCGAAGCGAGATCGGCGAGCTGCGTGATCTGGTCGGACAGGTGCTTCGACAACAGACGATGACCATCGATGACGAGAATGTCCCATCGGGCATTCCGGAGAAGATGGTCTGCTGGTATGTCGATCTGATCTCGTCTGAAGTCTCCAGGGAACTGGCAACCCGTGTGATCGAAGCGGCCAGTCAGGAACTCGGTGGCAACTTCGACGACAGGCATCACGTGCGAGAGCGGATCATCCACCATCTCTCACAGTTCGTTCCGACCGCCAGTTCGCCCCTGCCCGATCCTCCCGCGAATGGTCCACTGGTGATCGCCATGGTCGGGCCCACCGGAGTCGGCAAGACGACGACCACCGCCAAGATCGCCGCCACTTGTCGCCTGCATCGTGGTGGCAAGGTCGCCTTGATTACCTGTGACACCTACCGAGTTGCCGCTGTTGCGCAATTGCGGACCTATGCGGAGATCCTCGGCATTCCGCTCCATGTCGCGGAGCATCCGGGTCAGATACCCGGCTTGATGGAATCAATAGGCGATGTCGACGTCGTGATCATCGATACGCCCGGTAGAAGTCAGCGAGACGAGGACCGGATCGATGAGCTCAATGGCTTCCTGCAAGCGGCCAAGCCCCATCAGACTCATCTGGTGCTTTCAGGTACCGCCGGGGAAAAGGTGCTGCTTCGCGAAGCGGAGGCGTTCCTCCCGCTTGGTGTGGACAGAATCGTGCTGACGAAGCTTGACGAAGCGGTCAGTTTCGGGATGCTGGTCGATGTCCTGCATCGAATCGGTCGTGAACTGAGTTTCATCACCACCGGTCAGGAAGTACCTGCGGACATCGAGCCCGCATCCGGTGATCGACTGGCGAGCATGGCGTTGCGTGGTACCACCCAGGATGGATCAATCAGGAGTTCCCGTTTGTGATCGGTGATCAGGCCACTATGCTCCGGGAGATGCTCAAGCGTTCCGATGAGACCAAACATCGAGAGCATGATGGCGTTCCCGCTCGTCTCTCTCTGGCAATCACCATTGCTTCCGGCAAGGGTGGTGTCGGCAAGACCAACGTCACGGTCAATCTGGCGACGGCGTTGGCCCAGCAGGGGCTTCGGACCATCGTGTTCGATGCCGATCTTGGGACGGCCAATGCCGATGTCCTCTGTGGGCTTGATCCCAAGGAGAACATCGAAGCGGTCGTTGCCGGCAGACGAACATTGCGTGAGATCATGATCACGGGCCCCGGGGGATTCGAACTCATACCCGGCTCATCGGGTGGAAGTGAACTGGCGGCTCTGTCTCCCGATCGTCGAAACAGTCTTCTGAGGCAGCTTGGTGAATTGGAGTCGGAGGCCGATGTCCTGCTGATCGATGTGGCTGCAGGTGTCGGAAGCGACGTCATGGGATTCGCTTCCGCAGCCGATGCGTTGATCGTTGTCGCGACTCCCGAGCCAACGTCGGTCACCGATGCCTACGCCTTCATCAAGTCGATTCGTCGACATGCACCTGAGCGTGTGCCCGATCTGCTCATCAACGCCTCCGACAGTGAAGAGGAGGCCCGGGAGGTTCATCAGAGGATGGATCGGGCCTGTCGGCAGTTTCTGGACTTCGGGTTGCCTCTGGCTGGCATCGTTCCAAGGGATGACGCCGTGAGGCGAGCCGTGAAAGCCAGACTTCCCTATGTCATTCTGGAGCCGACATCCGCACCCAGTTGCTCCATTCAACGCCTGGCGACGAGATTAGGCGGACGTCCGGCACGCGATTCGCAGCACCAGGGAAGTTTCCTGGGTCGCCTCGTGCAGTGGCTTTCTCCGAGGAAGTCATAGAGTTGATGGTGATCCATCGTTTCGATCGTGTGACGGGAAGTGCTTATGAAACCAGAAGATAGACGGATTTCGGTCTCTGAAGGCCACTGGGAGGCTATTCCTGGCCTGATCGGTGGTCTGGCTGGACTGACTGCTCTGGTCGTCGCCATTGGGGCAGGTCTGCTTGCCGATAACACCGCTGCCACAGTGTTGTTGCGTGGTGTGTTGGCCATGGGCCTCTTCTGGATCATTGGTTATGGGGCAGGTTGGACCCTGAATCGCGCAGTTCATGCCGATTCGAGTTCCGCTTGTGAGGAAGATTCGGGTGAATCGAGAAAATCCGACGATTCACTTCAGATCAAGGATTCAGTGGCCGAAGCAGAAGAAGAGCGAGAAGCTGCGTAGGTAATCAGACTCTTCCTTGTATGTGGACACGGACGTTTGTTATAGTCAACTTGTCGGAAGACGCTCAAGGATGAGTGTCACTCCGAAGATACAGAGTGTCGGACCTTCTCACGAAGATCATCCGGCAACGGCGCAAGGGTCAAGGAGCAGACCAATGCCGAGTCTTTCAGCGAAGCATGACACTACAGTTCCCGTACCTCTACAGGTCGTAGATGGACAACCGGTAACAGCCAACGCAACGGCTGATTTATCGGATCGTCCAATTGCGGAGGTCTGGCGCCTCTACCGGGATGAACCTTCTGAAGCCATCAGGAACTTCCTGATGGAGAACTTCCTGCCACTCGTTCGCTACACGGCTGAACGAATGCATACGCGGCTACCTGCGGAAGTCGAAGTCGAGGATCTCATGTCCTCGGGTCTCTTCGGCCTCATGGATGCCATAGACGCGTACGACATCGAGCGTGGCGTGAAGTTCGAGACCTACTGCACCCAGCGAATCCGTGGTGCCATCTTCGATGAACTTCGGGCGATGGACTGGGTTCCCCGGCTGGTGCGATCGCGTACCGCCAAGGTGGAACGTGCCAGGAAGCAGATCGAGATGGAAAGTGGCGAGAAGGCCACCGATGCTCAGATCAGCAACAAGCTGGAGGTCGACAAGGACGAATACAAGAAGATCTGCCGGGACGCCCGTCCCGTCGGCGTCGTCTCCTTGAACCGTAAATGGTTCGAGACCGACTCGAGCAAGGATGTTCGGGAAATAGATGTCGTACGAGATCGCCGTCAGGAGAATCCGGTTTCACGGCTTCAGCGTGACGACTTGAAACTGCTCCTCACCAAGGGGCTCTCCAGGGCGGAACGTCTGATCATCGTGCTCTACTACTACGAGGAGATGACGATGAAGGAGATCGGGATAACGCTCGATCTTTCGGAATCGCGAGTCAGCCAGATGCATTCCTCGATCCTGGCCAGGCTGAAGGCCCAGATGCAGCATCGCTCCAAGGAATTCTGATCGGATTCCATACGAATAAACGACAAGCGGCGGTCCTCTGGACCGCCGCTTTTTTCTTTGGTTGAATCGTATCGACCGCTCAGACGGGAATGTCGATCGGCGTTCGTTCCACGAGTATCTCGGCGGTCGTCTTCTCGAGGACTTCCTCGGCCGTGACACCAGGAGCCAGTTCAGTCAGTTCGAATCGTTTCCTGTCCTTGTTCATCTCGAGGACACACAGATCGGTGATCACCATGTCGATGCAGCCGACGCCTGTCAGCGGGAGCGTGCATTCGGGAATGAGCTTGGGTTGCCCCTTCTTGTTGCAGTGGTCCATCATCACGACGACTCGTCTGGTTCCCGCGACCAGGTCCATGGCGCCACCCATGCCCTTGACGAGCTTGCCCGGGATCATCCAGTTGGCGATGTCTCCCTCCTGGGAGATCTCCATGGCACCGAGAATGGCCAGATTGACGTGGCCGCCGCGGATCATGGCGAAGGAGTCCGCACTGGAGAAATAGCTGGCCCCTGGAACAGCTGTCACGGTCTGCTTGCCGGCATTGATCAGGTCGGCATCGACCTTGTCCTCGGTCGGGAAGGGGCCCATGCCAAGCAGACCGTTTTCCGACTGGAGCCAGACCGTCATGTCCTCGGGGACGTGATTGGCCACCAAAGTGGGCATACCGATGCCTAAATTGACGTAGAAGCCGTTTTCCAGTTCCTGGGCGGCTCGGCGGGCGATGTCATTTCGGTCCAGTGGCATGTGATTTCTCCTGCTGGGGCAATGGTAATCGAGTCGGGGACTACAGGTGTGGCCTTGTGCTCGATACAATCCCGGGATGAACGTAAAGACACTCCCATTCGCATCGTTGATTGAACACCCACTTCTGGTCGATCCGGCAGCAGCCGGGGATGACTGTGTGGTTTCCACAAATCCAGCCACGGGCGAAGCCCTGGGCGCCGTCCGGCTTCAGTCGAGAGCCGACTATGAATCGCTGGTCGAACGAGCCCAGCTGGTCCAGAAGTCCTGGCGACAGCTTCCCGCCCCGAAACGCGGTGAGATCGTCCGACGAATCGGCAACGCGTTTCGTGAGCACGAGCAGGAGCTCGGTGCGCTTGTGACGATGGAAATGGGCAAGATTCTTCCCGAAGGCATCGGCGAAGTCGTGGAGTGCATCGACATCGCCGACTTCTCGGTCGGCCTGTCGCGTCAGCTCTATGGCCTGACCATGGTGTCCGAGCGACCGCAGCATCGCATGTACGAGCAGTGGCATCCGCTTGGAACCATCGGCATCATCACGGCCTTCAACTTCCCGGTCGCTGTCTGGGCCTGGAACGCCATGCTTGCCGCCGTCTGTGGCAACACCATGATCTGGAAGCCCAGTCTGGTCACGCCTCTGTGTGCGATCGCCATGAACAACATCGCGCATCGCGTGATGCGTGAGCAGGACATCTTCCAGCCGGAAGAGGGTGACCCATGCGACATCTTCGGTCTCATCATCGGTTCCGATGACGAGGTCGGTGAGACCATGATCGCCGATCGTCGACTGCCATTGATCAGCGCGACCGGTTCATGCCGAATGGGTCGCCATGTCGGGACGCAGGTCGCCAAGCGACTGGGCAAGAGCCTTCTCGAGCTCGGTGGCAACAACGCCATCATCATCACGCCAAGTGCCGATCTCGATCTGGTGCTCAGGGGTGTGGTGTTCGGTGCCGTCGGCACCGCCGGCCAGCGATGTACGTCCACGCGTCGACTCTTCTGTCACAGCAGCGTGGTCGACGACGTCACCGCACGACTGGTGAAGGCCTATGGTCAGGTTCCAGTGGGGGATCCCATGGACAGCAGCACGCTGGTGGGACCGCTCATCAACTCCCAGTCGGTCGATGGCATGCGAAACGCCATCACCAAGGCCGCCGAGCAGGGGTGCGAGATCCTCTGTGGCGGCACCGAGGGAATCGATCAATACGCCGATTCGGCCGGCAACTACGTGACCCCGACCATCGTTCGTGTTCCGGCAGGTCAGGATCCGGAGATCGCTCGCGAAGAGACCTTCGCCCCGGTTCTCTACATCTTCGAATACGAGAATCTCGAAGATGCCGTCGAGGCGCAGAATAGCGTCGACCAGGGACTCTCCAGTGCGATCTTCACGGACTCCATGCGTGAAGCCGAACGCTTCCTCTCCCATGACGGTTCCGACTGCGGCATCGCGAACGTCAACATCGGCACCAGTGGTGCCGAGATCGGCGGGGCCTTCGGTGGCGAGAAGGATACGGGTGGCGGGCGTGAATCCGGTTCGGATTCATGGCGACAGTACATGAGACGCCAGACCTGTACGCTCAACTGGGGTGATGATCTTCCATTGGCACAGGGAATCGAGTTCGGTTGATCGGTACATTCCTGTCGCGGAACACATCGAGCCGATCGTGATTGAAAAGATCATTCACGTTCGGAAGATGCGTGCTGTGGCTTGGTGGTTTCTCCGTCGTCCGGAGCCTTTCACTGAATCGTGTCGTCGATGAGCCGGATCCCATGCGCTTCAAGAGCAGAGATGGAGGATCCGGCCGGGACTAGTCGCCCATGGCGACGCGTTCGATTTCCTCGTAGCTGGTGAGGCCTTCGGCGACCAGTTCGAATCCGAAGTCCTCGAGTGTCGTGAACAGGCCCTGCTGTGCCATTTCCCTGAGACCCTTGATGGTCGGACTCTTGATGATCAGATCCCGGATGTTGTCGGTGATCTCGAACAATTCGAACAGTGCCTGTCTTCCCTTGTATCCGGTCGAGAGACACCGCGGGCAACTCTGGGGTATGTAGATCTCGGAGAGTCCGCCTAGGCGTTGTCCCATCCGGAGACTCTGGGATGGTGTCGGCGTCACCGACTTCCGGCAGTTCGGGCAGAGCTTTCGAATCAGACGCTGTGCCACGATCAGATTCAACGCATTGGCCAGGAGTGGTGGGTCGATGCCAAGATCGAGCAGACGGAAGATGGCGCTGATGGTGTCCTTTGCATGCACGGTGGTATAGACCAGATGACCTGTCATCGAAGCCTGCATCGCCACGGTAGCGGTCTCCATGTCACGGATCTCACCCACGAAGATCACATCGGGATCCTGTCTGAGCACCGATCGCAGCACGCTCTGGAATGTCGTTCCCTGATCATGATCGACTGGGATCTGCGTGCAGCCCTCGAGGTAGTACTCGACCGGATCCTCGATCGTGATGGCGTTTCGTTGATTGACATCTATTTCACGAAGACAGGTGTAGAGCGTCGTCGTCTTGCCTGATCCGGTTGGGCCGCAGGCCAGAATGAGCCCCGCATCACGGGTGGCCAGTGTCCGGATCTTCTCGTACATCCAGGGCTTGAGGCCCAGTTCATGCAGCCTCGATGGGCTGTTGGAGGAGTCGAGCACCCGGATGACCATCTTCTGACCATGGATAGAGGGAGTGAGACTGACCCTGTAGTCGACACGGAGATCATCTCCGATGGCGATCGAGAAGTGCCCATCCTGTACCTGATTCTTCTGACTGGTTTCGATCTGACAGAGAATCTTCACGATGCCCAGGATGCGTCTGAAGATGCTCGGTGAAAATTCAACGGCGGAGACCATTGTCCCATCGACTCGCATTCTCGTGACGCAGATCTGCGGTCTGGGTTCGATATGGAGATCCGTGGCTCGTGTTCGAAGTGCCGCGTAGAGCATCTTCCTGAATGCCTTGGTGCCATCGGCATCTTCCTTGTCGGAACCGAGAAAGGCACGTTCATCGACAGCTCTATGGACGACCTCGCCCCGATTATCCACGAGAGAGATCTGAGCTTCGGTGTATCCACGATCCTCTCCGATCTTGATCATCTCATTGAGTTGACGTTCCCAGTCGTTGGTCTTTGGCTTGCCATCCTTCTTGATCTTCATTTCACGAACATCGAGGTCAAGCGTATGGCGAGGCTGTTCGGCAGGTTCCCTGCGTACCTCCGGAGGTGCTTTTGCGAGTGTGAGCGCGGCCTCGGGGTCGATGTAGGTTATTTCGGTTGAGCCGATCCTGATCACATCCCCGTTCAGGAGTGGGCTGGCTTGATCACTCAAGGATTTTCGATTGATCTTCGTTCCATTCCTCGACTTCAGATCCCGGATGTGAAAGTCGCCGGCACTGATTTCAATGACGCAATGCCGCCGACTCAGAAGATCATCAGGGATGACCAGCTGATTGTCGTCAGCCCGGCCGATCGTCAGCCCGGTATTTGGTAGCTCGTATCGTTTCTGCCCCTGAGGTGTTCGTACTTCGATTTGCGGCATGCGTTGTCTCCCCATCTGAGCCATGAGCGTTTCGAGGTGCCAAGGGCACTGATCCGAGCAGTCTGCCTTGTGATTGTACCGGTCATGAAAAATAGGGCTGATGACGACCATGCGAGTCCTCCGACCATCCATCACATCGCGTATATCATTGGTTCTTCATGGAAAATGACCGCTTCATCACCCTCAGAAGGCCACCAGTGGTTCATGTCGAGACCCAGCCATGGGTTCCCGATCGTGTCGATCTCAGTCAGGTCGATGCCTGCTGGGACAGGATCCTCCGGAGCAATCCAAAGGCCTTTGACGGCCGTGTTCTGCATGTGATCGGTGTTCATCGAAATGGCGCCGGTGGTGTGAGCATCCACGTGGCCGAATGTGCCTATCGCTACTACGCAGTTCAGACATCGGGGCTCGACTGTGGTGTGCGTACGCTGGGTGCCAAGGCCATCACTCGATCGGGTGATCGAATTCTCATGGGTTTGAGATCGGATTGGGTGATGTACTACCCGAACCTTTGGGAATTCGTTCCGGGTGGTTCGGTTGTGCCCGGTCAGACGCCCACGGAAACAATCATCGAAGAGATGTACGAGGAAACAGGCCTGGGAATCTCCAAGCCACCTGTTCCGGTGGCCGTCGCCTATGACTCGCAGGCCTTTTCCTGGGAGGTGATCCATCTCATCGAACTTGATGACAATGTGACACCTGTCGGCTCAAGGGAGTACGACGAACTCAGATGGTGCACTTCAGATTCCCTGCCGGAAACACTGACGCCAATCGCCAGGCGCATGATAAATCTCATCTAGGGAATCCTTCTGGAAACCTGGGATGCGATGTGCGTCTCTGACGAGCTGCTTTGCTAGGCGGTTTCGAGGAACGAAGCCACGCTGCGAAGATCATCGACGATCTGTGGCGTCACGAGAAGCGTGAATGTCTCGCCCTGTTCGGCGCGAGCCAGCTTGGTGACACGCTTCCTGTTGACCCATGGCCGGCCAGCTCGGACATACGTGACGTTGTCCTTGAGCCTGCGTTGGGTAGCCAGCTTCGAACGGCCGTTCTGGATATGACTTTGCATACCCATCAGTCGTTCAATGGTCTTGACCTTTGCTGCGCGCTGGGGTCGACCTGTGATCGTGAAGCTCATCGTTGAATTTGAAACAATCGTGTCTGGGGACATGGGTGCCTTCCTCTGTCGAGCCGACTATTCTATCAGTAGTGTCACCAGTGGCCAAGCCGGCTCCTCATTTGTTTGAGCGATCCATTCCCACGCACTGCTGCCAGTGGCCGATAGAGAGTCCTATTAGAAGGGCATTTGGGCTTATGCAATCAGATAGATTCAAGAAAACGGTGTTTTTGACCCTTTGGGGGGTGATTCATCTCTGCATCTCCCCGATTCAGGAAACCGTTCTTGCTGCTGAAATCCAGGTCCCCGAGATGCACGAATCCATTCAGCAGGGCATAGAAGCGGCTGAATCGGGTGACGTCGTATCGATCAAGGGTGGGGTCTATTTCGAGCAACTGGATCTCAAGGGCAAGTCGATCGTGGTCAAATCGAGGTCGATGTCCAGCCCAGCCATCCTGGATGGTGGGGGTAAATCAGGCAGTCTCGTCCGATGTGCTTCGGGTGAATCTTCGGTCACGACATTGGAAGGTCTGACGTTCCGTCGTGGAACCGGTGATGCGAGAATCTATGGAAACTCGGCATCGGTGGGTGGTGGCATGCTCATCCGTGATTCATCTCCGACACTGACCAACTGTCGATTCGAAGGCAATCTCGTTTCCTACAACGGTGGAGGAATCTATGCGAGAAACAGCAACAGTCAGATAACAGGCTGTGAGTTCCACGGCAACGCTGCTGAAAAAGGTGCGGCCATCTACGCCACCCAATCGCGATTGGGCATCAAGCGGTGCCTGTTCCAGCAGAACAACGCGAGATTCGGTGGTGGGGCCATATTCTGCGGAAATCGAACATTCATGACCATAGATGAATCAAGATTCATCGAGAATCGAGCCTCCTTCAATGGTGGTGGCATCTACGACCACAACAGCACGACCATCGTCGAAAACTCGGTTTTCCTGAACAACATCGGCGCCTTTAAGGGTGGGGCCGCCTATCACGGCTGGAGAAGCCGTAGCCGCATGGGGACCGGAAACGAGTTCCGCACTCCCAATGACGATGTCGATGGCAGTGGACGCACGATCAACGAATCCAATCCCCTGGGAGCCTGTTTCATAGGCGAATCTTGCGTGATGGCCGTGAAGGAGGCCTGCGAAGATGGTCAGGGGCAATGGGCAGGTCCTGAAACGAACTGTGATGTGGTCAGTCCTGCTCAGCAGCGTCCTCGCAGGGCCAAGGGTGATTTGAACCGAGATGGCGTAGTCGATGTCAGGGATATGGCGATTCTCATGAGTGCCTGGGGAAGCCGTAAGCCAAGTACTCCTCGAACAAACCCCTGAAATCGTGCTGAAATGGGTCTGGTGCTGCTAGAATCCCTCTTTCAGAATATGCCTGTTCACCATCGTGACCAGAGCCAGTACAGGACCATCGTGTGACAGCTACCTCGACACCACCTGAGCACTCGAAGACTTCCTTGATCTCAAAGGAAGCGGTCGCGATCCGATTCTGTGGCGACTCGGGTGATGGCATGCAGCTGACTGGTGGGCAGTTCACGAATACGACTGCCGTGGTGGGAAACGACTTCTCGACCTTCCCGGATTTTCCCGCGGAGATCAGAGCGCCAAAGGGGACCACCTTCGGCGTCTCGGGCTTCCAGATTCAATTCGCGAGTCACAACATCCATACACCGGGTGATTCGATCAATGCCATGGTGGCGATGAATCCGGCTGCATTCAAGATGAACATCGAGGATGTAGAGCCAGGTGGGATCGTCATCGCCAACGATGACGAGTTCAACAAGGTCAATCTGAAGAAGGCCGGTTACACCGAGGAGACGAATCCTCTCGACGACGA
>CESO01055020.1_pt1 | contig 12683 bp, 9 predicted proteins | sample 356341 | NCBI WGS metagenome assembly CESO01 (sample SAMEA2621812, study PRJEB7988) | marine metagenome | biome: marine biome (ENVO:00000447); feature: deep chlorophyll maximum layer (ENVO:xxxxxxxx); material: "saline water (ENVO:00002010), including plankton (ENVO:xxxxxxxx)" | depth 35 m
TTCGTTTTTTTAATGTATTTGTTATTTTATCTGATAGTGACAAAGTATTAAATACTAAAAGATTATTTTTTTCACTATTTATGCATATATTTTTATTAAAAGAATATCTTTCTTTTACAGATTCGTATGTTTCTTTACTGCAAATTATTAATACAGATAAGTTTGACTTACTATTAAAAAAATTTGAAACAGATGATAAAATTTCTTGATTAGTTCTTAAATCAATTAATGTCTTATCGTGAAACTCAAGAGCTGCCTTTTTAAGATTTTCGAATATTAATTCATTTTTATCATATAAGTCTTTACATATAATAATTTTTTTTTCTAAAATTAATTTTTCTTCGTATTCTATTGTATTTTTTTTTATGTAAAATTCAGATTGCATTAATTTTAGCAAAGTAATTTTATTTAAGTATTCCTGGCTAGACATGATCTAATTGTGGATGAACAATATTTGCTTTATTGTTTAACTTATTTATTGCGTCTAGATAAGCCTTAGCTGATGCTATAACAATGTCAGTGTCTGAACCTATACCATTAACAATAATTCCCTGTTTCTCCATTCTGACAGTTACCTCTCCTAATGAATCTGTTCCATCAGTAATATTATTAACAGAGTATAATTGTAGTACAGAGTTGCTGTTTACTATTTTCTCTATTGCTTTAAATGCTGCATCTACTGGACCACCACCTTTTGAATCACTATTAAAACGCTCCATATTTTTCTCTAATGTAATTTCTGAATATGGTTCTGAACTAGAATCGCTTATAGATTTAATACTAACTAAATTATAATTTTGACTATCTTCTTTGCCTGAAGCATTAGATATTAAAGAGTGCAGATCATCATCATAAATCTCATGCTTAATGTCTGCCAAATCTTTGAATTTTTTAAACAAGATATTTAGCTCACTTGTATCTTTAATTTCGTAACCAATTTCTGACAATCTAGTTTTTAATGCGTTTCTTCCGGAATGCTTTCCAAGAACAAGCTTGTTTTCTTGCCAACCAACATCTTGAGCTTTCATAATTTCGTAAGTTTCTCTATGTTTAAGAACGCCATCTTGATGAATACCTGATTCATGTGCAAATGCATTAGCACCTACTATTGCTTTATTAGGCTGAACAGGAAAACCTGTAATACTTGAAACAAGTTTAGATGCGGGAACTATATGTCCCGTGTTAATCTGTGTATCGCAGTTGAAAATATCTTGTCTAGTTTTTACAGTCATAACAACTTCTTCAAGAGAAGCATTTCCTGCCCTTTCACCAAGCCCATTTATTGTGCACTCAACTTGTCTAGCGCCATTCATTACGGCCGATAACGAATTTGCAACAGCTAACCCTAAGTCATTATGACAATGAACCGAAAATATAGCTTTATCAGAATTTGGAATATTGTAAATAAGTTTTTTTATTAAATTTCCAAATTGCTCAGGTATATTATAACCAACAGTATCAGGAATATTTATAGTATTCGCACCAGCATTAATTGCCTTTTCTATTATCTCCGAGAGAAAATCAAACTCAGATCGTCCAGCATCTTCTGGGGAAAATTCAATATTGTTAGTATATTTTTTAATTCTTTTTATAGATTTTACAGCTTGATCTATCACTTCTTTTTTACTCATGCCTAATTTTTTTTGCATGTGTATTTCAGAAGTTGCTATAAAAGTATGTATTCTTGAACTCTTTGCAGGCTTTATAGCTTCTCCAGCAGCATCAATATCTTTTTCTATAGCTCTAGCTAAAGCACAAATTGTGCTATTTTTTATATTTGAAGATATATTGAATACAGCGTCAAAATCTCCCCTACTTGCTATTGGAAATCCAGCTTCAATAACATCTACATTTAATTTTTCAAGTACTTTTGCTATGCGCAGTTTTTCGGAAACATTCATTGATGCACCGGGGCTTTGCTCACCATCTCTTAATGTTGTATCGAATATAACTAATTTATCTTTATTTTTAGACATACTTATCTTTTTTTTCACTTGTTTTGTTATAAATATTATTTTTCTTTCTGAAGTATCTAAATACATTCATAACAAATCCAGAAAGTGAGTAAACTATTGCAAGAAATAATAAAACCATAGGAGGATTAATCAATGTTACAACTAAAGCAAAAATTGTAAAAAATAACCAGTAAAATTTTATTTTTTCCTGATCTCCAATATTCTTAAAACTAAAGTATGAAAACTTACTTATCATTAGGAATGATATTAAAAGTGTTATAAAAACAGAAATTTCTTTAAACAATAGCGGACTAATATTTAATTTATTTAAAACAATAAAAAAAAGACTAACTAGGATAGCACCGAGTGGACACGGTAAACCTATAAAAAAATCACTACTCTTAGAAGTATTGAATCTTGCAAGTCTTAGTAAAACTGAAACTAAATAAAGTGAAGCTACAATAACGCCAAGTTCTAGCCAAGAATTTATAAGAAAATTTATATCTTTTAAAAACCATTGGTATAAAAAAACTGCTGGCGCCACACCAAATGAAACAGTATCTGACAAACTGTCATATTGTGCTCCAAATTCACTGGTAGTTTTTGTAATTCTTGCTACTCTTCCATCTAAGCCATCTAATATAAAAGAAACTAAAATAAGATTAGCAGCAACTGACAAATAACCGTCAAAAGAATAAATAATTGACACAAAACCACATAATACTGAACCGGTAGTTAGCAAATTTGGTATTAAATATATCTTATTTCTTATCATATTATTAATATAAAAAACGCCAAGCCATGTTATACATGCTTAGCGTTATATAAAAAGATTTTATTACTTTATAAGATTTACAACCATGTATGCCAGAAAGGCATAAAATCCCCAAAAAAGTATAAAATGTAAAATTCCGCTCATAATTGTTTATCCTTTTATTATTTAAAACATATACTTGTTTATAAATGATAACTTAGTTTTTATTTTTATCAACTAGTTTGTTTGCGCTAATCCACGGCATCATTGATCTAAGCTTATCACCTACAGACTCTATAGGGTGCTTTTCACCATCATTTCGCATTTTATCAAAATTACTATTTCCAGACTTATATTCATCTATATACTCCTTAGCAAATTCACCGCTTTGTATTTCTGCAAGGATTTTTTTCATTTCGTCTTTTGTTGAATTATTTACAATTCTAGGGCCTCTGGTTAAGTCCCCGTATTCAGCAGTATTTGATATTGAATATCTCATATTTGCAACACCGCCTTCGTACATTAAATCAACAATTAATTTTAGTTCATGCAGACATTCAAAATACGCCATCTCGGGTTTGTAGCCAGCCTCAACAAGAGTTTCAAATCCAGCAAGAACTAGAGAAGTTGCGCCACCACAAAGGACAGCTTGCTCACCAAATAAATCTGTTTCTGTTTCCTCTTTGAATGTTGTTTCTATAACGCCTGCCTTACCACCACCATTTGCAGAAGCATAAGACAACGCTAGTTCTTTACTGTTACCAGACGGATCTTGATTAACTGCTATTAGTGTTGGGACACCACCACCTTCTGTGTAAGTTGATCTTACAAGATGTCCTGGTCCTTTAGGAGCTATCATAATAATGTTTGTATCAGAGCTTGGTTTGATTGTTTCGAAATGAATATTAAAACCATGCGCGAATCCTAACGATGCTCCTTTCTGTAAATTTGGCTCAATATCTTCATTATAAACATCAGCCTGATTTTCATCCGGAATTAAAAGCATTATTAAATCTGAAGTTTTTGTAGCTTCAGCAACTGTCATTACATTAAATCCAGATTTTCTAGCTTTTTCTGCTGACTTTGAATTTTCATGCAAACCTATTACTACATCAACACCAGAATCTTTTAGATTATTTGCATGTGCATGACCTTGAGAGCCATAACCAATAATCGCTACCTTTTTACTTTTTATAATTGATATGTCTGCATCTTTATCATAATAAATATTCATTTTATATATCTCCAATTTATAATTTAATTACTGTTTACACCAACAGATCCTGATCTAACTATTTTAACTGCGATTTTATCTATAGATCTTAAAAAATCATTGATTTTTTTTGGACTATCTACGCATTCAATTATTATTTCGTTATTTTTTGTTTTGTGGACTTTTAAAAATTCATTCTTTGAAAAATCTTCCATCATTGACTCATCGATGCTTTTATTTTCTATTTTTACAAAAGCTATTTCTCTTTCAATATGTTCGTTTGAAGTAATCTCGGAAACTTCTATAACATCAAGCAATTTATCAAGTTGTTTTACAATTTGCTCAATAACATTATCGTCACCAGACGTTACTATTGTCATTCTTGATGCGGAAGGATCTTCCGATGGCGCAACCGACAAGGATTCTATATTAAAGCTTCTTGCTGAAAATAACCCAGCTACCCTTGATAAAGCTCCTGATTCATTCTCTAACAACACAGAAATTATATGTCTCATTTGTTTAATACCACTCTTATTGAACGCTAAATTTTTATTATTGTAAATTAATTTTAGGAAAGTATCATTTTATTGTGCGCTGCGCCAGTTGCAATCATAGGAAATACATTTTCATTTGGATCTGTTATAAAATCTAAAAATACAAGTTTGTCTTTTTTATTGATTGCCTCAATGATTGCACTATCTACATCATTTGGGTTTTCGACCTTATATCCAACATGACCATAGCTTTCGGTTAGTTTTACAAAATCAGGAAGAGCATCCATATATGACATTGCATATCTTTTTTCATAAAAAAATTCTTGCCACTGTCTTACCATCCCCATGTATCTATTATTTAAATTTATAATTTTAATGGGTAGCCCATACTGCAAACAAGTTGAAAGCTCCTGTATACACATTTGAATACTTGCTTCGCCGGTAATACAGCAAACCAAAGAATCAGGATTTGCAAACTGAACACCCATTGCCGATGGCAAACCAAAACCCATCGTTCCAAGACCTCCTGAGTTTATCCATCTTTTTGGTTTGTTAAATTTATATAATTGCGCAGCCCACATTTGATGTTGTCCCACATCTGAAGTAATAAAAGCATCACCTTTTGTTATTTCATACAATCTGTCAACAACATACTGAGGTTTAATAATATCTTTTTCTTGAATATATTTAAAAGAATCTTTTTTTCTCCATTCATTTATCTGTTCCCACCAGGAATCTAAATTCATTGGTTTCAACTTTTTATCCATAGTTTTTTTTATTATTTTATTAATGCAGTCTTTGACATCTCCATTAATTGGAATATGCGCTTTAATATTTTTTGAAATAGAAGAAGGATCAACATCAATATGAACAACAGTAGCATTTGGACTAAATTTATCTAATCTACCAGTTATTCTATCATCAAATCTTGCGCCCACAGCTATAAGTAGATCGCAATCATGCATTGCCATGTTTGCTTCATACGAACCATGCATTCCTAGCATTTGTAAGAATTGTGGGTCACTTCCTGGGAAGCATCCAAGGCCCATTAGCGTGTTTGTAACTGGAAAATTTAAATATTTTGCCAACTTAGTTAGCTCATCAGAAGCATTGCTGTTAATTACTCCGCCTCCAGCATAAATTACAGGTTTTTTTGCCTTTAGAATTTTTTCAACTGCCAGATCTATGTCCTTGTCATTAATTTGCACAGACGGATTATAAGATCTCATTGATACTTTTTCTGGGTACACAAACTCGCATTTATCTTCAGTGATGTCTTTAGGGATATCTACTACTACTGGGCCAGGTCTACCTGTTGAAGCAACGTAAAATGCTTTTTTAATTGTATTAGCCATGTCTTTTACATCTGTGATCATAAAATTATGTTTGACACAGGGTCTGGTAATACCAACAGTATCAACTTCTTGAAAAGCATCATTACCAATTAATGCAGTTCTAACCTGACCTGTAAATACGACAATTGGGACAGAATCCATATATGCGTCAGCTATTCCTGTTATAGCATTTGTTGCTCCAGGTCCAGATGTAACTAGAACAACTCCCGGTTTATTTGAGGATTTAGCAAACCCCTCAGCTGCATGAACTGCGCCCTGCTCATGACGCACAAGAATGTGTGTTACGCTGTTTTGCTTGTGCAGCTCATCATAAATATGCAAAACAGCACCGCCTGGATATCCGAATACTAGATCAATGCCTTCAGCTTCAAGACATTTAACAAATATTTCTGCTCCAGTGAATAATTCTTGTTTATTATCAATATTTTGCTTCATTAAGTTCGTGTAAAAACTTACTTATGCTTTTTGTATAAGAAAGTAAAATTTACCGCTATCCTCTTTAGAATCCATAAGTTTATTACCTGTTTGATTTGAAAACGCTTCAAAATCCTTTATTGCGCCTGGGTCTGTAGCGACGACATGTAATATTTGCCCTGTTTCCATTGAGGAAAGAGATTTTTTTGCTCTTAATATTGGTAATGGGCAGTTAAGCCCGCATGCGTCTAATTCTTGGTCATATTCGGCCATATACAATCTCCATGTTTGATTAAACTATTAACTTTATAAGACACTTTATCTAATGTGTCTACATAAGCGAAATAGGATATACTTATTAGTGTACCGTGTAAACACAAGAATCTCACTATAAAAAAAATATTAAAAACATATGAAATATATAAAATATGCAGCAATATTTCTAATAATAACAATAACTTCTGAGCGTTCTGCGCAAGCTAATAATATTCTAATCCCAAAAATTGGAGACACATCTTCAAAATACATGAGTGTATCCCAAGAAAATAAACTTGGAGATATCATATATTCTCAGATATTAGGATCATTCAAACTAATATCAGACCCTATTATTACAAACTACATCCAAATGCTTGGTAATCGCTTATTAATATCCAATCATAATAGCGCAACCAAATATAGGTTCTTAGTGGCAGATCATCCATCAATAAATGCTTTCGCAACCCCTGGTGGAGTAATTGTTATAAATTCTGGTGTAATTTTAAAAACTAGCTCGGAAGCTGAATTAGCAAGTGTCTTAGCTCATGAGATAGCTCATGTAAAAGCCAGACATCTTTCTAGAATGCATGAACAATCTTCAAAAGTAGATATAACAACAGCATTAGGTGTAATTGCTGCAGTAATAGCTGGAATGTATGATTCTGATTCTATTGGTAAATCAATTATAGCTGGCGAGGGTTTTAAATCACAAAGACAAATATCATTTATTAGAGAACATGAAAAAGAGGCTGACAGGCTAGCAATTAGTATGATGGTGAACGCAAATATAAACCCGATGGCAATGAGTGATTTTTTCAAAACATTGCTAAAGGAGAACAACGAAAAAGGTGCTATTGAATTTTTAAGAACGCACCCATTAACAAGAAATAGAATAATAGAGACTGAGAATTTAGCATCAAAGTATAGAGGCAATTTCCAACATGATAGTTTTGGTTACCAATTTGTGTCAGCAAGAGTTTCAATAAAAAAATTAAACACAAGAAAATTTATAAAAGATTTCGTTTACAATGAAGATGATATAGTAAATTCTCCCAATAAGGTTGTCGATCATTATGCATATGGACTTGCGTTAATAAAAGAAAAAAAATATTCTAAAGCAATTAATGTATTTTTGAATTTAAAAAAATTCTTAAGGACAAAAAAACAACTATACCAAATAAAGAATTATATACATATTGCTTTAGCAGATGCATATTTAAATAATAATGAAAATAAAAAAGCATTATCAATTTTAGAAGATTTAAATAATATATATCCCGCAGATAATTCAGTTCTATACAATCTTTCGAAGGCTTACATAAAAAATAAAGATTACAAAAAAGTTATTGAAAAATTAATACCTTATGTTATTGAACATAAAGACCATAGATTGGTTTTAAAAATAAGTGAGGCAGCATACAAACTTGATGAAAAATCACTTGGGCATGAATATAGAGGAGATTACTTAAAAATTCTTGGTAGTTTCAATACATCCGTTAAATATTATAAGCTTGCTATAAAATATAATAGGAAAGGTAAAATTATTAACGAAAGAATTTCCTCTAAATTAAAAGAAATTGAAAAACTTCAAAAATCTAAAGAAATTTTATAAGTTATAACTACTTTCACCATGACTACCAAAGTCACACCCTTCTGTATTTTCCTCTTGGTCTGAAACTCTTAAACCTACAAGTTTATTAGTCACAGCAACAATTATTGTTGTAACTATATAGGTGTATATGGCAATACTTAAAACTCCAATTATTTGTACTTTTGTTTGATCCCATACATTTGTATCTAAACCTAATCCACCGAATTGTTGTGTTGCTAGCAAGCCACATAACAAAGTTCCCAAAATTCCCCCAACACCGTGAACGGCAAAAACATCAAGTGAGTCATCTATATTTAGTGACGCTTTTACAAAACCAACAAACCAATAACACACTGCTCCAGAGGATATACCAAGAATCAAGCCCCCAAGAGGACCAATGAACCCTGAAGCAGGAGTGACAGTTGCAAGGCCTGCAACCATCCCTGTTATCATTCCTACTAACCCTGGTTTGCCATTTTTATACCAATCAATAACCATCCATGTAATTGTTGCTGAAGCAGCTGATATATGTGTTACAAGCATAGCCATCGCTGCATTCTGATTTGCAGCAAGTGCAGAACCGGCATTAAAACCAAACCAACCTACCCATAACAATGCTGCGCCAACCATTGCAATTACTGGGCTGTGCGGAGGTTTTACAGATTTTGGAAAACCATTTCTTGCACCCAGTGCTTTTGCAATAACGAGTGCGGAAATGCCTGCAGTAGTATGTACTACCAATCCTCCAGCAAAATCCATCACACCCATTTGCGCAAGCCAGCCTCCTCCCCATACCCAATGTGTAACAGGGCTGTAAACTAGAATTAACCAAATGCTTGTAATTACTATAACTGCAGAAAATTTAATTCTTTCAACAAAAGCTCCCACTATTAAGGCCGGAGTAATTATTGCAAATGTCATCTGAAACATTACAAAAAGTGTTTCCGGGATATCGCCAGATAATGAATCGATGGAAATACCAGATAAAAATATTTTATTTAGATCGCCAAAGTAAAGGCCATCGCCATTAAATGCTAAGGAATAACCGCAAATAAACCATATTATTGAAGCTAAACATGCTATTACAAAACATTGAGCCAATGTTGATAAAGTATTTTTAGATGAAACAAGTCCAGCATAAAATAATGCTAATCCTGGAAGTGTCATTAAAAGAACTAATGCAGTGGACACAAGTATCCATGCAGTGTTTGCATCATTCATAGAGTTCGCTCCTCGTATGTTTTTTATTAAAACTTTTTATATTTATTATTTATTTTATTATATCTTAATAATAAATTTAATTCTTAACCATATTTCTAAGAGTTTTTGGCTCTAAATCATATTCTGGTGATATTGCGTTGTGCGGACAAGCATGAACACAGGCGTAACATCTAATACATTTGTCTTCATTAATATATAACGTGTTGTAATATAATCCAGAAGTGAATGCTGGATCTATTCTTGAAATATTTGCATACTTTCCATTATCTTTTGCATCACTTAAACTTGCTGTCTCAACTATACAGTCAGCTGTAGGTTTAACTAATAGACATTCATCACATAATACACATTTTGAATTATCTATTACAGGTGCAGGTGATCTTGCATCTTCAAATTTATCAAAGAACATGGATTCTTCAGAAACTCCTGCATCTTCAAGAACTTTAGCGCCGGCGTTTATCATTGGGGGAGGCCCACAAAAAAAAGCTTTACAAGATTCTGCTTTAACAACTCCTGTTTTCAAATAATTATCTTTAAAATAGTCGGTCACAAAACCTCTACCACCTGTCCAATCAGAATCTTCAGGCTCTTCGCTTAAAACTGGTATAAATTTAAAAGTATAACCTTTTGCCCAAATATTTGAGATCTTTGAAATCTCGTCAACTAAATACAAATCCTTTTGTTGTCTTGCCCCATAAAAAAAGTAACAATTTCTTTTGACTTTATTAAATGCAGCGTCTTCAACAATAGCGTTAATAGCGCTCATTCCGCTACCACCAGCTATGCAAACCATGTCTTCATCTGAATCATCAATTTTGAATTGTCCCATCGGTCCAGATAAAGTTATTTTTTGACCTGATCTGTCTTTTTCCAAGTATTCTGAGAATTTTCCTCCTGGGACTTGTTTGATAAAAAAACTATATTCGCCTTTCTTTTCGCTTGTTGGGGCTTTTGCAAAAGAAAAAGCTCTCGGCTTATCAAGTTCTTCAACCTTTAACGTGCCATACTGGCCAGCATGTGAATTTAAGACTTCATTATTATCTAACTTTACAGTTAACAAAAAAGTATCGTCTGTAAGATTTTTCATCGATGTTATTACTGCATCTTTTATTTTAACCCTACTGTTTTGCACGTCAGGTTGAGGCGCAGAGTTAACTTTTGTCTTAGAATGTGGAATTCCATTTTCTGGGTATATAAAGTTACTTCTTGATGACATTTATGCTCCTTGCTTAATAGCTTTCTCTGACATTTCTTTACTAGCCTTTTCTATCTCTACAAGGACAGAATAAAAAGTTGGGCTCTTTCCAAAGTCAGTTAGCATCTCGCTATTTAAATTATTTACATTTAAACCATTTGGGGTATTACTACCTTTAAATTGTTTTTGTGTAGCACATACGCCGTCTAACAATCCATCTATAATAACAGCATAACAATATGTATCACCTTGTTCATTATATAATCTTACGAGATCTCCATCCTCAATACCTCTTTGTTTTGCGTCATTCACACTAAGTTCTACAGTCGGTCTAGATTGCATAGCTTGTAATCTTGGAACCGATTGAAAAGAGTCACCTATAAAATAATGAGAAGCACTACTCAGAACTTGTATTGGGTATTTTGACTTCGCTGGGTCATATTGACCATTAATTTCTGGAACATATTCAGGGAAAGGACTAACATCTGGGTAAGCTTCAGTAATAGCTTCACACTTTATTTCTATTTTGCCGCTAGGAGTTTCCCAACCATTATTTAAAAAATCACGTCTTTTTGAGTTTGTAGATGCCCTTGCCCAACCATTTTTTACAACATCATCATAATTTATTCCCTCTGTTAGACAGTTAAATCTTTCGCCGTCTTCGTTCTCAGCTTCTAATAATATATCTTTGATTATTTCTTCATCAGTTTGCGTGAATGCATTATCTGTAGAGTCAACATAGCCCATTTTATCTGCAAGCATTCTGAATAATTCTGTATTATTAATACTTTCTCCAAGAGGCTCGATAACAGGTTTATTTATTCCTAAAAACCAGGAACCATATGCCCAATGACAATCATGTCTTTCAAGGGCTGTATCGGCAGGCAATACAATATCTGCATACATACAAGAGTCAGTCCAAAATGTCTCGTGAACAGTAATGAATAAATCGTCTCTGGACATACCTTTCCTTACATTACCGCTATTTGGAGTACAGTTTGCGATATCACTATTATAAACAAATAAAGATTTAATAGGTGGATCAAGCTGCTCTCCATCCTCTCCAATATTGTCTGCTAAAGCTCTTCCAATTTGAACCATATTAACAACTCTTTTTTCTGCTCTATTTCCTAAATCTGGCCTATGCAGCTTACCTAAATCAAAGCGAAGCCACATTTCCTCTAATTGTCCAAATGCAACACCGCCACACTCTTCTCTCCAAGAACCATTAAAGCATGGAAGTATTAAGACTGCTCGACACATTTGGCCGGAATTTTGATGTCTATTTAACCCGTAATTGGCTCTTATATAAGATTTTTTTGTTTTTGCATATTCAACAGCAAGTTCTTCAATGACCTCAGCTTTTACTCCGGTAATTTTTTCTGCTTCTTCCAAAGTATATTTAGGCAGAACTTTTTCAACAAATTCTTCCCAACCATGTGTTTGTGAATTCAAAAACTCAACATCATGAAGGTTTTTATCCACGATCACTTTTATCATAGCGTTAGCCAAAAATGCATCTGTACCAGGTTTAGGTTGTATGTGTACATCAGCAAACATTGTTGTTCTTGTTTTTCTTGGGTCAACAACTACTAACTTCATTCCCCTATCTTTTGCTTCTCTAATAAAAGGTATTGAATGAACTCCTGTGCTAACTAAGTTTGTTGCCCATAATATCATTAACTCGCAACCATCTCTTGCTGCTTCACCAACATGAGGTCCATTAGCCATACCATATGTATATAGTCCTGCCCACATAGCTGCATAAATACATATAGATTGCTCTAGTCTTGCGGCTTCCATCTTATTCCAGAACCTGCTATCCATTGTCCAATAACCTAACATACCAAGAGTTCCAGAATATGAGAATGGCTGAACAGCTTCCGTCCCATAATCTTTAATAGTTTTTTTAAAGTCGCTTGTAATTGTTTCTAAGGCTTCGTCCCATGATATTCTTTCAAATTTAGCTCCAGGGCCTTTAGGACCAACCCTCTTGTGCGGATACAAAACTCTATTTTCGTTGTATACAAGATCTATGTAATGATTAACCTTATTACATAAATATCCTCTGGTTATTGGGTGGGATGGATCACCTTGAACACTTATAGCTTTGCCAGTTTTGTCATCTCTAGTTACAAGCATTGAGCATGTATCAGGACAATCATGCGGACAACATATATGATGTATTGAATGCCCTTCAGGCGGTTTTATTTTTGGAATATAATTAACTACC
>CESO01134106.1_pt1 | contig 12681 bp, 12 predicted proteins | sample 356341 | NCBI WGS metagenome assembly CESO01 (sample SAMEA2621812, study PRJEB7988) | marine metagenome | biome: marine biome (ENVO:00000447); feature: deep chlorophyll maximum layer (ENVO:xxxxxxxx); material: "saline water (ENVO:00002010), including plankton (ENVO:xxxxxxxx)" | depth 35 m
GGCAAGGCATTTAGTAAACCTTTTAATAAGATGTCTTCAAAAGATATTAGTTCAATAATGGATGTTAATTTAATAGGTGTTTTTAATTCTTTCAAATATGCTTCAAAAGATATGGAAAGTGAAGGTTGGGGAAGAATGATAGCTATTTCTTCAACTGCTGGATTAAAAGGCTATAGTTATGTTTCAGCATATTGTGCATCAAAGCATGCAGTTATAGGGTTAACAAAATCTTTATCTATAGAATTAGCAAAGAAGGGAATAACTGTAAATTCTATATGTCCTTCTTATGTAGATACACCAATGACAGAACGAACAATTGAAAATATAACTAAGTTAACTAATTTAAGTGCTGAAGAAGCTATTGAAGAGTTGGTTTCATCCAATCCTCAAGGAAAACTAATTCAGCCATCAGAAATAGCTGATACAGTGTCATGGCTTTGTAATGATTCCTCTAATTCTATTAATGGACAAAGTATTTCCATATCTGGAGGAGAAATATGACTCAGTTAAATAAAGAAGTAATTTCTAAGGGATCCAAAATAAGATTAAGGTCATGGTTAAAAATTTTAAAAACTTCTAATTATATAGAAAAACAAATTAGGAAAAAGTTAAGAAAAGACCATAATACTACATTGCCAAGATTTGATGTTATGTCCGCTCTATACAGATCAAATAAAGGTTTAAAGATGACAGAGCTTTCCGGTGCCTTAAAAGTATCTAATGGGAATATTACAGGTATTATTGATCGTTTGGTTCAAGATGGACATGTTCTGAGAGTAGCAGTAGAAGGTGATAGAAGAACTAATCTAGTCAGCTTAACAAATAAAGGAAGATTGCAATTTGAAGAGTATGCAAATGCTCATGAATCTTGGGTAAATAGTATTTTAGAAGAGTTATCTGATCAAGAGGCAAAGGATTTAATAAAATTATTAGACATAATATCTTATAATAGGAGAAGTTAATGAATATGATAGATTATAAAGCTAAACATTTTAATTACTCTGTATCAAATGGAGTAGCTTTACTTTCGTTAACAGGAGCAGAGCAAAAAAACCCATTAACCTTTGAGAGTTACGCAGAGTTAAGAGATTTCTTTAGAGATCTAGTTTATTGTGATGATATTAATGCAGTAATACTTGGTTCTAATGGTGGAAACTTTTGTTCGGGTGGAAACGTTAATGATATTATTGGTCCTCTGGTAAAGATGTCTATGAAAGAATTGTTGAATTTTACTAGAATGACCGGTGATTTAATTAAAGCTATGATAAATTGTAAAAAGCCAATTATAGCTTCTATAGATGGAATCTGTGTTGGAGCGGGAGCAATATTGGCTATGGCATCTGATATTAGAATTGCTTCACCTGAAGCTAGAACAGCTTTTTTATTTACTAGGGTGGGTCTTGCTGGTTGCGATATGGGAGCATGTGCAATTCTTCCTAGGCTAATAGGGCAAGGAAGAGCAGCAGAATTATTGTATACAGGAAGAGTGATGACAGCAGATGAAGGAGATAAATGGGGTTTTTATAATAAGGTTGTACCTGTAAAAGAATTAGAAGAAGCTTCTATGAATCTTGCTAAGAAGATTGTTGATGGTCCTACTTTTGGAAATATGATGACCAAAACTATGCTTGCACAGGAATGGTCTATGTCAATAGAGCAAGTAATTGAAGCGGAAGCTCAAGCCCAAGCAATTTGTATGCAAACAGGAGATTTTAAGAGAGCTTATGAAGCTTTCATAAATAAAGAGAAACCAAAATTTGAAGGAAACTAAAATTTTTTAAAAGGAAACTTCATGTTAGGACCTACAGCGCATATTGATACATTTTCTCGTGATAATTTGCCAAAACAATCAGAGCAACCTGATTTTTTGTTAAATGAATATAATTATCCTGACTTCCTAAATGCTTCAGAAGAATTAACAGATGTTATGGTAAGTAAAGGCTTTGGAGACCATACGGCGTTAATAGGAAATGGAAGAAGGAGAACTTATAAGGAGTTAACAGATTGGACTAATAAACTAGCTAATGCATTAGTAGAAAATTATGGGGTTAAACCTGGAAATAGAGTTTTGATAAGGTCCGCTAATAATCCTGCCATGGTTGCATGTTGGCTGGCGGCTACTAAAGTAGGAGCCGTAGTCGTGAATACTATGCCAATGCTTCGTTCTGGAGAATTAGATAAAATAATAGATAAAGCTAAAATATCTCATGCATTATGTGATAGTAGACTGTTACAAGAGCTAAATACTTCTTTCAAAAAAAGTAAATATCTTAAATATTTAATACCATTTGATGGTACTGCAAATCATAGCAGTGAATTAGATGAAGTAGCTTTAGAGAAATCTGTGAAATTTGAATCAGTAAAAACAGGAAAAGATGATGTAGCTTTATTGGGTTTTACATCTGGTACCACAGGTGAACCAAAGGCTACAATGCATTTTCATCGTGATCTTATGATTATTGCTGATGGATATGCAAAAGAAGTTTTGCAAGTGAATGATAAAGATGTTTTTGTAGGATCTCCCCCTTTAGCATTTACTTTTGGGTTAGGTGGATTAGCAATTTTCCCTTTACGTTATGGAGCTACAGCCACTTTATTAGAGGATGCTTCTCCTCCTAATATGATTGATATTATTCAAAAATATAAAGCTACAGTATGTTTTACTGCTCCAACTGCTTATAATATAATGCTTTTAGCAATGGATGAAGGAGTGGACCTATCTTCTTTACGTGCCGCTGTTTCTGCAGGAGAAACTTTACCAGCACCAGTATATAAAAAATGGTTGAAAAAAACTGGTAAACCAATGTTAGATGGAATTGGTGCAACTGAATTATTACATATTTTTATATCTAATACCTTCGATGAACATAAAGAATCTTGCACTGGAAAGCCAATAAAAGGTTATGAAGCAAAAATAGTAGATGAAAATATGAATGAATTAGCTATAGGAGAAGTTGGCAAGTTGGCTGTAAGAGGACCAACAGGCTGCCGTTATTTATCAGATAATAGGCAATCAGATTATGTAATAAATGGATGGAATATTACTGGTGATAGTTTTCATATGGATAATGAAGGTTATTTTTATTTCGCGGCGAGAAATGATGATATGATAATATCTTCAGGATATAATATTGCAGGGCCTGAGGTTGAAGCCGCATTAATGTCTCATGAAGCAGTATTTGAATGTGCAGTAATTGGATACCCTGATAAAGATAGGGGATCTATTGTTCAGGCATATATAGTTTTAAACAATAATCATAAAGGTGGTGATTCATTGACAAGGGTCTTACAAGACCATGTAAAAAATATTATAGCACCTTTTAAGTATCCTAGATCTATAAAATTTATAGAGGCTTTGCCAAAAACAAAAACAGGAAAAATTCAACGTTTTAAATTAAGAAAAAATAATTAATAACATTTAAGGATAATTTATGGAAAATAAAATTATTCATCCAGAAGGATGGAAGGCTGCAAAAGGTTATGCTAATGGAATTTTGTCCAAAAATGGGCAACTATTCATTGGAGGGCAAATAGGTTGGACAAGAGATCAAATATTTGAAGAAACAACATTTATTGGTCAAATGGAGCAAACATTAAATAACATTGTTACCATAGTAAAATCTGCAGGAGGAGAAGCTAAAAATATTGTTCGTTTAACTTGGTATATAAAAGATAAAAGTGAGTACTTAAATAATCAAAAACTTATTGGTGAAGTTTATCAAAGGATAATTGGTAAACATTATCCTGCTATGTCTATGATAGTAGTCAAAGACTTAATAGAAGATGAAGCACTTATAGAAATTGAGGCTACAGCATTCATTTCTTAATTAAGAAATTCTTTTTTTTTATAAAATGGATCTAATGATGCGTTTAATACTTGTTTAATATACGTTTTAGAGCTTCCCTCTAATCTCATTAATTGTACAAACTTAAACTGCTCTAGAATAAAATTTATAAAAAAATCAATATCAAAATTTTTATAAAGAACTTCATCATTTTGTGCATTTAAAATATACGTTTTTATCATTTTCTTTCTATATTTATTTATTTCTTTTATTTCTTTTGAAGCTAAAGGTCCTAATTTATTAATATTTAAAATGCTTCTAACCATCATGCATCCTATTGATTTTTTAGGCCTTTTAATTTTAAAATAACTTTTATTGTCTGTTACAAATTCATTTCCATCGTAAATAATAGCATTATAATTATTCATCAATTGATTTGGAAATCTTTTATAATTATTATAACTTTCATAAACGGGATAAACACTTTCTTTAATATATTTCCTCAAAACTTCAGCTTTCAGTTTATCTTCACTACCAAACTCAACATATATTCCAGGTCTTGATGTTTTAGATAATTGAGCAATTTTAGTTACGGAAACTTCATGTATTCCATGCAACCAATATTCATTAAACGCTACGTCAATTACATTCTGTCTATCTAATTTTTTTGGTCTGCCTACTTTTTTAAGACTCATGCTGCCTCCCCATAAAAGCATATATATTTATAGCTTAGTAATATACAGAATATATTTACCTGTAAACTTTAAATATAATATTTATTCAATTACCTTCTAATCCATTTTATAAAATTTAATTAATTATAATGAGTAACTATTTATTAGAACCATTTTCATGAGGAGATAATGCTGCATAGACAGCTTTATGCATATACGTATCAATACCGTGTTTAACTCCAAGTCTATCTATAGCTCCATTTAAAGCAGAGGATTCTAACTTTTCTCCATTTTCAAGTGCAGGTAAAATGGATGCTTTCATTGGAGGCGGTAAAGAATCTAATAGTTTCATAGTTAGCTCTACTTGATTGTCAGGCAATATTATATTTTCAGCTATAGCTACAGCTAATGCTTCTTCAGTTAATTTTTTCATAAAATTTCTGGTATCAGGGTTTGAGAGGCATTCACCTAATGGCAACCTAGTTAGACAGTTAGCTCCAGCCATTGTACATATCATGATAACTTTTTGCCACAAGTCACTTTCAATATTATCAGGAATAGAATTATTAATTCCAGATTCTTCACATGCATTCTTAAATTCTAAAATTTTTGTAGTTTTTATATTATCAAATGCCCCAAATTTTAGCATTTGCATAGCTGAGTTATGTCTTATAACACCAGGTTCAGAGATCAATGCACTAATAGCAGCAACACCACCTATAACATTATTAACTCCTAAAACTTTTTGCATAATTTCAATATGACCTAATCCATTAAGAAAAGGTATTACTATAGTTTCTGTGCCAACAACAGGCTTTATTAAATAAGAAGAAGACTCTGTATCGAATGACTTTACACAAAAAAGAACTACATCAGCAATGCCAAAGTCTGATGGTTTATCACTTGCTTTTGCAGGATGTATTATCATGTCGCCTAATTCACTTAGGATTTTTAAACCATTTTTTTTAATAGCTTCTAAATGTTTCCCTCTTGCAATAAAAGCTACATCATGACCAGCATTTGCAAGTCTAGCACCAAAATATCCTCCTACTCCTCCAGTTCCCATAATAACTATTTTCATATCGTATCCTTTATTATTTAATTAATAATTTTATATATTATATTCACCTAAATTAAATATAATATTCAAGAATTTTTATTGCATAACTTGCATGTAATTTATGAATAAGTTTAGAAAAAATATTTTTATTGAATTAGTTTTATAAGATAAATTGCTAAATTGCATAATGATTGTGTCTTTACATATCTAATTAATATAATATAGTTAATTATGGAAAATATATTAATTAGCTTAAAACAAGTTACCGGCAAAATAAATAAAGTAACTTATCCCTCTAAGATATTCACAAATAAAAATAGAATTTAATGATAATAACAGGGTATTTTCTTTCTAGTATTATGGGGTTTGTATTAGGAAGTATTGGTGCTGGTGGTTCCATTTTAATCTTACCTATTTTAGTTTACTTTATTGGGGTTAACCCGACATTAGCGACAAGTTATTCATTAATCATTGTAGGCCTAACAGCTTTAATAGGTAGTTTGAGTTATATAAAAAATAAGCAAATTAATTTTTCTATTGCATTAATATTCGCCATTCCGTCTTTAATAGCAGTTTATTTAACGAGAAGGTACTTCCTTCCAGTTTTGCCAGATAATATTAATTTATTTGATTTCATTATTACTAAAGATCATTTTATTATGTTCTTGTTTTCAATATTAATGATTTTAGCAGCAATATTTATGATTAGATCAAAGGATAATAAAAATAGCGCTATAGCAAATAATCCTTCCTTTACAAATAATGTTATTATTATTATCGAAGGTATTGCAGTTGGTTTTTTCACTGGAATAATAGGAGCAGGAGGCGGTTTCTTAATAATACCTGCGTTAGTATTATTTACAGGCTTAGATATGAAAGCTGCAGTTGGTAGCTCTCTTTTCATTATTTTTATAAAATCTTTATTTGGCTTTCTAGGAGATTATCAATCAGGAGTAAGTATTAATATTTATATCCTGTTAGGAATTATGAGTTTTACCACATTAGGCATGATAATGGGTGTATTTTTATCTAAGAAAACAAAATCTTCTATTCTAAAAAAATGCTTTGGCTGGTTTATTTTGTTAATTGGTTTTTTAATCCTTATTAAAGAAGTCATAATATGAGAGTAAAGTATTTCTATGATAAAGCATCATCTACTTTTAGTTATGTGATAATTGATAGTGATACTTCCATATGTGCCATTATTGATCCTGTTCTTGAATACAATCAATATACAGGAAAGTACGCTAATGTTAATGCCGATAAAATTATTAAATTTATTAAAAAAAATAATTTAAAATGTACCTGGGTTTTAGAAACGCATATTCATGCCGATCATTTTACAGCTGCGGGTTATCTAAAATCAAAACTTAATATTAAAGTAGGGATTGGAGAAGGAGTAAAATCTATACTTAATTATTGGGCAGATATATTTAATATTAATAATGAAGTGCAACATGAAGGAAAACATTTTGATAAATTATTCTTCGACAATGAAATTATTAAAATAGGTAATCTCAATATTACTGTTATTAATTCACCAGGACATACTCCTGGTTGTGTTTCATATTATGTAAAAGATAGAATATTTGTGGGTGATACATTATTTATGCCAAATCAAGGAACTGCAAGGGCAGATTTTCCAGGAGGTAGTTCATCTATTTTATATAAATCTATAAAAAAAATATTAAGTTTACCATCAAAAACAAAAATTTATATCTGTCATGATTATCCAAAAGTATTTGGTGGCCAGAAGTGCATGAGTACAGTAGGTATACAAAATGAAAAAAATATTATGATTAATAAAAATGTTTCCTTATCTGAGTTTGTTAAATTAAGAAATAAGAGAGATTCTGAAATAGAGCCACCAAATTTAATTTATCCTTCTATTCAAGTCAATATTAGAAATGGTGATTTAGGTAAGCAAGAAAGCAATGGAGTAAAATATATAAAAATCCCAATCCAGAATTATAGATAAATATAATTTATGTAATAAAATAAATTTAATTAATATTTACAATTAATTTTTAACTTTATATCATTATTTTAGAGTTTTACAATCTAATTCATTGTGTAATAAAGGGGTAATATATGAATTATTTAAAGTTATTAACTACCTTAAATTTAGATTTAAATAATGGAAATACGGGTAGCGTAAAATTTTTTAGAATTAGTATTTATTCAACATTTATATGGTTTCAAGTGCTAATATTTTTTTATAAAAAAGAGGACCTTAACACAGAACAGTTATTAAGAGAAAAATTTTTGTCAAATATATCAAGACCCACAGTATTTAAAATAATAGATAATGCTGTCGCTCAAGGATACTTGATTAAAGTAGTTGATTCTAAAGACCATAGAAAATTTAATATTAAACCTTCAAAAATAACTGTAAAAGAATATGAAACATGGGCTCAAATATATAAAGGTTATTAATTTATATAATAAAATAAATTTATGATTAAGAAAAAAAATATTGCTAATGAGTTTTTGCAAGATGCATATAAATTAAAAACTCCAGAAGATAGTATTAATTATTATAAACGTTTTTCAAAAACGTATGATGAGACATTTGCTAATGGTTTAGACTATGTTTACCCTAAAAGTGTTGCTTTAGAGTTTTATAAACATTATACGGGTAAAGGAAATATCTGTGATATAGGATGTGGCACTGGTTTAGTAGGAGAGGAATTATATTTTATTAATTCTAATTTAATTATTGATGGTGTTGATATATCTCCTGACATGACAGCTATAGCAAAAAGTAAAAATATTTATAGAAATTTTTATAATGTAGATTTAACTAAGCCAATAAAAAATATTTCAAATAACTATTCAGCATTAATAAGTGTAGGAACTTTCACTCACGGGCATTTAGGACCTAATGCTATAATTAATTTATTATCTATATGTAAAAAAAATGCTTTGCTGACTCTAGGAATAAACGCCCTTCATTATAGGAAACAAGGTTTCGATTTATTTTTAAATAAATTAGAGACAATTGGTAGAATTAAAATAGTTAAAGTCTCATCAAAACCTATTTATGATTTAAAGGGTGAAACTAAGGTTAAAGAAAATCAATTAGGTTTAGTATGTACCTTTATTAAGGTGCATGATTAAACTATGGTCACTCCACTATCAACAGAAATTATTTGTCCTGTAGTAATAGGAGATTCATTAGATGCTAGATATACAGCTAAATCTGCAACATGTATTGGCTCTCCTAAGCCTAATAAATGAGTTTTAGATATTGTATCAATTTCTGGACTAGATTCTAATAATTTTTTAACTCTGTCTGATAAAGTTACGGAGGGTGCAATGGCGTTAACTCTAATTTTGTCCGGTGCGTATTCAACAGCCATTGATCGAGTCATCGATGTTATTGCTCCTTTAACAGCTGTATAGCAATCTCTTCCTGGTAGAGCCATTAAGGCTACATTTGAGGACATATTAATCACTGAACCTCCTCCCGATTTAGCTATTTCAGGAATTGCGTATTTTGAGCAAAGAAAGGTGCCAAGTAAATCTAAATTAATACATCTCCAAAACTCTTCTAATGGAGCTTCTGTTACTGGACCATCTTGTAGTGTTGATCCGCCGGCATTATTATGAAGTATATTAATTTTACCATATAGTTCTATGGTTTTTCTAATTGCTTTCTTTACGCTCTCTTCATCACTAACATTTGTTTTAAGGAAATAAGCATCTCCACCTGACTTCTTTCCTTTATTTTTGGCAGATATAGCAGCTTCTTTTCCAGTCTTTTCATCAATTTCTGCTATCATTACTTTAGCCCCTTCTTCAGCAAAACGTTCAGCAGTCGCACGACCTATTCCACCACCCCCTCCAGTTATAAAGGCTACTTTTCCTTTTAATCTCAAAACTTATTCTCCGATTACAATTTTGTTTTTAAAGATTTAGGGTCATACATTGATTGAATACTTACATCAGCATCAATGATACTTCCCGCTACATCGATTTGATAATTTGATGCTAATATATTTTTTAAACTTTCACCAATTTCTTTACATTTAATATATCCAAGTCCTACCGCACCCTTCAAATGATGACCATAATTGCCACTAGTAATATGCCCTACAATTTTACCGTCGCGTAGAATAGGTTCATTATGATATAATAAAGGTTCGGAATCTTTTAGACGAAATTGTAATAATATATTTTTAAAACCTTCGTTTCTTTTTTTGATTATGGCATTTTTTCCAATCATACTTCCAAATTTACCATCAGGTTTATTTTCTTTTACCACAAACCCTAAGCCTGCTTCTAAAACATTATCTTCATTTGATATATCATATCCAAAATGTCTATAGCCTTTTTCTATTCTGCAGCTATCCATTGCATGAAGTCCACAGAGTTTAATAGGATGATCAATATTTCTTTCCATCAATTTATCAAATACATGATTTGACAAATCATTAGCTACATATATTTCCCATCCAAGTTCTCCTACATATGACACACGATGAGCTCTTGCTTTAGCATAACCTATATCAATTTCTTGCATACATGAGAAAGGAAAATCATTGTTAGATAAACTATTTGATATCATGGGTTGTAAAAATTCTCTAGATTGTGGGCCCATTATTACAAAAACTGCTTCAGAGACGGTTACATCTATTGCAACTGCATGAGCATTGTTAGGAATATTTTTTTTTATCCAATGAAGGTCTCTATGAATAGTGTCTGCTGGGGTAACTATTAGAAACTCTTCCAATGTAAGTCTTGTAATAGTGACATCAGCTTCAATAGAACCTGTTTCATTTAAAAACTGTGTATATATTATTTTACCAGGTTCTATAGCTACATTATTTGCAGCGATCCTTTGTAACACATCTTCAGAATCTTTTCCTATTACTTTAATTTTACCAAAGCTGGACATATCAAATAGTCCTACTTTATTTCTTATAGCATGATGTTCATCTGCACTATATTGAAACCAATTTTGACGTTTCCAGCTATATTCATATTTAGGAACAATTCCTTTTTTAAATTCTTTATGAGGTAAAAACCAATTTGCTCTTTCCCAACCTGATGCTTCTCCAAAGCATGCTCCTAAATTTTTAAGTTTTTCGTGAATTGGCGAAAGTCTAATATTTCTCGCTGTTTCAACTTGTCTATAAGGGAAATGATCAGCATATAATAATCCTAATGTTTCTGAGACTCTCTCTTTCAAATAATTACGATTATTTTGAAAAGGTTGTACCCTTCTTATATCAACATCCCATAAATCAATTTGAGAGTTACCTTTATCCATCCAATCAGCAAGTACTTTTCCTACTCCTCCAGCGGATTGAATTCCAACAGAATTAAAACCTGCAGCAACAAAGAAATTTTTTAATTCTGGTGCTTCTCCTAATAAATATCGATCATCGGCGGTAAAACTTTCTGGACCGTTAAAAAATGTATGTATACCCGCTGTCTCCATATAGGGTAAACGCTTGATTGCTTTTTCTAGAATTGGTTCAAAATGATCAAAATCATCGGGAAGGGTATCAAATTCAAAATCTTCTGAAATACCATTCATACCCCAAGGTTTAGATTTAAGTTCAAAACATCCTAAAAGAATTTTTCCTGCATCTTCTTTATAGTAGGAACTTTCATCAGGAACTCTTAGTACAGGAAGGTTAGGTTTTAACCCTTGTATATTTTCTGTTACTATATAAAAATGTTCACATGCATGAAGGGGGATAGCTACGCCAGCTTTTTTTCCTATTTCATGAGCCCACATTCCTGCTGCATTTACTATATAATCGCATTCTATATACCCATCTGACGTCATAACTCCCTTAACTTTGTTATTAGTTTGGTCTATATCGGTTACCTTAATACCTTGAATTATATTCACACCAAAGTTTCGTGCTCCTTTAGCTAAGGCTTGTGTAATATTAACGGGATCTGCTTGTCCATCTTTTGGAAGCCATAATCCACCTACTGCATCATCAACTTTTAATGTTGGATATTTTTCAGCAATTTCATCAGGTGTGATCTCATCTATTTCTACTCCAAAAGACCGAGCCATTCCTGCAGATCTTTTTAATTCTTCCATACGTTCATTATTTAATGCTACAGTAATTGACCCATTACGTTTAAAACCAGTTGAAAGGCCTGTTTCTTTTTCAAGTTCTTGGTATAATTCTTGAGAATACTTTGCTAGTCGAGTCATATTTTTGGTTGCTCTTAATTGAGCAATCAAACCAGCAGCATGCCAGGTAGTGCCACAAGTTAATTGTTTTCTTTCAAGTAAAACTACATCTTTCCATCCAATTTTTCCAAGGTGGTATGCTACAGAACATCCAATAACTCCTCCACCTATTATTATTACTTTAGCTTTTTTAGGAATAGACATTCATTCTCCTGTAAAATACTAATTGAGCCTAGTATTAAATAAAAAAAATGTTAAACAATAATTTAAATAATATTAATATATAATGAATTTATAGGTTTAATTGATAACAATAGACTTGAGCCTAAAATCAATTATTTAAGAATTTTGTATAGTATTTATATCATGTTAGAACACTGTAAAAGTTAAATGTTTACTGGCATCCTTGATAGTTATTACTTATACATTTTTTTGCTAATGTTTGTGCTTCTTCTATTTCTGCTACTGACATCTTCTTAACTACAATCATAGTATTATTTTTTGCAGTTTTCTGTCCTTGGGCAGCAGCAAGATTATACCACATATAAGCAAATACCATACTTTGATCAATACCATGGCCATTTTCATACATATAACCTAAACTGGTTTGAGCATCCATGTGCCCTTGTTTTGCAGAATAACTAAATAGTTTAACTGCTAATTTATAATCTTGGGTAACACCTTTTCCATTAGCATATTTTAAACCTAAATTATTTTGAGAAAGTGCATCTCCTTGTTCTGCTGCAAGACGATACCATTTAACAGCTTCTTCATCATCTCGGATGTTATTATCTCCATTAGTATAAATATAGCCAAGAGTACTTTGTGAAGATATATCTCCTTGCTCAGCAGCAAGACGGAACCATTTAATTGCTTCATTTGTATCTTGAGAAACACCATGTCCATATATATACATCTGTCCTAGCATATATTGAGGAATAACTTCGCCATTTTCTGCAAGCGGTCTCCATTCTTTAAGAGCTGTAGAAAAGTCTCCAG
>CESO01028651.1_pt1 | contig 12652 bp, 12 predicted proteins | sample 356341 | NCBI WGS metagenome assembly CESO01 (sample SAMEA2621812, study PRJEB7988) | marine metagenome | biome: marine biome (ENVO:00000447); feature: deep chlorophyll maximum layer (ENVO:xxxxxxxx); material: "saline water (ENVO:00002010), including plankton (ENVO:xxxxxxxx)" | depth 35 m
CCGATCACACCCGCTTGATCTACAGCGGGATGCTCCATCAAAGCTTCCTCTACATCTTGAGGACAAATATTGGATCCATCGTGAACGATGATTTGTTTTCGGCGACCACAGAACCAGAGATAGCCATCATCATCAAGACGCATTGCGTCACCGGTATTGAGCCAACCCTCCTGAATGATCTCTGTTGTAGCGGCGAGATTATTCCAATATCCGACCGTCAGAGTGGGCGACTTAACCCAGAGCACACCCTCCTCACCAACACTCAGCTCTCGTCCATCGGATGAGCGGATGCAGCCTTCAAAACCAGGACACATCTTTCCAACAGAACCAAGCCGATTTTCACCTTCAATCGGGGAAAGGCTTGCAAAGCCAATCTCACTCATGCCATAGCACTCATCAATACGCTGACCAGTGGCTTCCTCAAATTCAACATGCAACTGATGATTCACCTTGTCTCCACCACTGATACAGAGGCGAACCGATGAAAAGTCGCTGCGTTGTAAACGCTCATCACGCACAAGACTGAACAACGTGACAGGTAAGGCCATCACAACCTGGGGGTGGTGCTGCCGGAGCAATATTTCGAGGCAGCTACAACTGAGATTGTTAGGTACCAGAACAGAAGCACCACGGCATAACGCAGATAACGCAAACGTCGATGAAGCGATATGAGATAAAGAACTACCAGCCAAAAATTGCTCACTAGGCATTAATCCAGTGACTTCCAGAACAGAAGAAAACATCCAGCCCAAGCTTTGTCGTGTATGAGTGACACCCTTCGGCTTCCCTGTACTTCCTGAAGTAAAAAATAGGAAGCAAGGCTGATCAGGATCATGCTCTGTTTGTGATAAGGAAAGGTCAGCAAAGTCTTGACTCAGCTCTGATACGAATCCATCATCATTCGTCGTGATGCATCCAAAATCGCAAGCACTTGAAACATTGCTGCCTTCAACATCTTCCTGACGTTCGCAGTGATGTATTAGACATCTGGCACCACTGACTTCAAGAGCATGATTGATTTCGGGAATGGTATATCGATAGTTCAGTGGCGTTAAAACAAGTCCACAGCGCAAGCCCGCTAAATAATGAATCAGCAACTCCAAACTATTAGGCATTAATGAGGCAATTCGGTCACCTGAGCGAAGACCAATGCTCAGGTAATGATTGGCTAAAGCATGACAGGACTGCTCAAGTTCAGCCCAGCTCATGCTGCGGTTGAGATCATGCAGAGCCACTGCCTCTGGGTCTCGGCTTAAGGCTGATCGCAGCGGATCGTTGAGTGAGACTGGTTCAGCAAGGAATCGACCGGAGACTTGCAAGGCATCAACTCAATATGTGTATGTGATAGCACGCATCAAACGATCGAACTTTTTAACGACCTACCTCCAAAGCCACATTCAGAACATCCTGGAAAACTCCTTTGGCATAAAGCATGTGAAAGGAAGCAGTCGTTACACCTGCATGGGACCAGAAGCGATCCGAAGGACAGGCTCCGATTCGAGCGCAAGCCTGCTTTGCTCTCTGGTGATCCTGGAATGGCAATCAATTAGGAAAATATTGGCTCTGAACTAATTACAACTTCTGAATAAATACTATCGTTCTTAAGCACTTTTCGTGCAATCGCCTGAATCTCACTTCTAGCCTGATCAACCTGAGAAGCAAGAATGGCTTCTCCAGGACAACAATAAGCAACAATACAGGTACTTCGGCCTAGCTCCGTAACCAAAAGATCTATCAAAGGGAGATTATAATTCAAACAAGCAGCAGCGATCGGACTTTTAAGTGATAGGCTAGAGGATAGTTTGCTCGTTCCACCAGTAATTTGCCAAAGGGTCTTAAGGAACGTTTTCAATGGCTCATACCCCATCACAAAGCAGGTAATAATAACAAGAATAGAGTCAAATATGGGAGCAACTCCTGAAAAAGGAGTAAGCAGTATTAATGGACTTATCTGCAAGGCAACACCAACGGTCACCGTATATGATCCATCGGCTACGGCATTCGACATCTCATTACACAAAATCATCGATTGACGACCATTTTTTACCCAGGCGAAACGATAGACACACCAAAGAAGTGCACAGATAACGGCACAAGTCAAACTATAAAAAAGCACAGGTCCCAATACCAGTTGATCAGGAATATCTCCATCAATAAAGCTCCAGATTGTATTAATCGCACCATAAATACCGCTGGATAGCACACCAAGAAGGATTAAACAGCGAAACATCACATAGACAGCCTCTTGGCCCGAATATCCATAGGGATAACTTCGATCTCTCGGGCGACTAACATTGCGAGTAATCCAGAGGCCAATCACGATGGAACACATCATGACGCCGGCATAGGTGGCATCAACCAATAGGGCATGGGAGTTAGAAACAACGCTCACCCAAACACCTAATGCCACCATTACGGCTTGACCTAATATCCCAATTATCAGAACTTTCTGTTCTATTTGTTGTGATGATTTAGAGGTCATGATTGCGAAAAGTGAATACAAATAAATAGCAAAAAACCTAGCCTCCTAAGCCTTGGAATTGTTCAGCTCTGGAATCAAGCCTCGTAACATGTCATGGTGCTCACGCAATGCTTTTTCTGAATCACCAAGCAATCCCTTCTCCCAGTACTTAGAAGCAGTGGCTTGATAATGAAGCTCGCAGACATGTTTGTCTTCACTCATCACCTCCCCATCGATTAAGGCAGCCTGCTCACGCGCCAATCGCATACTTTCACTTTCACCCGCGTAGCTATAGGTGGCACCTGTCATGACTGATGTCTGAACATCGAGGGGAATCGAGCGATAGAAACCTGCTGATTCGGGGTAAAACACCAACACCGAAATCGGAAACAAGCCGATATACAGCCAAGCCTGAGGCATGGCATTGAAGGGTTCCGGGTGCTGACTGACTAACTCCCGATATCCCTGATTTAATTCGCGTCGAGATGGCTTTTCATTGAAAGGTCCACGAATTCGATGCGTGCCATCCAGCCAAGGACCCTCCTCATAGCTCCGGCCGTAGAGATCGGTCAGACCTGGATGGGCACTCGGGCAGTGATAGCACTCGTTATCCACATCCACCATTGCCTTCCAATTCACAGGAACGACCGGACTGCTATATAACCCATCCGTAGGCTGAAGATCCTCAAGCGGATAAACACTGAGCTCCTGCTCATGCCGCTTCATCATCGTTGCAATAGAAGGCTGAGGGCCACTCTCAAAACGAAGAAACAGGAAACCTCTCCATGTCTCTAATTCAAGAGCTAACAACCCATATTCCGTTGTATCAAGTGTTGGAAATTTGTCAGGTTGAGAGGGTGTTTTGAGCTCGCCTTCCAGGGTGTATACCCAGGCATGAAATGGGCACATCACGGCCCCACGGCAATGCCCTTGTTCGCCCTCCACTAACCGTGAACCACGATGACGGCAGGTGTTGTGGAAGGCGCGGATCACTCCATTCTTGCCGCGAATCACCATCGCCCGCTCACCAAGCAAATCAAAGCTCAGCCAGTCGCCAGGTTCCTGCAGGTCATTGACGTGCCCAACCACATGCCAGTGATTGAGAAAGACACGATTTTTCTCCAAATCCAACATGGAACTGCTGCGGTAGCTCCATGCAGGTAAGCCATCCCTGTTCCAGGTTTGATCTGATGGCATTGCGGATTGTATGACTTGCTACTTGGTAGCAATCATCAGCCCATTGAGCATCGAAAGATGCGTCAACATTGCTTCGCATGTGAATGAAAACCCATCATCCAAATCCGAGCTTTGACGTTCCCAATCCTCCTGCAGCACTAAGAAATTCAATGTGATCACTAGCTGGGTCATAAAGGGTGTAATTCGCCCCAGAGCCGATACCGATCACACTGCGTTTTGGAACAGTGTGTTCCTGTGCTGCCTCTCCAGCAGGGTCGAGCACCTTTGAATGAATTTGACCACCTGTGAGCTGTAGTCGGAATTGCCGACCGGAACGAGCAGTAAACAGACGATTGACATCCAGACGGGTGAGGCGATCCAAAAGGATCAAGGGTGACGTGCTTTCAAGCAAACAATCACCAACATCAGCTGAACTTCCGTGAATCAAACCGCAATCAAGTTCGACGAAGCCAAATTGAAGTGAAGCCAACCAATTCAGATGATCCTGGCTCACTGCTGCACGTAAATTCGCGAAGGTCGCTGGATCATGATCGCCTTCTAAAGACTCTGGTTTCTGATCACCTCGGTAACCGTATTCAGCAAGAAGCTGTTCTTCCCACCAGCCATAGATGCAATTGGGCTGGAGATCACCACGCTTCGGTTGGCGTAACCGGGATAGCAAGGCATTGCAATCCCGATCTGGACTAACCATGTCGCCCAGCACAAAAAGATGGGCCATGCCTTGCTTCTTTTTTAAGTCGGATTGAATCTGCTCATAGAGATCGAGATCTCCACAAAGTCCACTCACCAGGGCCCAGCGCTCCATCAGCGCTCACACACATGGCTGGCATCTTCAGCACGTTCGGCGTACTCGAAACCGTGGCTCAATCGCCATGCGAACACCTCTGGTAAACCCGCTTCCAAAATGGCCCTACACGTTTTTGCCACGTCATAGTCCACCTCGCGAATGCTCACCTCACCCGTTCTGTCGTCATGGATGACATAGGTCGCTTTGGTGTTGCCGTGTCTAGGTTCACCAACCGATCCAGCATTCACAATGCGGCGCATCGGCAGGGTCATCTCCTGTTCATTGGATGGCTGCCCGCCTTTCTGCTGAACGCTGACCCGAATGGAACCACCACTTAATTCACGGACATAAGGCTGATGGGTATGACCACAGAACAGGGTTTCAGCTCCTGCCGTTTCCACCCGTTCTAGGGCTGCAAACGCATTCATATCTGGCAAAAGATATTCGTGTTGACTGTTGGGACTGCCGTGCACAAACAGCAACTTGTCCTTGCGCAAGGTGAATGGAAGTGCGGCGAGAAATGCCTTGTTGTCCCCCGTTAGACGGCTGGCCGTCCAATGGTGGGCTTGATGCCCTCGCCGCTCGGCCAACTGTGACGGATAGCTGCATTCACAAGAATTAAGGCCATCAATAATGTCCTCATCCCAACAGCCTTGGCAGGTGGGAATCGCGCGCGCTTGCACCAGCTCCACCACTTCATTGGGTTGGGGGCCATAGCCCACAAGGTCGCCCAAACAAGTAACGGTAGTAATTCCTTGTTGGTCAATGTCATCCAACACGGCTTCAAAGGCGGCGAGATTGGCGTGTAAACAGGAGATGACGGCGTGAGCCATTGTTATTGAATGGGTTGGAGGTCTGGTTGCTGTTTCGTTAGCGGCAGCTGCATTGGTTCGAGGCTGTCGTCTTCAAGGATGCAGTCGTTGATCGTGGCTTTCATTGCGACCGGATTAAGAGACTTGCCCTGCATCACTAAGTGAGAGATCCGAGTGGGCTGATCGCTGGTCGCTTCCAAGATTTGCAAGGGAAGAAATTGCGATCCCTGCTGGCTCACCATCCAATTGCAGAAATAGGAGCCACCCTCAGGAACATTGAGCAATGCCTTAGCGCGATACACATCTCCATAGGCACCATTCACCAGTTCGAACCAAAAACTGCTGAGGCTGTTCGGGTCCCAGACACAACCATGAAGATTGAGGTTCCAAGCCTCCAGCTGAGTGAAATCAAGCGTGTCGTGTTGAGGCAGGTCCGAATCGCGACCAAAAAGCCATGTCTTGTCTGGGCTGAGATTGAACCGATCCAATTGCTCTTGAATCCGTGGATCAATCGCTTCGACAACACTGGTGCTGGAGGGCTTGAACTGTTGCGCCTCAATAAGCACAAAATAGTCCTCAGAAGGTGGTGGATCCTGCAAACCCTTCAGGGAAACATCTTGAAGTTGTGGGATTTGATCCATCAACCAAGTGCGATCGATCCCAGCATTCACACCCGCCTCTAAGCCTTCGTGACTAAGTCCATCGAGTCGCAAATAGGCGCACGGACCCTGATGCTTCAACAAGGTTTCGCGGATCCAATTGGTTTTTCCGCAGCCGGGGGGGCCTGCGATCAACCAGGTCTGCTGCATGGTTCAGAACTTAAAGACAACATTGATCGCGCCGGTCAACGCGAAATGGGAATGATTCTCATTATGGCCTATCAAATGGCACTTGTGCCTGTAACAAGTGTTCAGATCCACAAGGTTGAGGCCGGGAAGGCTGCAAGGAAGGGTTCAAAAAACACAACCTGTGCCCATGAGCACTGCAAAACCATGCATTCCATGTTGAAGAAAAAAAGAATCACGCGACGTGGTTAAAGCATGAAATTCAGACATTGATTGAAGATTGGGAGCTCATGGAGACCAGCTCAATATGCTGAGACTGCATCTGCGATAACCGGCCTTGAAAAGGAACAAGCTGGTGTTTTCTTTTTTAGCTGGTCTCTGCTGCTTCTTGATTGTGTCCGGTCTGCCCTCCTTTGCAGATCCGACTAGCAGTGGCCATCAACCACTGAATAGCAGATATGAAAGTTCTCTCGCAGTGGTTCCACTGGACGAGCAACCTTTTTATCCCGAGCTCGTTAAAAGAGCTGATCTATGGCTACATACCCCTCTGGGACAAGTCGTTGGAGACACACCAAAAGACACATTGCTGAACTTCTATGCCGTTATGGCTGATGTTGGGCTTCTCATTGATGACGTCACAGCAAACCATCGGAGCGATCCTGGTCTGTTCTGGGATCGTCAAACAAAAGATGAGATGGAAGAGGCAGAAGCATTGTTTGATGCAGCTGTGTCTGCACTTGATGGGTCATCGTTCCCCCTAGGTGTGCGCTCCTACCTCAAAGATGAAGCAGCTATACAACTGAAACAAGCACTAGATTTTATCTTCTACAACAGTCGCCAGATCATCACCATTCCAGACGCAAGTGGAATGAAGGCACTGAATGAAAATCGATCCAAACAAACACAATCATGGACACTGCCTGGATCAACGATTACTCTCAGCAGTCAGATAACGGACAATCCAAATAATAGTGATTTTTATTTCACGGCTTCAACGGTTGCCAATGCAACCAACATCTACGGACAAGTAAAGAATCAGTTTGCCAATTTAGAAGATAAGAAATATACCACAAATACTTTTTACGAAGATTTTATCCACACACCGGGACACCTCTTTCCACCGAAATGGTATTTGATATTACCAGCAAAGTTTCGAGGCTTCATTGAAACGGAAATACTATTTGGCGAAACTCTTTTCCAACTTGTACTGGCAGCTGTAGCAATTAGCATCTTTGCATTAATCACTGCCATATTATTTAATCAGTTAATTCAAACTTACCAAAAAAGGGCTGAAGATCCATCCAGGGCATGGCTGATGGATTCGCTTGCCTGGAAACGAGCAGCATTAATGCTGCCATTGGTGCCGTTAGCAAAAATAACTGAAGTCTTCATTGATGAATACCTGAACTTCACAGGCTTACCCTTAATCGTATTAACAGTTTTATTTGAGGTTGTTTATTTTAGCTTTCTCGTAATGCTTGTATTCCTCTTTTTTGAAGCATTCGGACGATCGACATCAGAAACGCTGGTACGAATGTCTGGTAATCAAGAGACCTGGGAACTATCAAGAACAAGTAATCGCATCATGCCAATATGCCGCGTTCTATCTGGTGTCGTGGCCATCGCACTGATCTACCGAATGTTGCTCCAACTCGGCCTATCCCCATCTGTTGTTCTTGCGTTGTCTACGGTCCCTGGTTTAGCGATTGGCCTAGGTGCATCCAAGTTGCTTGGCAACTTATTTGCGGGTTTATCACTGCAAACCGATCGGCCACTACGAGTTGGCGAATTCTGCGAACTCGGAGATGACCAAGGCTTCATCACCAAGATTGGTTTGCGATCTGTAGAAATTGAGACCGCAACAGGGATTATCACGATTCCAAATGCAGTTGCGGAAGACTGCGTTGTGAACAACCTCTCAAGAAATAAAATCAAATCAAATACTGCGATGATGCAAGGACTGGATTTGAAACTTGATCTTGAAGGTCCATCACCATTCAGCCCAGATCAGATCTCAGATTTACTGTTGTTATCGAGAAGATTTGCCAACAACCGAGTTGATTTAAGTAATCCTTGTCTCACCGTTGAACTTCGAGCAGGAGATCAGCAAATCCTTCGCTGCATCGGTCTCATCAAAGTATCGAACTGGCGTGAGTACATCGAATTAACAGAATCTCTCACATTGGCCCTTAATCAACTCATTGCGCAAGTTAGAAAATCTCATTTTGTATTATCAGTGTCATATGACACAACAGATTCACAGCTATCCAAAATACCTGGAATTCTACAAACCATCGTAAACAACATCCCAGGCTTCCAGCTCAAAGCCTGCCGGTTGATGGATATCTCTGAATTCAGCTACGACTTCATATGCCATACCTTCTCACAAGGACTAACGTATACAAAGTTCGTAGACTCAATCGATCTAATCAACCGTAAGCTACTCAAAGCAATGGCAGATGCAGAGATTGTAATTCCTTTCCCAACAGCTATTGAACTGGAGTCACAACCCGAACACTTCACAAAGCGGAGGGATTAACGAGCTGCAAGGTGTTAGCGGGAAAAAACTTGATAACGTCAACCTTAAACTTTGATATAAAAGGCTTATTGATAACCTCCGGCACCTGTTGGAAAGATATTCTGCAATGAATTTGGAATCTGGCTATGAATCCAGCGTTGACTCACTGCTGGCTCCACGCTACTTTCTCCACCATTCATCAATCTTGAAATCTAAATAAGCATGATCATTATCGCCAATGCTGGGAGCTGTGGCTGAAGAGGAAAGAAAATGCATACTCATACTGCCGGTGAATTTTTAATTTTCAGCCATACTCCAATCATTCTCAGCACTAGTAGCCTAATCACTCAGCATTCTATTCAAGAAACTTCTAATAAAGCCCCTAATAGAGTCGACACGATTTAAGTAGCTAGGCATCCCGTTTACAGATCAAATAGAAACAAGCACGCTGACCAACACCGTGCATCCTAATATTAACGTGTGATTCTCACTGATTAGACGGGTGCTGTGAAACAAATTAGACGTTTACAACATGAGAGGGCCAAAATCTAAGAAAAGAGAGACAACTAAATCGGTAAGGATCCAGTCTAAACAACTAAAGCTACCAATTAATTTGAATACGCAATCTTAAAATCTATGATCCAAATTGCTAGACTTCTCACAAACACGATATAGAAACAATGGGCAATATATGGTTTGATGCCAACCACGTAGAAGCCTGGCTTGGGGGCCGACCCGTTATTCATGATCTTTGCTTACAATTAAGAATTGGCGAATCAACTACACTACTAGGACCCAATGGTGCAGGAAAAAGCACCTTGGTTAATCTCATTAATCGCAACCTGTACCCATTAGTAAGAGAAAATTCTCACCTCAAACTGTTTGATAAAACAACGATCAATATTTGGCAGCTACGCTCCTCATTAGGAATTGCAAGCAGTGATTTAGAAACACGCTTTTCACCACAAATCAAGGCAAAAGAGCTTATCTTGAGTGGGTTTTTTGGATCCACCAGTCTTGGCCGTGACCAAATTCCCAATGCTCAACAACTCGCCAAAAGCGAGTCCCTCCTGCAGCAATTGAATCTTGATGCTTTTGCGGAACAACCCTTCGGTCAATTATCAGATGGTCAGCGGCGTCGGTTGATGATTGCAAGGGCTCTCGTGCACGACCCAAAGGTCCTAGTTCTTGATGAACCCTGTAGGGCACTCGATCTCAAGGCATGCCATCAACTACTGGAGACCATGAGGAAGCTATGTGATCAGGGCACCACTCTTCTTGTGATCACTCATCGGATCGACACCATCATTCCGGAAATGAACAGAATTTTATTCATTCAGCAAGGAAGACTCTGTGCAGACGGAACTCCCAAACAATTACTGCTGGACCACAAGCTGAGCGATCTATTCGACACTCGCTTACACGTCTTTGAACACAAGGGATACAGGCAGGTTCTGCCAGGTTGAGCAAAATTATGAACGGGACAATTTATTGCTAGACAAATGGGTGTTGCTGGTATGCAGCCACAGCGCAATACGCCCATAGAAATGAGAGGATGAGTCATAAAAGAATCAATGGATATGGACTCGTCAATGACTTCGAACGTCATCATTGACTGCTCAAAATGTACATTTGTTACCTTCAAGATGGAGCATTGTTTCAATTTGGAGGCTTTACGATGAGATTTGTGTATGACTTCAATGATTCCTTAAATTCATATTCATCTCGCATCTTGTTCGTTCATAGTGACGGTATGTCATTGATGAGAAAGATGGAGAAAGATAGTTTAGGCAAGCAAGAGGAAATGCCGTTCAAGGAACCAGAAATGGTCCCGACAATTGAGCCGAATTTATTAGAAAAAGAGCAAGCTCAATCGCCTCCAGAACCTGTCATTGCTGTTGCTCCAGAAGCTGGCGCACTCGATACTGTCTCCTCCCAAGGCCAAGATGACAAGGAAATCACTCCTAATGTTTCTGAACTTTTTGACTATCTTCAGCAAGGGATGCAAGCATTACGAGGGCTCAATCTTGAAGGATTCAGGCAGATCTATCCAGTTTTTCTCTCCATTTTTGGAGCATTCCTGCTTGGCTTAGCACTTTTAATCACGATTAATTTCCTACAATCAATAAATCAGCTTCCACTTTTTGGTGGTATGATTGAAGGTGCTGCAGAACTTATTGGGTTTGTTGCATTGGTTCGCTTTGTGACATTTAATCTATTGAGGCAACAAAAAAGAGCTGAATTATTAACGCGTATTGCTGTGTTAAAGAAAAAACTTCTTGGTTGAACATTTCGATAACAGGATCAAGATAAAGAACAGGTATGGATGCTGATGCAGGCAGCAATTTCTGCAGGGCCGCTGATCGTAAACGGGTGAGTGACTGCGCTGATCCGCTCAAATAACAGTGGACCATCTGGAAGCGGGAGTCGTTGAGCAAGCTCCTGACGCCGCTCAAGAGTGTCTTGGCTGTAAAGCAAGCTCAGGTGTGGATCAAACCGGTAGTTCGTTGGAGAGGCAGCACTCTTGCGCAACTGCAACGACCAAGGAAGTAGTTCTGTTCTGGCGCCAGCACCAAAGCGCAAAACAAGGCTTTGCGTATAAATCCGAGTGGCTTCAATGGCTTTAGGCCAAAGCTGCACAGGCATACGACAATCAGCAAGCTGTTGAAGTTGGTCGATGACATGCTCCGGGAAAGCGTCGTTATCGCCAGTGAGAGGCCTGCTAAAGAGGGTGATATGGGGAGGCAATAGGAAACAATCTCCAGCCCCCTGACAGGCCAACGCCGACAGTTCATCCAATGCTGCCTGAACCTCCCGGCTGGGAAGCAGCCAATACGACACGGCTTGAGCAGACGTCATCATCGCGGCTGGATACGATGCGCAAGCATTATTAAATCGTTCAAAAGCACATCAATGGGCTTGCAGCTGCACTCCAAGGACTTCCTTCATGACGATGGCATCACCTATTGCATCCGCCGCAACACTCTTGAACAAGATTTCACCATTTACGAACAGCGCAATGGCGAGTGGGTTGATTGTGGACTCGATCAGGCGGTGACTGAACTTAACTTTGCTGAGTTCAAGCGCCTAGGCCTGCTGATCAAGAAAATTATGGACACCGATCAGTGGGTGGCATAACAATCAAAAACAGTGCAGACACGACGCTCGAATCTCGAAAAAATTGAGCTGGAGTTGGTTGACTACAGCTCAACGAGTGGCATCACCTTGGTGATCAATAGCCTGCGAATGGGGTGGAGGAGTGATGCACAACAATGCGCAAAGCACCATCGTCATCACGCACGTAACCGAAGGTTTTGTCCACCTTGCTCTTGGTGCCATCAGCTGCTTCAAAATGAACCCAGCCCATGGCATTGGCCGTGTTGCCAAAGTTCTGGATCACGAAGATCTCAGGAACACACTTCACCCAGGGGCTCCGATTGGCTCCAGGCGTACCAACTGCAAAGCCAGAATCGCCAAAGGCCGGATCATCACCAACGAAATAGGAGACGGCACCATTACGTGTCTCGCGGAACGTAGTTTCGCCATTTGTCCAGGTTGGCTTGAAGGCCACAGGACCAAACTGGTAGCCATAGGCCGCATCGATGACTTCACCAGCAAGCGGTTTGGATTTGGCGATTCCACCCTTGTCATGGGCCTTGCTGATGGCGACAAGAGCATCGCACCAGGTGTTCTGAGCTGCTTTCACCTCGCTCACTGTGATGGTTTCCGTCATCACGGCGGGTTGAGCGTTAGCGGCGATGCCGCCCATGCTCATTGACGCCAAGAATGCAGTACTGGCAAGACCAAAGCGCATAAAAGATTTGACCATCTCAGAAGGAGACACAAAGTATTAATTTAAATAGGTCGCTAGATTGCGGCTGCAGATGCACCGAAAAATTTTCGGTAGCAATGATTAGCGGCCTAAAGGCTCAACTGACCAAAGGTCACAGAGTGGCTCATACCCCTACTGCCAATTTTGTTTGTCCATACATCAGTGCAACGGTGATGGCTGTCTGCCTAATCGGCAAGAGGGGATAGTCGTCCAGGTCAAGCCTGATGCACCAACTCAATAGCTGCCGTTCATTTTGGTGA
>CESO01049695.1_pt1 | contig 12647 bp, 8 predicted proteins | sample 356341 | NCBI WGS metagenome assembly CESO01 (sample SAMEA2621812, study PRJEB7988) | marine metagenome | biome: marine biome (ENVO:00000447); feature: deep chlorophyll maximum layer (ENVO:xxxxxxxx); material: "saline water (ENVO:00002010), including plankton (ENVO:xxxxxxxx)" | depth 35 m
TTTAATTTTTTCGAATCCATTATAGTAATCAATTATTTCAACAATCGTCATAGCACCCAATAGAAAGATTAGAATTTCCGAGGTATGGGATAGATGGTATGCCATTATTTTTTTTACTTTAACTGGAATTAATTCACGGAGTGCTGTATCAACCTCAAAGACAGGTATATTAAAGACTGCAATAATACCCCATAGGAAAGCCATCATTGCTAAAGCTGGAATTAACTTGTCTATTTTAAGGCTATGCTCAAGGGTTATTAATAAGTATCCTGCTATAAAAATCCCTAATAATATCGTTTCCATCTATATTAAATTTATTTCAGTAAAAGCATTTATAAAATATAATTGCTTATTTGTTGATTTCATTATTAAAGCATCTAATTTATTAAAAAATAATTAATATTTGGGCATTATGATTTTTCCAGAACTATGACTTTTAAATGCACCTGTAACTGAAGAGTAGCAATTATTTATATTAAGATCTCTAAGAACTCCAAGAAAAGCAAAAATTAATGCTTCTTTATAATCTATTATAGTTTGATTTGGAATATCAATTGAACATGTTGAAAGATTTCTAATATTTTGAATTAAAAAGTCATTGTAAGCTCCTCCCCCTGTAATTAAAACTTTCTGGTTGTCCTCAATATTTTTTGCAATTTGAATTGCAAAATGATTTGAAAACGTATGAAGTAAATCAATTGTAGAAAGTCGAAAAAATTTGTCTAGAATAGGGTCTACATAATTATTTACCCATTCTAGTCCAAGAGATTTTGGTGGATCTAATTTATAATAGTCAAGCGACTGAAGATGAGTTAATAAATCCATATTAATTTTTCCTAAAGCAGCAGCTTTTCCTTTGTCATCAAATTTTTGTTTTATTGACTTACACAAATGATTAAAAACAATATTAACAGGACAAATGTCATAAGCAATTATATTATTTTTTGATCTCTTGGTTATATTGGCAAAACCTCCAAGATTTAATAATGTTTTATACTCAGAAAATAAATATTTTTCACCAACAGGAACAAGTGGTGCACCTTGTCCTCCGTATTTAACATCCTGAGCTCTAAAGTCACATATAACCTTTAAATCAATATAGTTGGAAAGTTCAGGCATGTTACCTATTTGGTATGTAAAATGTTTTGATGGGTCATGTAAAGCGGTATGACCATGAGAACTAACAAAATCAATCCTACTAATATTAAATTGATCTATAAATTGAAGAATATAATCAGAGATAAGTTTAGTGTATTTTTCATCAATTAGATTAATCGATTTAATATCTCTTGTAAACAGCGTTTTCAAAATATCTTGCCATTCATCATCATATTCATATGTTTTCGAGCAAATAATTTTAAAATTCCAAGTATTTTCGAATGAAAATTTTACATATACTAAATCTAATCCATCAATTGATGTCCCTGACATTAAACCAATTATGTAAAAATCTTTCATTTTAAATTATTGAAAAAAGTTCCAAACTAATCCAAATCTAACAGATAGATCTCTATATGGATTAAATGGATCAGAATAGTAGTCGTATCCAGAGAGTGAACTATTTAGGTGCTCTACTTTTAAAAAAACTCTAGTTTGTTGAATCCTAGCATTAAAGAAAAAATCTACTCTAGGGTAATTACCGATTTCCTTGTAATTCTGAGTAACAAATTCTGATAACAAAGGGTTATAATAATCTGCAAAAAATTTTGTAAAATAGTTGAAAGTAAAACCAGTCTGAATAAATAAAGAGTTATTAAATACTTCTGATGAAAACATTATAGTATTTCTTGTAATCCATTCCGGTACGTTAAGAGTGGATAGCCCATCTAATTCTATATCTTGTTCTTTTTTTTGATACTGCCCAGTATTAATAAAGCTAAATTTCCCAAAGTCCAACTTACTAACTAATTTGATTTTATAATAACTAATCCCAGTATTAATTTGATTTGGTGCAGCTCTTCTAAAATTATCAGTTTCTCCAATTAAAGCATTTGTCAATTCTCTAAAAAAAGTATAATTGTCGATTAAACTATATTCTCCAGAAAGTTTAACCAACTCCTTGTAAGATAATTCTGCGGATAAACTTGAGGATTTTTGGTTTTTTAAATTGAAATTATGCCAATTATAGTCCTTATATGCACTTCTAAAAAGTATATAATTTAAATTAGGTGATCTTTCTGAGCTTAATGCGTTTAATTTAATTTTTACATTTTTAATCCTATCTGTTTCTAATGAAATTGATGTGTAATTTGAAATTAACTCTTCATTCAAAGATTTATTAGACCTAAACTCAATTTGAACGAACTTGAATTCTTTATTCCATTTGGTTGAAAAATTTGATTGTTTATTATCTAAATTAAAAATCAATCCAGTTAAAGTTCCCTCATAATCTTTATATGAGTTCTCTGAATTAATAAGAGAATAATCCAGTTTTAACTTTCCAAATTTGTTTAAGTCTGATTCAAAATAAAGTATACTTTTTTGTAATATATTTCTAGATTGATCAGAAACTAAAATTCCTTCTTCTACTTCTCCAAAAAGTGCAGAAGTATAATCATCGTTATACTCTAATTTTTTATATTCATGGTTAAATTGAAGTCCAATTGACAGTATTGAAGAGTTTTTTTCTTTATTATATATTAACGATCTATTAAAGTCAGTAAATACTCTTTTAGAGTACAAAGAACTTTCAGAAAGCAACCAACTGGGAAGTCTAGACCTATCTATATAACCATCATACTCAACCATTTCAAAAGTTCCATCTTCATTTTCAATTTGATTTCCAAAATCATCAAGCACAAAATAATTTGGGGCTTGTTCAAAAAAATATATCCCGTCTGCAGTTAACCCACCACTCTCTTGATTAAATATATTTTGAGAAGTTAAATGAAATTTAAATTTTGATTTTTTATTTTTTGAATTAAAATTGGTTGAAAACCTAAATTGATTTCCTCTAGACCTTGTATTAATATATTTACCCAGCGATTTATAACCTTTATGAGCTATTGTAAAATTAAATTGAGGCGATAAATTAATTGAAACTAGCATGTCCAAAATCTGTCCTTGCTCAAAAGTTGACTTTGCAAAAATTTCAGTAAAGGGGGTTGGAACATTATAATAACCTATATCCTCGTTTTCAAAATAATGGAAATGTTTTGCTCTGGCTCCAAGTTTTGGAAAATCAATTCTATTATTGAAGGTATATCCTAGTTTATTATATGAATTACCTGCGTTTGGCATACTAAGAAGTTCAAATGAATCATTCCTCAAAAAATTGAACTTATAATCTTTATAAATTGAAAGGGTAGTATCAATTGATTCAGTCCTACCATCTAAATAGTAGATTTTATAATCCTTCGCTGTTATGGTATCGTTTTTTACATTTGATGGCTTTCCTGATTTTTCTTTTTCTATTTTATCTAATATCTTGTCATCTGCTCGACTAGTTTGTGCAATTGAGTTTAGATTAACTAAAAAAAAGATTAAAACTAGAAATTGTTTAAACATCAATTTGTATTTTCACACTAAGGTAATATTTCTTTATAAGAATTATTTTACAATTAATGTTAAAGAATAATTTTTCAAAATCTGAATTTGAAGTTGGCATTGATGAGGCAGGGAGAGGGTCTATTGCTGGTCCAGTTGTTGCTTCAGCTGTTATTTTACCCAAGGGTTTTAACAATGAATTTCTTAATGATTCAAAGAAATTAACTGAAAACAAAAGACTTAAACTCAAAACAATAATTGAAAAAAATGCATTAGATTTTACAGTATTTTTTGTTAAGTCTAATATCATAGATAAGATAAATATTCTTAAGTCAACAATGAAAGCGATGCACGGCGCTTTAGATAATTTAGATATTGAGCCTAATTTTATATTAGTTGATGGTAATTATTTTAGTGATTACAAAAATATTCCGCACAAGTGTATTATACAAGGAGATGGCAAGTATCAAAATATTGCAGCTGCTTCGATACTTGCAAAAACATATAGAGACAATTACATGGAGGAACTTCACCTTAAATTCCCTGTATTTGGGTGGAATAAAAATAAAGGTTATGGTACAAGTTTACATATAGATATGATTAAAAAGTTCGGTAAAACAGAATTTCACAGAAAAACATTTAAGCTTAAAAGATTACAGTCACAACTTGAATTATAAATTATGGAAAAATCAATATATCTCTTTGTAAGCTTAACTTTAATTTCCTCTTGTTCAAATGTAAATAATGAAGAGAAATCAACTTTCAGTTTTCTTCCAGATGAATCTGAAGTAATATTAATTATTAATGATTTAAATAATACTAAACAAATTTTAAAAAATAATGAAATTTTAGACAATATTTCATCTTTAAATAATACAGTTTTAAACCAACTTAATTCTTTAGGAGAAAAAAATTCTGATAATACAGGGCTCTTATCAATTTCATCTTTTAGTAAGAATGAAATTGCATACACATATATAAGAGAGACTAATTCGGGAGATTCTATATTTCAAACTGATATTCTGAAGGGAGAATATCAGAAAAACAAAATCTTTATAGACACGATTAATTTAAATAAAGTTTACAAAACTATTTTAGACAACTATATAATTAGTTCAAGTCAAGATATAATTCTTGAAAATATAATTAGAGATTATAATTTGTCTAATCAGAAAAGAAACGTAGATTTTTTTAAGTTATTAAAAGCAACCGATCAAGATGATCCATTTAATATTTTTACTAAATCAAATAATCTAAGTTTATTAGGTAATAAATTAAGTAATATCTCATTTTTTCCAGTTGAGAATACCTCATGGATTAGCTATGACTTTAAGTATGATATAGATAATATAAACTTGACTGGCGTTACTAAAATCAAAGATTCTATTAATAGCAAGCTTTCAATATTTAAGAATATTATTCCATCAAAAATTGAAGCAGATAATTTTATTCCAAACTCTTTTTTATCATTTTTATCATTTACCATTAACGATTCTGAAAGATTTATTTTCAATTTTAAAAATTATTTAAAAGCAAATGACTTTTCATCTGAAAAATTAAGTTTTAATTCATTAAATCTTATTAATGAAATAAGCTTAGTTGAAGATCAGGAAAAGTTTATAATTCTAGGAATTACTAATACTGATCAACTTTATGAATATTTTAGATTAAATGAGTTTGATAATATTAATAATATTAGAAAAATAGATATTGATGAAGATCTAAAAATCCTAATTAATAAATTTGACCAAGGAATTACATCTAACTATGCAGTGCTGATAGAAAACTCATTAGTGATAACAGAATCTATATCTCAGATTAAAAAAATAATTAACTCACATAGAATAAATGATAATCTAGGATCTAACTCTAAATATTCAAATTTCAAAAATAAAAAAGCTAAAAAATATTCATTTTTATGGGTAGCCAATGCTAGTGCTATTAAATTAAATCCTAAAAATTCAAATCAAATTGATACAGATATTTATCCATATATTGGATTTAGTGGATCAATTAATCAAGATGTAGCACTTTTAGAATTAGATTACTCAAATTATGTTAAGACAGATGAATCTGAAGATATATATACTGAGTTTTTTCTGACATTTGAAAATGAAATAATAACAGACCCTATATGGGTAAAGAATCATGTAAATGATCAATTTGATTTTGTATTTCAGGATAGCGATAATTATCTATATTATTATTCTAACAAAGGAGAGCAATATTGGAAGCAAAAAATTCCACAAAAAATAATAGGTGAAATCAAACAGATTGATACTTATAAAAATGGAAGACTTCAAATAGTTTTTAGAACTAAGGATAATTTTTATGTTTTAGATAGAAATGGAAAAAAAGTTCAAGAATTAAATTTTAAAATTGATTCTGGTAAGATTAATAATCCTGTATCAATTTTCGATTATGAAAAAAACAGAAATTATAGGTTTCTTATCACTAGTGACAAAGTAATTAGAATGATCGACTCTAGAGGAAAGATAGTTAGTGGTTTTAATCCAGAGTCATTTGGATCAAATATTATCAATAGTCCTGTTCACATTAGAATAGATGGCAAAGATTATATTATTGTTCAATTAGAAAGTGGGGAACTAAAAATTTTAGATCGAAGAGGAAGGGACAGGATAATAATCAATGAAAAAATTAAATTTAGTACAAACTCTATTTATTCTTATCTCAAAAATTTTGCAACAACTGATACTCAAGGTAATTTGATCCAAGTTAATTTAGATGGTAAATTATCAAAGAAAAACCTCAATTTGTCATACGATAATCTGATTAATATAAAAGATGATAATTTAGTATATGTAAGTGAAAATAATTTATCTATAAGAGGTATTAATGTCAAACTTCCCTATGGAAGATATTCAAAGCCAATTATATTTAAAGAATCTGGAAATATGCTAATTGGAATTACTGATCTGAACGAGAGTAATGTCTATTTATATAAAAATAATGGGGAATTAGTAAAAGGGTTTCCAATAAAAGGAAATTCAATTATTGATATCAGGGACTCTGATAATGATAATAAGATTGAAATTCTTACGAGACTTGATGAATTTTCTATTGCATCTTATGAAATAAATTAATTTTTATAAATCAATTCAGCGTCAAAAGAATGAGAAAAATTTTCAAGTAATATGTTTTTGATTTCATTTATCTCAATATTTCTATTTTTTAATTCAGAAACTGAGGTCACTCCCTTATCCTTAATTCCACATGGAATAATATTATTGAAATAATTTAAGTCAGGATTAATATTAAAAGAAAATCCATGCATGGTAACCCATCTACTTGCTCTTATTCCAAAAGCACAGATTTTTTTTGATAGTCCCTTTTTGTCTTTGACCCAAACACCTGTTTCTCCTGATATCGTAAAGCCCTCTAGATCAAACGATTTAAGAGTATTAATAATCACTTCCTCAAGTTTCCTTAGATACAAGTTAATGTCAGTAAAAAAATTATCAAGATCTATAATCGGATACCCCATGATTTGTCCTGGACCATGATATGTAATATCTCCTCCTCTATTTATTTTATAAAAATCAATATCTTTTTTTTTTAGCTGATGTTCATTTAATAATAAATTAGTGATATCTCCACTTTTTCCAATTGTATATACTGGATTATGCTCAGTGATAATTAGAAAGTTTTTTGTAGCAATTTTATTGCTACTTGATCTATTTTTAATTTTTTGATCTATGGTTTTTTTAAAAATATCTTCTTGATACTGCCAAGCATCTGAAAATGATGATTTTCCAATATCTCTAACTATAATTCTTTTATTTATCATTTATCATTCAAATATAGAAATTGTATTTCAATGATTGTTTTTTAAAACTTATCTTTACACAAAAAATAAATAGTGACAGAACAAGAAAAAATTCGAAGAGAAAAACTTGAAGAGTTAAAAAAACTTGGAATTAATCCTTATCCTGCTGAATTGTTTCCAGTAAATAATTTCTCATCAAATTTGATTGAAAACTTTGATGAGAAAAAAGAAGTAATTATAGCTGGAAGAATAATGTCACGTAGAATTCAGGGAAATGCTTCATTTGCAGAAATTCAAGATAGTAAGGGTAGAATTCAAGTATACTTTAATAGAGATGAAATCTGTAAAAGTGAGGATAAAAAAAAGTATAATGTAGTTTATAAAAAGTTACTAGATATCGGAGATATTGTTGGTATTAAAGGTATCATGTTTAAAACAAAAGTAGGTGAGGTTACAGTTCTTGTTAAAGACTTTAAGATCCTAAATAAGTCTTTAAGACCACTCCCTCTTCCTAAGGTTGATTCAGACGGAAATGAATATGATAGTTTTACTGATTTAGAGCAAAGATATAGACAAAGATATGTTGATTTAATTGTGAATTCTCATGTTAAAGATACTTTTACGAAGAGAACAAAAATTATCAATACAATAAGAGGTTTTCTTAATGACAGATCATATCTTGAAGTTGAAACTCCAATACTACAGCCAATTCCAGGAGGAGCTACTGCTAAACCTTTTGTAACTCATCACAATGCCTTAAATATTCCACTTTATTTAAGAATTTCTGATGAATTATTTCTAAAAAAATTAATTGTTGGAGGTTTTGAAGCAGTATATGAATTCTCAAGGGATTTCCGAAATGAAGGAATGGACAAGAATCATAACCCTGAATTTACAATTCTTGAGCTTTACGTAGCTTATAAAGACTATTTCTGGATGATGGAGTTAACTGAATCATTAATTGAACAAGTGTGTTTAGAAGTTCATAACAAGACAGAAATTGAATTTGATTCTAAGTCTATAAATTTTAAAGCTCCCTATGAAAGAATCTCTATTATTGATGCCATAAAGAAATTCACTAATTATGATATTTCTAATATGAATGAATCTGAATTGAGATCAATATGTAATGAAATGTCGATTGAGGTGGATGAAAGTATGGGAGAAGGTAAACTTATTGATGCAATTTTTGGGAATAAGTGTGAAAAAAACTTTATCAATCCAACATTCATTACTGACTATCCAAAATCCATGAGTCCGTTAACCAAAGAACACAGATCAAATCCTAATCTTACAGAAAGATTTGAACTAATAGTAAATGGAATGGAAATTGCCAATGCTTATTCTGAACTTAATGACCCTATTGATCAACTAAATAGGTTTGAAAATCAACTAGAATTAAGTAAAAAAGGTGATGATGAGGCAATGTTTATTGATATGGATTTTATTAAATCACTTGAATATGGTATGCCCCCAACATCAGGGATTGGGATTGGGATTGATAGATTAATTATGTTAATGACTGATAAAACTTCAATTCAAGAGGTCTTGTTTTTCCCCCAAATGAAACCCATCAAAGAAGCACCTCAAATATCAGATGATGCTAAATTAATTCTTGATAAACTTATTACAAAAGGTGAGTGTGAATTAAATAAATTTAAATCAGAATTTGATTTTTCAAATAAAAAGTGGGATAAATATACAAAGGAGTTAAAGGGTAAAGATTTAATTATAATTCACAAAATTGATGAAAGTTTACTCATCAAACCTTGTTAGATTAAATCTTTCTATCAAACTTATTAGCTTATCTGCATATTTTAGATCTGTTGCATATCCAGCTGCCTTTAATCCTAATGCCCAACCTTTGTAGTCTTTACTTTTAAGATTAAATAAAGTACTATATCTATCTCGATTAACTAAAAAAAGTGAATGATCTCGGTAAGATCTTAAGGGATTTTTATAGGATCTAAAGCATTCATCTTTTTCATCATCATCATGGGTTATTGTTTTTCCTTTCCAGTCATTATGACATTTAATACCAAAATGATTATTTGCATTCTTAGCTAATGTTCCTTCTCCATAACCTGATTCCAAAATTCCTTGAGCTAATGTTATGCTTGCGGGAATTTTAAAAAATCTCATATTCTTTGTAGCTGAAGGTGCATATTTTTTGATATAAAGATTTATTTTTCCCTCAACTGAATTTTCAAAATTAGAAATTGTTTTAAAAGAAGAGCAAGACGAAGTAAAGATGATTATTATTAGAAAGATTTTTTTCATAACTTTAAGATCAATGAAAATTATGAAAAATTTTTCCTCATTAAAAATAATATTATTCACATTAATCTTTACAATTCAATCTTGTGGAGTATATGTACAATATGATTATGATTCTGATGTTAATTTTAATAATTACAATTCATATTCTTTTTATCAACCTGACATTGATAAGGTTGAAATATCAGATTTAGATAAAAAAAGAATATTAAAGTATTTGGACATTGGATTAAAGGCTAAAGGTCTTGAAAGATCTAATTCTCCTGATTTACTAGTTACATTTGAAACTCAATCAAAAGAAAGGGTTTATGTTAATAATTATATACCTTATGGATGGTATCCATTTTCATACAATTATCCTTACTCTTCTGGATACTCAACAGTTCAAGGCACTCTATATATTAATATAATTGATAATGAAAATAAACAGCTTATTTGGCAAGGTAAGGGTGTGGGAGTATTGAATGAATATTCAAATGATAGAGATAAAATGATTAATAATTATGTTGGTAAAATACTGGAAAAATATCCACCTATAGCTGATTAAATATTTTTTCTGCCTTTGATATAACTGAATTTACACCTTTAATATTAGTTCCTCCTCCAGTTGCATAAAAAGATTGACCCCCTCCACTTCCATCAATTAATGGAGATAATTCTTTAATAATTTTAGATGCATCTAATTTTTTTTCTATAGAAAGACCCTTAGATAAAAAACAAGATATAAACACTTTATTATTGGATATTGATAGAAGAATAATAAATAAATTATCAATTTGTTCAGAAATTGAAAAACATAATTCTTTAATGGATTTTGGATTTAAATCTATTTCACCAACATAAACTTTAACTCCATTTACACTACGTATACTTTTAGTTATCTGTTCTTTGTAAGAATGAATTTTAGTTTTATTCTGTAATTCAATTTCTTTCTTTTGAAGTTTATTTAAGTTATCATTATTTGCCTTTTCCTTAATTTTTTTTTGCTTGATATTTTCAGTAATTATAATTTCTTTGTTTGAAGTAGCAACAATTCTTCTTATTCCAAATGCTTGAGAACCTTCTGAAATTATTTTAAAAGATAAAATATTAGCAGTGTTTTTTACATGAGTACCCCCACATAATTCATATGAATCATTAAATTTAACAGTTCTTACTTTATCTTCATATTTTTCGGTAAATAATCCAATAGCTCCATTTTTAATTGCTGTATTATAGTCTTCTTCTCTTTTATCAATAATATCGATGGACTGATTAATTTTTTCTCTTATAAAGTTTTCTATGTTATTTAATTCAGAATCAGTTATCTTATTTTGATGTGAGAAATCAAACCTGAACATTTTATCTGAAATCATAGATCCTCTTTGCTCAACATGATTGCCAAGAATATTTCTTAAAGCTTGATTTAACAAATGAGTAGACGTATGATTTGATTCGATATCAGATCTCCTTTTTTTATTAATTTTTAATGTTACAATAGAGTTTAAATTATCAGGTAAAATATCAGTTATATGTATTATTTCACTAGCCTCTTTAAAGGTGTTTATTACTTTTATTTTTTTCTGTGCTACTATTATTTCTCCTGTATCACCAATTTGTCCACCACCCTCAGGATAAAAAACTGTTTTATCTAATACTATATGAAAATTAACTTTACCTTCAACTGTTTTAGATTCTCTGAACTTCAAAATTCTTCCATCAACTTCATCATTATCATATCCCACAAATAAACTCGATGAAAATTGATCATTTACAATGATCCAATTTGACAACTCTTCATTTTTAACTGACTTAGATCTATTTTTTTGGATATTCATGTTTTCATTAAATCCATTTATATCAACTTTAAAGTTATTTTCATTTGCTATTAAAGAAGTTAAATCAATTGGAAACCCATATGTATCATAAAGTTTAAAAGCAGCATCACCTTTAATTATTTTTTCAACTGGATTTGAATTTATTAATTCATTAATTAAACCTAAACCTTGATTTAATGTCTTTAAAAAACCTTTCTCTTCATCTTTAATTATAGATTCAATATATTCTTGCTGAACTATAAGATTTGGATATATATCATTATATTTTTCTACAACTTTATTTACTAGATTATGCATAAAAGGATCATGAATTTCAAGATTAGTATATCCGTACCTTATTGCCCTTCTAAGTATTCTTCGAACGACATAACCAGATCCTGTATTACTAGGAACTTGTCCGTCTAAAATAGTAAAAACTATTGCTCTTAAATGATCAGAAATAACTCTAACCCCAATATCAATTATTGGATCCCCATCTAAATATTTCTTTCCGGAGATATTCTCAATTTCCTTAATTATTTCAGTAAAAAAATCTGTTTCATATGTAGAGTTTTTACCCTGAAGAGCCATACATAACCTTTCAAGACCCATTCCCGTATCAACATACTGATTATTTAATTTCAAAAGAGATCCATCCTTTTGTCTATCATATTGAATAAAAACTAGGTTCCATATTTCAACAACATGAGGATGATCTTTATTAACAAGATCAGCTCCATTCATTTTTTTCTTATCAATATCCGATCTAAGGTCAATATGAATTTCTGAGCAAGGGCCACATGGGCCAGTCTCCCCCATCTCCCAAAAGTTATCTTTTTTGTTTCCATTAATAATCTTATCCTCCGGAAAATATTTTTTCCATTCATTGTAAGTGTCTGAATCAAATTCTGTTTTATCATCTTTTGATCCTTCAAATACAGAAACATATAAATCGTCTTTATTCAAACCGTATATTTTTGTAATCAGCTCAAATGACCACTCTACAATTTCTTTTTTAAAATAATCCCCAAAACTCCAATTACCAAGCATTTCAAAAAAAGTATGGTGATATGTGTCTACACCAACTTCCTCAAGATCATTATGTTTTCCGGAAACTCTTAAACATTTTTGTGAATTTGCAACTCTAGAAAATTTTGGTTTTTGTTCACCTGTAAAGATGTTTCTAAATTGATTCATCCCTGCATTTGTAAACATCAAGTTTTTATCTGTCTTGTTAATAACGGATGCTGAGGGAGTTATCTCATGTCCTTTGTCTTTGAAGTATTGAAAAAATTTATCTC
>CESO01128558.1_pt1 | contig 12638 bp, 6 predicted proteins | sample 356341 | NCBI WGS metagenome assembly CESO01 (sample SAMEA2621812, study PRJEB7988) | marine metagenome | biome: marine biome (ENVO:00000447); feature: deep chlorophyll maximum layer (ENVO:xxxxxxxx); material: "saline water (ENVO:00002010), including plankton (ENVO:xxxxxxxx)" | depth 35 m
AAAAAAGAATTAACAAAAGAAAAAGAATTAACCTATCTTGACTTTAAAAATCAAATACTTGCAGATTATAAGACTATGGTTCTTAGTCGAGAAACCAGTATTCTTGGTCGAAGAGAAGTTTTAACTGGTAAAGCGAAATTTGGTATTTTTGGGGACGGTAAAGAGTTGCCTCAAATTGTTTTGAGCAAATTTTTTAAAAATGGTGATTTTAGATCTGGGTATTATAGAGACCAGACAATTTTAATGTCCCAGGGTCATCTTTCAGTTAGAGAGATTTTTTCAGCTCTATATGCTAATACAGATAATGAATTAGAGCCAATGTCTGGAGGCCGTCAGATGGGAGGCCATTTTGTTACTAGAAGTATAGATGAAGAGGGAAATTATTTAAATCTTATTGATCAAAAAAATCATAGTTCAGATATTTCTCCTGTAGCTGGACAAATTCCAAGATTAATTGGATTAGGTCAGGCGTCTAAAATATATAGAAAATTAAAGATTTCAAATTCTGAAAAATTTTCAAAAAATGGAAATGAGATTGCATGGGGTACAATTGGAAATGCAGCTACTAGTGAGGGCATATTTTTTGAATCATTTAATGCTGCAGGTGTTATTCAAGTACCAATAATAATAAGTGTATGGGATGATGAATACGGTATATCTGTTCATAACAATCTTCAAACTACTAAAGAAAGCATTTCAGAAGCTCTTTCTGGTTTTCAACGAAATAATAATTTTGATGGATTCGAAATTTTAACAGTTAATGGGTGGGATTATTCAGCTTTAATTGAAACTTACTCATATGCTGAAAAAATAGCAAGAAAAAATCACGTTCCAGTTTTAATACATGTCAAGGAACTAACTCAACCACTTGGACATTCAAGTTCAGGTTCTCATCAGAGATATAAGTCAGATGAAAGATTAGAGTGGGAAAAAGAATATGATTGTAACAAAAAAATGAAAGAATGGATTATATCAAATGGTATTGCCGATGAAAAATCAATTTCGGAAATTGAACAAGAATGTAAAGAAATTGTCAAAGATGAAAGGTTATCTGCATGGAAAGCATTTCAAAAACCCATTTTAAAAACTAAAGATGAGCTATTAAAAAATTTAGATGTTTTATTAAAAATAACAGAAAATAATGTAAATATTAAAACTTTTATCAATTCACTAAAAACTATTCAAGAACCAAATTATAAAGATCTATTTCAAATTGCTAGAAAATCAATTATAATATTATCAAAGTATAATAGTCCTAAAATAGAAAACTTTAAAAATTGGTATTTAAAAAGTAAATCTAATATTGAATCTAAGTATAATACATATTTATATAGTCAATCTAATTATAAATTAAGCAATGTGAGTTCTGTCAAACCTGAATTTGATGATACTTCAAAATTAGTTGATGGAAGATTAATACTCAGAGATAATTTTGATGCACTATTATCTAAAAACGATAAAATCATAATTTTCGGACAAGACGTTGGTGTAATTGGGGATGTTAATCAAGGTCTTGAGGGAATTCAAAAAAAACACGGTGAAGATCGAATTTTCGATACTGGTATAAGGGAATCAAGTATAATTGGTCAAGGAATTGGACTAGCTTTAAGAGGATTAAGGCCAATTGCTGAAATTCAATATTTAGATTATATATTATATTGTATATCTACACTTAGTGATGACCTTGCATCTTACCATTACAGAACAATTGGAAAACAATCTGTGCCTCTAATTATTAGAACACGAGGACATAGGCTTGAGGGCATTTGGCATAGTGGCTCACCTCTTGGTGGAATTATAAACTTATTGAGAGGAATTAATATTCTTGTTCCAAGAAATATGACTCAAGCTGCAGGATTTTATAATTCACTACTTGAAGGTGATGAACCTGGTATCATTATTGAGCCATTAAATGGATATCGTATTAAGGAAAAAATGCCGAATAATCTTGGGGAATTTAAAATTAAAATTGGAGAAGTTGAAAAACTCACAGATGGAAATGACATAACAATTATATCTTATGGATCAACATTACGAATCGTTCAAAAAGCGTCAGATCAATTAAAGGAGCACGATATAAGTTGTGAAATAATCGACATTCAATGTCTTTTCCCATTTGATACAAAAAGCGATATAATTAAGAGTATAAAAAAAACAAATAGAGTCTTGATAGTTGATGAGGATGTACCAGGGGGAAGTTCAGGATTTATTTTGCAGCAATTAATAAATAATCAAAATATATTTAATTTTCTTGATAGCCCTCCCTTAACTTTGACCGCAAAAGATCACAGACCAGCTTATGGAACTGACGGTGATTATTTCTCAAAACCTTCTTCTGACGATATCTTTGAAAAAATTTATTCTGTAATGACTGATTTTAACCCCAAAAAATACCCTAAATTATTTTAAGCATTAATAATTTTATAAATTAATTCTTTTAATATCTCCTCTGGATTTGATTCTTTAGTATTAATCCCTTTGCTTTTCAAGTCAGATAACATTATAAATTCAATCACATTAATTAACTGTTCATTAGAAAATATTTTTGATGCATACTCATATTCTTTTATGAAAAATGGAGATATGCGTAAAATAATTGGAGCTTTCAATTTATTTGTAATGCCTTTGTAAACTAAAACTTTTTTAAAAAAATTAAAAAGTAGATTTATAACTAAAACTATTGGATATTTTTTCTTGTTAGAAGACATGTATTTAATGATTCTATAAGATTGATTAAGATTTTTATTAACTAATGATTTTTGTAATTCAAAAACATTAAAATCTTTACTATATCCAGTATGTTTTTCAATTACTTCAGGTGTAATTTCGTCCCCATCCTCAGTAGAAACTTTAAGTTTTTCTAATTGTAAATCAATCATTCTTAGATTATTACCAATAAAAGAATTAATTACCTTAATAGCTTCAATAGTTAATTTGATATCCAATTCATTTGCCCTTTTCCTGGTCCATTCTAAAACTTCAGTTTGATACAATGGTTTAGACTCAAATATTAGTCCAATTTTATTTATATGTTTATATATCTGTTTTCGTTTATCTAATTTTTTATTATTGTAACAAAATACTAAGATGCTTCTTGATTGAGGATATTTTATATAATTAATTAATTCATTAATATTTTTATCTAAATACTGTGCTTCTTTTACAACAATTAGTTGCTTTTCTGAAATTAATGGAAATCTTTTTGATACTTCAATGATATTATCAATTGAAGTATCTTTACCATAAATCAATGTGAAATCAAAATCTTTTGATTGATTGGAAATATTCTTTTTTTTAAGTGACTCTACTATAATATCAATAAAATATGGCTCATTACCCATAAGAAGATAAAATGGATAACTTATTCCTTTATTAATTTCAAGAAGAATTTTGTTTATTTCGCTCAATTGAAAAAAATTCTCATTTTTGTTGTATGAAAAGACTAAATTTTCCTGTCTTTAACCACAGATTTAAAAATAGTGAAAATAAGAGTTATATCTTCGATATAATAAGAAAAAAATTTATTCATTTAAGTTCTGAAGAATGGGTAAGGCAGAATACAATTCATTTTTTTGTTTACATAAAAAATTACCCTATTAGCCTAATAAATGTTGAAAAAAAAATAACTGTAAATAATATTTCAAAAAGATTTGATATTATAATTTTTAATAGAAAAGGATTAATTGAAATTTTAGTTGAGTGTAAATCAAGTTCTGTAAGTATTAATCAAAAAGTTTTTGATCAAATTGCACTTTATAATATGAGTGTTAATAGTAGGTTTTTAATGTTAACTAATGGTTTAGATCATTATTTTTGTTTTATGAATTATAAATTGAAAAACTATGAGTTTTTAAAAAATATACCAAAATGTAATTATAAATAAAAATAGTAATGCTAGGAATTGTAGTTCTAAATTTTAACGGGCTTGAATTATTGAAGAAATATCTTCCGAATATTGTTAAAAATTCAGCTAATGCAAATATTTACGTTATAGACAATAATTCAAATGATGGCTCACAATCATATATTCTAAATTCTTTTCCTTCTGTAAAATTAATTAAAAATGAAAAGAATTATGGTTATGCTGAAGGCTATAATAAAGGACTAAGATTTGTTAATGATGAAATCTTGTGTCTAATTAATAATGATGTTTTAGTAAATAAAAATTGGCTAAAGCCAATTCTCAACTCTTTTGCTAAAAATCCAAATATATCTATCGCTCAACCTAATATTTTGAATTTAAATAAAAACCAATTTTTCGATTATGCTGGAGCTGCAGGTGGATTTATAGACAAATTCGGCTTTCCATATTGCAGAGGAAGAATTTTTAATTCAATAGAAGAAAACAAAAATCAATTTAATCAAACAAAAGAGATTTTTTGGGCATCAGGTGCATGTTTTTTTATAAGGAAAAATATATTTGATTTATTAAATGGATTTGATCGTGATTTTTTTATGCATCAAGAGGAGATTGATTTATGCTGGAGAGCTTTTAATAAAAATATTAAAGTATTCAATATTGGATCATCTAAAGTTTATCACCAGGGAGCGAGTACTCTTTCAAATAAAAATTCAAAGAAAACTTATTATAATTTCAGGAACTCTTTTTTAATGCTAGTAAAAAACATTCCACTTAAGGGTTTCTATTTTACAATCATAATTAGAGTTTTAATTGATATTTTGGGGTTTTTTAGATTTTTATTTATTGGAAAATTTTCTAATGCATTTTCTTTGATTCTTGCTTATTTTAGTATAATTAATCTATTTTTAAAAAAATATCGCCAAAGACAAAAAATACAAAATAAAAACTTGTATTATACAAAAATTAGTATAATATTTAATTATTACATACTGAAAAAGACTAAATTTTAATTTTTTTAATTGTCTAAAACCTAAAAAAACTTATTTTTACCAACTAATTGAATTAAAAACTAATAACTAAAATAACTTTATATGAAAATTAAATTCTTTTTATTGCTAAGTTTTGTAGTGCTTTTGTCCTCTTGTGTATCACAAAAACAATTCACTGAGCTTCAAACTCTTCAAAAAAGCACAAATGACGCTTTAAATAGCGCAACTGTAGAGCTTAATTCATGTAATGATGAAAAAGAGGCTGCTATAGCTAGGCTTGCATCATTAAATGAGCAGGTCAAGTTTCTCAAAGCAAATAACCAAGATTTAATAAATAACCTTGGTAACATGACTACATTATCTCAAAAAGGTGCTGAAAATCTTGAACGATCACTGGAAAGTATGAAAGAAAAGGATGTTCGAATTAAATCATTAAGAGATGCCGTCACAAGAAAAGATTCAGTAACACTTGCATTAGTAACTAGTCTAAAAGGTGCTTTAGGTGACCTTAATGACAGTGATATTGAAGTTAATGTTGAAAAAGGAGTGGTTTTCATTTCTATTTCAGACAAATTATTATTTAGAAGTGGTAGTTCTAATGTAACTCAAAAAGCTATTGACGTTTTAGGTAAAGTTGCTAAAGTTGTTTTAGCAAAACCAGAAATTGAATTTATGGTTGAAGGACATACAGATAATGTGCCAATCAGTAATGATTGTGTAGTTGATAACTGGGATCTTAGCGTTAAAAGGGCAACATCCGTAGTTAGAGTTTTAGAAAGTAAATTTGGTGTTCCACCTAATAGAATGACTGCCGCTGGTAGAAGTTCTTATGTTCCATTATTCGACAACAATACGGCTTCAAACAGAGCTAAAAATAGAAGAACAAGAATTGTCGTTCTCCCTAAATTAGACCAATTCTATGACTTAATAAGTCAAGGTATGACTGACGCATCAATTAATTAAAGTACTTTGTTGAATTGAAAAGAAATTTATAATAATTCCTCCTTACCAAAAGGGGGAATTTTTTTTAATTTAGCAAAATTTAAAAGTAAATTCTTCTCCCCTATCCCCTTGAATCTTATCTTAGCTTTTTTATCCGCACCGCTCCCATCTAATTCCAAAACTAAACCCTTACCAAATCTCTGATGTTCGACAAAATCTCCAATTTGAATTTTAATTACTGAATTTTTAACTGCTTTTTCTTTGTAATTAAATGAATTTATCTGTTTTATTTTTAAAGACTTTAATTTTTTATTATTTAATTGGAAATCTATGTTTTTTATGGAATTTGATTTATTACTGATTCTATAATTTTTATAATTTGTAGAAAGATTTTTTATATAACTTTCATTAATTTCAGAAATAAATCTGCTTGGTTCACAATAGTTTATTTTTCCCCATCGATATCTAGATTCAGAGTATGATATAATAGCCTGATTTTCAGCTCTCGTAAGAGCTACATAAAAAAGCCTTCTCTCTTCCTCTAATCCGTCCCTTGTATCAATATTCATTGAATTTGGAAACAAATCTTCCTCCAATCCAACAATAAAAACTACAGGGAACTCAAGGCCTTTAGCAAGGTGAATAGTCATTAATGAAACTTTTTCATCGTTTATATCTTTTGATTTATCAAAATCAGTAGCTAATGCTATATCCTCTAAATAATCAACTAAAGAATCATTTGCTTCATAAATATCTTTCTGTCCCTCTATAAAATCTTTAATACCATTTAATAATTCTTCAACGTTCTCCGCTTTTGAAATACTCTCTATGCTCCCCTCTTTTTTTAAATTATATATTAATTTAGTTTTTAGTGCTACTTCTTTTGCTATTTCGAAAGCATCAATTTTCAAGTTTGATACAATTAACCCATTTATTAGTGTAACAAAATCATCAATTTTTTTAATTGTTGAACTATTTATACCTAAATCAAGTTTTTTTATGTTCTCCATTGCTTGAAAAATTGAAACGTTATTTTTGTTAGAAAAAATCAACAACTTATCGATGGAAGTCTGCCCAATACCTCTTAAAGGATAATTAATAATTCTTTTCAAGCTCTCTTCATCATTTGGATTTATTATTACCCTTAAATAAGCTAAAAAATCCTTAATCTCTTTTCTTTGATAAAAGGAAATACCTCCATATACCTCGTATTGGATATTCATATTTCTTAATGAATCTTCAATTGACCTGGATTGAGCATTTGTTCTATATAAAATAGCGAAATCTGAATTTTTAAAAAATTTTTTTTCTTTATATTCAAATATTGAACTTGCCACAAACCTTCCTTCATCAGAGTCAGTTGGTAATTTTTTCAAGAAAATTTTTTCTCCCTCTAAATTATTGGTCCATATCTCTTTATTCAGCTTATTTTTATTATGCTCTATTAAAGAATTAGCCGCATTAACAATATTTTTTGTAGACCTATAATTTTGCTCTAGTTTATATACTTTAACTGATTCATAATCTTGTTGAAAATTTAAAATATTATTAATATTTGCTCCCCTAAAAGCATATATACTTTGAGAGTCATCGCCAACTACTGAGATATTCTGAAATTTATCTGATAATAACTTAACTATTTTATATTGAGAATGATTCGTGTCTTGGTACTCATCAACTAAAATATATCTAAATTGATTTTGATATTTAGACAAAATGTCTGGGAATTTATTTAATAACTCATTAGTTTTTAGTAACAAATCATCAAAGTCCATAGAGTTTGATTTAAAACATCTTTTAACATACTCTTTATAAACATCACCTGTTTTTGGCCTTTGTGCTATTTTATCATATTCTTGGAGCTCAAAATCTGAATAATAAGAATTAACCGTAATTAAATTATTTTTCAATGTGGAAATTCTGTTTCGTATTTGTTTACTTTTATAAAAATCTTTATTGAGATTCATTTCTTTTATTATAGACCTAATAAGTTTTTCAGAATCTTGAGAATCGTAAATTGTAAAATTTCTTGAATACCCTAATTTATCTGCTTCAATTCTTAAGATTCTTGCAAAAACAGAGTGAAATGTACCCATCCACAAATTTTTAGATTCATTCCCTCCTATTAAAGAAGAAATTCTTTCTTTCATTTCTCTGGCAGCTTTATTTGTGAATGTAAGTGATAATATTGAAAAAGAATCAACACCAAGAGAGAGAAGATATGCAATTCTATAGGTTAAAACTCGAGTTTTACCGGAACCCGCTCCTGCAATAATTATTGAAGGTCCATCTTTGTGATACAAAGCCTCTTTTTGAGGTTCATTTAAGTCATTGATTTTTTCAATAAAGTTAGAATTCATATAAAAATCTAATTTAATTATTTGAATTATTTTTTAAATAAATAATAATAAATAAATAATATAATTTATAAACATTCTTACTCTTTTTATTTATTATATCAATCAAAAAAAAATATATTTAATAAAAAAAATTATATTCAATTTCTATTAAACTTATTTTTAAATTTATTAAAATGGATATGTTAGATACCTCACTTGAATATTTGAAAGGAATAGGGCCAAATAGAGCTCAATTAATAAAAAAGGAGTTAAACATTAAGAGCTTTAGAGATTTACTATATCATTTACCCATAAGATATATTGACAGGAGTAAATTTCACAAGATAGATGAATTAACGGATTCTAAATCAGAAGTTCAAATAAAAGGTAAGATCGAAAAAATTTATTATAAGAACTATAAGAATGGTAAAAGATTAATTGCTACTCTACATGATAATTCTGGTAAAATAGAATTAGTTTGGTTTAGGGGCTATAAATGGATTGAAAAGAAAATCTCCATTGACACTAATTATGTTGTATTTGGAAAATTATCATGGTTTATGAATTCGCCTAACATAATCCATCCAGAAATAACAAATAAAGATGAATATGAAAATATTACTCATGGTAAGATTTATCCTATATATTCCTTAAATGAAAACCTTATATCTAAGGGGATTAATCAAAAAATTTTAAGAAAATCTATTTTAAGTTTATTTGAAAAGACCTGTTCTAATTTTAAAGAAACACTTCCAGAAAAAATTATTTCTGAATTAAATCTTATAACGAAATCTAAGGCACTTACTAGTATTCATTTTCCCAGCAAAATTGATGAAATAACTAAAGCTACTAATAGATTGAAATTTGAAGAATTATTTTATTTACAAATTCAATTATTAAAAAAAAATAGAGTTAATAAGACAAAAATTAAAGGTTTTAATTTTAATAAAGTTGATTTTTTATTTAATACATTTTATAAAGAATATTTAGACTTTGAACTAACAGGATCTCAAAAAAAAGTCATAAGAGAAATTAGAAATGATATGGGTTCTGGCAATCAAATGAACAGATTATTACAAGGGGATGTTGGATCAGGAAAAACAATAGTAGCATTTTTTAGTATTTTAATTGCTTTAGACAATAATTATCAATCATGTTTGATGGCACCTACTGAAGTTCTCTCTAAACAACACTATGAATCATTTCTTTTTTTTTCAAAAAAATTAAATATTAAAATTTCTCTATTGACAGGATCAACAAAGTCTTCAGACAAAAAAAAAGTTATAAAAAATTTATTTGATGGTAAAATTGATATTTTAATTGGAACTCATGCTTTAATAGAAGAAAAAATAAAATTTAAAAACCTAGGATTAGCAATAATTGATGAACAACATAAATTTGGAGTTGCGCAAAGATCTAAACTATGGAAAAAAAATTTTTTTCCACCTCACATGCTTATAATGACTGCTACTCCAATTCCAAGAACTTTAGCAATGACAGCCTATGGAGATCTTGACATATCTATTATTGATGAATTACCTAAAGGAAGGTTGGAAATAAAGACTTTTTTAAAATCTGATTCGAAAAGATTAGAAATTTTCAATTTTATTAAAAAGCAAATTAATGAAGGAAGGCAAATTTATATTGTGTATCCCCTTATTGAAGAATCAAAAAAAATGGACTATAAAGACTTGATGGACGGCTATGAAAGTATATCGAGAGAATTTCCCTTACCCAAATATAAAATCAGTATACTTCATGGTAAAATGAAGTATGATGAAAAAAAAATTGAGATGAAAAGATTTATAAAAGGTGAAACACAAATTATGGTTGCTACTACTGTTATAGAAGTTGGTGTAAATATTCCAAATGCATCTGTAATGATTATTGAAAGTGCAGAAAAATTTGGATTATCTCAACTTCATCAGCTAAGAGGTAGAGTTGGTAGAGGAAATTTCCAAAGCTATTGTATACTTGTTGCTAGTGAAAAAAAATCAAATGAAGCTAAGATAAGACTTGAAACTATGAAAAAATCAAATGATGGATTTGAAATTGCAGATGTTGATTTAAAGTTAAGAGGTCCAGGAAATATTATGGGTACTGAACAAAGTGGTATATTAAATTTAAAAATTGCAGATTTAATTAATGATAACGATTTATTAGTAAAAGCAAGAAAATTTGCTTTAAACATATTAAACGATGACCCTGAATTAAAGGACCTAAATAATATTAAAATTAGAAATACTTACAAATCTATTATTAAGAACAAAAATATATGGAATTACATAGGATGAAGGTCATTTTATTTATCCTTATTTATATCTTTATATTCTTATTTTAAAATATAAATGAAAATATCAAATAATTGGCTTTCGAAATTTATTAAAACAGATATTTCATTAGAGTTGAAATCTGAAATTTTAACGGATTTAGGTCTAGAAGTTGAGGGCTTATCATATTTCGAACAAGTAAAGGGAAGTTTTGAAGGCATAGTGGTTGGTGAAGTATTAAAATGCTTCAAACATCCAAATGCTGATAGATTAAAAATAACTCTTGTTAATGTTGGCGAAAGTGATCCAATTCAAATAATTTGTGGTGCAAAAAATGTTAAAAAAGGTCTAAAAGTTCCAGTCGCACTTATTAATACAAAACTTTATAACTCTGATGGAGATGAATTTTTAATAAAAAAAAATAAAATTAGAGGTGAAATTAGCAATGGAATGATATGCTCAGAAAAAGAATTAAACATCGGTGAATCAAATCAGGGAATACTTGAATTGAATAATAATTTAAAACCTGGTACAAAGTGTTCTAAAATATTTGAATGTAAAAAAGATAATATTTTTGAAATTGGATTAACACCTAATAGAACTGATGCAATGTGTCATTTTGGAGTTGCTAGAGACCTTAAAGCTGGATTAATACAGAGAGGAATTAATTTTGAATGGTTTACTCCAAGTACTGAAAAGTTTTTACTAGATAATACACAAAGAACTATTAATATTAATATTAATAATAAAAAAGTTGAAAAGTATTATGGCTTAACAATTTCTAATTTAAATGTATCTGAATCAAATAATGAAATTAAATCTAAATTGCTGTCAATTGGTATAAATCCAAAAAACAATATTGTTGATATCACAAACTATGTGCTTCATGAATTAGGTCAACCACTTCATGCTTTTGACGCCGATAAAATTAAAGGTGATATTTCTATAAAAACATTAAATAAAACTTCAAGTTTTTTAACACTTGAAGGAAATGAAATAAACTTAGATCCCGATGACTTGGTAATTTGTGATGATGAAAAGCCACTATGCCTTGCTGGTATAATTGGTGGTAAAAATTCTTCTATTTCTTCAACTACAAAAAACATTTTTCTTGAAAGCGCTTTGTTTAATCCTATTTCTATAAGAAAATCTTCTAAAAAGCATAATATAAATTCAGATTCATCTTATAGATTTGAAAGAGGAGTTGATCCTGAAATAACAATTTTTGCATTAAAAAGGACTGCCCTCCTAATCAAAGAGTTTTGTGGCGGTGAAATTACATCTGAAATTCAAGAATACTCTGAACCAATTGAAAAAAGGGAAAGTATTTTTTTGAATTTTGAAAAAATCAATCAAGTAATTGGACATAAAATTAAAAAAGATAATCTGATAAAAATTATTAATTCTCTTGAAATTGAAATTGTTAGTGTTGTAGATGATGGTTTTTCTGTTAATGTACCATCTTATAGAGTTGATGTTACAAGAGAATGTGACGTCATAGAGGAAATTTTAAGAGTTTATGGTTTTAAAAATATAAAAACAAATAAAAAATTAAAATCAATTTACCCTAAACAACTAAATACTAAATCAAAATATGAATTAAATAAAATTATTAAAGATCAATTAGTAAGTTTTGGTTTTAATGAAATAATTAATAATTCATTGTCAAATCCAAAATATTCTGACTTTTCAAAAAATCTAACAGAAATTAATAAAGTTAAAATCCTTAACCCTTTAGGTATTGAATTATCTGAGATGAGATGCACACTCCTGTTCTCTTGTTTAGAAGTTATAAGTTATAATCTAAAAAGGCAGCAAAATAACCTTAAACTATTTGAAAGTGGTAATAAATATAGGTTAAACTCAAATAAAGAGCATATTCAAAAGAAAAACACTTCAATTGCATTGACTGGGTATGATACGCAAGAATCATGGAACTCTAGATCTAAGGAAAATGATTTTTTTAATCTAAAAGGAATAATTGAATCAGTTTTAAGAAAATATGGTTTAACTAATTGGGATGAATCAAATGAAGTTCCAGATTATTTTTCTGAAGGAATTACTATTTTAAAAAATAAAAAGAAAATTGTTGAATTTGGATTGGTAAAAAAAGAAATTTCTCATAGTTTTTCCATAAATTTGCATGTGTTTTATGCTGAATTTGATAATGATTTGTTGATTGATGTTTATAATGATTTTGAATTTAAAGTTAAAAACATCTCCAAATTCCCAACAT
>CESO01326228.1_pt1 | contig 12619 bp, 9 predicted proteins | sample 356341 | NCBI WGS metagenome assembly CESO01 (sample SAMEA2621812, study PRJEB7988) | marine metagenome | biome: marine biome (ENVO:00000447); feature: deep chlorophyll maximum layer (ENVO:xxxxxxxx); material: "saline water (ENVO:00002010), including plankton (ENVO:xxxxxxxx)" | depth 35 m
AAATATGTTGCGTTCTGTTGCGACAGATGGTCACCGATTAGCAATGAGCAATTGTTACATTGAACAGCCAGGATTAAGTCAACGCCAAGTTATTGTTCCTAGAAAAGGCGTGGTGGAGTTACTTCGTTTGCTTAGTGACGATGATTCAGAAGTAGCGGTGGCGATTGGTAACAATCATATTCGTGTAGAGACAACGGATATTGTATTTACCAGTAAACTTGTCGATGGCCGTTTTCCTGATTATCGTCGTGTTGTACCGCAAGGTGGCGATAAGCAAATCTTCGCAGATCGTGATTTACTTCGCCAAGCGTTTAGTCGGGCATCAATCTTATCGAATGAAAAGTTTCGTGGAGTTCGCTTAAATATTGGTGCGAATGAATTATGCATCACAGCGACAAACCCAGAGCAGGAGCAAGCAGAAGAGGTCATCGAAGTTGGCTATGATGGCGAAGCTATTGAGATTGGCTTTAATGTCAGCTACTTGTTGGATGTTTTAAATAACATTGAAACTGAGGAAGTCTGCTTTATCTTATCTGACGCCAATAGCAGTGCATTAGTTGAGCCGAAGGACGACGACTCTTGCTGCTACGTTGTGATGCCAATGAGGCTGTAATCAGTATATGCGGCTGAACGCGCTTAAGACAATTAGCTTTAGAAATTTTAAGCGCTTTGACTTAGCGGCTTCTCCAAACGCCAACCTGATTGGTGGTTTGAACGGCTCTGGAAAGACGTCACTCATTGAAGCTATATATTTGCTCGGGTTTGGGCGTAGCTTTCGTCCAGGAGGCTATAAGCAGCTTATTAATCACAACGAGACAGAATTTACCGTTTTTTGCGAAGCATTATCCGATACGGGTGACGTCATCAAGATCGGCTTACGTCGAACAAGCGAAGGTGAGATACAGCTTCGCTTAAACGGTGATACAGTTCATAAGTTGTCAGAAATAGCGCGCCACATCCCCGTCCAGCTATTTACTCCAGAATCTGTTGAACTGATTTTAAGTGGTCCAAGCCTTAGGCGGCAGTTTATGGATTGGGGGGTGTTCCACGTGGAACATGCGTTTTATGATCTTTGGGTCGCTTACACTAAGTCACTGAAGCAGCGAAATCACTTACTTCGTTCTAAAGGTGACATGCGACAAGATAGTTTTTGGCGCGCCCAGATTGCTCGTTTGGGGCATGAGATTACTGAGTTACGCAGCGTTTATATACAAGAAATTGAAAATTTCATTACAAACAGTGCAACATTCTTTCTGCCGGATGTTAAACTGGAAGTTGGTTTAAAGCAGGGCTGGGACCAAAGTTCCAGTCTTGCGGAAGCACTAGAAAAACATACTGAACGTGACCGTCGATATGGGCACACGTCAGTTGGCCCTCACAAGGCAGATCTGAAATTAACCGTCGATGGAATTGACGCTAAGCTCGTGCTATCGAGAGGCCAATTAAAACTATTAGTCGCGAGTCTAAAGCTAGCGCAGGCTGCGCATTATAATGCTAAGAAAGATAGCAGCTGCATTTTTTTAGTGGATGATATTACCTCTGAGCTAGATGAGGCAAATCAGGAAAAATTTATAACAGCTCTGGAGCAATTGGGATGTCAAAGCTTTATCACCGCGATTGATTCGTCGCCGGTTGCTCGACTGTTTAAACAAAATCCGAGAGTGTTCCACGTGGAACACGGGATATTGAAACAACAAACTGAGAATTAATTATGTCAGATAACAATTACGGCTCCTCGAGTATTAAAGTTCTTAAAGGACTTGATGCGGTAAGAAAGCGCCCGGGAATGTATATCGGCGATACCGATGATGGAACGGGTTTACACCATATGGTGTTTGAGGTAGTGGATAACTCAATCGATGAAGCACTCGCAGGCCATTGTACCGGCGTTGACGTGCGCATCCACTCCGACGGCTCAGTATCTGTCCGTGATGATGGTCGAGGTATCCCTGTTGATCTTCACGAAGAAGAGGGTGTATCAGCGGCTCAAGTCATCATGACTGTATTGCACGCGGGCGGTAAGTTTGATGACAATTCTTATAAAGTCTCGGGTGGTTTACACGGTGTTGGTGTATCTGTTGTAAACGCATTGTCTGATAAATTGAAACTGACGATTAGACGTCAGGGTCACGTTTATGAACAGACCTATCATCTTGGTGAACCTGAAACTGATGTACAACAAATCGGTGATACGGATCAGACAGGTACGGAACTGCGATTCTGGCCAAGCGCTGGCATCTTCTCTGATACCGAGTTTCACTATGATATTTTAGCAAAGCGTTTACGTGAGTTGTCGTTCTTGAACTCAGGCGTTGCAATACGGTTATCAGACGAGCGTGATGACCGTTCTGATGAGTTTAAATACGAGGGCGGTATATCTGCATTCGTTTCTTATCTTAATAAGGCTAAAACAGCGATTCACCCAAATCCTTTCCACTTTACTTGCGAACGAGAGGAAGACGGAATTTCTGTTGAAGTGAGCATGCAGTGGAACGATTCATTCCAAGAGAATATCTATTGTTATACTAACAATATTCCTCAACGGGATGGTGGTACGCATTTGGCTGGTTTTCGTGCCGCGTTAACGCGTACATTAAACAGCTATATGGAAAAAGAAGGCTTTACCAAAAAAACTAAGACCGCAGCGACAGGGGACGATGCGCGTGAAGGTTTAACAGCCGTTATTTCCGTTAAGGTACCTGACCCCAAATTTTCGTCGCAGACGAAAGACAAATTGGTTTCATCTGAAGTTAAGTCAGCTGTCGAGCAAGCAATGAACGAGCGTTTAGCGGACTTTTTATTAGAGAATCCTCAAGATGCCAAACTCATCGTTAACAAAATCGTGGATGCAGCACGAGCCCGAGAGGCAGCGCGTAAAGCACGTGAAATGACTCGACGTAAAGGGGCGCTTGATATCGCTGGTTTGCCAGGAAAACTTGCCGACTGCCAAGAGAAAGATCCGGCACTATCTGAACTTTACATTGTGGAGGGTGACTCTGCGGGTGGTTCTGCTAAGCAAGGCCGCAACCGTAAGAACCAGGCGATACTTCCACTAAAAGGTAAAATTCTCAATGTTGAGAAGGCACGCTTCGATAAGATGCTTTCATCTCAAGAAGTCGGTACGCTAATTACTGCGATGGGCTGTGGCATCGGTCGTGACGAGTACGATCCAGACAAAACCCGTTATCACCGCATCATTATTATGACCGATGCTGACGTGGATGGGTCACACATTCGTACGTTGCTTCTGACTTTCTTTTACCGTCAAATGCCGGAAATTATTGAGCGTGGCTATATTTATATTGCTCAGCCACCGCTATATAAGGTCAAAAAAGGTAAGCAGGAAACCTATATTAAAGATGATCCCGCTTTAATCCGTTATTTAACAAGTTTGGCGCTAGACAATGCATCGCTACACCCAACCGCAGAAGCCCCTGGAATCGGTGGTGAGCATCTTGAAAACTTGGTGAACGGCTATCAATTGGCGCAAGAAACGATTAAACGTTTATCTCGTCGTATTCCTGAGAAGTTCTTACAACGTCTCTTCTATGCACCGCGCCTAACGGATGATGCGTTGCGCGATAAGGCATACATGGAAGAGTGGGCTCAGCAATTAAACGATGACCTCACTGCACGCGAAGTAGATTCAGCAACTTATACAATATCTTTGCATGAGGATAATGAACGTAAGATGTGGCTTCCTACCACGCGTATTCGTCAACATGGTGTTGATACCGATTATCCTCTTAATTACGAATTCTTGATGTCGAAAGATTACGAGCAAATCGTCACAGTCGGTAAGGAGATACACGCACTGGTCGAAGAGGGTGGCTATGTCACACGCGGTGAAAAGCGCCAGCCAGTTTCTCACTTTGTAGAAGCAGTTGAGTGGCTAATTTCTGAATCTAAGCGCGGTCTTTATGTACAGCGTTATAAAGGTTTGGGTGAGATGAATCCAGAGCAATTGTGGGAAACTACGATGGACCCAGAGACTCGTCGAATGCTTCAAGTTACAATTGAAGATGCAATCGGTGCGGATCAGTTGTTCTCTACATTGATGGGTGATGATGTCGAACCTCGTCGAAACTTCATTGAATCGAACGCATTGAAAGTGGCAAACCTAGACGTCTAAAGCACAGCCAGCTGCTACTAAACAAGCATAAAAAACCCGCTCAATGAGCGGGTTTTTTATTACCGCAATTGCAGTTATTGCAATAACGAGATATCGGCAACTCGCAAGAACATAGCGCGAAGCTGATACAAAAGATTTAAACGATTTTGGCGAACTGCGAGATCGTCGTCATTAACCATAACGTTCTCGAAAAAGTCATCGATAGGTGACTTCAGCGCAGCCATTCGTGTCAGTGCTCCCTCATAGTTGCCCGCAGCTAACTCAGGCTCGGCGCTTGTTTCCGTCTCCGAAATCTGTGCTGCTAACGTCTTTTCTTCGGCTGCCTTAAGCAAGTCGTGGTCGACCTGGCCTGTAAGCGCAATATCAGATTTAGAAAGAATATTGCTAACACGCTTATTAGCCGCTGAGAGGCTCTCTGCCGCCTCATGTTGTTTAAATGCAGTTACCGCATGTATGCGCAGATTAAAGTCAGCAGGGCGCGAAGGAGCGCGTGCTAACACTGCTTGAATAACATCTACAGCAACACCTTGCTCTTGATACCAAGGACGGAAGCGGCCCACGATGAATTCGAACACATTCTCGCGAACATCTTCGTTGCTGATGCGACTACCGAATCCTTCAATTGCTGCATCAATTAAATCGTATAGGTCGAGATTTAAATTAGACTCAACAATAATACGAATTAAGCCCAAAGCCGCCCGACGTAGAGCAAATGGGTCACGATCACCTTTAGGTGTTTGACCAATACCAAAGATACCCACTAACGAATCAAGTTTATCGGCCAGAGCAACGGCACGGCTAACATCAGAAGTGGGTAAGTTATCGCCCGCAAAGCGTGGCCAATAGTGTTGTTCAATGGCATCAGCAACTTCTGCAGCTAAACCATCGTTAAGTGCATAATGGCGACCCATAACACCTTGGGTTTCCGGAAATTCCGACACCATATCGGTAACTAGGTCCGCTTTACACAGTTCACCCGCTTGATGCGCTAGTTGCTCATCAGCGTTAAGCGATTTAGCAATCTTCGCACCGAGCGTAGCAATACGCTCAGACTTGTCCTTCATCGTACCTAGCTGCTTTTGAAATAACACGGTCGCTAGCTTATCTAGGCGCGACTTGAGCGTTTTCTTTTTATCCGACTCGAAGAAGAACTGCGCATCAGCTAGGCGAGGGCGCACGACACGTTCGTTGCCTTTGATGACTTGCGCGGGGTCTTTACTATCGATATTGGTGATAAAAATGAATACTGGCTTTAATCCACCTTCATTGTCCTCGACAGGAAAGTAACGCTGATCATCTTTCATAGTCACGATCAGCGCTTCTTTAGGCACTGTTAAAAATTGTTCTTCAAAACTCGCTGATAGCGCAACAGGCCACTCGACAAGCGCTGATACTTCTTCGACTAGGTCTTCATCCGCTTCGACTTTGCCACCTAGCTGTGAAGCTAAGTCGTTGATTGAACTGCGGATTAATTCCATGCGTTTCGTCTGGTCGGCGATCACGTGATGTTTATAGAGTTGTGATTCGTAATCGTCTGCATGCTGTATATCAAAGCCATCGGGTGCGTGGAAACGGTGCGCATTAATGTGCCGACCGCTTTTAATTCCAAGCAAGCTCGCATCAATGAGTTCATCACCAAACAGTAAGGTTAGGGTATGCACAGGACGAATGAATTGTGCATCGGAATCACCCCAACGCATCGGCTTTGGAATAGGAAGTCTTTTTAAAGCATCCTCGACGATACCAGGCAGTAACTGCGCAAGCGCTTTGCCTTTAACCTCGGCTTTGTGTAACAGCCAAGCACCTTTATCCGTCTCTAGTCGCTCTGCTTCGTTGACCTCAATACCATTAGAGCGTGCCCAGCCTTGCGCTGCTTTAGTGGGTTGACCGGATTCATCAAAAGCCACGTCGATTGAAGGGCCGCGCTTTTCCACGACTTTATCTTGCTGCTGACCTTGCAACGCATCAACTACAACGGCTAAGCGACGAGGCGTCGCAAGGGCTTTAATACCATTGAATGCTAATTCAGCTTTGGTCAAACCCTCTTCAATGCCTTGCTTAAAGCTCTCACTTAACTGCTTAAGTGCTTTTGGTGGAAGCTCTTCGGTTCCTAATTCTACGAGTAAAGTATCTTGCTTCACAATTAAGCTCCTTTCGCTTCCGATGAGGTTTCACATAAAGGAAAGCCAAGTGCCTCACGCGCTTGGTAATAAACTTCAGCACACGCCTTGGCCATGGTTCTGACGCGCAAGATATAGCGTTGGCGTTCCGTCACAGAGATTGCGTGACGTGCATCAAGTAAGTTAAAAGCATGTGACGCTTTCATCACCTGCTCATAGGCCGGGAGTGATAAGCCGCGCTCAATGAGCACATTGCACTCTTGCTCGCACTCATCAAAGCGGCGAAAAAGAGTGTCGGTATCGGCGATTTCAAAATTATATGTTGATTGCTCCACTTCATTTTGATGGAACACATCGCGATAATAGATCTTGCCACGTGGACCATCAGCCCACACCAAGTCATAGATGCTGTCGACACCCTGAATATACATGGCTAGACGTTCAAGGCCGTAAGTGATTTCACCAGCAACAGGTTTACATTCAATGCCACCGACTTGCTGGAAGTAAGTGAACTGCGTCACTTCCATGCCATTTAACCAGACTTCCCAACCTAGGCCCCAAGCGCCCAACGTCGGGCTTTCCCAGTTGTCCTCAACAAAGCGAATATCGTGCGTGAGAGGGTCAAAACCAAGCAATTTTAATGAGCCTAAATACAGTTCTTGAATATCTTTCGGCGAAGGCTTCATGATGACTTGAAACTGATAGTAATGTTGCAACCGATTGGGGTTCTCACCGTAGCGCCCATCAGTTGGACGACGACAAGGCTGCACATAAGCAAAGCTTGCCGGCTCTGGACCGAGAGAGCGTAAAAAGGTCATGGGATGGAACGTACCCGCACCGACTTCCATGTCCAATGGTTGTACTACCGCACAACCTTGTTGAGCCCAATAATCTTGCAGGGCGAGAATGAGCCCTTGAAAAGTATTAACGTCGTATTTTGCCATAAATGTCTGCAACCTATTTTTTGGTTGACCAAAGATAATCATATATGCCTAGATTATACCCTTTGATAAGCCTCGGTTATAGGGGATAAAATGACAAATCAACAACTCGTTCGTTGTGGTTGGTGTGAAGGGGACGGTGAATACGAGCACTATCACGATACTTTATGGGGCCGACCAGTGGACGACTCCCAGGAGCTGTTCGCAAAATTGTGCCTTGATGGTCAGCAAGCTGGACTGAGTTGGCTGACCATTTTGAGAAAATGGGACGCCTACCATGAGTTGTTTCACAACCTTGACCCGGATGCGCTAGTAGCGATGCCAAATGCAGAGCGTGAAGCACTGTATAGCAACCCTGCCATTATTCGCAGTAAAGCGAAAATAGATGCAATATTTACTAATGCGCGTGCATACCTTAAATTGCGTGACAGGGGACAAAACTTTAGCGAATTTTTGTGGAAATTCGTCGATTTTGAACCCACAATTAATGCGTATCAGGCATTATCTGAAGTACCAACAGAAACTGAAGCATCACGTCAGATGGCAAAAGCCTTAAAAAAGGAAGGTTTTAAGTTTGTCGGTCCGACAATCTGTTATGCTTTTATGGAAGCTGTGGGTATGGTAAACGACCATCTCGTCGACTGCCATTGTTATCAACCATGCAAGACAGCGATGGAAACATTTAGACTGAGCACTAATCGGAAGTGATATGATAGAAATTACCTTGGCTGACTACGCCAACCCAGCACATGCCCAAGCAGTGGTAAATATGCTCGACATGTATGCAAAAGACCCAATGGGGGGCGGAGAAGGAATATCGGAAGAGGTAAAGGATAACCTCATTAAAGAGATGGCCAAACGGGATAATGTATTTTCCTTACTTGCATTCGACGGTGACCAACCCGTCGGCGTTGTGAATTGTGTAGAAGGTTTCTCAACTTTTGCAGCAAAACCGTTAATGAATATCCATGACATTGCAGTGGTCGATGAGTATCGTGGCCAGGGTGTTGCACAAAAGCTACTTGAAGAAGTTAAGACCTTGGCGCAGTTTCGTGGTTGCGTAAAATTGACATTGGAAGTACTCACTCACAACGACCGTGCTAAAAAAGCTTACGAGAACTTTGGCTTCAAGCCTTATGAGCTGGGCGATGTTGGCCAAGCAGAGTTCTGGGAGTGTTATTTAAACTGAATTGATTGCCAGAGTCGCACGTCTAATCGTGCGACTTCTCTATCCAATATCTGAATGGTGCGTCTGCAACAGATTGCTGCACTAACTTGTGCTCCATGAACTCACAGAATTGTGGAATGTCGCGTCGCGTGGCAGGGTCATCGGCTATCACCATCAGTACCTGACCCACCGTTAACTTGCGGATCGTGGCACGCACCAACATGACGGGCTCTGGGCATCTCAGACCTAGGGTATCTAATTCTTTGTCGGCTTTGATTTGCATCGCTCATCGCTCGTATAAGAGAGTCATAAAAAAGCCCATGATACCATAGGTACCATGGGCTTTTATCTATCTAAGAGCGTTTAAACGCGCTCGAAGACCGTTGCTATACCCTGACCTAGGCCAATGCACATCGTTGCTAAGCCGAGTTTAGCGTCTTTTTCTTCCATTAAGTTAATCAGCGTCGTAGAGATACGCGCGCCAGAACAACCGAGTGGATGGCCTAAGGCAATGGCACCGCCGTTCAGGTTGACCTTGTCTTCCATTTGATCGAATAGTTTAAGACCTTTAAGCACAGGGAGTGATTGAGCGGCAAACGCTTCGTTAAGCTCAACGACATCGATGTCATCTATGCTTACGCCTGCACGTTTCAGTGCCTTTTCGGTCGCCGGCACCGGGCCATAGCCCATGATGCTTGGATCGCAACCAGCGACAGCCATCGAACGGATTTTAACACGCGGCGTTAAACCTAAGGCTTTTGCTTTTTCTGCAGACATGACTAGCATTGCCGCAGCACCGTCAGATAGCGCTGATGAAGTGCCTGCGGTCACTGTACCGTTAGCAGGGTCAAATACTGGGCGCAGCTGAGCAAGAGACTCCGCTGTGGTTTCCGGACGAATGACCTCATCGGTTGTAACACGAACCAGTTCGCCTTTTTCGTTGTGGCCATTAATCGCGTAGATTTCTTTAGCGAAGCGTCCCTCAACCGTTGCTTGGTGTGCACGTTGGTGAGAGCGTGCACCAAAGGCATCTTGTTGTTCGCGAGAGATACCAAACTTGCGCGACAACAGTTCTGCCGTCATACCCATACTACCCGCAGCGCGTGCCACGGATTTATTCATACCTGGATGAAAGTCGATACCATGAGTCATAGGCACATGACCCATATGTTCAACACCGCCCGCCATAAAGATGTCACCGTCGCCATTCATGATTGCGCGTGTTGCATCATGCAGTGCTTGCATCGATGAGCCACATAAGCGGTTTACGGTAACGCCAGCGACCGAATGTGGAATGCCTGCGATAAGCGCTGAGTTACGGGCAATATTAAAGCCTTGTTCAAGTGTTTGCTGAACACAACCCCAATAGATGTCTTCTAGTTCATTGACATCCACTTCGGGGTTACGCTCAAGTAGGCCTTTCATCAATGCGGCCGACAGGTCCTCGGCGCGCGTATGGCGAAAAACGCCATTCTTAGAACGTCCCATTGGGGTGCGAATACAGTCTACGATTACTACGTCTTTCATTATAAAATCCTCCTCGCCTTACTTCGCGCTAGTTGTGTCGAAGTAAGATTTGCCCGCTTTCGCCATTTCGCGCATTCCGTCAGTCACTTGGTAGATTTCACCTAAGTGTGCGTATTTATCAGCGAGCTTCACAAAATTCTCGATACCCACGGTTTCTAAGTAACGGAAAGGTCCGCCACGGAAAGGAGGGAAGCCAAGACCGTAAAGTAAGGCAATGTCTGCTTCTGCAGCTGAACCAATAATGCCTTCCTCAAGACAACGAACTACCTCGTTCACCATTGGGATCATGCAGCGTGCGATAACTTCATCTTTATCTGCTTGCTTACCAGGTTCTGCACCAATGAGTTTATAGGTTTCAGGATCGGCTTCTTTCGTTGGCTTGCCTTTCTTATCGGTGCCATAAACATAGAAACCTTTGCCGTTTTTCTGACCATAGCGCTCTGCTTTTGCTAACTGGGCAATTGCGCTGCTTTCGTTGCGAGCCATGCGCGATGGGAAGCCATCAGCCATGACCACGGTGCAATGATCAGCGGTATCAATGCCGACAACGTCGCTCAAGTAAGCAGGGCCCATTGGCCAACCGAACATCTTCTCCATGACCTTATCAATACCAACAAAGTCGATGCCTTCGTCGACCATGCCAGCAAAACCAGCTAAGTAAGGGAAAAGTACACGGTTAACGTAGAAACCAGGGCAGTCGTTAACAACAATCGGTGTTTTACCCAACTTCAGTGCGTAAGCGACAACTGCGGCAACGGTTTCGTCGGAGGTTTTTTCGCCACGGATAATTTCAACCAATGGCATTTTATGCACTGGATTGAAGAAGTGCATACCGCAGAATTTCTCGGGACGCTTGAGGTTTTTCGCCAGTTCCGTGATAGAAATAGTCGATGTGTTTGACGTTAAAATAGCATCGTCGCTGATCACGCCTTCGACTTCTGCTAACACTGAGCCTTTGACTTTTGGATTCTCGACAACCGCCTCAACAACAATATCAACGTCTTTAACTGCGTCATTAAGCAACGTGGGTGTGATAGAAGAAAGTACCTTAATCATTTTTTCGCTAGATACTTTGCCGCGTTCAACACCTTTCTTAAGGATTTTGCCAGCCTCTTTCATTCCCAGATCAAGCGCATCTTGTTTGATGTCTTTCATCACTGCAGGAACGCCTTTGAGCGCTGATTGGTAAGCAATACCACCGCCCATGATGCCGGCGCCCAGTACCGCAGCGGTTTTAATCTCTTTACTTGCGGATTTGGCGTATTTCTTCGACTTTCCTTTGACGGCTTGGTCGGCAAGGAAAATACCCACTTGTGCGTGGCATGCATCGGTCTGGGTTAAATCAAAGAATGCCTGGTTCTCAGCATTTAACGCACCTTCGCGCGCCTCGCGGGCACCATTTTCAATAGCCTCAATCGCTTTATGAGGCGCTGGGTAGTGTTTACCCGCTTTAGCTGCGACCATACCTTTAGCGGTCACTAGCGTCATGGTTAACTCAGTATCGTTCGCTTTAAGCGGTTCCAACTTCGGTTGGCGCTTAGCTTTCCAATCTTGTTCACCGGCAGCTGCTGCTTTAGCAAGATTCAAAGCCGCTTCAGTGAGGTTGTCTGGTTCAACAACGGCATCAACGGCACCCACTTTTAATGCGTCTAAAGCAGAGTTGTTCTTACCTGTAGTAATCCATTCAAGCGCGTTGTCAGGGCCGATTACACGCGGCAAACGCATGGTGCCACCGAAGCCTGGAATCAGACCTAATTTCACCTCAGGCAAACCAATTGTGGCAGTGCTATCAGCAACACGATAATCACATGCAAGTAGTGCTTCACAGCCGCCACCGAGTGCAAAACCTTTCACGGCGCCAACAGTCGGCACCGGCAGGTCTTCTAACTGGTCGAATACGCGTGAAGCTTTTGCGACCCATTCGCGAGTATTCTCAGGGTCTGCAAACATGTTTAAGAATTCAGTGATATCAGCGCCGACGATGAACGTTGGTTTAGAACTGGTGACAATCACACCACGCAAGTCATCGGTTTGTGCTAATTGAGTAAGTGCGTCACTAAACTCTTGTAAGGTTTTTTGGTCAAATTTATTAACCGAGCCTTTGGCATCAAACTGAAGCTCTGCAAAACCCGGCTCAATAAAATCAACCCGGATGCTTTCGCCTTGATAAATCATGTTGGGTCTCCCAAGACATCATTAAATTTTTACGTTTCCAATACTTTATTTGGAAAGTAGTTAAGTTAAAGTAAGAAGAGTGTGGCGCGAAAGCGCTAAATTTTCAACGGTTATTTAAACATGCGTTTGAATCAATGAATAAACTGACGTCTATCATTCGTTACAGCTTATTGGCTTGTTTTCTCAGCACAGCGCACGCTATCGCTGCACAGCCGGGTGGACAATCCGTAGCCAATGCTCCTCAGCAATCGGCGGATGTTAGCCAACAGCGTGAGTTGTTTAAGAAAGCTGAATACGCTGCCCGTCGTGGTCGCATTGCTGAATATAACCAACTTTTAGCCCAGTTGGAAAACTATCCGCTCAAACCTTATCTTGAACTTGAGCGATTACAGCAAGTGGGCTACTTAGCCAACGAAGATCGTGTCGTGAGCTTTCTTGAGCAATATAAAGGTACGCCGTTAGACTGGCAATTACGCCAGCCTTGGTTAGATTATTTAGCGCAGCAAGGTGAATACCAGCGTTTTATTCGCGACTTCCGACATCCGGGTACACTGAC
>CESO01029003.1_pt1 | contig 12584 bp, 10 predicted proteins | sample 356341 | NCBI WGS metagenome assembly CESO01 (sample SAMEA2621812, study PRJEB7988) | marine metagenome | biome: marine biome (ENVO:00000447); feature: deep chlorophyll maximum layer (ENVO:xxxxxxxx); material: "saline water (ENVO:00002010), including plankton (ENVO:xxxxxxxx)" | depth 35 m
CCTATATGAATATAATTATTTGGCATTTTATCGATGAAGTATGGCCTATCTGATCTTGTCCATTTTGTTTCATTAATATATTTCAACCCATAATTATAAAAATCATCATCATTTAATAATTTTATATTTGATGGGTATTTTTTATCTATATCCATAGATTTTATTTCTCTAGAAATTCCCATTATATTAGGAAGTTCTTGAGTTCCTTCAATCAGTGAATGAGAAGATAGAATCTGCTCAATTAATGTTGAGCCAGATCTTGGTAGTCCTAAAATGAAAATTGGATCTTTAGCTAAATAACCTTTATTAATGTTTAACAAGTCATTGTTAGATGAAAAAAACTGAATTATTTCGTCAGTATATTTTTTATATTCTTCTGCATTGTAATTAATTTTTTTTCTTTGCTCCCAATTCCCTTTTTGATAATTTTTAAATGATTTTTTATAATTTTTGTTTGTTTCATATGCCTTACCTAAAGCAAAATAAACTTGAATTAATTCATCTTGATGCATATTATTTTTAATAGCATTTTCCATTGCTACTATTTCGTTACTATCAAATTGATAAGTCTTTAGATTAGCTAAACTCCAATATGCTTCTCCAGATAATGGGTAATGTTTTATTGCATTTTGATAAGCTCTTTCACACTCCTCCCTGTTGCCCAGCGTTTTTAATGCGTGTCCCATACTTAAATGCACTCTTGCATTCTCTGGATTGATAACTAATGCTTGTTTATATAACTCTATTCCATCTTTATATTTTGATAGTTTTATATATACGGTTCCTAATGATACTAGTGCTTCAAAATTATTAGGATCTAACTTAATTAAATTCTTAAATGCTGGTATTGACTTTGAAAGCTTGTTTTGGATTCTGTAGAGCTTAGCTAGATTATCCCATGCTAATGCAAAAGATGGATTTAATTTTAAAACCTTGATAAATAATTGTTCAGCGATATCATATTTTTTTAACTTAAATGCTAATAAACCAAAAAGTCGTAATGCATCTATATTATTTTTGTCTTTTTTTAAGATATTTTTATAAACTTCTTCAGCTAACTTAAGTCGACCAGCTTTTACATGCCGTATTCCTTTATAAAGTTCAGAATAGTTTTTATTAGATTCAAAAAAATTCTGAATAATATAATCTGACTTTTCTTCATCATCTTGTGAAAGATATAAATTGGACAATACTCTTGCTACTTCTATCGATGGGTATTTTTCATTTAGTTCAAGTAAAGCTTTTTCATAGCCGTTAAAGTCATTTAGGTATTTTAAAAATTTTATCTTTTGTTCCAAATAAAATCTGTTATTTGGTTCAATATCAATGATTTTTTGATTTATAGTTAAGGCTTTAGTTGGTTGGTTAAACTTTATATAAACTTTAACTAAAAGATCGAGTGTTGGGATATGGTTTTTATTGTATTTAAGAATTTCGTTAAGTTGTTCGATAGATTCATTTAGTCTATTATTATTTATGTGTTCAAGTGCATTATCTAATGCTATCTTAAGATTTTTACTTTCTTGCATATGTACAATAAATTAACTGCTGAATGGAATAAAACAATAATATCTATAACGATTGTACTATCTTTGGCATTATCTATATACGTATTATCTGATCCAGTTGGGAGTTCTATAGTTCTAGCTAATATTTACAATCTGTTAGCCGCAAAATTTGAATCTACATACATGTATGGGGGTTTTATAGTTTTTCTATTTTTACTAATTATCTCAATTTCTAGATATGGGGAAATAAGAGTTATATTGCCAAATAAAGATATTCATTCATTTTTTTCATGGGGATCGATGTTGTTTGCTGCGGGAATTGGTGCGGCTTTACTATATTGGGCTACAGTTGAATGGATTGAGTACTACAACATCTTAAATAAACAAAATATTCAAATAGATGAAAAACTTTTATATTCAAGAGCTTATCCTATTTTCCATTGGTCATTTACTGCATGGGCGATATATTGCTTACCAGCTGTAGCCTTTGGTATTGCGCTTACCAAAAATAAAAATTCTAAACTGACATTTTCAGGAATATTCAATATAAAAAACAAATTCTTTGAAATACTATTTGATACTCTTTTTATAGGAGCAATAATATGTGGAGCTGGTGTTGGTTTGGGGCTTTCCTTTCCGTTGATAGCTACAATATTGTCAAAAATCCTTTATATTGAAAGGTCTATATATTTAGACATATTTACAATTATCATTTGTTTATCTATTTTTTCAACAAGTGCATATCTAGGAATTAAAAATGGTATAAGGATATTAAGTAATTTTAATATTCTCCTTGTAATAGTATTTTTACTTTTAATTTTTATCTTAGGCCCTTCAAAATATATATTTTTAAATTCACTTGAGAGCTACGCTTTTTTATCAAAAAAATATTTCGAGTTTAGCTTCTCTACTGGAACAAACATAAGCAAAGATTGGACAGTTTTCTATTGGGCTTGGTGGATGGCTCTTGCACCAATGGTTGGAGCATTTGTTGTTAATATTTCTAACGGTAAAACTCTTAGACAAATTATATTAGGAACTATTTTAATTGGTAGTCTTGGCTGCATTCTTAGCATGTCAATTCTAACAAATCTGTCTATGCACTTATTTGAATCAAACATTCTAAATGCTCCTGAATTAATATTATCTAATTCTATGACAAGAGAAGACTTGATTGTAGAAACATTCGCATCATTAGAGTTCAGCAGAATTTTATTAGTATTATTTGGAATAATTTGTATCATATTTTTATGCACAACATATGACTCAACGTCATATATATTGGCATCAGCTTCAATGAAAAGCTCAGGTATTGAAAGCTCAGGAAATTTACGATTAATTTTTGCTATTTTATTGGTTGTTCAACCGACTTTGTTAATGTTTTTAGGAGGTGTCAATTCTTTTAAGTGGATAATGGTTATTTTTTCTGTACCATTGATACTAATTTATATACTACTAATGATTTTTATTATAAAAAATGTTTATACAATTAAAAAACCATAAAGCTCATATATATCAACATAATGTTGTAGATAATTCAAAAGCTGATATTTTTATTATTCCAGGTGCCGGCATGGATCATAGAATTGGTTCGATGATAAACCTTCAAGATGTTTATTCTCATCACAGCGTTTATTCAATTGATCTCCCAGGACATGGTTTTACCTCCGGTGAGGTGTTACATAGTGTTGAGGAATTATCTGATTATACTTATGACCTTATCAAGGCTGTGGGATCAAAAAATTCTATCCTTATTGGTCATTCAATGGGTGGTTTAGTTTGTATGGAATTAAATGCAAGAATCGATTTAGGCTTAAGCATATTGATGAATACAAACTACCCTCTCATGGTTGGTGAAATACTTTTAGAATATGCTAAAGGTAACTTAGATCAAGCAAGTGAATTTTTTACTAAGTATGGTGTTTTTAATGTTCCGAAAACCCAAATTAAAACTAAAACTTTTGGTTCAATGGGATCTGGTTTTTATGGAAGAGATAAAGGGGTTATTAAATCACCATATGGCACAAAAAATATTGAAAGTGATCCTCAAAGAGAGATCGATGTTTATCCATTAAAGAAACTCTTCATTCAAACACAAAAGGAAATATTGTTACATGACTTAAAGGCTTGCTCTTTGTATAGATCTAATAGTGCAGAAAAATTAAAAAAAGCAGAATTTATATATGGTGGTAAAGATAAGCTAGCAAGATATAACCAAGATTCAGAAGTTCATCAGTCTAAAACTAAAGGCAATATTCACATCATGGATGATACAGGCCATTTCCCATACTTTGAAAGACCAGATGAATTATCTAAACTTTTAACAGGTATTATTAATACCTATATCTAAATCTTAAGCCTAATACTCTCGGTCTATTTTGTGTTCTTCTAATATCACCAAAGTCATTATATCTAGATAAATAGCCATTCTCATCGGCAACATTAGTAAGATACATCTCAACAGAAGTATTATTATTTTCAACACCCATTCTGAAGTTTGCTATAGCGTATGATGGTAATTCTAAATCGTTAGCCTGGCTTGTATATCTTTCACCTGTGTGTGAAAAATCAAATGAAATATAGCTTGGTTTACCAAAAAAACTAAAGTCTTTATCAATACCTAATACATATGAAAGCTCAGGTACGTATGCCAAAGTATTACCTGCATTAGCCTGAAGAACACCTGAAACATCATAATAATCTTCAGATAATGATGGATCATTTAAAACAAAATAAGCCGACAGTGTCAACGTATCAGAAGCTTTATAAGTAGCGTCAATTTCTAAACCGTTAATTTCAGCATTTCCAACATTGTCTACAAAAGCAACTGTTGAAAAGTCTAAATTATATGTTGTAGACTGGAAGTCACTCCAATCCATCATGAATATAGCTCCATTTAAAATTAGTTTTCCATCTGCAAGAACTGATTTAATACCAACTTCCATGCTTTCTAAATAATCAGATTCATAAGTTTCAGGTATAAATTGAGTTTGTGCTGGTCTTACGCGATTAATACCACTGGCTCTAAAACCTTCTGAATATGTGCCATAAACCATAATATCTTCTGATAAGTCATGAGCAATATTAACTTTTGGGACAATGCCTGAATCACTTGAATTGAAGACTTTATCAACACCATCGAAGACCCCAAAATATCCATCTTTAGCATCTACCATAGTTTTTTGATCATATGATCTGAAGCCAAGAGTAAGCTTTGTATCATCATTGATATTAAAGTAACCTTCCCCAAAAATAGCATCTACTTCTTCTTTTCTAGTGTTGTCTAAGTTCCACCATTGCCCATTAGTTGGTTGAAATGATAAATTACCTGGGTTCAGTCCTGGCCAAATATATTCTATTTCATAATCTCTTGTGGATGTTTCAGAAAATGCACCCAAAACCCATTGGAATCCACTATCACCTTTAGACTGTACTCTAAATTCGTATGAATCTCTTTTATGATTATCGGTTTGTGTATAGGACATTCTTGGATCCTGGCAACCAGAAACATTTGCATAGTAATAATAATCATAGTAATCACATGTATATGTTGGTCCATCATAATTATAGTATTCAACATATTCGGAGTAATCATAGGTATACTCAACATCTCTATCAAATGACGATACGGTATAAACATATTCAAGGTTATCATTAAGGTCACCACTTAGAGTTAGTGATACTTGAGAGAAATCATCATTAAAGTATTCATCATTAAATCTAGAATTTGATCTTGGACCAACAGCCTCATCAGTTTCCCATGATCCACCAAATGTAGATGACTGTTCTAAAACAGATAAATCCAATGATTGATTCAAAAATTCTGAAACATATCTAATTCTATGACCACTTTTATTAAGTTCGTTATAGTCATCTTCAGCATACTCACTATTGTCAATCGTATAGCCACTGTTGGTAAATGTTTTTGATGTTAACTCATTATTTATCCAACCGCCGTCTGTTAAATCATAAGCGCTAATTCTAAGAGCGCTACTATCACCTAATGGCAAGTTCATAAATGCTTCTAGTGATTCATCATTAGAACCATTTTTGATATCTCCATAATCAACATCGAAACCATAATCAATACTTTCGGAATCTGGTCTTTTTGTGATAATTCTAATGTTTCCAGAAGTTGAGCTAGACCCATATAAGGTACCCTGAGGTCCACTTAAAATTTCAACACGCTCAACATCAAATACATGTAAGTCTGGTGTTTGACCAATAGTAGTCAATGGTTGATCATCTAAATAAAGAGCTGTAGTTGATGCAGCTCCTGAAGGATTTCCAAATCCACCATCAGAAACACCTCTAATATAAAATGTAGAATTTCCAGGGCCACCTGCATCTAGAGTAACTGCAGGAGATAGATTTGCTATGTCATCAAGACCTTTTATATTTTTTTGATCTAACTCTGCAGCAGTAATGGCTTGAACGCTCATAGCAATATCTTGTAGATTTTCTGAACGTTTAGAGGCAGTAACAACAATATCCTCAATAGTCTCATCAGCATTTAAATGTGACGAATTAGCTATACCTAAGCCAAGTGTTAATGCTCCAAGATAAGATAATGCATAGTTATTATCTTTAAATATATCTTTAAGTACATTAGTTAAAGGATCTGATTTTTTTTCAAATAGTGGTTTTAAAAATACGGACGACATAGAGCAATTTCCCAAAAAATTATATGTATATATTACATGTTTATAATGTAAATAGTTTACAAAGACAAGTTTTGTGTTATAAAAAAAGATCTATAATTTATATAAAATCTCTATAAGAAAATCATTACCCCATGAATTGACAACTTTAGATTTGCATTCAGGGTAGGAAATGTTTGATTGGTCATCAGTTATACAGTAACCCGATCTTTTATCTATACCAGGCCATAAATGACCCCTATCCATATTTAATATACTTATGACTTTTACATTATCAGAGCAATCTGAAGATTGATTTTTCAGAAATGTATCAAAATAAACATAGTTATTTTTGCTATAGGTTTTACATTTAAATTTTTTAGACCAAGAGTTAAATGTATTATTCATAGGTTCATAAAAATAACCATCACTAGATTTTATATTTATTGGAGGAACTGTATTGTCATGAAAGCCGCCATAAATAATAAAATTTACTGGCCTTTCAGGAATACAACTAAGTCCTATATGTTGCATACCCACAATATTAATAACAGCTTTAAATAATTCAGGGCTGTTACATGCCAGAGATTGTGCCATCATCCCGCCATTACTCATACCTAAAACATAGATATCTCTAATATTAATATCCTTATTTAAATGAGTAATAATTTTTTTTATGAATCCAATGTCATCAGTGCAGCTAGTCCATGAACATCGTCCACCTTCAGTGCATCCTGGATATTTAGGATATTTGTCAGCATCATTTGCACATATTTCTCCAGCAGGACTTGTAGTTCTGGAGCCAACTAAATCATTCCATGAAGATATAAAAGAGTTTTGATTTTTTAGATCAGGATTAAAAAAAAGACCTTGTGGGTATATAGTTATAAAATTATATTTGTCAGCACTTTTGTTAAAACCTCCAGTAGTTTCTTTTTGAAATCCCGATGCGGTACCGGTGTATCCATGAATTCCTATAAAAATATCGGTTGGTTTTTCTATATTTACACTTTCAGGGATATATTTTAAATAAGATCGGAGATGCCCGTCATGATTCATATAAATTTCATTAACTTCAGAAGCAATAAAATTTATTGAAAATAATAGTAATATTAGAAATCTCATGCCTGATATATGAATGATATAAATTTTTGGTATGAGTCATCTTTATTATGTTCTGAAAAAATCTCATGTCTTGTATTTGGAATTAACTCTATCTTAATATTATTAAAATGATTTGAAAGAAATTGAAATAATTTAGTTGCTAACTTCCCATTAGAGCTTGCAGCATCGCACTCACCAGAGATAATAAAAACTGGAAGATTTTTATTTAGTTTTGAGTAAAATTTAATATTAAAAATTCTCTTAAGGCCATGGCATAAATCTAGCCAAAGTTTATTAGTTACCATAAATCCACACAGAGGGTCTGACGTATAGTTTTTAACATTAGATTCATCACTTGAAATCCAATCATTTGGAGATTTTATTGGTTTGAATTTATTATTAAATGATCTTATTGTTAAGCTATCAATGAATTTACTTACACCTTCATTGCCATTTAATAGAATTTCAATATTAATAATAATTTCTTGAAAATAAATTAATAAATTAGGAATTTTTGAGCTTCCAGTTAAAACCATAGCCTTAATATCAACCTTTTGATCAAATAGAGAAAGCGCTATCCAAGAACCCATACTATGAGCTAATAAATAACAATGTAATTCAGGATATCTTGATTTTGAAAAATTAATGACATCTCTTAAGTCATTTGTTACTTTCGACCAACCATTTTTATTGGCAAAATAACCAGCAATTTTCCCATTTTTAATATTGTTTCCATGTCCCCTATGATCACATGCTATTACATGAAAGCCATCATTATTTAGTTTTGATATTAACCATTTATATCTTCCTATGTGCTCAGACATGCCATGACTAATTACCATTACACCTTTTATGTCATGTTTACTTGATAAAAACTTATGCATCGAAGAATTGGTTAAATTGAAAGTCATAATTTATAATAAACATTTATTAATAAATAATAAACACTATGCATAATATACATATTGCTGGAACAGGATTATGGTATCCCAAAGAAAAAATTTCAAATGAGGAACTCGTAAATTCTTATAACTTATATGTAGATAATTTTAATAAAAATAATTCTAATAAAATTTTAGAAGGATTAATATCTCCCATGGAGCTTTCTTCCACAGAGTTTATTAAAAAAGCATCTGGTATTGAATCCAGACATGTTATTGATAAAGAAGGAATATTAGATATCAATAGGATGATGCCAAGGGTTCGCAATGAGCATGAAGATAGAATATCCATTCATGCTGAAGTTGGGATAAAAGCTGCAAAAAAAGCTATGGATCAAGCAGGTATATCATCATCTGATATTGATGCGGTTATTGTCGGAACATCACATGCTGCAAGAAACTATCCTGCGGTTGCAATAGAAATACAAAATGAATTAAGTATAGATGGCTATGCTTATGATATGTTGGTCGGCTGTTCTTCAACTACATTTGCAATTAATAATGCATATAGCGATATAGCATCAGGCCTAGCAAAAACAATATTAGTTATTAATCCTGAAGTTTCTACACCAGCTGTAAATTTTACACATAGAGACAAGCATTTTATATTTGGCGATGGGTGTGCTGCATCTATTATTCAGAAAGATAGTACTTCTAAGAAAAGCTATAAAATTATTGATAGAAAGCTCCATACACAATTTTCTAATAATATTAGAAGTGATTATAGTTATTTAAACAGAGCTGCCGTAGATTCAAGAGATAACGAGGATTTATTATTTCATCAAAATGGAAGAGGAGTCTTTAAAGATGTGTGCCCTCTTGTTTCAAAATTAATAAGCGATCAACTTAAATTAAATAATATCCTACCTGAAAATATTTCAAAGTTTTGGCTTCATCAAGCTAATGGAAAGATGATTAGATTAATTACATCCAAAATACTTGGTACTGATAATTTTGATTCAACGATAGCACCAATGCCAATAAAAAAATTTGGTAACTTAGCTTCAGTTGGTTCGTTATTTGCATTTAACTTAGATAATGATTTGAATAAAGGTGAGAAAGGAGTAATTTGTTCTTTTGGTGCTGGTTATTCTGTTTGTTCAATTATTGTTGAGAAATCTTAAATTAACTAACATATAAAAAAATAAAACTATTATAATAACGCCATGGGTGAATATGATGCAGTTTGGGTATTTATAATAAGTGCAATCTTTGTAGGCTTTTATATTTTTATTGAAGCACGACCTAAGGGCTCGACATTTCTAAAAGATCTAGTTGGAACTTTTTCAAGATTTTTTAGAAAAAGATAAATTTTGTTTTTAACAAAAAATTATTCAGTATTTTTATTTACCTTTATTGCTTTAATTTTAGGTGGCTTATCTTCATCTAATACAGGAAGTGATCCATGGTATCTAGGGCTAATAAAATCAAATCTCAACCCTCCTGGATATGTTTTTGGTATAGTTTGGCCAATCTTGTATCTATTGATGTCAGTCTCTGCATATAGAACCTTCTCTAAAACTAAAAACCTTTTTTATATCCAACTTTTTTTTAACGCAATTTGGTCATGGTTATTTTTTGCGTTTCATATGCCATTCTTAGCATTACTAAATATATGGTTGTTAATTGCTTTGAATATCAAGCTCAATATGCAGATGTTTAAAAGGGATTTGTTTTCAGGAATTATTTTTGTGCCATATGTTTTATGGTTATTTTTTGCATCCTATTTAAATCTATTTATAGTTATAAATAATTAATTAGACAAAACAACCAACAACTAGACCCGTCATGCATGAGGCAAGAGTTGCACCAATCAAAGCTTTAAAAGATACATTGATAAGATCATCTTTTCTTTCTGGAACCATGGCACCAATGCCTGAAATTAGAATTCCCACAGAGGAAAAATTAGCAAAACCACATAAACTATAAAAAGTTATTAACTTTGATCTATCAGATAATAGGCCTTCTTCAAGTGCAGCTAAAGCTGGATATGCTACAAATTCATTAAGAGTGGTTTTTATACCCAAAAGTTCGCCAGCTATTATTGCTTCATTCCATGGAATACCCATCAACCAGGTTATTGGAGCAAATAAATAACCAAGAATTAATTCTATAGATAAATCTATTCCAAAATAATTACCGAATAAACCTAAAAAAGAATTTGCAATAAATACAAGAGCAATAACAGCTATCAATATAGTTCCAACGCTAACTGCTATATTTGAACCTTGCGTCGTACCAGTGGTAATTGCATCCATAGTACTGTTATAAACTTTAGTTGTAGATTCTTCATTTGAGTCGGTAACTTCATTTGAAGGAATCATAATATTTGCATACATAATAGCGGCAGGAATTGACAATATAGATGCAGTAAGAAAGTGTTGTATTAGATTAACACCTTCGAATTGAACTTCTAAAATACTTATTAGGGCAACCATAACTGAGCCTGCTACAGTAGCCATACCTGCAGTCATTAAAATTAAAAGTTCTTTGTTTGATAAACGGCTTATATACGGCTTAATTAATAATGGTGCCTCAACTTGGCCGATAAAAACATTGGCTGCTGCACCCAAACCAACGGGACCACCAATATTAAATAATTTTTGACATGCCTTAGATATCAAATTTACTATAGCTGGAAGTATTTTCCAGTGCCATAGTATTGCAGATATACATGACATAACAATAATATATGGCAGAACACCAAATGCAAAAGTTTCGAGAAGAGATCTATAGGGCGAAGAATCATCGGAGGGTGGGTATCCAAAGACAAAAGATGCTCCCTCCGTTGTAGCATTTTGAAGAATTGTTACAGCATTGCCTAGCAGTTCAAAAAAATTAATTATAAATGGTACTTTGAGGAGGATAGCTGCAAGCAATAATTGTGACAATATTCCATATGCTATATATCTATAATTTATGATTTTATAATTACTAGAAAATGGTATTGCTATTAATGTTAAACCAACAAAACCAATTATGATGTGAAGAATATTCATACTACTAGTATAACTTAATAGCCTTTAGTCTCTCATCTAAAAAATCATGAGCCAAAACACCTGCCTCATTAGGATTATAAATTGATTTTAATATTGTATCTGGCGAGGGATGAAGAAAAAAAGGAATACTATATCTAGACTTAATTTCATCTGATTCATATTTCACAACTCGATGCGGTGTACTTTTTAATCTCTTTTCGGTTATTAATTGCATCATATCTCCAATATTGCAAACAATATCTTCAAAAGAAGAACTTACAGGAATCCAGTTATTTGATTTATCTTTAACTTCAAGACCAGGTTCATTTGCACCAATAAGCAATGTTATCAAATTAATATCTGCATGCTCTCTTGCTCTATGCATATTCTTGTCTTTGGAAGGCGGATAATGAATTAATCTTAATAAAGAGTTACCTTTAATTGTTTGCTTGTAAAAGAAATTCTCTGGGAGATCTAATGTTAAAGCTATTGAAGACAGTAGTTTTATGCCAAGGCTATTCATTTCTGAAAATAACCTATCAAATACATTATTAAAATTCTCAATTTGATTAACATTAATATTTTCTAGAATTCTTTTATCAAAGGAGTTATCAATCACCGGCCCATGATGCCAGAATTCTTTAAGATCAGGAATGTTTTCACCAAGAGCAGTTTCTTTTCCAAAAGGTGTATACCCTCTTGCACCAGCATGCTCTCTGCGTGAGTATTTATTTTTTATATCTAAATCTAAATTAAAAAATTTTTCTGAAAATTCATAAGCCTGATGGAACAATTCATGAGGAATATTATGATCAGTGATTACAAAAAAACCATGATCAGACAATGCATTTGAAAGCTTAGCCAGATGATCGTTATCATTATTAATTAGATTATTTAATGATAATCTTGGTATTAAATTATACATACTTAATTTTAACAAAAAAAAAGGCGGTATAACCGCCTTTTTATAAATTGTATAAATTAGAATTTATACTGGAATCCTAATGATGCCCTCCAAAGACTCTGAGTAGTAGATCTATTAATATTAAATGGATTACTAAAGCTATGTCTAAAGGCATTACTGCTATAGTCAAACCTTGTGTTATCAATAATTTTAAGATCGATAACAGGAACTCTTCCAGAATAATAACCATATCTAACAATTCCCTTATCTTCATCAATAAGATTTAATAGGTTATCAATTGCAAAAGTTACTATAAATTGATCGCCCTCTCTAATTCCAGGTAGTTCTTGAACTAGACTGAAATCCAAGGTCGTTTGCCATGGGAAACTTCCAGCATCTCTTGGTGCTATTTGACCTGCATAACCCTCAAGACCCCAAACATTATACAAATGAACAAGTACTTCTTGCTCTCTTAGAGCTGCCTCAGCAGTACCTTCATTTTCACACCC
>CESO01069313.1_pt1 | contig 12577 bp, 12 predicted proteins | sample 356341 | NCBI WGS metagenome assembly CESO01 (sample SAMEA2621812, study PRJEB7988) | marine metagenome | biome: marine biome (ENVO:00000447); feature: deep chlorophyll maximum layer (ENVO:xxxxxxxx); material: "saline water (ENVO:00002010), including plankton (ENVO:xxxxxxxx)" | depth 35 m
ATTATAGTGACCATATTTACATATTTTTTCAAAGCAAGGACTACACGGCAAGCCTTTATAATGTATTTTTTTATTTTTTGTTAACGGTGGAGTTAATTGGGGTGATGTAGCACCGTATATAGAAATTGATTTAGTATTTGTAGCGGAAGCAAGATGCATTAAACCCGAATCATTAGAAACACAGAATTCAGAAACATGCATTAAATCAGTAGCATCTGTGATAGAAGTTTTGCCACACAAATTTAACATATTTTTGTTAGTTATAATTTTGTCACCAATAATCTTTTCATTGTTACTACCTAATATTAATATAAAAAATTCTTTATTTAGTTTTTCACCAAGTTCTTTGAATTTTTCCATAGGCCACATTTTCGAAGGCCCAAAAGCAGCACCTGGAGCAAAAATAATTATTTTTTTTTCTAAATCCAATTGATATTTATCAAATAGTTTTTTGATGTTTTTAGAATCAGATTGTAGAGATGGATAATATTTTTCGTTTAATGCCTCTTCTTTATTTGAAAACATAGATACATATCTAAAAGCAGTTTTCCGTCTATCTTCTCTATTGAATTTTCTAAGATCATTAATTAAAAGATATCTTGATTCTCCTAGTTCGCCAGTTCTAATTGGGATCTTTGCAAGATACGGTATTAAAGCTGATTTTATTGATCTTGACAAAACTATACTTTGGTCATAATTCCCTTTTATTTTTTTTGCTAAGCTTAGTCTTTTAAAAAATCCAAGTTCTTTATGCGCACAATTTAATATTATCGCCTTATTAGTTTCTGGCATTCTTTCAACTAAACTTTTAAATTGTGAATTTACTAAAACGTCTATTGTTGTATTTGGATTTTCAGACTTTACTCTTTTTAGTAAAGTTTGTGACATTACGATATCGCCAAGCCAGTTCTGTGGGATAATAAGTAACTTTTTTTTAGACATAAATATATAATTTTATGATTTTTTAATTTTATCAATTATTCTAGTTGAAGAACATCCTGGAACAAAAGGAATTATTTTTACTTTTCCATTTTGTTTTTTTACAAAAGTACTACCTACAATTTCATTTTCTTTATAATCTCCGCCTTTAATAAGAATATCTGGTTTTATTTTCTTTATCAATTTTAGTGGAGTAGACTCGCTGAATTTAATTATAAAGGCATCATCTAAAGTTGCTCTTCTTACCATTTCCATTCTATCTTTAATATTATTAATTGGTCTACTTTTCCCTTTTAGATTTTTTACTGAAGAATCATCATTTATTCCAATAAATAAAAAATCAGATATATTTCTTGCTTGATCTAAATATTTTATATGTCCACGATGAAGGATATCAAAACAGCCGTTTGTAAAGCCAATGTTAAAACCTAATGATTTAATGGTTTTTAAAACCATATTAAGATCTTTTTCGTTTTTTATGACTCTATCAAGCTCATCAAGCTTAGCTAAATTTTGAAAGTACTCTTCCTCTAATTCATCTTCCAAACTAATACTTTTATAAACTAAAGATGTTAGCTCTTCGTTACCAATTGATTGAGCCCCTAATTTTTTGATAGATTCACCAGCAGCAATATTTGCAACTAGTGCTGCAAAATACAGATCATCTTTATTTGACGACATATAAGCTGCGCATAGAACTGCAATGACTGTGTCTCCAGCACCTGTAACATCAAATACTTCTTTTGCTGATGTTGCTTTTATATACTTAGGTTCTTGATTTTTTCTTATGAGTAACATCCCTTTAGAACCCAAAGTAACTAATATTGAATTAATATTTAATTGTGTCGATAGTTTTTTTGCTTTTTTAATAATTTCTTTTTGGTCTTTACATGGTCCAACAATATTTTCGAATTCTTTTAGGTTAGGTGTAATAGCAAAAGCATTTTTATAACAATCAAAATTATTTCCTTTTGGATCAATGAATACAGGTTTCCTATATTTATTTGAAATTTTTATGAGCTGACTGATATTTGTTAATGAGCCTTTGTTATAATCTGAAAAAATAACTGCATCAGATTCTTTTATTAAAATCTCTATTTTTTTAGAGATACCTTCTCTTTTTTTTCTTGTTTCTATAATCTCATCATCAATTCTCATTAGTTGTTGATTCTGACTTATTATTCTAGTTTTAGTGGTGGTTTTATAATTTTTATTTGACTCTGAAACAAGATTAATTTTGTGTGTTTTTATAATTTTTCGTAACGATTTGCCATTCACATCTATTCCAACTTCTGCAACTAAATTAGCTTTTAAACCAAGCGAACTGATGTTTGCCGCAACATTTGCAGCGCCACCAGGTTTGAGTATTTCCTTTTCAATTTTTAATACAGGAACAGGTGCTTCTGGAGATATGCGATTTGTATTACCAAAAGTGTATCTATCAAGCATTGCGTCTCCAATAATTAAAATATTGGATTTTTTAAATAGACTCATTTTTTATTATACCCATTATCAATGTAAGTTTTATTTTTTTTTATAGCTTCTTTTAATAGTCTATCATTCCTAGAAAAGTTTTCTCTACTATTAATTTTATGTTTTAAATGAATCAATCCAGTTGAAAAAATAGCTTCTTTTCTATATATATCATTATTTATTAATCTAACAACTAGATCAGAATCTTCTCTTCCCCAACCAATATAATTTTCATCATACCCGTTTATGCCTTCAAAATCTTTTTTCCAAATAGCCAAATTACAAGTTTTCGCGCCCTTCCATTGTTTTTTTTTAAGCTTTCTTAGTGGATAATTTTTAAATCTTAAAAGTGGAAAAATTCTATTTATGTCTTTTTTTAGTCTCAGTTTTATAAATTTTAATAGACTTAAAGTATTTATATCTAAATTACTTTTTATAAGAGATGCCGTGTATTTTTCTGACAACATTGTTCTATTGCCCCTTGAAAAATAACCTTGTTCGGCTAGTCTTCTATGATTTTGAATAAAGTCATCAAATACAACACAATCGCCATCTATAAAAATTAGATATTCTCCTGAAGAAACTGTAACAGCCTCGTTCCTTATCTTTGCTGCTCTAAATCCCTCATCTTCTTGCCAAACATATAAAATTTTAATTGAGGAATCCTTATAATCATCAATTATTTTTTTTGTTTCTTTGGTTGATCCGTCATCAGCAATAATTAATTCAAAGTTCTTATCGTCTTGAAAAAAAAACGAGTCAATACATTTTTTTAAAAAATCAGGACTATTATATGTTGTAATAATTACTGAAATTAGCATATTTTTAATTTAAATATTTAAAATTATAAATCACCGTCTTCATCTAACTCATATATAGTTGAACAATATGGGCATTTAATTGTTTTATTTGTTTCTTTTTCTATAGGTAGGAAAATTTTTGGGTGAGACAATTTTAGATAATTTTCCCTAGGACAGCTTAATGGTAATTCACTTTTATTTATAATTATAGTATTCGATGAATTTTTTTTATTTTTAACTGACATAATTATCTATTTTACAATTGTAAGCCAGTCTTTATATTTTTCTGATTTTCCATTTACAATATCAAAAAACTTACTTTGAAGTTTTTCTGTTACAGGACCTCTTGACCCGTTCCCAATTGATCTGTCATCTAGTTCTCTAATAGGCGTAACTTCGGCTGCTGTGCCTGTAAAAAAAGCTTCATCTGAAATATATATTTCATCTCTCGTTATATTTTTAACTTTTATTTCTATACCTTCATCTTCCGCTATTTTCATTACGGTCCTTCTTGTTATTCCATCTAAAGCGGAATTTACTTCGGGCGTATAAATAGTGTTATTGTTAACAATGAAAATATTTTCACCACTTCCCTCTGCGACATATCCATTTACATCTAAAAGAAGTGCTTCATCATAGCCACAATTTAGAGCTTCCTGAAGTGCAAGCATAGAGTTTATATAATTACCATTGGCTTTTGCTTTGCACATAGTTGCATTAACATGATGTCTTGTGTAAGAAGAAGTTTTGATTCTAATACCATTTTTTAGATTATCATCACTAAAATATGAGCCCCATTCCCATGCAGCAACCATCAAATGTTCTTTTAAATTATCAGCTCTTAATCCCATACCTTCTGACCCATAAAAACACATTGGTCTAATATAACCAGATTTTAAATCGTTTTTTTCAACAACGATTTTTTGAGCATTTTCTATTTCTTTTTGTGAGAAAGGTATTTTCATACCCAAGATCTTTGTAGAGTTTATAAGTCTTTTTGTATGATCCTCTAGTCTGAAAATGCCAGTTCCCTTAGCTGTTTTATAAGCCCTTACACCTTCAAATGCACCCATCCCATAATGCAGGGTGTGAGTTAGAACATGAACTTTAGCTTCTCGCCAGGGAATCAATTCACCATCTAACCATATAAAACCATCTCTATCTGACATTGACATATTAATTACTCCATCTCATCGTAATAGATTCATTTGCATATGCAAATGAGAAATATTATCATTTATTACTTAAATAACCAAAATACATACAATTAAGGAAAATATAAATGCAAAATACACTCTTTTTAGTTAATTATAAAGCTTTGCATCTAATATTAATATTAATATTTGCTTTATTGCCAGTAATGAGTGACGCAAGTGAAGTGAATGTTTATTCAGGAAGAAAAGCTAAGTTAATAAAACCATTATTTGATAAATTTGAAAGTCAGACCGGCATAAAAGTAAATTTAGTAACCGCAAAATCTGACGCATTGTTAAAAAGGATTGAGGCAGAAGGCGCAAGTTCTCCAGCAGATATATTTATTACAGTTGATGCAGGTAGGCTAGATCGTGCAAAAAGAATGGGTCTACTACAAAAAATTAATACCACATCTTTTAAAAATAAACTTTCAAAAGATTATATAGATAAAGACAATATGTGGATCGCAATTTCGAAAAGAATTAGAACTATTATTTATTCAAAAGAAAAAGTTGAAAAAAGAGAAATATCAAGGTTTGAAGATTTAGCAAGTAATGAATGGAAAGATAGAATTTGCGTAAGATCTTCAAACAATATTTATAATCAATCCTTAATTGCATCTTTAATTGCTAGCGTTGGCGAAAAAAAAGCTGAAAGCATTACAAAGAAAATCGTTAAAAATTTTGCAAGAAAACCTTCTGGAAATGATAGGGCGCAAATTACAGCAGTTGCAAAAGGAGAATGCGATGTTGCTATTGTAAACCATTATTATTACATTTTAATGCTAAATTCAAAGGACCAAGAAAAAAGAAACATTGCAAAAAAAGTAAATATATTATTTTTAAACCAAAAAGATAGAGGTTCTCATGTAAATATAAGTGGTTTGGGTATAGCAAGATATTCTAAAAATATTGAAAACTCGTACAAACTTATTGAATATTTATTAAATAAAGAATCTCAAGAATGGTATGCAAACGTAAACAATGAATATCCCGTTATGCCAAATGCAGAAACAAACGATTTGTTGAAAAGTTGGGGCGCTGTAAAACTTGATGAAAAATCTATAAATAAATTAGGTGAATTAAACCCTAATGCTGTAAAATTAATGGATCGCGTTAATTGGCAGTAGATAAATAGGGGATATCTAATTTTAAATTTTGAAAGACTAGCATTTGCAATAGCATTAATATTTATGGTGCCATTTATTTTTTTGGCTTCATCAATATTTTTTCCATTTAATGAAAATTGGAATCATATAATTGATAATGTATTGTATGATTATTTCTTTAATTCAATCATTTTGTCTTTAGGCGTAGGATTTTTTACATTTCTAATTGGAACATCGACAGCTTGGTTAACTTCAATTTACGAATTTCCGTTCAGAAGAATTATTTCTTGGTTATTATTAATGCCTTTAGCTATGCCAGCATACATTATTGCTATCACATACGTTGGAATTATAGATAATTTCAATTTTTTACCGGATATAAGAAACTTGTTTGGTGCAATAATAATGATATCACTTGTTTTGTATCCATATGTCTATATCTTAGCAAGGGGAGCATTTCTTGAGCAGTCAAAAGAATTGCATGAAAATTCTCAAATACTTGGAGCGTCACACTTTGAAATATTTATCAAGGTATCTATTCCTATGGCAAGGCCTGCTATTATTCTTGGTGTAACACTATCTGCAATGGAGGCGCTAGCCGATTATGGAACGGTTGAGTTTTTAGGTGTTCCTACATTTACAACCGGAATATTTAGAACTTGGTTTGGAATGAACGATACAATCACTGCCACCCAAATGGCTACACTATTATTGAGCATAGTTTTTATATTTGTTTTTATAGAACAACAGTCGAGAAAAAAGATTCGTTACTCTGAAAATATTAAAACGCAATCAAAACTAAATTACAGAATAACTTCAAAAAAAAATAACGCAGTAATTATTTCAATATGTCTTTTACCCTTAGTTTTTGGCTTTGTAATACCTTTTATACAATTAATTTATTGGTCTTTATTTGTATCAAGTGAAAGCTGGGATTATGCATTTCTTAATGTAATTAAGGATACGTTATTATTATCTTTTATTGCTGCATTTATAATTACCTCAATATCAATCATGATTACATATGTTAAGAGACTTAGATCAAAAAGTTTTACAAATAAACTTATGAATATAATTACTTTAGGTTATGCAATTCCTGGCCCAGTTGTTGCAATAGCTGTCTTAATACCATTTGCTACGTTTGATAATTTTTTAAATCAAGTTTTAATATCAAATTTTGATATTTCCGTCGGACTAATTTTCAGTGGGTCACTTTTTATATTGATTTTTGCATACTGCATAAGATTTTTGACAGTGTCTTCAAGAACTATTAAAAATGGCCTTGAATCTATAAGCTTGGCAACTGATGACGCTGCAAAATCTATGGGTGCAAGTACAAAAACATTACTTACTAAAATTCATTTTCCGATGCTTAAGACTTATGTGCTAACAAGTTTTTTAATTGTATTTATAGACGTTATGAAAGAATTACCATTGACGTCAATCTTAAGGCCCTTTAATTTCAATACTCTTTCTGTAAAAGCATTTGAACTTGCATCTGATGAAAAAATTGCAGATGCTTCTAATGCTGCAATAATGATAGTTGTAGCTGGTATTATTCCTGTAATATTTATTACAAAAAATATATTAGGAAAAAGAAATAAGGTATAATTTAAAGATTATGAATAAGAAACTAATAATCTCAGACTTATCATTGTCTTATGATAATAACGAAGTTCTTACGGATATAAATTTTGATTTGGAGGAATCTGAGATTGGTTGCATCTTAGGACCAAGTGGATGCGGAAAAACATCGTTATTAAGAGCTATTGGTGGTTTTGAAAATATCACAGCTGGGTCTATTCTAAAAGATGGGGTATGTATTTCTAATAAAATACAAAATGTCCCAATCCAAGACAGACAAATGGGTATGGTTTTCCAAGATTATGCTTTGTTTCCAAACATGGACGTGAAGTCAAACATATCTTTTGGTTTAAGAGGAATTAGTAAAAAAGAAAAAAATTCACGAGTCGATTACTTGCTGGATTTAGTAAACTTGGGCAATTATAAAAATAAATATCCACATGAGTTATCAGGAGGAGAACAACAAAGAGTTGCGCTTATTAGATCTTTAGCGACATCTCCAGATATACTACTTTTAGATGAGCCATTTTCTAATATTGACGCAGATGTTAAAGAAGATTTAGTAACCGATGTAAGAGACTTGTTAAAAGAATTATCAATAACATCAATTATTGTTACTCATGACCAATATGAGGCTTTTAATATCGCAGATAAAGTTGCAATTATGAATAATGGTAGAGTTGAGCAAATTGGAAGTGCGTATGATATTTACCACAAGCCATCTAATAAATTTGTTGCTGACTTTATTGGTTTAGGAGTCTTTTTACCAATAATAAAAAACAGCAATGGCAAATTTGAAACACCATTAGGACTTCTAGACGAAAATAAACTTGGGAATATGAAATTGAATTCAAAAGATATTGAGATGCTCATTCGTCCTGACGACATAATTCATAATGATGAAAGTAATATCCAAGCAATTGTCGAAGAAAAACAATTTAGAGGTGCAGAATTTTTATATAAATTATTATACAATAATGATTATCCATTACTTTGTTATGCACCAAGTCATCATGATCATAAAATAGGTGAATCAATTGGCATAGAATTAGAAATCGAGCATTATGTAATATTTGAAAAATAATGAAAAATAAAAATACAAAATTTTCTTCAGAAATAGTTAAAGGATATGACAGAGCTCCAAGCAGGGCTATGTTAAGAGGAGTAGGTTTTACAGATAAAGATTTCGACAAACCTCAAATTGGAATAGCTTCAACATGGAGCGAAGTTACTCCATGTAATTCTCATATAAACAAGTTGGCAGAATCAGTAAGTTTAGGAGTTAATAAAAAAAATCTTAAACCAGTAATATTTAATACAATCACAATTTCTGATGGAATTTCAATGGGAACAGAAGGAATGAAATATTCTCTAGTTTCAAGAGAAGTTATAGCTGATTCAATTGAAACTGTAGCAGGTTGCGAAGGATTCGATGGTATTATTACTATTGGAGGATGTGATAAAAACATGCCTGGTTGTCTTATAGGTCTTGCTAGATTAAATAGGCCATCTTTATTTATATATGGTGGAACTATACTACCTGGAATTTATAATAATAAAAAAATTGATGTTGTTTCAGTATTTGAAGCTGTAGGTCAATTTGCAAAAAAAGAAATAACAAAACAAGAACTAAAGAATATAGAAGAAAATGCAATACCTGGTCCTGGCTCATGCGGGGGTATGTACACTGCAAATACAATGGCTTCGGCAATAGAAGCACTTGGAATGAGTCTGCCGGGAAGTTCTTCGCAAGCGGCAATTTCAAAAGAAAAAAAATTAGATTGTATAAATTCTGGAAAGGCAATTAAGAATTTACTAGAAAAAAATATTACTCCAAAAGATATTATGACTAGAAAGGCCTTTATAAATGCCATAACAGTTACCATCGCTCTTGGTGGCTCAACAAATGCAGTTTTACATTTATTAGCTATGGCTCATGCAATTGGGGTTAAATTGAATTTAGATGATTTTACAAAAATTGGTAAGAAAGTTCCTGTTCTTGGAGATTTAAGACCAAGTGGTAAGTACATGATGTCAGAGTTAGTAAAAATTGGAGGCATACAGCCTTTGATGAAAATATTGTTAGATGCAGGAATGCTTTACGGTAACTGTCTTACAGTCACAGGAAAAACTTTAAGAGAAAATTTAAAAAAAGTAAAAAGCTATCCAGCAAGTCAAAAAATAATCAAACCATTGAATGATCCAATAAAGAAAGATAGTCATTTGGTAGTATTATACGGAAATTTAGCGCCTGAGGGCGCAGTTGCAAAAATTTCTGGAAAAGAGGGTTTGGTTTTTGAAGGCAAGGCAATTGTTTTTAATTCAGAAGAAATAGCTATGAAAGCTATATTAGAAGGTAAAGTAAAAAAAGGCCATGTTATTGTCATTAGGTATGAAGGTCCCGTTGGCGGTCCTGGAATGAGAGAAATGTTAGGGCCAACAAGTGCAATCATGGGTAAGGGCCTTGGTAAAGATATAGCATTAATAACTGATGGAAGATTTTCTGGCGGAAGTCATGGTTTTGTTATTGGTCATGTTTCTCCAGAAGCGGCAAAAAAAGGTCCAATAGCTATAATTAAAAATGGAGATGCTATAATTATTGATGCTCAAAAACAAAAAATAGATTTAAAGATTTCAAAAAAAGAAATTAATAAGAGAATGGCAAAGTTATCAGACTATAAAGTTAAATATAAAAAAGGAGTACTTGCTAAATACGCATCATTGGTAAGCTCAGCATCAAAAGGCGCTGTTACAGACTATATAGAATAGAAATTTCATGCTGGTTTTATAGTAAACCTTCCAGTCAAAACCCATCTAAAAAGAAGATATAAAGGGAAAATTAAAAGTACAGCAAGAGCAATTGTACTATCGTCATATGGAAGTAACCTACTTACATAGATGAAAAAGGACTTACCTTTTATAAAATAATAAATTATATTAAAAGGATGTAAAAGAAACAAAATTAATGTTATTGCATACAGAAGTCTATTTAATCGTTGAAATATATTATGCATTTTAATCCCTCTAAAATTTAGTTATTAAAATATTAATAATTAATTCTACACTTTTAATTTATTATTTCAAAAACCAGCTTTTTTAAGTAATTCTTTTGCTTTTTCCTTATCTTGCTCAACAAGATTACCTTCTTCATACATCATAGCTAATGTTGTTAGTGACCCAACGAGGCCTTGACTAGCTGCTTTTGTATACCAATGAATTGCTGCCTCTCCATTTTTTTCTACACAATCACCTTCCATATACATAAACCCTAAACCATGTTGAGCTAAAGCATGACCACTTTCTGCGGCAGACTTCATCCACTTAAAAGCTAAAAATGGATTTGCTTTATTTCCTAAACCATTTTGATACATTATCGCGCATCTATGTTGGGCCTCTGTATTACCATTTTCTGCAAGGGGAGATAGAAGTTGCATTGCCCTCGAAAAATGCTTGGCTTCAAAAGCACTGAGACCACTACTTAATTCAACTTCATCTTTTTTCATATTTATATCCCATTAACAATATTTTATTCTGATAGTATATACATATAATGAGAAAATTATAAACGCTTTAGGAGAAACTGTGACAGATAATTTTTTAAGAAAGGCTATTCAAAAAGTAGCAACGGGCCCAGAGTTTAGTAAGAACATATCAGAAGAAGATAGCTATGATTCTATGATGAATATTTTAGATAATGAATCTGATTCTGTTCAGGCTGCAATATATTTGATAGCCATGAGAATGAAAAGGGAAACGATGGATGAAAATATTGGTTCTCTTAAAGCCTTAATAGATAAGTCTGATATCATAACTGCAAATGTAGACGAATTACTTGATATTGCAGAACCATATAACGGATTCCTTAGAAACACACCCCTCAGCGCTTTTTTACCAGCAGTTTTCTCTTCGCTAGGGTTGCCATGTTTAACTCATGGAGTAGAAACAGTTGGTCCAAAATTTGGTTTAACTGCAAAAAAAATATTAAAAGCTTCAGGAATTAATGTCGAAAATGATTTAAAAGAAGCATCCAAATTTTTAAGTGATGAAAATATAGGCTGGACTTATATAGACCAAGAAAAATTTTGTAAGCCACTGCATAATTTAATCGATTTGCGAACTAGAATGGTAAAAAGAACAATTTTAACTACAATAGAAGTTTTAGTTGGTCCAATTAGAGCAAAAAATAAAACTCATTTGCTAACTGGTTATGTTCATGCAGCATATCCTCCAGTCTATTCAGATTTAGCAAAAGTTGCTGGTTTTGATAGCGCGGTTTTAGTTAAGGGTGTTGAAGGTGGTGTATCACCCGCATTAAGAGGTGATGCTAAAGTTTTTTATTACACTGAAAATAATGAAATGCAGGAAACTAAATTTAATCCTAAAAATATTTCTATAGAGCAAAATATGAGAGCTGTGCCTCTTCCAGAGATTGAAAAAAAAGAAGAGATTAAACTTGATGAGATATCTAGCGATATAAATATTGAAGATTTTTCTGTCAAGGCAGCAGAAATTGGAACCGACGCCATTAGTGGAAAAAATGGTCCAGCAAAAGATACATTGATTTATACTGGAGCTTTGACATTGTCTATTATAAAAAATATAGATTTCAATGATGCAGCAGAACAGATTAAAAGTGTTATAAACAGTGGTAAAGCAAAAGAATTTTTTTATAATGCAAAATGAATTATAATTAAATAAAATTAGGTTAAATAAATGGAGATGCGAGGAGCAAAATGAACGAGACATATAGAAATGCAGTGGTACAAATGGAAGAGCAGGGAGTGCAAGAAGAATATATTCTTGGATGGCAAGGCGGGTTTTTAGGGCATCCACCAAGAGAAGAAACAAGAACGAACGATGCATATGACGCAGGTTATGAGGATGGACAAGAAAAAAACCTTGCAAATATTGGTAACTGGAAAAAGTAATTTATTTATTTACTAAAGAACCAATCGGTCTGCGTAAGGATAATAAGATTTTGGGTACTTCTTGATCGATAACATACATTCTTATCCAATTATTATCTAAATCACCCATGTTATTCATTAAATGATTGCCAAGTATAATCCTAGCTTTGTAACTTGGCTCGTCTGTATATTGAAGTTCAGAATATTCTTCCATTCGTTCGTTTAATAAATTAATAAATTTTGTTTTTCTGTCTTTTTCTGAAATTTTTAAATCAATTTCGTTTGTATTAACCGTTTCATTAAGTTTTTTTGCTATGTCAGTTATAAAATTAATTTTTTTTTCTTTTTCATATGCTTTTACTTCATTATTGACTACATATAACTGAAAACATGATACTTCTTTCAATATCTCAATTCTATCTGACCAAGTATCAGTATCGAATCCTTCATTTTCCAAATTTAATAAAGTTTTTTTTGAAATTTTCCAGATGCTTACAGCTAGAGCACTAGCTATTTGCCCGATCTGCCTTTTTTTTCCTTTTTGATTCCAACCACTATGTATTCTTTGTATA
>CESO01129889.1_pt1 | contig 12567 bp, 14 predicted proteins | sample 356341 | NCBI WGS metagenome assembly CESO01 (sample SAMEA2621812, study PRJEB7988) | marine metagenome | biome: marine biome (ENVO:00000447); feature: deep chlorophyll maximum layer (ENVO:xxxxxxxx); material: "saline water (ENVO:00002010), including plankton (ENVO:xxxxxxxx)" | depth 35 m
TCAAATTTAATTTGAAATGTTTTCCCCCTTGAATTTCTACATATTATTTTCATCATATTATTATTAAAAATATAGTCCACAAAAAAAGCACCATTCGTTAAATTTAATTTTTCTGGATTTTTTAAAGAAATCCAGCGAATATAATTTCCTACTTTTAAATCACTTAAATCACTACAATATCTGTAATTCTTTAATTTTTTATGAAAACTTTTAAGTGAATACCTATCTAGCTGTAGTTTTTGTAATATATTATTTTTTATTTCTTTTATTTTTGAGGAGTCTAAATCAATTATTGAGGAATTTTCATTGTTTTCTAAAGCAAATAATATTTTATTTATATCATCACCCATGGTCTGTATATATATGACATTACATTTTTTTAAATGCTTAAGACATAAATAAAAAAGTCGTTTTTTTTCGTTTTTTTTGCTCTTTTTTTTGATCAAAAAAATCGTGCAAACTTTTTTTGGACATTTATGGTTTAAAATGCTTTAATTTTCAATATAATGAAAAATAGTGTTGTTACCATACTTAAAGTTTGATGAAGTTTTTGCAAAAAGTTTTTTTGAGAAATCGATTTTGGACATTTCAGAAAATGTCCAAAATCGGTTTTCCAGAAAAACTTTTAAAAAAAATCGATCAAACTTTTTTTCACTCGATAATGCTCTTAAAACAATTTTTTACTAAAAAAAACCAAACCATTCTTATGCATTGCCATTTTTGATCAAAAAATTAATAAAAAAAAATTATTTAGGGGTTTTTTTTGTTATCCATATATAGGATAACAAAATGGATAAATTTGGGGTAAAAAAAAATGACCATAAAACAACTAGTGTTGAAAATGATTGTATTATCATCACAAAAAGTTTGAGAAAAAATGGAAATTTAGACGATACACAAAAATGGATAAATAATTCGCTTAAGGTAAGAAGTAACGAACCGTTTAGATATTTATGCGTTCCATGTGGGTTCAAAAGTAATAATTTGAAGGATTATAAGCGACACCTAAACACAAATAAACACGCGAAAAAAACCCCAAAAAAAACCCCTGTGCATAAACCACAAAAATTCGTATGTGAATGTGGCAAATATTACAAGTATCAATCAGGGTTGTCTAAACATAGAGCTGTATGTAAACTCAAAATTAAGAGTTTTCAAAAAAAAAGCAAAAATAACAAAAAAATGAAAAATGACGATTTTGGGGAGAAAAATGTCACAAAAAATGGCAAAAATGGGCATTTTTTAAAAAAAAATAGAAATACTAAAAAAAAGTATCCTGCGCATGATATTACATTTCAACAGTTTATAAAACAGACGGAAGAAGGTAATGAAAATGGCGATACAATATTAAAAAATGAAGATATAGAAAAAATTATGCAGCAAATAGAAAATCAACAAAACGAAAATGAATGCGAAACAGACGGAAACAAGAACATAAATTTAAAAGAAATTGTCAAGCATTCATTAAATCAAACAGAAACAATAAATAAATTATTGGAACAAAATTCTGTTTTGATTGATAAATTAAGTAAAATTCCAAAATCAACAAACAATATAATGTATCAAAATTGTGGAAATAAAAATATGACTATCAATGTATTTTTAAATAAAAATTGTAAAGATGCGATGAATCTAAGTGATTTTGTGAATGAATTAGATATTTCTTTGGAAGATTTATTATATACACAACAACATGGATATATAAAAGGTATTAGTAATATATTTGTGAAACATTTAAATGATTTACAACCGAGTGAAAGACCAATCCATTGTAGCGATACTAAACGATTACAGTTTTATATTAAAGATGATAATAAATGGCAAAAGGATAAGAAAAATAAGAAAATTGATAAATCTATTCAAGATTTAACAATAAAGCAAATAAAACATCTCAAAGAATGGGAAACACAAAATCCTAATTATTTACATGATGAGAAGTTGTTGGGGCAATGGCAAAAATTAGTTCATGAAATAATGGGACCAGCGACCGACCCGGAAAGAGAAAAAGATAAAGAGTTAATTAAAAAAGCAATCGGAACAAATGTGGTTATTAAAGATGATATGATAATTAAAAATTAACGAAGTCGATAAATTCATAAATTAATAATTATTCATTTAATTATTAATTCAGATATATGTTGTTTAAATTATCAAATATTATGAATGTAAACAATGACCTATATCAATATTGTCATCTAATAAAATTAAATTAATATTACACTTGTAGCATATATTATCATAAACGTTAAAAGTAAAAGGATGTTTTCTATATTTAATTTTTTTAAATAAAATGTCGTCTTTGAATAAATTATTAATATATTTATTTACTTTTTCATAGTGAAATATATCATAGTTTGGAAGAAATTCTATAATATTCTGTATTATATATTTGTCTAATTTGTTCATATATTATAATTAATTATTTAAAACAATAAATAAATTTAAGTAAAAAGCAAAGCATAACCAAATAAAATAAGGAACAAGTAAATAACTAGCTAATTTATTTACTAAGTAAAATTTTTTAATAGTTAAAAATGTAAATATTATGATTAAAGCTAAATTAGCAAGAGCTGTTTTTATTAATTTAAGTTTGAAAAATAATGTAGTCCATATAAGATTAAAAAATAATTGTATGAAAAAGTAAGTTAGCGCATTACAATAAGGAAAACATTGTTTAGAATTCCAAGCAATAAAAAGGGAAATTGCCATCATGGAATATAGTAAAGGCCAGACGACACCAAATACCCAAGAAGGTGGTGATAATTTTGATTGTTTTAACTTTAAATACCAACGATTCATATATAACTATAGATAATGATTATATATAAATTTAGAAACTGGAAAAGGCACCGAAACCTTCGTTAGCTGCCATTGGTTCACTAGCCATTCCCATACCACCCATAGAATTTCCTGGGACTTGTTGTTCTTGACCAGCTTGCTGTGCTGGTGAATTATGCATTTGCTGAACTACATTTGAACCACCTGTCATCATATTGTGAGCACCTTCATATTCTGCTCTACTAGCTTGGTGTGTGGGCATGGGTGCCTGCATACCGGGGTTCCCTGATAAAGGTTGGCTTACTTTTACAACTGCGTCATCCTTTTTCTTTTTCTTATTTTCAGCATCCTCGCTATAAAAAGATTCTTTTCCATTCCAGGATACCATAAGACGTTCGTATACACGATTGATTTTCTTACCATTTTCACTGTACATCATGCAAAACCCAATGAGTAATGCTACATTCATGAAATTAAGTTCTGCTAAACTATTTCCGCTAAACGTAGGTAAATAAATAATTACTCTATGTGCTATGTAAATTCCTAAAAGCAAGCATACAGAACTTAAAAGAACTTCGCCTAAAAGTTCAATATTACCATTGCGTTCATCATATTTTGGCATCATATTTTGAACTGTTTTATTTAAAACAAATACTGGCAGTGTAATTAAAAGCATATATTGAATCAAATTAAGTAATTCGCTTTTGGTTTCGCTATCGAAGCGGGTTATATGTTTAATAAAACCTGAACCAGCTAAATCATTAAGTTTATCAGTCATATTTTCTGCGCCACCGGTTTGAAGTGTTGACATACTTTCTTATGTGTTATAATAAGAAATTAATAATTTACAAAATAAAGAAAATTAATTTAAAAGTAATTATGTATTTTAATTAAATGAGTAAGCTTGTAAGGCAAACAGTTCGCAAATTTTATAGCCAAGAAAGACAATATTTAAATTTAATTAAAAATACATTGATACATGGAAAAAAAAAAGAAACAAGGAATGGAAAAACTATAAGTTTAATTGGTGAAAGTATGAGATTTTCATTAAAGAATAACAAAATACCTTTAATAACAACAAAAAAATTGGCTTGGAAAACATGTTTAAAAGAACTTTTATGGTTTATAAATGGAGATACAAATAACGAACTTTTACAACAACAAAATGTTAAAATATGGAATGGTAATGCTTCTAGAGAGTTTTTAGATTCAAGAAATTTACATCATTACAATGAAAATGACCTCGGTCCAATATACGGATATCAATGGAGACATTTTAATAAAGCCTATGAAAACAAAGAAAAACATTATAGAAATAAATATTTGGATGATTGTTTAAATGTTAAAAATACAGACAATATAGATCAATTACAAACAATTATTGATAGCTTGAAAGACAAAGAAGAACGATATAGCAGACGATTAATAATGACAGCATGGAATCCATTACAATTACACCAAATGGCATTACCACCGTGTCATATATTATCACAATTTTGTGTATTAGACGATAAGTTATCTTGTATATTATATCAACGCAGTGGGGATATTGGTTTAGGAATACCGTTTAATATAGCGTCGTATTCATTTTTAACTATCTTATTAGCCCATCACTGTGGTTTAAAGCCAGGGGAATTTATACATCATATAGGCGATGCGCATATATATGAAGAACATATTGATGCTCTAAATGTACAAATAACAAGAACACCTTTAGATGAGCCAACATGTGATATAATGAATATCCGGGCAAATATAGATGAGTATGAAATCGATGATTTCAAAATTAATAATTATTCTTATCATGGAAAAATAGATATGGAGATGAAAGCTTAACAATTACGTTTAATTATAATTTAAATAAAAAATATAAATTATATAAAAATGAGTCGTTTTGATAGGAGACTTAAACCCGAAGAATTTAATAAAAGACAAAATAATTATCGTAGAACTTCTTCGCCTAGACCAGGAGAAGCTACATGTAAATTAAGACCAGCAAATAAAAACAATGGTATGTTGGGAAAAACAATGTTTATGGGGGATAATACAAATTTAAATAGACCGAATATTGAGATAGTAGAGCATTCCACAGAACCAGTCATTCATTCAAATAGTTATTCTAATACAACAACAATGGATAATATTTCTAGTAAAAATAATAAATTATTGGAAAAATTAAAAACAATTAGAGACCCAAATATAAAAATTATTTATAACCACGAAATAAGATTAAATGTAATAGAAGCAACGGTAGATTGTTTAAATGACATTAAATGTGGTGAAGTTTTACAAGAACAAAAAAAAAATGAAGAAACATATGTTATCGAAGATATAAAATCAAAACTTGACGATAATAGTGAATTAATATCTAATAATCTTAGTAAAATGACACTCATAGAAAAAAATGTATTAGATACTAAAAATAAAAATGATGAAATAGAAAAAAAAATGAGTATTCAACTAGAAGATTTAGAAAGAAATATAGAAATAAAAATGAATGAAAAAACAAGCAACTTTGAGAAATTTAATAATGAAAATGAAGAATTAAAACAAAAGGTAGAAAATATTAAGGAAATATTAAAAAATATATTATTGTCTGGAGATGATAATAAAGATGAATTATTAGTAGAAATAGAAAAATTATAAATTGATTTAAAAATATATAAATATTAGTTAAATAATTAATATTTATAATGGATATTGAAATTTCAAATCCAAGGAAAGTCATACAATTTGCTGTTATAATTAGTAATCTTAAACATATTTTGTCAGAAGTTACATTTTATTTTACAGAAGATGGTTTGTATATACAAGGTATGGACTCAAGTCATATATCATTGGCAGAATTAAATTTAAATAATAGTTGGTTTGATAATTACAAAATTGATAAACCGCATACATTTGGTTTGAATTTAGCGTCTTTTGATACGATAATATCATGTTTAGATAAAAATTTTAAAATTTTAATTAACCACAAAGAAGATGATTATTTAAATATAACCTTAACAGATGATAAAATAGTAAAACAGTATCAAATGGTTCTTATTGATATTGAGAGTACAATGCTTAATGTTCCAAATCCTGAATATTCGGCGGACATAACCATGAAGTCAAGTTTATATAAAGATTATATTAATGAATTGTCTATGTTTGGTGATGATTTATATGTTAATTGTTATCAGGAAAATGTCAAACTGTCTTCCCGTGGTGATTATGGAAAATCAGAAATTATAATTAAAGAAGAGTATTTAGAAGAATATCTCATTGAGGAAGATGTTGATATTAGTCAATTCTTCAATATTAAAATGATTAAATGTTTTACTAATTTTACAAAATTAAATAAAATTGTGAAATTTCATTTACTAAAAGATAGTCCAATGAAAATTATTTATGAACTATCTGAAAAAGATCCCGAAAAAAATTCGCTCAAATTTTATATAGCACCAAAAGTTGAAGATTAAATACGCTTAAAATAAAATATTCATTTCTTTGATATTTTTAATAATGGAAATTTTTCTTACAGTAATTATATTTAGTATAGTTCTTTTTTTATATATTCATATGCATTTTCACTTAGATACTAGTAATGATTTAGAAGTATATACAATTGATAATGTTTCAAAGGACCGTTTAGAAGAAATTTGTAACTTAAAACAACCAGTATTGTTTGAATATAATAATGACAATCTTATTGAGATTGTAAATATTGGAAAATTGGAAGAATTATATGGTGCCTTTGATGTTAAAATTAGAAATATTGATGAAAAAGATAAAGAAAGAGAAGTTTATTTACCAATCTTATTAAGCGAAGTTGTGAAAATTTTTCAGAGTAAAAAAAATAATAAAGTAATTATTGAAAATAACAATGACTTTTTAGAAGAAACAGGATTATTAAAAACATTTAGATATAATGATTCTTTTTTGAGACCACCATTGGTCTCAATATGTAAATATGATTTTATGTCTGGTAGTGAGGAATCTTATACACCGTTAAGATATAATATTAGCCATAGAAACTTTTATATGGTAACAAGTGGCAAAGTGAATATGAAATTAATACCACCATTACATGGAAAATATTTACAAAAAGAGAATGATTATGACATTTTTGAATTTGGTTCACCTGTTGACCCATGGGATATTCAAGATAAATATAAACCGGAATTTGATAAAGTAAAAGTATTAGATTTAGAGCTTAACCCGGGTCAAATTATAAATATCCCACCTTACTGGTGGTATTCAATCAAATATGTTAAAGTTTCTAGTATATGTGTTTTTAAGTATAGAACGTATATGAGTACTGTATCGGTATTACCTAATTTGTTGATGGGTTTATTACAACAACAAAATATTAAAAGAGAAATTGCTGAAAAAATTAGCTTTGAATAATTAAAAATCAAAATTTCTATTTCCGTAATCAAATGAATGGTTACTATCTGTCAAAAATACAGATATATTAGAAATACATCGTATTGTTTCATCTATGTTATCAGGTGTAACAATATAAATATTATTTTCACTTGTAAATAAAGTAACAACATTCGTGTTTTCATTTATAATTCTATTTCTTATTTTTACCATATTCCATGTTTTATCTGATTTATTTTTTACATATGTCCAATAATGATTCTTAGAACAATCTCTTGTAATACATTCATATTTTTTAAATGGGTGAATGGTGTGGGTACATAATTTTCTTATTTTATTACATGAAACTGTTTCATCAAAATGTTCTGACCAACCTAGAAAACGAACGACATATTCTATTTTTAAAATATCAAATGTTTTAGAAACGGTTTCATCAAAAATTGGATTAATACTTATTTTTTTTTTAATGATTCTAGCGGGCGCCCAACTTTTAACAAAATCAAACGCATCTACAATATCGCCTTTTTTCCAAGATTGTAATATATTATATTTTTGGTCATGTAAATTAAAATATTTCATATAATGATTACCCCAATTATAATGATAAAAACGTTTCCAGTTATTTATTAATGTATTTTTCAATAGTTCGCTGTTATAATTATTATCTTCTTTTAACATTAATAATCTATCATCAAATATTCTTTTTTCTGTAATTAATTTATTTTTATTAATTATATTTTTTATATTTTTAGAAATTAAAAAACATTTTTTATGATATTCTGTAAATAAAAAAAAACTTAAAATATGTGATACAATATGATATGGTAAATATTTAGACATGATATAATATATTTAGAAAAATATATTACATCCATGTAATAGATATATTAACAAATATCTCCCCAAGTTTTAGTGAAATTTTCGTGTTTACACATTTCTTTAACAATGCGAAGTGATTCTTTAGCATCTGGTAGTAATACATCTAGGTCTCCTATGACAGTGTTTACATTAGCAAGAGTTTTTGTAATATCGCCAGTCATACTGGCAGTGTAAGAACAGATAGCAGTAATTAACGTAAAATTAATTAGTACGATAAAACTAGCAATATAAAAGACTCGTTGATTATTCTTTGGTCCTAAACCCGGTAATTCTGAGTAATTCATATTTTCACTCATTATAAATAATAAATATTTTTAATAACAAAAAAATAAACGAAAGGAAAATAATAAAAAAAAAATAATTACATAATTTATATGTTATCATCTGCGATTGATTTTTTAAGTACTGAAAAAATGGTGAAAAATTCATTTTATTTAACATATGTTTTTCTTTTAACAACGGCGACAATAACATTTATTGAAGCAATGAGAACAAAAGTCGAAAAAGTGCGTCACATTTTAAATTTAGAAACATGTATTTCAGTTGTAGCGGCATATTTTTACGGTAGATTTGTATCAATAGTTGATAACGGCAATATTGATTATGAACAATTAAATAAAACAAGATATGTTGATTGGTTTATTACGACACCAATTATGCTTCTTGTTTTGTGTTTAGCATTCTTGTATAATTCGGGAGGTAGATTGAAGTTCACTACTTTTTTGAAAATATTGGCGATGAATTTTGCGATGCTCGCCTCGGGATACGCAGGTGCTACAAATATGGTTGATAAAGTTACTGCGTTAGGTGTTGGTTTTATTTTCTTTTTCGCGTTGTATGGATTTATTTATTATAAATTTATAGCTAAGAAGCCGTTATTTGATAATGTTATACTTTATTGGGCTTTCTTTACATTTTGGATATGTTACGGTTTAGTGTATTTACAAGAAAATAAATTCAAAAATGTTGCTTATAACTATTTAGACTTATTTGCTAAATGTTTTGTGGGTATATTCTTCTGGGCATACTTTACTAAAGTCTTTACTCTAAAGTAATTATAAAATTGAATTAAAAATTATTAATTATATTTTACATAATTAATAATCTATGAATTATAAAATATATGTTTCGGATAGAAACTATAGTGAATATGTTGTTTACGATGCTAAAACAATGAAAAAAATTGAAGGAGAAATAAATATAGAACCCATAAATTCAAAGATATTTAACTGCGATATATTTACTCTTGATGAAAACGAACTTAAAATAATTCATTCACCTATAAGAGAAAGTAAATTTATATCTGGTGTACTTGTTTTACAAGGAAATAAAACATATGGTCGTTATAAACAAAAATATTTATATCGTTGTATTCCAGACGATAAACGATTACCAGAATTTATTGTTCCATATAAAGTAAATGTTCAATTTAGAAAACATCAAATAAATAAATATGTTGTTTTTAAGTTTTCATCATGGAGAAAAAAACATCCAATGGGAACACTTAAAATTACAATAGGTGACGTTGATAAATTATCCAGTTTCTATGAGTATCAAATGTACTGCAATAGTTTATATGCTTCAATAACCAATTTAAAAGAAAAAGCTAAAAAAATGTTAAAATTACATTCTGAAGAGCATTATATAAATTTAATCATTGAGAAAAATAAAATAGAAGATCGACAAGACTGGGAAATAATAACAATAGACTCAGTTGGTTCAAAAGACTTAGATGATGCTCTTGGTTACAAGAATATAGATGAATTAACAGCAATGGTTAGCATTTATATATCTAATGTAGCATTTTGGTTTGATGTACTAGACCTATGGTCTTCTTTTAATAATAGAATTGCTACAATATATTTACCAGATAGAAAGAGACCCATGCTACCAACAAGAATATCAGATGAGATAAGTAGTTTATTGGAAAATGAAAAAAGATTTGCGTTTACAATGGACATTATTGTAAATAAAGAAACGGGTGAAATAATATCGTATGATTATTCCAATACTATAATAAAGGTTACTAAAAATTTAAGGCATAAAACATATGAATTGAATAAAAATGTAATGTATTACCAATTAAGAACCTTATCTCAAAAAATGAATAAAAAAAATATTCGATTAGATAATCTTATGAATTCACATGAACTTGTATCGTTTTATATGATTTTAATGAACTATTTAACTGCTAAGAAAATGACAGAATTTAAACAGGGTATTTATCGATTTACACGAAATAATGTTGATTATAATGTTCCAAATGGAACGCCGAAGGATATCGCCAGCTTTCTCAAAATATGGCATTCTATGGGTGGAAAATATTGTAAATATAATCAATGTAATAGTCATGAAATGTTAAAATTAGATTCGTATTTACATATAACAAGTCCTAATAGACGATTGGTAGATTTACTAAATATGATTGTTTTCCAGGATTTAATGGGGATAGTTAAATTCAATGAAAAATCATTGTCTTTTTATGAAAAATGGATTACTGATACATCTATCGATTATATTAATGATACAATGAGATCTATTAGAAAAGTACAGAGCAATTGTAAGTTATTGAATATATGTTATAATGACCCGCGTTTAACAAAGAAAAAAATAGAAGGTTATATATTTGATAAGCTAATTAGAAATGATAATTTGTTTCAATATATTGTGTATTTACCTAGTCTTAAAATGACAAATAGACTTACAACAACAGAAGATCTGGAAAATTTATCTCTCCATAATTTCAAAGTGTATATTTTCATGGATGAAATACGATTGAAACAAAAGATTCGGTTGTTGTTAATTTAATTTATAAAGCAATTTTGATAGCTGGTATAAATTCAGCATCTCCCGGAATAAAACCAGTAAAAGTATGTAAATTTTTTATATCAACATAAGCTAAGTTGCTATGAATATGTTTTTGTATTTTTATATTACCTTGCCATTTTTTAACTATAAAAAGTGTTAAATGAATAACTTTTCCACTTTTTTCAATTGTATGTGAATGTTGGTTTCCTAGAAACTCGTGAATATCCACAATATTTACATTAATTTCTAACTCTTCAAACAATTCACGTTTTAATGCTTCTTTCGGAGTTTCACCCTCTTCTATTTTTCCCCCGGGAAATTCAAAAAGATTTGGAAAATTTTTTAAATTATTTGAACGTTTTGCTAAAATTATACTGTTTTTCTTTAATAATACAGCACCAACAACATTTATCATATTAATTTTAATTATTTTAACATATTGGTATGATTATGAACAATCAATTTAAAAAACACTACATGGATGTAAATATGTTTTTTTAAAATTCTTATAGCATATAAGCTATTATAATAAATACAATATTTAGTAATATAATATATACATTATGTAAATGAGTAAAAAAAATACCGATGAAGAAATTATTTGGCATGGTCAACAGGAAAATATTCTGAAAAAGTGGAGTGAGATAGGTTCTTCTTATAGATTTATGCACGATAGGGCATTCATACATTATGAAAAACAGAATTTTCGTTTTGCTTTACCTGTTATTGTAATCAGTACAGTTACTGGTACAGCTAATTTTGCTCAGGGAGCTTTCCCCGTTAGTTGGCAAAGTTATGTTCCTTTATTTGCGGGATTTTTAAATTTATCGGCTGGTTTGATAACAACTATAGCTCAGTTTCTACGAGTATCCGAATTATTGGAAGGGCATCGCGCAGCCAGCATTGCTTATTCTAAATTTTCTAGAAATATTTCTGTAGAGCTTTCACTTCCAGTAGATGAAAGAAGTTGTGGTGGCAGGGAATTTATTGCCAATAGACGTATTGAATTGGACCGCTTAATTGAGCAGAGTCCAAATATACCACTTCATATAGTTAAATTATTTGGCAAAAAATTTCAGAATTCTGAATTTATCAAACCTGATATTCTGGAAATTACTGGTGTGGAAGTTTATAAAGATTCAATTAGAGAAAAAGAAGAACGAGCTAAAAAAGAATTAGAATTAAAAGAAAAGGAACTTAAGTTAATTCAAGACAAAAAAATATATGAAGACAATTTAATTGCAAAAATTAGAAAAGAAGAAGCCGATAGACAATCTTATTTTGAAGCTAAACTAAAACAAAAATTATCGGAAGCTAGAAAAAACTTAGAGAATGATAAACGTCTTCGCTCAGCACAAAAAAAGAAAAAAGTTGGTATAACAACTGTCGCAAAAAGCATGTCATCATTAATAAGAAAATTAGAAGATGTGGGAAAAAGCAACGATATTATTACACCAGATTCAAGTGATTTTGATGAACCAACTCCCACAAATAATAAAAAATCAATAATAAAATCAACGAATAAAGAAATAAGCATTGATATAGATAATGAAATTATTAGACAATCTCCCATAGTTGAACAAGATGATACTGAAGATGAAACAGAAACAGAAACAAAAGCCGAAACCGAAACAAAAACTGAAACAATAATAGATGTTTCAAGTAATGAACAATAATTTAAATAATAATTAAATTAATTATATTTTAAATTTATTTTCTGCGGCGTTTGCGGCG
>CESO01049388.1_pt1 | contig 12504 bp, 12 predicted proteins | sample 356341 | NCBI WGS metagenome assembly CESO01 (sample SAMEA2621812, study PRJEB7988) | marine metagenome | biome: marine biome (ENVO:00000447); feature: deep chlorophyll maximum layer (ENVO:xxxxxxxx); material: "saline water (ENVO:00002010), including plankton (ENVO:xxxxxxxx)" | depth 35 m
TCACCCGGCTTAATATTCTATCTGTATAAAGTTGTTAAAAGGATTTATAAAGCAATTGATGAATTTGTGATGGGTAAAAAACCCCACAACATTAATCAAAATTTAACTTTTTTCTTACGAAGTTCAAAGTTTTTACCCAGATAAACCTTTCGAACCATCTCATCTTGAGCTAACTCTTCCGGTGTTCCAGCTTTAAGAATACTTCCCTCGAACATTAAAAAGGTTTTATCGGTAATGGCCAAGGTTTCCTGAACATTGTGGTCGGTGATTAGAATACCAATATTTTTTTTCTTTAGGTGGGCGATAATTTTTTGAATGTCTTCGACAGCTACAGGATCAACCCCTGCAAAAGGTTCATCTAGCAAAACGAATTTAGGGTCGGTGGCCAGTGCTCTTGATATTTCAGTTCTTCTCCTTTCCCCACCAGATAGCAAATCACCCCTGCTTTTACGGATATGGGTCAAACCAAACTCTTCCAATAAAGCTTCCATTTTTTCTTTTTGTTGCTTTTTGGAAAGTTTGCTGAGTTGTAAAACACTCAAAATATTATCTTCTACACTTAGTTTTCTAAATACGGAAGCTTCTTGAGCTAAGTAACCAATTCCGTTTTGTGCTCTTTTGAACATGGGGAAGGAGGTGATGTCGATATCGTTCAAAAGAATCCTACCGGCTTGGGGTTTGATCAAACCTACGATCATGTAAAAAGAAGTTGTTTTTCCTGCGCCATTGGGACCCAATAAACCTACAATTTCTCCTTGTTCAACAGCGATGGAAATCCCCTTAACCACTTTTCTTCCCTTGTAGGACTTTTCAATATTTTCAGCACTTAATTTCATTTTTCAAAGGAGGTTTTTTGCATTTTTTTCAATTCGGCGGTATGTGAATTTTGAAATAAAGATACTCACTTCATATAATATCAATAGGGGGATACTCACAATGATCTGACTTACAATATCGGGAGGGGTGATGATGGCAGATAAACTTAATACGATCACCAATGCAAATTTTCGATTTTTACTCAAAAATTTTGGTGTTACAATTCCCACTTTGGTGAGGAAGTAAATAATAATGGGTAATTCAAAAATGAGTCCACTGGCTAAAACTGAAGCCCTCAACAGTCCAATATAACTGCTGAGATCAAAATCATTAAACACCTCGCCACTAACGGTATAATTGCCTAAGAAGTTGATTGATAGGGGAGTAACCATGTAGTATCCAAAAAGTATTCCGATAAAGAAAAGTAGAGAAGAGATAAAGATAAAACCTCTTGCATTTTTTCGTTCGCTTTCATGTAGACCAGGACTTACAAACTTCCAAAATTCAAAGATCACATACGGAAATGCCACAATAAAACCCGCCAAAATGGAAGTCCACAGGTGGGCAGAAAATTGACCCGCTACGGTCCTGCTCTGGATTCTGAATGGCATTTCACTAATACAAAAACTATCCCCTTGCCCGAAAGATTCGGAAAGGTGACAAAACCATTTGTAGGTGGGGAAGTCAATTTTTTTAGGGCCAAAAATAATGGTATCAAATATAAAATCTTTGGCGATAAAAGCTGCCGAAGCCAATATTACAATGGCAAAACAAGATCGAATTAGATGCCACCGAAGCTCTTCTAAGTGGTCTAAAAAAGACATTTCATTAGGATTTCTATCCATTTAGACCCTCTTTAATAAAATCTAAAATATGAACAATACCTGTGTAGGTATTATCTTTATTATAAATAACCAAATGATTGATTTTTTTACTTCGCATTAATTTTAAAGCTTCAAATGCCAACAAATTTTCGTTAACGCTTATGGGGTTTTGTGTCATCACTTCAGCGGCTTTTAGTCCACTGATGTTTTCGTGTTTTCCCAAAACCCTACGGATGTCACCGTCGGTAACTAATCCAAATATAATCCCATTTTCTACCACAACTGTAGCCCCTAGTCTTTTTTCTGAGATTTCATAAATCACTTCTTTAAGGGTCGAATCTTTAGAGACCTTTGGAATTTTGGAATCGGCGATTAAATCAACTACTTTGAGGTGCAACTTTTTCCCCAAACTTCCTGAAGGATGAATTTGAGCAAAATCTTGGGCTTGAAAATCATTGAGTTCCATCAAACACATTGCCAGCGCATCTCCCAATACCATTTGCACCGTGGTACTGGAAGTGGGAGCTAGGTTGTGCGGGCAAGCCTCTTGAGCAACTGGAGTATAAAGCAGGTGGTCGGATTGCTTTCCCAAAAAAGATTCAGCGTTGGCAGTCATTCCTATAAGCGTGTTGCCATTATTTTTTAAAAAGGGTATCAGATCTTTTATTTCTTGTGAATTTCCACTTTTAGAAATTCCTATAACTACATCTCTCTTTTGAACCATTCCCAAATCGCCATGGGTTGCGTCAGCAGCGTGAAGATAAAATGAAGGAGTGCCTGTCGAGCTTAAAGTCGCAGCAATCTTCATGGCAATGATACCGCTTTTACCAACTCCAGTGACCACAACTTTTCCTTTGGATTGATGAATCAATTGAACGATTTGATCGAAATGGGGATCAATGGACTCCCCCAATGATTTTAAAGATTGGGTTTCAAGACGAATGGTGTTACGAGCAATTTCGGTAACGGTTGAGGTTTCGCTCAATTTGTGATTTTTGATTAGTTTTTTTTTGCTAAAAGACTTATATTGTAATTACAAATTTAGCTAATTTTTAAAACTAAAACCACCCATTGGAGAAACAAGAAGATTTAAAAAAATCTCTAAAACAATTCTTCGGTTTTTCGAATTTCAAAGGTTTGCAAGAGCCAGTTATTGAAAATTTGCTCTCTGGCAATGATACTTTTGTCATTATGCCTACAGGAGGTGGAAAATCCATGTGTTATCAGTTGCCTGCACTGATTTGTAAGGGTACAGCACTTGTGGTCTCTCCTCTAATAGCATTAATGAAAAATCAAGTTGACACCGTCAGAGGTATCTCTGCTGACGATGGCATTGCTCATGTTTTAAATTCCTCTCAAAGTAAAACCGAGACAATTCGGGTCAAGCAAGATCTTATTAATGGAGTGACCAAATTACTTTTTGTAGCCCCTGAGTCGCTGGCCAGAAAGAACACCATTGATTTTTTTAAAACCTTAAAAATTTCTTTTTTAGCAGTAGACGAAGCCCATTGCATCTCTGAGTGGGGACATGATTTTAGACCCGAATACAGGAATCTGAGAATTATTTTGGATCAAATCGGGCAGAAAATTCCCATTATTGCCTTGACGGCAACAGCCACCCCAAAAGTTCAAGAGGATATTCTGAAAAATTTAAAAATTACCGATGCAAAGTTGTTCAAGTCTTCTTTTAATCGGCCTAATTTGTATTATGAAGTAAGGTCTAAAACGGATAAGGTTGAAACCGATATCATTAAGTTTGTAAAAAGTAATATTGGTAAATCCGGAATTGTCTATTGCCTTTCCAGAAAGCGGGTAGAGGAATTGGCAAAGGTATTGCAGGTCAATGGCATAAATGCTTTGCCGTATCACGCGGGCTTGGACTCTAAGACGCGAGTACGCAATCAAGACATGTTCCTCAAGGAAGATTGCGAAGTGATTGTCGCCACCATTGCCTTTGGGATGGGGATCGACAAACCCGATGTCAGGTTTGTGATTCACCACGACATTCCAAAAAGTATAGAGAGCTATTATCAAGAAACCGGAAGGGCCGGTAGAGATGGGGGAGAAGGGCACTGCTTGGCTTTTTATTCCTATAAAGATATCGAGAAATTGGAAAAATTTATGTCCGGAAAACTGGTGGCAGAACAGGAAGTCGGATTTGCTCTTCTCAATGAAATGGTGGCCTATGCAGAAACCTCCATTTCGAGGAGAAAATTCATACTACACTATTTTGGAGAGGAATTCGATTCCGAAAAAGGAGAAGGGGCACATATGGATGATAACATGCGTTTTCCCAAATCCAAAAGTGAGGCTGGAAATGAATTAAAGATTTTGATTCAAACCATATCGAATACCAAGCAGAAATACAAGTCAAAAGAAATTGTCAAAACTCTGGTCGGTGCCAAAAATGCATTAATACTATCGCACAGAACACACGAAAAAACTTTTTTTGGAATTGGAAAAGACAAGAATCCTAAATTCTGGATGGCATTGCTGAGACAGGCGTTGATTGGAGGTTATTTCAGTAAGGAGATAGAAACCTATGGGATCATCAAGCTCACTCCAAAAGCGCTGTCTTTTTTAGATCAACCCGGTTCTTTTTTAATTACCGCCGACCACGACTATGAATCCAAAGACCCCAATGTGGTGGTCAATAAATCTCTAGGAAGCACTGACAAAGTGTTGATTGATTTGTTACGCTCACTGAGAAAACAAGTGGCCCAGGAAGAAGATGTTCCCCCTTTTGCTGTTTTTCAGGAATACTCACTAGAGGATATGGCACTCAAATATCCGATCAGTCTGCAAGAACTCAATCAAATCAATGGAGTAGGAGAGGGTAAAGCCAAACGTTATGGGTCAAAATTTGTTGAACTCATCAAAAAATACGTAGATGAAAATCAAATCATTCGTCCCGATGATCTAATCATTAAAAGCACTGGCGCCAATTCAGCCTTAAAGCTGTATTTGATTCAAAGCATAGACCGAAAGTTGTCACTAGATGACATTGCCTCTGCCAAGGGAATGGATATGATTAAGTTGATTACTGAAATGGAGACCATTGTTTTTTCTGGCACAAAACTCAATATTGATTACTGGATCAATGATATTTTTGACGATGATCAAATTAAAGAATTAACCGATTATTTTATGGAAGCAGATTCCGACGATTTGCATTTGGCCTCGTATGAGTTCGATGGAGATTACGAGGACCAGGATTTACGTCTTTTTCGACTGAAATTTATTAGTGAGGTTGGAAATTAATCCAAATCAACTCATTTCTTTCAACTATTACTATCTTCGCAAAAATTAAAAACATATATCATGCAGGAGGGAATTTATGCCCATTTCAAAACTGAAAAAGGAAATATCAAAGTCCAATTGACCTTTAACAGAACACCGGGTACGGTAGGGAATTTTGTTGGTCTTGTTGAAGGAGCAATAGAAAACAAGGTGAGTCCCAAAGGAACCCCCTTTTACGATGGTCTGAAGTTCCACCGTGTGATCGCAGATTTTATGATTCAAGGGGGGTGTCCCCATGGAACAGGCTTGGGCGGCCCAGGATACCAGTTTGATGACGAAATTCATTCGGAGCTTAAGCACGATCAACCGGGCACTTTATCGATGGCCAATGCTGGCCCCGGTACCAACGGAAGCCAATTTTTTATCACCCATACCGCCACCCCTTGGTTGGACGGTAAGCACACTGTTTTTGGACACTTGGTGGAAGGTCAAGAGGTTGTAGATGCCATCGCACAAGATGATACAATTCAAAACATTACCATTGAACGTGTCGGTACGGATGCCCAGGCTTGGGATGCTGCTGCTGCTTTCGATATTTTTGTCAATGAAAAAAAAGATCGAATCAAAGCGGCGTTAGAAGCTGCAAGTCCAGCATCGGAGGAATTGACCAGTGGTATGGATCAAACCTCCAGTGGACTTTTCTATCAAATTACCCGCCAAGGGTCTGGAGATCACCCACCAAAAGGGAGAAATGTTTCAGTACACTATAGAGGAATGCTGCTCGATGGAACCGTTTTTGACTCATCCTACCAACGCAATGAGCCCATTGTATTTCCACTGGGTCAAGGTCAGGTAATCAAAGGATGGGATGAGGGGATCGCTTTACTCAAAAAAGGATCTGCGGCAAAGCTAGTCATCCCCAGTGAGTTGGCCTATGGATCCAGAGGAGCAGGCGGTGTTATTCCTCCCGACGCTACATTGATCTTTGAAGTAGAATTGGTCGATTTTTAGATAGAAAACCTTTTGGGCTCGTTTCCCGCTTTCCATTTGATGCCACAACCCATGCTAGGAATCTGTTTAGTTTTCTGAGCCATGCCCTCAGACAACTTTTTGCAGGCCTCCATCAAATCTTGTCCGGTAACGGGGTTGTCATTTTTGGGACGAGCATCGTCGAAACGACCGCGGTAAACAAGCTTTAAGTCTTCATCAAAAAGATAAAAATCAGGTGTACAAGCCGCTTCATAAGCTAGGGCAACTTCTTGGGTGGGGTCGAATAGATAGGGGAAGCCAAAGGATTTCTCAGTAGCCAGCTTCTTCATAAGATCCGGACGATCGTCAGTATAATTTTCTATATCATTACTGCATATGGCCAAGGTATTAATTCCCCAAGCTTTGATTTCATGGCTCACTTCTACAATCTTGTCAACCAGATGCAATACATAAGGACAATGGTTACACATAAATATAACCAATGTACCCTTTACCCCTTTGACTTGGTCTAAGGTAATCAGGCTTTGATCGACACCGTTGGTAAGAGAAAAATGTGGTGCTTTCGTATTTAATGGAAGCATATAGGATTCAGTTCTTGCCATTTGATTACTTTTTGGGCACTAATCTAATTAAAATCTAAAGCCTGTAAAACAATCGATGATGGAAAATTTAGATTTATTCGGACTTATATGTCCTCAAAGTTGAGATCAGTGAAGTTGTTCCCAAAAACTCCAGCTGAATCTAAATTTTTATCCTTATTGTAATTTTTTTGATGCCTATCACTGATAACTTCCTCTCCTCTTTCTTTGATGATGAAGTCAACCATTTCAGCTAGAATTGTACTGAAGTCAGTAAAATCCTCTTTGTAGAGATAGATTTTGTGTTTTTTATAGTGGAACGTTCCATCATCATTGGTAAATTTTTTACTTTCAGTAATGGTCAAGTAATAATCACTGGCCTTGGTCTCACGCACGTCGAAAAAATAAGTTCTTCTCCCTGCCCTTAGAACTTTGGAAAATATCTCTTCCTGCTCCTTTTCATTGTTGTTATACATTGAACTTTTGTTTAAATTAATTCAGATAATATTTCAAAAATCATAAAAAATATTAAACAAAACAAATTAATATTCTTTTTCATTCTGTTGTTTGTTGAAAAGATCAAAGTAGAACCCTTTGAGATCGATTAGTTTTTGATGCTCTCCTTGCTCAATAATTTTACCTCGTTCCAATACGATTACGTGATCGGCATCTTTCACTGAGGAAATACGGTGACTAACAATTATTGTAGTTTTGTTTTGAGAAAATTCCTTAAGATTTTTTAGAATTTTTTCTTCGGTATCTGTGTCTACTGCCGAAAGACAGTCGTCGAAAAGTAGTATTTGGGGGTCTTTGATCAGTGCTCTTGCAATAGACACCCTTTGTATTTGTCCTCCGGACAAGGTCAGTCCTCTTTCACCCAAAAGGGTTTTATACCCTTGTTTGAATTTTTTGATGTTTTTGTGTATGGCTGCTTTTTTGGAAGCTTCGATGATTTCTTCTTCCGTGGCGTCTTTTTTGCCCAATCGAATATTTTCCTCGATGCTTTCCGAAAACAAAAATGCATTCTGAGGAACATTTCCAATATGGCTCCTCAATTTTTGCAGTTTAAAATCTCTAATATTATTGTCATCCAGTAAAATGTTACCCGAATCAGGATTATAAAGACGATTGATCAGGTGGAGGATAGAGGATTTTCCGGAGCCCACCTTACCAATGATGCCTAATGATTTTCCTCTTTCCAATTTAAAACTGATGCCATCTAAGGCTTTAATTTGTGTTTCAGGGTAGACTAATGAAACGTTTTCAAAGCTGATTTCTCCTTCGACAGCATCATCTACTCCGGACCCATCTTGAATTCCGATGGTTTCATTCAAAAAAGCATTGATTCTTTTTTGCGAAGCTTCCGCTTGTTGGACAACAGAGGTTACCCATCCAATCACTGCTACCGGCCAGGTTAGCATGATGATGTAGATAATAAACTCTGCCAATACCCCAATTTCTATGGTACCATCTATATATTGTTGCCCACCAATAAAAATCACAATCAGGTTACTCAAGCCGATCAAAAGGATCATCAATGGAAAAAACCAGGCTTGTACTTTGACCAAATTCATGTTTTTCTCTTTGGCCTCTAGTGCCAAAACGTCAAAGTTTTGATGGGTATTGGCCTCTAATCCATAGGATTTGATGACAGAAATTCCGCTAAAGGTCTCTTGAGTAAAAGACGATAACTTTGATAACATTTCCTGAACCACGGTACTTCTTGTATTGATGACCCTACTTAGTTTATATATGGTAATTGACAAAAGGGGAAGTGGAATCAGGGTGTAAACCGACAATTTGGGAGCAATACTGAACATGATGGTGATTACACATAAAAATAAGGTCACTGTATTGATACTGTACATAATTGCGGGACCTACATACATTCTGACCTTACTCACATCTTCGCTGATCCTGCTCATCAGGTCGCCGGTTCGATTGTTTTTATAGAAGCTTTGGTTCAATCTTAGGTAGTGCGAAAAGATTTCATTTTTGAGATCAAATTCGATGTATCGGGATACATTAATTATAGTTTGACGCATGAGAAAGGTAAAAAAGCCTGAGATTAGAGTCGCACCGATAATGATCAATATATTGCCTAATAGCAAAGATTTGAGTGCGGCCAAGTTTCCTTGATGATTTACCAGATAATTTTCAACTGCGGTGAGCGATTCCCCAATCAGACGGGGGGCAAATAATAAAAAAACTCTTGAAATGATTGTGATTACAATTCCTAAAAGTAATTTCAGAAAATATTTTTTAAGGTACTTATTGAGGTATTGCAGTGCTCTCATTCATCTATTTCGCTAAAGTAAATTTGACAAAAAGCCAAAGGTAATCAAATGCTTTTGTTCTCAAATTCAAAAATTTTTTTAGTTGATTATAATTAAAACTAAAGCCCTACTTTTGTCGCAAATATTGGTGATTCAATAAATGCTAACCCGAAGACATCTGCGCATCAAAGTAATGCAGTCGTTGTATTCCTTTTTACAAAATCGGAATGGAAACTTGGCACAAGAAGTTGATTTTTTCAAAAAGAGCTATCTCAATACTTTTTCCCTCTACTTGGCGCTTTTGGCTTTTCTCAAATCGATTTATGAACACGCTATTGATCAAAAAGATTTACAAAAAAATCTAAAAACCAATGCAAATCCTTTATATCCTGCTCCGTTGGTGGAAAACAAAATTCTACAATTCATCGCTCAACATCCCATTTTGATCAACTACATCAAAAAAAGAAAAATCAAATTTTGGGAGTTGGATTTTGACTACGTCAAAACCAATTTTAAAGCACTGATGTACAGCGAAAAATTCCAAATCTACACTCAGAGAGAATCCCCCTCATTAATGGAAGACAGGGATATCATCGCCTTTTTTTTTAAAGAAATTGTTGCGCCATCCGATGGTTTTTACGATTATATCGAAGACAAGGAATTGACCTGGATTGACGATCTGCCTGTGGTCAATACTTTCCTTTTAAAAATACTTCATAAAATCGACCCCCAAGACAGTAATAGTCTCTACTTCCCGGAGATGAACGCAGGGGAAGAAGATCCACAATTTGCCATAGAACTGCTGGAAAGGGTTGTGGTGAATAACGATGCCCTACAAGAGGAAATGGTTGGAAGAACACCCAACTGGGACATTGACAGGATCGCATTACTTGACGCCATTATGATCAAGATGGCCATGGCTGAACTGCTTTATTTCCCCTCTATTCCTCCTAAAGTTACCATGAATGAATACATTGAAATTTCCAAAGACTACTCTACACCAAAAAGTAATATCTTCATCAATGGAATATTGGATAAAACGATTAAAGACTTTGAAGAATCCGGTCGATTAAATAAAAGTGGCAGGGGACTGATTTAATGTTTTTTTGCTAAATTTGACCATCATAAACTATTAAATAAAAATAATGAAAAGATTAGCTTGGATTTTTGTTTGTGCTTTGTTGTTCAGTGCCAGTGCCTGTGACGAAAGTGCCGCTAAAAAAGTGGATAAGGAAAAAGTATCACAGAATGCTGCCGAAGCCCCTATTGCCACGGCAGCCATGTCGTTCAGCAAAACCGTACACGACTTTGGAACCATCAAAGAAGGTGAAACCGTTCAGACTACTTTTACTTTTACCAATACCGGTCAAGCCGATTTGATCATAGTAGATGCCAGAGGAAGTTGTGGTTGTACTGTTCCGAATTATCCCAAAAACACACCTATTGCTCCTGGTGCTACTGGAGAGATTTTGGTGAGTTTTGATTCCAGCAATAAGCCCAATATGCAACAAAAAACAGTTACCATTTCGGCCAATACTTCTAGTGGACGTGAAACGTTGAGGATCAAAGCCATGGTATCGCCAGACCCAGTAAAGCAAAAACAACGTGACGATGCGGCCAAAGCGCGTCAGCAAAATAGTAATTAATTAAAATCAACCTATGGAGGGATTCTCCGGGCAGATGCCCTTTTTACTTTTAATGCTAGTGGTGTTTTTTTTCTTTATCATCCTGCCTCAACAGCGCAGACAAAAAAAAGAAAAAAATTTTATGAAAAACCTGTCCAAGGGGGATCGAGTGATCACCAAAAGCGGGATTCATGCCAAAGTGATGGAACTTAATGACAAGGATAATACCTGTGTCATCGAGACCCTGGCTGGAAAGTTGAAAATAGAGCGCTCCGCCCTTTCTCTCGAGATGAGTCAAAAATTCAACCTCGCGAAAAAATAATTTAATTCCGCCGCGGCGGGATTTTTTTTGTTTGCACATGTACCGCTATCTGATTAAACCCATTCTATTTTTCGGTGATCCCGAATGGATACATTATTTTGTCTTTTCACTGATCCGTTGGATGCACAAAATCCCCGGTGTGCCATTTTTGGTCAGGGTACTTTACCAAGTCCACCACCCCAAACTAGAACAGGAACTCTTTGGGATTCGATTTAAAAACCCCGTAGGCTTGGCAGCAGGTTTTGATAAGGATGCCAGGCTTTACCGAGAACTTTCCAATTTTGGTTTTGGATTTATTGAGATTGGAACCCTTACCCCCAAGCCCCAGCCTGGGAATCCCAAAAAGCGTTTGTTTCGACTGCAGGAGGACGAAGGATTGATCAATCGTATGGGTTTTAACAACGATGGGGTTGATGCAGCCATTCCACGACTCAAAAAAAACAAAAACATCATCATTGGGGGCAATATCGGTAAAAATAAAATCACCCCCAATGAAAAGGCAGTGGACGATTATGCCTATTGCTTTAAAACTCTTTATACCTATGTGGATTATTTCGTGGTTAATGTTAGTTCCCCCAATACTCCAAATTTAAGGGCATTACAAGAAGAAAAGCCACTTACCGATTTGTTAAACAGTCTGCAAAAGCTCAATCAAGCGACCGAAAAACCAAAACCCATCCTTTTAAAAATTGCTCCCGACCTGACAGATGAGCAATTGCTGGACATCATAGATATTGTTAGAATCACTAAAACTGCAGGGGTCATTGCAACAAACACCACCCTTAGCCGTAAAGATTTACAATCCCCCAATCAAAGTGAAAGTGGTGGGCTTAGTGGGAAACCTCTTACAAACCGAAGCACGGAGGTGATCCGTTTTCTATCCAAAAAAAGTCAAAAAGCATTTCCCATTATCGGAGTAGGAGGTATTCATGACTCCAAAGATGCTATAGAAAAACTCAATGCCGGTGCAGATTTAGTTCAGCTTTATACGGGCTTTGTTTATGAAGGGCCCAGGGTGGTTAAGCGGATCAATAAAGCTTTGATCAGAGAATAATTTTCTTTTTTAACATTTGGAAGTAAATTAAATTACAAAAAGTGATCACCAATACCCATAATCGAACCTATTATGCCGTAATTTTTACCTCAATTCTCGATTATCACAATCCGGAATATTTCAGGATCAACGATTTACTAAGAAATCAAGCCTAGAGGATGGAGGGTTTTTTAGTAGAAGATAACGCAAGGAATGATTATGGAATTTTGTTCAACTACTTGAGGGATATGGATTCTATTAAAGTATAGCGTCAAAATTCAGAGTACCGCTGGGTCAAAGAAAAAGAAAAAAAAGACTTTTACAAAGCCTATAATATCCGAATAGCCCGAGTGGAAAAGGAGTACTACTTTGTAAAGCCTACTCAATAAAATAAGATGATGAAAACCCAAAGTAGTTTTTTAAGGTGTTGGGTGTAAAATAATCTTGTTACTTATCCCCATAATAGCCTCCCAAATCGGTGATCAGGTAGATTGGCATTTAAATGATTACATACTGATGGGGTTTATGGTTTTTACCACCAGACTTATTGGAATTAATGTACTGAACGTAATCAAAAACAAAAAAATACGCTGTATAACCACTGCCATCCTATGCCTTCTGTTTTTATCTGTTTGGGCTGTGTCAACCGTTGGGATTTTTAATATCCTTATTATTAGTCTTTAATAAATGTCTCTTATTTAAAATTCACTAACTAATACAAATTTGCCATTTCGGATTTAGAAAATCCACAAAAGCTCAGCATTCAAAATTTCTAAGCCCAAAAAATCAATCAAAATAAC
>CESO01109211.1_pt1 | contig 12501 bp, 6 predicted proteins | sample 356341 | NCBI WGS metagenome assembly CESO01 (sample SAMEA2621812, study PRJEB7988) | marine metagenome | biome: marine biome (ENVO:00000447); feature: deep chlorophyll maximum layer (ENVO:xxxxxxxx); material: "saline water (ENVO:00002010), including plankton (ENVO:xxxxxxxx)" | depth 35 m
TAAGCTCTTAGTGCATTTGGATAGTTGTAGACCATCCCAGCGGTTACGTCTTTGCCCTCAGTCCTAGACCCCTTGGCTCCTGACTCGCTCATCGAGTAGAAAATAGCAGTGGTAACATCCTTGATCGGGGCGGTTATACCCCAAGCTGGGTTGTAGTTGATAAGCATGCTTCGGCGGTAGTTTTGAAACTTGTTCGCGTAGTTTGCGAAGCTTCCGTATACAGCGCTTGAAGTATTCAATGGCGACTCACCAAGCTTTTGTATTGTTTGATTTAGTTTAGGGTCGGTGAACTCGATATAAAAAGTCTTGCCACCTCTTTTCACTCTGACGTAACGAGGAGAGCCGTCTGCATTAGTTGCCCGATCCATCTGCTGCAAAGACAGTTGGGTAGATCCTTGGGTAGCCGGATCGTCGGGGCGCTTCTTGTTTGTCCATATTCGGAAAGGAGCGGAATTTTGCGCCTCTGCTGTGTCTGGATCGGTTTCAAATCCTGAGTTGTACAGCATGTCGAGAAGCACGTTGGCGACTTTATTTTTTTCGCCGCGCTTAATTTTTGTAGCTACATCCAGTATCGAGATAATCACAGGATTCGACGGCAAAGTGGTTCGACCCTTCGCCTTTAAGCTTTCGCTACCCATGATTGAGAAACCCCTAGTCTTATCTGACATGGAATAGTCTGCTTGTATGTTTTCCTCCGCGGCGAAGCCCTTTAGCGGCACATAGAATTTATACTGCCCTTCCCAGTCTTCGACTGTCTCGAAGTCCAGTAGTTGGTTTTTGACCATGCGGTCGCGATGCTCTTTAAGCATGTCGTAGATGAGCTGCGAAGCTTCATCCATTGTTTCTGTTAAGCCATCGCTTTCTGCAATCGCGAGTATCTCTATCGCTTCCTGATTGCTGATACCAGAGCCGCCCTGGTTAGTCTCATAGTCTTGAAATGGAATTGGTGTTTCCGCGAAGTAATCCAAAACGCGCTGGTTCTCTTCCTTCTCCGCTGCGGCGACTAGCTTCTCTCTTTTTTCTAAAGCTTTTTGAGCAATCACTACGTTGCGTTCTGGCGCATGCTTTGCCAGCAAGTACTTGCCTAAGCCTTCAACGTCGATCTGCTTTTCTGAGAGGATCTTAGTAATAGGCTCAAGGTATTTTTTCTGCACCAAGTCGATTTCGTACGCAGCCTTGCCGTGCATGAGGTTCTCAGCGTCATAGAATGACTCTGCTGCTGGCAATCGCTCTAATCCACGATTAGCGGCGATCTGTCGTTCAAGCTGTTTCATATCGACGTATTGATCCATGATGCCTTTGTAGAAAGGCAGGATCTTTTCTAGTCGATACTGGAGATCCTTCACAATATCGACAGCGTCGACTTCGTTGAACTTACTGCTTGGGTCTTTATTAGGGTTGTCACCAACCATATCCAGCGCAGAAGATACGCCACCATAGTTCTGGTTAACGTATCGACCGAGAGCTATGCGGGTAGATATGGAGGTGTCGTAACCGTCTAAGCCTTCATCAAAGATCGTCACTAGGAGATCATCGATATTATCGAAGCCTAGCCAATCATCGTTTTGTAGGGCTTTAAGTAGACGCTTGGAGTCGGGAGACATTGCGTCTAGATCGGCATCAGTAATGTCTGCAACCAGCTCCCCTTGAGGGATGTCGGCTCTTTCTAGATCTGCAACGAGTTGGTTTCTAGTTCCTAGCTGCTCGGTAACACCACGGAAACCAACGCCAACGTCTAGACTTGGGGTGGGTTCTAATCCTTGTCGGGTGCCATCGGTTTGAACTTCATCCCGAACATCTCCCGTAACACTATATTCTCTTTGAGTTGCCTCTCTTTCAGCGTTAGCTTTGAGGACTTCATCCAGTTTTGCTCGGTCAACTCCATCGGCTTCGTACCACGGGAATCCTTCATCATATTCGCTCACCTTGAAGTTACGGGGAACTATACCGTTTTTTGGTTTCTGGATCTCGCTAAGAAAGTTTCCAAACTGCGCTCGATCCAGTTTGTAAGGCGTACCTTTGGAGTCCGCGTATAGGTAGTACGGTTGACCCTGATCATCTCTGGCGTAAATAGCGCCATAGCGATACATGTTCTGCTTGCCTTCGGGCGCACCCATGAATGCATAGGGATTGGGCGCTCCCATGATGTCCGCAACCAGACCCTGCATGGTCGGATGTGCGACTACCTGACCAGAGTTTAGAACCCAGCTCTCCCAATGGTAACGACCAACACTGGCGTCCTGCGGTCTGCCCAAGCGAGTGTAAAGCTCAACAATTTTTTGCTTGATTGCGTTCTCTAAAACCTCGTATCTAGCAAGTCCATGTAGGTTGCTAAAGTTTTCAGCAATATCGTCATAGATGAGCTTTCCGTAACGCCCCGTATCCCACATTGTGTTTAATTGGATTCTGTCCAATATCACTACGTCGTCCCTGCCCGTCATAAGCATTAGGAACGAGAACACTTTGTTGTCGATTCCTGCTCCACCCATCATGGATTGGAATTCTTGACGCACACGGGCAGTAGATATGGATCGATCAGAAACAAGATCGTGTAATCGAGCAAGCTTCGATTGATTGCCGTCCATCTCAGACATCTTGAGCATGAAGCTGCCGAAGTCATTCGCGTTGGATGTTCCTGACTTGCCGAATGATCCCTCTGGAATCATGTCCGAAACAGACTCTCTCCACTCCGCTTCAGCACGGTTCATTGTGACTTCTTTAGTCGTGCCTTTAGACTTGTCAGTCACCACAGTCACAGTGACATTTTCGTCAGTGAATCCACCTGTCAGAGCTTTCTGTACAAGATCATTAACTGGATCAAAGTTTTGCCCTGGCAGCTTAGTCATCAGATCAACAAACGCACTTTCCTGCGCGCTTGCAGTAAGCATTCTCGACAGCATCCCCCAGAGCATGAGCTTGGCGGTAGTCGCGGGAGTTGCGTCACCATCGGCATACAGCTTGCCCATCTTTTGAGCCGTCTCAAGTCCAGCGCTTGCGGCAGCTAACTGCTCGCCACGCAATTTGGAGTGAGTCTCCACCCACAAGTCCATGTCGTTGTAGAGCTTTATAAGATAATGCGGGGGTCTGAGAACAAGAGTCTCTTTTGTGGTCCCGTCAGCGGTTTTAACCTGTAAGGCACCGCCCGTTAGATCCTTCTCAAACGCAGTATATTTGGCTGCGCTATCTAAGGCGTTTGGGTGACGAGCTACAAGCTCACTCAGGAGCTGAAGCTGTTGAGCAGAATTTGCTGGGGTGATTTTTTTATTTATCGCGAACTTGCCGCGTACTTTGCCTCTAGGCTTTTGATATAGGTACTTCTGATCTTCCCTTACATCTAGGGCTGGGGTCTCCCGTAAGCCCCGTCCAGATGCGTCCCCGTCACCGTCTCGCGGCGATCCCTCCACTGAGGATAAGCCTTGCCCTCCGACACTGCGTCCGCCGCTATCTTGTCCACCTCTGTCTGAGACAGGAATTTGTACGCTTCGATTGCGGGTCCGTGACCGAAAGTCTGCCGATACTGCGCCACTGCCGGACTCTCGTTCCTCTCCAGAGATAGTCGTACCTTGACCATAATTTAATTGTCCCGCTGTTAGCTTTGGTTGTTTCTGAATTGCTCTAAAAAGATTATACGCTGACGGAGACTCAGCTTTCAAAAGTTGTGGATTACCAATAAACACAGCACCTGCCTGGGCAAATACTTCTTTCTCGAACGTGCGAAGCACATTGCTTACTCTTTCTTGCAAAGGTGCCGAATCGGTACTTTGTATTTCATCAGCAACCGCATTGCCTAAGCTTGCGAACGGATAGTGGAACTCCTGACCAAGCTCAGTACCCCGCGCCCACTGATCGAATAATCCTCCGGCAATATCGCCAAGCTCTAAGTCTAGTGTCTCAAAAACTGGATCGATTTCGACGTTAGGGTTCGCAGGTTTTATTCCAAGTTCTTGTATGGCTCCTGAGTAGCCGTTTATTTCATCAGCTAAATGCCAGTGTTCATGAGCAACCACATGGGAAAGCCTGGCTCTTGCAATCGCATCTGTTGTCGCAGACTCCAATAGCTCCTGATTAATGCTGATCGCAAAGCTGCTTGGGTAGAAAGATCCAAGAACTCCTTTCTTATGCGGGTTTACATATACGCCGTTAGTGTTAGTAACGAAATCAACAGGCATACCCTGCTCTACTAAATCCAGAAGCGTGTGAACGTACTGGGATACCTCTGGGCTACTTTCTAAAGTTCCGCCGTCCAAAACATCTGGATACTCATCGAACAAAGGTTCTAAAAAGCGTGGCTCGGTTTGACCATCAGGCGTAACTCTCGGTACGTCTTGCGGATTTTTGGTTGGCGTGTCCAGAGTTCGCATGAGCAAAGACATGCTGCCGAATCGTTCTGGAATATAAGAATCGCCTGTCGCTGCGACTTGTGTTGGCTTTCCTGCCCTGAGATTTATATTGGTTATTCTTTGGGAGATTGTTTGCGGCGTTTGCTCCGCTGATGTCAACGCTCCCGAAAATTGATTAGCTCGATCAGGGACTCCACCAAATCGATCACGAAACCCTGTCGTGATTATGAGATCGTCAGCAGGAGTAGCAGCATTCTGCTGGTCAAACTCTTGCTGGCGTATCTCTTTAAGCCTAGCTAACGCTTCAGCCTTGTTGTATCCAAGTACCCCTGTGCTGATGTCGCCGGCAGAACCTGAGTTAACTGTTTCAGAATCAAACCATGCGCGAGGATTCTCTTGGTTAAAGAACATTCCTCTTACATCGCCATCAGGATAGGTGACGGAATAGTTCCCTGTTTCCCTAAAGTCGGCGTCTTTCTTAACTACCGGATCAGCGGTTGGATCAGTTACACGCCCCGCTGGAGTTGATGCCGCCAATCTGCGTTCTTGCAGAATAAGGTTGTCCATCATTTCTGTGCGGGAAGCGCCTAGCGTTACCCCGCTATCAGCGTTAACAAACACTTCAGCATCGCCGCCTACAGGGTCAGGAATCCGCTCGACTATGTACTGATTATTTGAATCAGGGAAAGTGATCTGAAACTGGTTTGTACCTTCCTGTACTGGACCGGATGGTTTATAGCGTTTGAGGGTCGGGCGAGTTACCTCTGGTAGTTGCGCTAGGTCTCCCGCTTCTTCCGCGCTTTCTCGTCTAGCATTTTCCTCGCTATCGCTTTGGCGTACCGGCGCGAGTTCTCGCTGATCTGCGTCGGCTTGTCCTTGATCAGGAATTGCAGCCGGCGCTTCTCCTTCTCGTTCAGTTGTAGCGGCTTGTCTTCCATCAGATGCTCCGAATATGTTGTCTAGTTCAGCGTCTTTTTCGGCTTCCGTCATTCCGTCCCAGTTTGACAAGGAAGGATCGTTAGAGTCGAAAGCAGAGAGGCTAGTTAGCGCATCGTCGTACTCGCCTTCTGTAAGACTAAACTGCGGATCTGTGGCAGACAACTCGTTCGCAACAGAATCTTGATAGCGCTGTTCTTCGTCCGCCATGTCTTGGATAGATAGCAGCATTGATTCAACATGCCGTATCTCAGCAGCCTTCAATTTCTCGCCAGAAATTGCTTTAGCGACTACTTGTCGGGTGGCGTCACCATTAGTATTGTCCGCTAACTGACCGGCTTGCTGGGCTTCTCTAAACCATTCTTCGCGAGGCACCCAAGGGGTACGACCTAGAGACTCGCCTTCAGGACTAACTACGCCTTTCCCGCCGATTACTTCCCAACCAGCGCCATACTTAGCCATCTCGCTTAATGTTTCTGAGTTATCCGCGACAAGCTCACCAAAGGTAGGCTCGGACTCTGCTGGATCAGCTTGGACTACTTCGGACTCTATCGGATCAGGCTGGACCGTCTCGGTCTCTACTGGAGTGCCAGTAGACAATGCTCGTCGCTCAGTAGCCTCCAGAGCTTTCACAGAGTCATCAAGAGTGTCGGCAAGATCAGTTGTTTTGCCGTCCTCGACTAAGTAGAAACCGCCGCCAGCATCCTGCGCGTATTGCTTGATAAGATATTTGTTTTTGGAGCCAGGATAAGTAACGCTGAATCCACCGCCTAGCTCGCTAGTTCTTTCGATCTTAGGCTTTTCGATAACTCTGTTTGCGTCAGTAAGAGGACTTACTACTGGAGTTCTGCGGTCTGCCTCAATCAGCGTCGTGTCTGTAGCCGCGGATATTGTAGGCGCCTGTATTCCTGCTTCTGGAACCGGCTCACCAGTAGGAGCAGAGACAATAGGTTCTTGCCGTGCGGGTGCTTCCGGCTCGGCAACCTGCTGACCCTGCTCCCTAAACTCTTCTAGCGTCTGCTCTCTTGTTTCGATCCCAGCATCCGTCTCTATCGTGGTGGTAGCAGCCGGAGTCACATCAACTGGAGGTAGGTCTGTTAGTTCTGGCTCTTCAAACTCTGGGGGATAAAGGTCGAACGTGCCTTCATCGGTAATAGCAAATGTAGTCCTATTACCATCGACCATCACTTCGATTGCGCCTTCGGTGAACAGATCCGAGATAACCTGCTGCTGCCGCTCCATTGGCAGACCAGTTGTTTCAACCAGCTCTTGTTCGGTAATACCCTCCATGTTGCCAATAAGCCTAAGCGTATCCATCGCGACTTCATCGAACCGCGCTTCTGTCACTGGGGCAGGAGCTTGAACTTCGGGTTCTGGTGCTGCCTGAGTAGGCTCTGAATCAGGAGCTGGTAGTCCAGCCTCGTTGATGTCGGTAAATTCTGCCTCTACGATTTCTCTGACCGACTGACGAATAGCGTCCATTCGCGCTAAACGATCATCGATAAGCTGTTGTCGTACATCACCCTGCGGTTCTCTGCCTCTTAATTGGTCAACACCCGCAGCGACCGCTTGAGTACCAGCAGATATACCGGCACCGCCAACAACACCAGCAGCAGCAGAGTTTAAAATTCTAGATGTGGCTTCTTCGCTCGACAGTGCATCGAGATAAGCAATGCGCTCTTCGTTGGTGTAATTGTTGTTAACAAAATTTACCGCCAACTCTGTGATGATTGCTTGCGACGCCTCGGTCATACCCTCAATGCCGCCGGTTTTACCAACTTCCACCAACACGTTGCCAATCTTGTCCTGCCAGCGCAGAGCTTCTTTGGACAGATGATCCCTCATCGGGTCTAGCATGTTTGGAGTGAGCGCTTTAGCGACTCTTAACGGAGTTGCAAACGTGTCTAACGCGCCAGATGCTATCCCTGCTGCAATGGCAGTGACCGGAGCCTCTTCCCCAGTGCGCTCGTAGATTTCTCCGAAGGTCTCCCCAGTATTCAATACGACCGACTGAGAGCCAGATCCTACTAATCCATACTTAAAAGCTTGGGCGCTTATGTAATCTTGTTTTGCTCGCGCTGCCGCGTCTTTAGCAATCGCCCCACCCATGTCTTCTTTAATCAAAGCTTGCAGACGTTCGTTAGCTTCTACGTCAAAGTCATCTTTTTTTAGTTTTAACTTTTTGAGGACAGTAGATACGTTGGATTGATCTTGGGCTTGTTTCTTGGCTAGAGCCTCTAAAGCTTCCTGCGCTCCCTCTTTACCCAAGTATCGGGCGGCAGAACCCGCTATTACGCCCGATACGCCACCAGTACCGATACTTATAGCCATGCTTGGCAATACGTTACCGAAGGTATAACCAAGGTAATCGCCTAGACGCTCCATCCCGCCTTCATCGAGGAGGTCAACATCTTCTACGCCACTGACGTTGGGGGAGAATTTTTCCGCCTCCTTCATATATTTCTGGTAGCCAGCGATCCCTTCAGTGACCATCTCAGGGCTATCAATCAGTGATCCGATTGCCGCTTTACCGGCACCGTAAAGACCAAGCATTTGCTGAGTGCCGGCGATAACCCCCTTAGTAAACTGAGAGTCCTCGTCTTCCGGCTCTGCAAATAAGTCTCCCCTGACACGAGCAACCTTTTCCGCTTCTGTCTCCGGCATAGCCGCCGGTTGCGGTCCTGCCACAGGTGGAGGCATGTCGGGCGTAGCTAGATCAGCCTTCGGCTCTTCAGCTTCTGACGCTTCGCTATCTATGCCGCTTAGATCCACACCTTGGAAAAAATTGGTGTAATCCGGATTAGGCTTTTTTGCATAAGCCTCGAAAGGATCTTTCCGTCCAGTGAAAGTAGTTGCAGCCACCGTTATGGAACTCTTCTAATGTAGCCCTTGTCCAAAAGGTATTTGACTAAACTCCTTGGATCTTTGGCATGATGGTTGAGCTTCAAAACCTCATCAGGGTTGTCATTGCTAAGACTATTTTTGTTCGCGTCGAATACGTCGCCCAGCGTCACACTGTCGCCATCCAGCGGCGTGTTTCCTTGAGGAACGACCTCATACCCTTCCATGGCAGCCATTTTTATTTTGGAGATAGAAGCTGCGGTACGATTTATATATTGGCTTACAGCTTGAATTTCTGGAGTTCTAGTGGTCCCGAACAGGATGTTGTCTGCCACCCGATCTCGGATCAAAGCCATATCTTGCTCAGAAACGTTCCTTGTTTTCATGTCAGCGGCTTCGGCGTCCGAAAGAAAGATCTGGACACCACTTGGGCTATCGCCGCCTTGAATAGCCTTCCTTACTTGTTCAGCCTGTGTTGTTACAGCTTCGTTGAAAGCAGCCTTGCCGTCAGAGTTGGTTTTTCGATCACCGAAATCCCTCAATATTCGCGCATCACGAACCGTTTCTTTCATCTGTGGTCCGATAGCATTAGCAGTGTAAGCGCCAGCCATTGCGCCTTCATTTATCTGCCCAAGATCTAGAGGCGTAGCCTCAGTTTGATAGGCGGCTCGATTAGAGGTAATTGGCGCGGTGTATAAATCCTCTTCGCCATTGTTTTGATTCCGAACCACAATAAACATTCGCCCGTTACCAGTAGGAGGCAAAGGCTCTCCAGTCGCTGGATCTCTACGAATAGCGTTGGTCGCCGGATCGACGTTAGGGGTTGCAGTGACAGAGTGAAGACCTTGGCGAACAACAACGTAATTACCGTCCTTCATGTACTGGGGCGCATTGCTAAAGGAAGCATCGACGCGCTTCCCTACTGCCGCGGTCTTGTCGAGACGAAGAACTCTTTCGTAAGCTCTTTTAGTGTCATCACTCATCTCAATGGGTAAAAACGTTTTTTTACCAGCCTTATCTTCCGTGAATGTTGGATCACTGAGCTGCTGAAGGTACGTCGAGATGTCGCTAGAAGCTTGCTGCCCCACATAATCCACCAAGTCACCAAAATCAAAAAACGAGTTTTCGTTTTTGTCAGCTAACTCATTGACTCTATCCATAGCGCCAGCGTCTAGAGGTAAGCCAGATTGAAGCATTGTGTAAACTTCGTTGGCGTTACCGGCTGACTCAATTCTTTTGTCAAAAGCTTCTCTTTGCGTTTGCTGATCTGTTAGCTCTCTAGCTTGAGCTGCGTCTAGTTTATTTTTTGGATTGTTGGGGTTTTGCTTCCACGCCAGATCAGCTGCGTCTTGCGCATCGTCTCTTGCTAGATTGGCGGCGTCGTATTGTAGGCTTTGCTTTCTAAACCCTGCTGTCGCGATTCTTTCGTCACTGGCTCTTTGTGCCTGTTCTTCTCGATATTGCTGATTACCTAATAAATCCTGCTGACGATAACGGGCAGTCGCCTCGTCTCTCGCCGCGTCGGCTTCTAGTTGCTTGTTAGCTAAATCCTTTCTGTCTTGTCGATCATAGATTCCTTGAACCAACCCAAACCCTTGAGCTAGACCCTGACCAAAACCGCCATAATTCCTAACAGCCATAAATCACCTAGTCGAAAAGTTTGTTGATGAGAAACGCAGCGCCTAAACCGATTGCTATGGGGGCGGCTAGTGTTCCTATGGTTGCGAGAGTGCTGGAGCTGGCTGCACCAGTTGCAGCAGTTCCTGTACCAGCAGCAGCGGTTCCTGTGCCAGTGGCAGCGGCTGTTCCGGTTCCGGCAGCAGCGGTTCCTGCACCAGCACCGGCTCCTGCTCCGGCAGCGGCGTCAGCCGCTAAAGCTGCATCTAAACCTGCCGTTGTGGTGACCCCACCACCAGCGCTTGTGGTTCCAAGCCCTACATCCACAGCAAAGTTATTAGCAAGTGTTGGGGATTGACCTAAAGGGGGCATTGGTGAGCTAATCGGAGCAGTTGCGGATGTTCCTCCTAGAGTCGTGCCAGCACTACTCGCGACCGTCCCTGTTGGGGCAGCTTTAGCGCCAGCCATCTTTTGCAGTCCATAGCTCGCACCTATGCCGGCAGCAGTGCCGTAGGTATTAGCAGCCTGTGCTTCCCTAGCTGTTTCTAGTTGCTCTGCCGCCGCTATCTCCCTGTTTTCCAGTTGAGCGTTTGCAGCGAAAGCTTGATTGGATCGACGGCGAAGACCTTGACCTGTTGCTATGAGTGTCATTGGTTACTCCTCGCTTTCTGAGCAATTGATCCACCTGTGCCGGTGAGCAATGCCATGCGTCTATCTTGATCTCGAAGTCTTGTGTCGTTTAAGCCGCCTACAAGGGCGCTAACGGTGGAGTTTTGATCTGCTAATGCGGTGTCGTTCGCAACCCCATAGCGCTCCATCTGTCTGCCCTGCTGCGCTCTCACGTTTAAGCCGGCACCAAGCACTGCGCTTCGGGTACGGTCTAGATCACCTTGTAAGGATTTGGTTCCGGTGGCGGTTATTTGTCCCGCCAAAAAATCTTCAGTGGGGGCGAATCGACTCATGTAGTCAGCGGTCTGCGCCCTGATTAAATCTGCATACAGTTTGTCGCCAGGAGCGTCTCTTCGGTTCATGCCGCTATAGGCGTAAGGGTTTACTCTGGTAGGACCATAAAACGCCCCGACCTGCTGCGCAGTTGCCGGATTTAGCATGCTCAGATAGTTCTGGAACTGCATATTCCCGCCGTATAGGGCTTCGTACTGCGATTCATCCATTATCCGTAACCTCTCTGATTAAGCCCGTAGCCAGCAGCCATGCCGGTAGCCGTACCTGCCATGTTTTGAAGGCTGCTAGAGCGCATGAAGTCTTGTTCTGCCTGACGGGTTCCTCGATCAACCGCCGCTTGCGCTACGTCGATCTGTCCTGCCATCGCCTCGTTTGCCATCCCTTGTCCCATTGCGACAACGCCACCAAGCATTTGATAACCACGGTCGGTGTTTGATATTCCTGCGTCAGCAGCTTGATATCCGATACCTCTTGCTTGAGCTGCGCGAAGTGCTGAAGATTCGGCTTGGAAAGCGCCAGAACTTGGATCAAAGCCACGGTTGAAAGCCGCACCTCGCATGTCACGCAAGCCGCGCTCATAGATTGCGGAGGATTGGGTTGCCGCCCTACCCATCGAGCCGTCATATTTACCAGGATCGAACTGGCTGTAAGCGTCATCGATAAAAAAGTTTTCGAGATCAGCAAATGTGTCCTGATAGCGGTTGTATTGGATTGCCGCTTGCTGCGCTAATGCCAGCCTTGACTCTGCCTCTTTCGGGTCTTTAGGGTCTGATCCACCAAAGCTCATTGAAATGCCTCATATGGTTTTGCTCACCACATGCCATTTCAAGTCGTAGCCAAATTCTTGAGCCTTCTTGAGAAGTCCGTCGTGCGGGGTCTGAATCTCTATTTCAGTGTGCCCTGTCGATCTAGCAAGCTCTTCCAATTCGGATTGGTATTGCATTGCAGAGTTCTCTACCGGATCAAATGCTATCCATAACAATAGCTTACGACCTGTTTTAAATGGAATGTGTTGAGATTGGACTATTAAAAATCCGTTCTCAGTTCGTTCCTGATCCGTGTAGATAAACGCCTGTTGGTTCACGCAGGATGCGTAAACGTCTTCAAGACGCCAGTCTGGGTTTAGCTCTGCCTTCATGGCTGCTAACCCAGGTTTGATGATGTCCCAGCAGTCGCGAACATCAGTCGCTATTAGACTCACTTATTTTAGTCCTTTCCATGTGTCAAGCAAAGAGGAGTCATGAGCCAGGTGCTTCTGGAAATGTAACCGCCTCCAATGTTGTAGCCCCACTAAAATCGGCGGGAAGGTCTCTAAGCTTCTGCCGATACATTTGCCATTCGCTTTTTCCCTCCGCTGTCAGCGGCGCATCACCGACCTGAGTCCAATCAGACTCTGCCAGCAACTCGTTTCGCATAGTGCGCACCCACTCCATAAGCATGGTGTTGTCTGCGCTGTAATCACGCGGTCCTAAAGACCGAATGATCGTTGAGCTATCTGTATCGAACGCGACCTTTATCTCATGCGTGTAAGCGTTGTAGGCGTCCTCAAAGTCAATGTAAGTCGCATACCACTCATCAGTAGAGTCTGCGGGTGGCGCCTGTACTGGACCAATGCTGATCGCGCTATTAGACAAATCCCAAGTCGAATAACCTTCTAACCTACTCATCGAATACCTCCAATGAATCCTTGGATCTTAGTGACAACGACGCCTTTACCGTGCTTCTTTGCATAGACCTGCACTCGCACACTTGTTGTCGTTGTAGATGACAAGGAGCCAGCCGCCGCTTGCGAAATAGAGCCGTT
>CESO01085078.1_pt1 | contig 12498 bp, 20 predicted proteins | sample 356341 | NCBI WGS metagenome assembly CESO01 (sample SAMEA2621812, study PRJEB7988) | marine metagenome | biome: marine biome (ENVO:00000447); feature: deep chlorophyll maximum layer (ENVO:xxxxxxxx); material: "saline water (ENVO:00002010), including plankton (ENVO:xxxxxxxx)" | depth 35 m
ACCAAAGTCTAAGACACAAACAGCTTTGTTGCTGTCGGTGCTGTTGTAAATCAAAGCACCACGAGCCGTAATCGTCGAAGACGTAAACGTCAAATCGTTGAAGTCTGTAAACGCGGTTGTTCCCGAGCTAGTCGGTGCAACATTTGTCAATGTGCCGCCGCCTGCGCTGTAACCAGTTCCAGTTATCTCGCCAATACCGCTGCTTGCATATGCGGTAGTGCTTGCGTCAAGACTTGCGCTGCTTGCGTGTAGGGACAGCTTGAAAGTGTCACCGCCAGAAGCAGAGAAGTTGTGTGTCGCAGTTAGCAACTCGGTTTTGAACGATGTAGCCATCGCTTGTGAAATACTCATCACATTCTCCTAATAAGTTCTGCGACCTCGGCATGACCGTTTTCGCGTAACACATTATACATGGTTGTTCGATCGCTGTTAACTGCTTCTTTCATGTAGTGAATAAGCAGCGGACGAATAGCATTCTTGAACGCATGTGCTTGATCCCGAATAGCAGGGGGAGCCTGGTCTGAGATTCCGATAATGCGATCCAAGCACCGCTCAACAATCTCTTCGGGTTTGTGACCACGATTTTGCGTAGTCGATACCGATACAATCGGCGTATTGGGTAGGTTTATTCCTACTTCAAACATTAGGTTTTACCTCTACGTACCAGACCGCCGCTGTATGCGTCACCGGTCTGTTTGGCCTCACCAAGATCTTTGAGTCGAGTAAGTGCTTCGCCGAACTTCTGATCATAGTTCTGGATAATATCCGGCTCGCCCTTCATGAAAGTGTAAGCCTCAATTAAAGATCCATACAACATAGCGAACGGTGCGTTGTCACTCAACCATGTTTTGGCGGAATCTGCACCAGCGGTCAGGCTGGCGGGTCGGTAGAAGTAATGAAGCTCAACCGCATACGCTGCATCAGGGGAGGGAGCAACAGTCAAGTTGCCCTCATCAAACTCGCCGTAATATTTAGGCAGTCCCTGCGTGGCAGCGTTCGGGTTGTAGTCCTCGATAAAGCTTACATCTTTATGTTGCAGAAACGACTTGTTGCTTGCGCTTGTTACAGACAATGAAAAAGACGAAAGGTAGTCATCTGGCAGCGCAAGAAACCTGTTGCCTGATGTAAGTGAGCTTGTTTGATTGCGGCGGAAAAATGTCAGTTGGACACTTTTCAGAATACGCTCTTCGCAGTTGCGGATGAATACAGGCAAGTTAGAGACGAAGGTAGCCTCTTCATTCTCTGTGTAATCCTTGATTGCTTCTTTTAGTTCGCTAAATGTAAAACTCATGATGTCGTCACCGTTACCTTACCAACGCCAGTCGTCATCTCTAAGTTTAGACCGCCTACTGGTTTGAATGAAAAATATGTATCAACATGTGTGTCCGGCCGCGGATTGCGAAGTGCTTGCGGGTCGTTAATCTTTTTCGTCGGCGTTAGCTGCGGGTGCTTTGTCTCATACTCGTCTGGACCAACAAGAGAACCGTTCCACTCGCGCTTCATGTCTCTCAAACGGTAGCGGAACCCAGAGCGGTCCGAGATGCCGTAAGCTTTCTTACCTGCTGCAAAACGTGCCATTAGGTTACTCTCATGTAACTGATACTAGGAGTAAGTTTCAGTGCTACGCGATCCTCGTCCTCGTCCGCTGCACGTTGGAACTCTTCTTCATATATGGCTTTCAAAAGCTGAACACGATCAGGAGCGCGTTTGACAGCCATATAATATGCGAGACCAGCCACCATGCAAGGTAGGAAACGGAAAGGAGCGTCAACATTATTAACAGCAGCATCGGCATCTTCTATCCTCTGGACATAGTAATACCGTATCACATCAGTGCTGTTTTCGGGAGCGGGCCAAACATTTACTTTCGGTGCTGTCTGACGATTGAAATATACCTGCGACGGCCGTCCCGTTGTCGATTTGTTTGGAATGTTTTGATACTCGCTGCGGCTAATTCTGTCGGCCTGAAAGTCTGTCCCGTCCCGTCGAATAACAACTTCGAGAATATCTACTACATCTTCCGTCAGGGTGTACTCTGTTGTACCTGCTACTAAGTTGATTGTACCGCTTTTAACTGTCCAGAGATTAACTCCCCGGTTGGCCCAGTCGGCGAACATAAGGTTCAAAGAACGACGAGCCGTACGTGAGTCGTAACCAGTGCGAACTTCCATCCCGCACCGCTCGTAGGCTTCCTCTACAATTTCTGCGACATCGAGCGTGAAATCACGTGATCCTGACGTAGCCATCTACTTCTTCCTTCTCTTCAGTGCCTTGACCCGGCGGGGCTTACCAGCAGGCTGACCGAGGCGTTTCTTCTGGGCTATTCTACTACGTTTCTCTGACGCAGTCATTTCCTTTGCGGTCTTAGGAGTTTTCTTAGAGACACGCTTTTTGGGGCGGCAGTAAGGCGTATCACGCTTCTCGCCTTTCTTACGTCCGCACGGCTTACCAGTGCGAACGTCAACCCACTCTTCCTTGAACCAGCGTTTTAGTGCTGCGCCTTTTTTAGTTTTTCGAACGGCCATATCGTTTTCTCCATAAGAAATCGCCGAGCTTGCTATTCCATCTAACAATAGCGTCTATGAAGCAACTATTCCAGAACCATTGGTACATGATTAGTACATCTTCGTGGTGCGGTATTTATAGGCTTGACCGTTTGAATACTTCTTTTTGACCAAACCACCTTTGGCCTTCTTCTGAGCTTTGTTGCCCCAGTTCTTCGCGCCAACCTTACGGCATTTTGCAATGGCTCCAGATGCATACGCACTAGGGAAAACTTTGTACCTAGCTTTTACTTTTCTGTAACAAGCATCTTTGGGCATTATCTTAGCTCCGTGAACGACGACTCTGAGGGCCACGCCGCCTTGCGGAGCGGGGCTTCTTCTTCATTGGCGGCTTGCTGATCTGTTTTGCCATCTGGCCTCGACTTATTGCCATGTATACGAGCCTCCTTATTTAGCATGGAGTGAAGTAACTCCGAGTTCTTTTCAACCTTAACCTCTATTACGGCAGTTCGTTTGTCCACCGCCACAAGAGTGTAGCAAAGCCACCCAATTCCTGTGACCACAAGTGCCGCTACTGCGTGTTGAAAAGCTTCTCTCATGACACTACCATTTCTTACAGGACCAGTATCCTGCCGTTAGCTTGGATTTTTTCTGGTCGCATTTATGACGAGCACGAAATGATTTACGTCTAGCAGGTATGCTCTTCTTAATCGTCATTTTCGGATCACCAAACCGAACAAGACGAACAGTGCTGCCCTCTTTGGCAAGAACAGCAAACTTCTTGTTTTTGCCGGGTGTTCTCTTTGGCTTGTTATAACCAGAAAACCGTTCGCCTCGGTGGGTGATAGCCATGATTTTATCCGTAAAAAATAGTGACAGTTCCAGCGTCGCCAGTATCAACATAGATACCACTATCAAAGAGCACCCCAGTTCCGGGAACAGTAAGCTCTGCTACGGTGGCGTGTGCTGTGTCTAGCTCTAGAAGGACAGGGTCAGAGCCGCTAGTTCCGTTGTGGAATTTAACATGGTTAGCCGCGCTTGCATTGGCAACCATGTAAACGCCTTTTAGTCGGGCTGGGCCGCTGACCATCTGACCGTCTGCTGACGCGATGGCTGATTTTACATCTGCTGTGGACATTATCTTTTCCTCAATAAATTGTACGGCTTTATTTTAACCCAAGCGTCGATAAAAAGAAAGGGCGGGAATTACCCCGCCCCTTCCAGACTTGCGTAAGTCTAACCTTATGCGCCCGGCGAACCGAAGATGCAACGAGGGTCAGAGAAACCGAAGCTGTAACGCTCACGGGCTTTGTAGCGCATGTTACCTGTATCGAAATCAGGTTCCATTTGCGTGGTCAAAGCCAGACGTTCGAAGTGCTTCAAGCCATTCGGAGCATCGGTTTTGATAAAGAACGCATCCGAGTCGGTCAGGTAGTCGTTGACTACATAGCCTTCTGGGAGCAGTCCCATGTTGCGGATGGCGTTGATGTCGTTGTTAGCAGTCGCAACACGAAGTTCCGATTCCAGCAAACGAGTAGCAACGAACTGAAGCTGGCGAGGAATCACCAGTTTCGTACCGCGAAGGGCAATGATCAGGCCACGTTCGTCGGTGTAACCGGCGATGCTGATCAAAGCATTTTCCAAAGACGTTTCGTTCAAGTCAGCAGCAACTGCTGGCTCGTTAGAGAACGTGCCGCCATTGGTAAGCGGGTGGTCGGTGGCGCAAAGTTCTTTGCCGTCGCCGCCTTTAACAGTGCTATCGAAAGCGTTGTTAAGGACAGAAGCAGCTTTAACTTGCTTAGTGTGTGCCATCGAACGGGCCAACGCACGAGTATAACGAGCAGCCAGACGATCATAAAGATTGTCTTCTACAGCTTCCTCAGTGATTGAGAAAGCAGCAGCTACCGTTTCGTGGTTGTAACGCGAGGTGTATGCCTCTTGTGCGTCATCATACGATACGCTTCCACCTTCAGATTTGGTGGGAGCAGCACCGAAGCCCGACAACATTACTTCTTCTTCGAATGCACGGTCAGAAGATTCCGTGTCGAAGATTTCAGCGTGTTGTCCTTCGTAGCGTCCATATTCCATGCCGAACAGAGCGTTGAGGCCCGGCTCGAGTTCTTTTGCGAGTTGTGCGCGAGAAATAGCCATTATTCTACACTCCTTACGACACTACTGCTTCGGACGAGCCGTCGAGCAGAGCGTGGTTGTTAAAGATTACAATAACCGGCAAACCAGCAGCAGCGTAGTCTTGGTTTTCAACGTCGTCTTGGATGCCAACAACTTTCAGCGGGAACGAAAGGTCCGACGCGTCAGGGGTTGTTGTGTCCAGTTGAGCGTTGGAAAGACCTGTTGTGGTATTACCAGCGTTCGCGGTGATCATCGCTGCACTTTCAAAGATAGCTGCACGAGCAGTAGCTTTGTTAGTGAACGTTGCATCTGTGCAGATAACAAAACGTTGGAACGGATTGTCATACACGAAACCGACGATATCGAAGTCTGTACTTGCTGAACCTGAACCAGGCCAGTAGTTTGAGAACTTCTTCTCGCCAGAATTTGCATCTACGTATTCGCAGCCAGCAAAAACGCCCAAATGCTTGTAAGTGTCACCAGTAGCAGAACCAGTGATGGCAATGGTGCCATCGTTAGTAGCAATAACCGGTGAACCCTGAAACATTGCAGACGCGTCTGACTTAATGAAATACGGAGTTGCGCCTGTAGTACCGGCTACGCCGCCTACTACACCGATCGGCTTGAGGCCGAATTTGACATTGGAATTAGCCATTGTCTTTCTCCATAGTTACTTGGTGGTTACTCTTTTTCGCCACCAAAAGTTACACGACTTTGCCTATCTTGAGTGATAGGCATTGAGGGATGAGACTCCCTCATCAGGTTTTCATCGACGGCCTTCATTTGATTGCGGGTCTGGTCCCGATAATATTCAGTTCGTTCTTCTACCGTCTCTTGCGGAATGCGGCAAAGCATTAAGCCGCCACTTCCAATAACCCCAGCATGTTTTCCGTCTGAGATAACCGGGAACTCAGTTCCAGGATACTCGTCCGCTCGTACCGGTTCCCAACCTTCTCTCATGCGAGAGTAAACGTTGTTCTGGTCCTCATCACCACGGATCGCAGTGCGAACCCAACGATGAAGGTAACCATGTGGTGCAGGCGGTGCATCTAACGTGCTGGGCGGAGCCCAAGGCTTCCGACGCGCAGCTTTTTCTCGTGTCTGCGTTTCACGCGGTGTACGTTTTTTAGAATCAGTCATTTGTTTTTACTCCTTAACAAACTTTGCATACTCTTCGAGCGGAACACCAAGTTTCTTGGCGATTGCAACCTGAGATTGCGAAAGCTTGACTGTTCTGCGCCCCTTGGTTGACGAACGTGATGCCGTGGACTCAGCAGAGGCGACTCTGGGTTTAGCGGCTTTCTTGGGTTCTTCCTTCGTCGGCTGAACAGATTGTCCAAACCTCTGTGGGAAATCACCTTTGATACGTTTGTCGAGCTCAGTATAATACTCATCAGAGGTTGGGTCAAATCCTTCTTCTTCCACAAGTCTCCGGTGAATACCGAATGCAGCGTAGGTCATGGTATCGTCATTGCCGAACCAATCGTTACGCTCTGCCCAGGCTTGCGCCTTGGGATCTGGTTCTGGTGCAGCTTGCTGTGGAGCCTGCTGCGGGACCTGGGGAGCTTGATACTCCTCCGGCTCACGCTCCACACGAAGCTTGGCATCAGCGTGTTTGTCTTGATCGATAGTGATGCGGCTCACCATTTGCTGCGCTTCAAAGATACCGTCAGCATCATCGGCTTCGATAGCTGCCTTAAGTTTTGTCTTTGCCGCATCTAGGTCACGATCTAGACGACCACCTAGTTCATCAACGTAAGACGCTTCACGACTACGAAGCTGTCCCTGCAAATCTTCGTTCTGCTTTTTAACCGCTTCTGCATATTGCAGAGCAGCCTCACGCTGTCGCTCTTCTTCACGAAACTTAGCTGTCAGCTTTCGGATTCGGCGTTGAACACTTTCTGAGTACTCAGCAAGCTCCTCCTCGCTCTTCTCCGGTTCAGCAGAAGCTTCTTGAGGCTGGGCTGACGCTTCTTCCTCAACAGATTCCTTCGGTTGCTCGGACGAAACTTCATCTTCCGACTCCTGTTCCTCTACAGCATCAACCTCTTCAGACGTGCTCTCGTCCTCGATTTCGATGATGTGCTCTTCCTGATCTTCTTGCATTTTAGTCTCCTATAGCACTACGTCTTCAGGGTTCATGATAGTGGCGATAACTTCGTCATCATTGATAATGCGAACCTCCCCGCCGTCTAATTTGAAGCGCGAACCAGCGTATCGGCCGATACAAATCCAGTCGCCTTCTTTGCACCACGGCTCACCCTGTTCGCCAAACTTGTCGGGGTCTTTGTAAGCCAGTGGTCCAATCTTAACCACGTAAGCAACAACTGTTGCTAACGCCTCTCGATCTTTAGTGTCGTCAGGAATGATGACACCTCCGTGGGTTTTTTCTCGCCCCTTGTAGGGCATAACCAATATACGCCACCCTGTCGGCTGGGGTATACGTGCCATCGCGTCTTCTTCGGAAGCGCGTTGTGCCGCTTCTTCTTGCACTTTCACATAGTCAGGTAAAATTAGTCCGCTACTCATTGTCTTCCTCATCATATTTTCTAAGCAGAGTCGATATCTCTTCAACAGCAAACGAAAGACCCTGGATCTCGCCCACCATTGATCGGTACTGTTCCAGGTTTGAAACAGAGCCGCTAGTAACCGCCACCGATATATCATCGATGCGCTGTTCTAGATTACGTTTATATTTGGAAAGAAACTCTAATATTCTCAAAGAACATCCCCATGACTAGCAAAGCTCTCGTCCGTCAACGGACCACCTGCTACCCATGAGTCACATGTCTTTTCGGCCTCGCACACAAAGCGGTGCGTTTCACAAAAACCGACGTTATCGGAGTCGGTACCCAAGCAGTCGAGAATGCGACTGGACATGTTAAAGGCAGAGCAGGTGCCACAGATGGCCTCTGGTTCTGTAGGTGGACCGTAGTTATACTCCTCAGTCGCCTGGAGTTTGTTCTCTTCGTTCTTGGCTTCGTCCTTAGTTTCAATAGGACAGCCTTCATCACCCGTCGATTGTACAGGAGTACCACCGATGATGATCTTGATTTCCATCATTACTTCTTAAGATTCAGTGCAAGCTTTTGCACGAAGTCGTCAATCTTGGCGAGAATCTCGTTGTCTCGCATTGACGGTGTGACGTTTGCAATAGCCGAGGCTGCTGCGACGATACCTGTGATCCAAGCAATAATCGTTTCCATTACTTCACTCCCGTAAACTTTGCGCCGCCAATGGCTGCGCCGGTGCCTCTAACAGTTCCGCGATGCGGACACTTCTTACCTTTAGCAAGGCCACCTTGGTTGTAGCCTTTGACCATGCCGCCATCGCGCATGCGCTTTGGAAACACTTTGCTGCGAAGAGTGTTTGATTCGCTTTTCATCATGTCCAAGTAATCTTGTTTTTCTTTATCAGACACTTTGCCGTCTTCGTTTGTGTCCATTGCTTTTTGGACGGTGGAAAGGCCACCATCTTTGTAGCCCATAATTTTCTTGGCTACTTCTGGCTTGTCTTTAGCTAGGGCGTTCATGCCCTTATTTGGATACTTGCCCATAACGGCCTCCTGTGATTTGGTTCAGTATACCCTAGCGTTTTAGCTTTGTCTTCTTTTTTAAGTACTCGGCGGTTACGTCAAATTCACCCACAAAACCAATCCGCCTCCAGTAATTTGGGTCACTTTCTACTTTAGCTGTTACCTTAGGCAGTGTCTCAGTCAGTGGTACAATGTAACAAAGCGGGTCGCCTCGTTTAATAGTGTACTCCCACACTTGGCCCAAGGGCGGTCTTTTAAGCCAAAGATTAACGTTAAAGACATGGTGTTTGTCAGCATGAGGTTCCCATGCGCCCGTCGCCGCTTCCCATTCTGGGTTCGGTGGCATGACTGGGACAACCATGATGTCTAAACCTTTTGTCCCCTCTAGCGTCCAGTAGTCTGTGAGTTTAATATTATCGTATTGTTCAAAAGCTCCGGGATACTGCTGTCTACTGTGACTTGTAATACCATCGCCATCTTCCGGCCAAGGATTTGGAACTCGCGCTAAAAAGCTGCCGTCCTCATGATACTTAACAGCAACGTCTGTCCAAGAAGGCACTAAAATTGATCTCTGAAAAAACAGGGAAAAGCCCGGACACCGTTTAATCGTTGTCGAGTCTGTGCTATCGTTTGGCATATTAGAAAACCAAGAAGGCTTCAATTGAGAAAGATACCTCGGAGCAATCTCAGGGGTAACCTCGAAGTTGGTCCTAAAAACCAACTCCGATTTTTTCTTGCGCGAAAAAATCACGGGCGGCCCTGACCTCGATACTTCTTCCTAGTAGCTCGTTTGTTTTTATTCTTAGAACGTGTTGAGTTACCAATCGACGTACGTTTCTTGATAGGTTCCCGCTTGGTGCCGGTAGTTTTTGATTTCGATGCCATTAATTCGTAGAGCCCCGCCGTTTGTCGATAGCACGAGAGCCAAACCAGAAACTAATAATAGCAGCAAAAATTGCCTTGGTGTCTTCATCCCAAAGAACATTGATCGCATCCGCAAAGTTAGCACCTGTTTCCAGGGCTTGTTGTAAGAGAGTTAATTCTATCAGGCAGAACAGCCCGAAGAATACGTAGGTTATAACAGGTCTTACACTGCGCTGCAATCCGGATATGAACCCGGTGCCTTTATTTATTGAAATATCATGTTCAACCAGACGAGCGTGTTCACTGTCGTCTGCTTTAGTCTCATACATACGGTATTCTTGGTCAAAACCAGCCGCACGTAATTCAGCCATTTTAGACATTTTAGCTAATTCGAACTTCTGTTCTTGTTTAGCTTTGAAATGATCAGTAACTGCCGGAACCGCCGAACCAGCAAATCCCAGAAGGGACCCAATAACACTTAACATTACTCTTTCTTTCCGCTACCTAAGAATAATCCAAACGCGCCGGTCAACGCGCCAGTCATAACTGAAACCAATCCTGCCTGTTCAAGGGTGGGTGTGTCAAGAGTCATGAACCACTCAACAACTCGATACGTCATTACGAGCATTGCTAACATTAGCAACCGTGGGATGATACGCCATTCGTTTAATTGTTGAGGGTTCATACTTTTGTGTTCCTAAATGGTAATCGCAGCTTTATCGTCAACCTTCTTCACAGGAGGCTGTGCCAATACGGGGCGTTGATTGTGTTGTGACTTAAAGAACTCGTCCCAGCGACCAGCCCATTTAGAGATAGGCATACCTTTGTCAGACATTCCCTTTCCAACTCCTTCATGTTCAGATAGTAGTTTAATAGTTAGAAAGGTCATTGTAGCTTCTCCGTGCTAGGATGTGAAGAGACTCATTGTCGTCTCTTGTTCATTTCTCTCAAAACTGCGATGTCTTCTTGGGTTTCGATACGCTCTCGGTTTACCTCCGAGCGATCTTCAGCGATGCCCTTGGTCAAGTCCATGCGATCATAAGCCTGCTGGTTCTGCTGCTGAAGCCTTGCCTGCTCCAGCATTGCGTCCACTTGGTCTTTCGCCTGCTTGCGTTGCTGGTCAGCCGCGGCCAACTGAAGCTCGGCTTGGCGAATACCAACCAGAGGATCCTGCTGCTGTTGCGGTGCCAGTGAAGGAATAATCTGTTGTGTCAATTCTGCAACACGTGCAGCGACCATTGCTTCCATTGCTTCGGGCGGCAGCATCTGTCCAAGCTGTGCAACCTGCTCGGCTACCTGCTCACGTGCCATGTAACCGATACGCTGCTGGATGTTCGCCAACAGCGGACCAAGGAACTGGGGTGCTCCTTGTACCATGGGTGACTGCATAAACACGATGTGCGCCTGGATGTGAGCCATGTGGTTCTGACCAGGAAACGCTTGGATGGGTTTTGTGTTCAGCACCAATGCCTGCTCCATAGCCGGATCGATTGGTTGCGGTTGCGCTGGTGCTGGCAACAGTGCTTCGATGTTTTTGACTTCCAAAGCTTCGTACATACGGCGGTAAGCTTCCTGAAGATTGTGAATCTCCGGATTGCTTTGTGCCATTTGAAGCTGAGTCTGTGCCAAGCTCAAACGCTGTGCCATGGAGAAGATGTTCGGGTCAGAGACCGGCATCACATCTACACGGGCATCAAAGTCAGCCTGTACAATCTGTTCGCCTGCCGAAGTGGCATAAGGGTATGCCTCAACAGTGTCCGCAAAAATCAGTGACAGTAGACGAAACTCCTGACGCTGTGCGTAGTGCATCCGTTTGTGAATCGCACTCATCACACGAGAGCCGCGCTCTAACAATGCAACAGTTGTACCAACCGGAGCATTGGCGTTCATGTCACCAATTGCTTGATCAGCGATCGCCGCATAGCGACGGCCGCTGTCTACGATTACACCTAACAGTTGACCCAAAGTACCCGACGGTTCTTTATACGGCAGCGGGACGATAGCGTTACGAAGATCCCCACCAGGGGCATCGATGTCACGGAACTCACCGGGGTTCAGCGGTTCATCGTCATTACGAATGCGAACACCACGAGCTTTGAATCCTGCCGGGAGGTTAGACAACGTTCCCGCATCGATTAGCTGGCGCAAAATCGACGTAGCGGCTCGGGAGAGTCCTCCAATCATATGGATGAGACCGAATCCATAGAAGCCCAAACCCGGCAGGAACTTGTAGTGGACAAAGGTCTGCATCGGCTTGCGCTGCGGATCTTCTTCGTCCCAGTTACGGACGATGGAGAGAATAGTGCCGCTATCCTTCTCCATCGTTACAACGTACGGAAGCTTCAGGCCAGTTGGCTCACCATCAGCATCCGTGTCCTCAAAGCCTTCCAAATCCAAATAGGTTTGTATCTCTAGGATTGTGTAAACATCATCACCCATCGCGGATGGGCGTACGCCTTGCAGTTGATCTTTCTTGTCCTGCAACTCTCCGTCATCTTCCATGCCCGAAGATCCAAGATCCACGTCACGATAAACGGTAGCCAACTGCATCTTAACAATGTCGTTATCAGACATCTTCATGACGTGTGTAATACGTTCAGCCGTACGGATGTCTGTGGCGTAGTAAGGAACAACCACATCCTCGGCCGGTACAAACTTGGACACCGCACGTTGACGCGCCAAGTCGAAATAAACTTTCTTAAATGTCGAACCACTCAACGGCAGGTGGAACAACATCTGATCCATGTCCGGATCATACTCTTCCATCACTTCCGTGATCTGGTAGTTCATAAACTGTTCAACGCGATTTGCTTGTTGAACAACTTCAGGTGTTTCATTACCCACGCATATCGTACGAACAGGGCCACCCGCTGGTAGCATTTCCTTGTACGCCTGTGCTTGGAACTGGGTCACCGACTCCGAGATGAGGGGGTGCGTAACTCCGGTTGCCCCGGCGAACGGTTCGTCACGCTCTTCGTAGTTGATACCCAGTAGGCCGAGACCCTTTGTTAAGGCTTCTTCCCACTCGCTGCGGGACTCCATGTCGTCGTCGAATGAAGCTCCGAGATCCGAGGACAGTGATCCCAGGATACCGTCGTCAAGAATTTCAGAGAGGTTTGCCGTGTGACTATATTCTTCTTCCGTCAAAACCTCAGTCGGGTCTGCGTCCAAGAAATCCGCGGAGCCGTCTTCGTTCATCTGGAGAATCATCTCCTCCAGTACCTCATCCGTGAGACCCGGAACTTGGCCCTCGATCTCAATTGCAGTTTCGGCAGAGGGATCTAACGCGGGGCCACCGGCACCCATCGCTTCTTCAATCTGACCACCAAAAGGATTTCCTGTTTGTGACATAACTACTTATAACACCTCTTTGCCCATTGAGCCAATGCCTTTCATGACAAGGCCACCTTGGGCATACCCTTGAATTAACGGCTTACCCGTGCCGCGCTCTTTCGGAAACTTGAT
>CESO01013685.1_pt1 | contig 12449 bp, 9 predicted proteins | sample 356341 | NCBI WGS metagenome assembly CESO01 (sample SAMEA2621812, study PRJEB7988) | marine metagenome | biome: marine biome (ENVO:00000447); feature: deep chlorophyll maximum layer (ENVO:xxxxxxxx); material: "saline water (ENVO:00002010), including plankton (ENVO:xxxxxxxx)" | depth 35 m
GGACCAGGACCGTGTTCCGAGGTCCTCAATCAGATTTTCTATCAATGCATAGGGCAGACAGAGGCTCATTGAACCACTGCCTCCGGAAAGGCCCGCCTTGAAGCGAATGGCCAGAACAACCTCGTTTGGAGAAACGATCTGGGCGATCTGAGGGTTGGATTCGACTGAATCGATGGTGAAATTCACCGAGCGAATACCTGACCAGGCATCATGGAGTGGCTGCATGGCTCGATGAAGAACCGATTTGGCCAGTCGGGTCTCGATGGTCGTCAAGGCTCTTCTTGGAATGATCGGTCCATTGACGTCACCTCCCAGAAGCCGCTCGATGAGCGGGTAATACACCTCTTTGGACATTTCCAGCAGAAGCCGCCCACCCAGTTCAGGCGCCAGAACGGTGGCAAAGCAGGTCGGGTTGCCAATACTGCTGATGTATTCGGCGTAGGAGATCTGCTCAGCAGCTTCAATTTCCATATCGACGATCATCCGACTCATACCAGTGAGCTGACCACCATAATTTCTGGCAAAGCTCTCATGAAGTGATTTCAGTGATCGAAGCTGGTCCTGGCTGATTCGCTCGGGACGTTTGAAGTCATATGGCCTGATCGGGGGCTGAACAGCCGAGCGGCGACCGATCGAATAGAGAATCCTGCCCTCGTCACCCGCGTCCAGATCACCCCTGGTCGTCTGGAGTGTGGATATCGCCTGTGTATCGAATTCATGCTGAATGCTGGAAGACAGGGTCATGGAAGAACGAACTCCAATATGGATCGGATGAGATCGAGGCCAGACGTTCGCCAGTGAGATGGCGGTATGCTTAGACTTATCGGAAGGCACGGGAAACTCTCTTGAGTCGTGCTTGTGTGATAACGCTATCCCACCTCTGATTTCATCAGACGAGGACCATCAATTCATGCTTTCTACCCTCCTCCTGACCCTTCTGGCACTTGCTGGCCCCGCCGATACAGATGGGCCCGGATTTGGTTTTTCGGGCTTCACACCCCCTTCTGCGGTGCAGGAAGTCCAATTCTTCGATTCCCGCGATCGCGTGGACGTGGAGGCCATACCGGATGCTCGAACAGTGGTTCCAGGTGGGCAACTCGTTCTAGCGGTCATCTTCAAGCATCAACCCAATTGGCATATCCACACCAATGATCCCGTGGTTCCACCTCAACTGGGCGATCCATCGGATTACATCAAGACCCAACTCCTCTTCCAGCCTTTAGATGGACCGGTTCAGCCACATCCTCGGTACATCCAGTGGCCTGAGACTCATGAGATACAGGTTCGGTTCACCGGTGACCCGATCGCCTATTCGGTCTTCGATGGAGATGCCATCGCCTTCGTGCCCCTGACCATCTCACCGGATGCTCCACTGGGCCAGACGACCTTGATGGTCAAGCCTGTCTTCCAGGTCTGTGACGACACGCAGTGCCTGGCCCCCACCCCGCTACCGGACGAGGGCAGTCGCTGGGACGAATATGGGATACCCGTCGAGATAGAAATCGTCTCAGCCGAATACCTCGAGAAGAATCCGCCACCAACACCTGATCCAGACATCTTCGGTGGCTACGACGATTCGATCGTGATGGACCTGGATCGAAGCGAGCCATCCTCCGAGTCGACTGATTCATCACAATCTTCCCAATCCAACTCCACTGCGATGCAGGAAGACGAGACCGCCTCCTTCTTTGGTCTTCGAATTCCCAAAACCAGTGGGCTGCTCGGTGGATTGATGCTCTTGCTGCTTGGCATCATCGGAGGATTCATCCTGAACCTCACCCCCTGTGTGCTACCCGTGATCCCGCTCAAGATAATGACCCTGTCGCAGCATGCCGCCACCCCGGGCCGCGCGATGTCGCTGGGACTCTGGATGGCTCTTGGAGTCTTTGCATTCTGGCTCGCCATTGGTCTACCAGTCGTGCTCTTCGCCTCTGTCACCGATCCCTCCAGGATCTTTGGGATCTGGTGGGTGACGTTCGGCATCGGTGCCGTCATTGGAATCATGGGCGTGGGCATCATGGGACTCTTCACCCTTTCACTGCCCCAATCCGCTTACATGGTGAACCCCAAGGCAGACAATGCCTGGGGATCATTCCTCTTCGGTGTCATGACAGCCGTGCTGGGTCTTCCATGCTTTGGATTCATTGCGGGCGCTCTCTTCGCCGGCGCTGCGACACTGCCTCCATTCATGACCTTGATGATCTTTGGATCCATCGGAATCGGTATGGGCGCCCCCTACTTGATACTCGCCGCCTTTCCAAAGCTTGTCGAACGTATTCCGCGAACCGGTCCCGCAAGTGATCTCGTGAAACAGATCATGGGTCTGATGCTGCTCGCGGCAGCGGCGTACTTCATTGGCTCCGGATTGATTGGACTTGTCGCCGAGAAGCCGTGGATGGCACGGCTTCTCCACTGGTGGACGATCGCTTTCGCCTTGACGATGGCCGGTGGGTGGCTGTGCTTGAGAACCTTCCAGATCACGAAGCATCCAGTCCAGAGACTGGTCTGGACCTGTACCGCGATCATCATGGCATTCGTCCCCATCTGGTATTCCATAGGAGCAACGAACAAGGCTCATCAGACCTGGCTGGCGCTGGAGCAGGCGAGAATCCAATCGGCTGGTTCCTTTCTGACGACCATCTGGAATCCCTACGATCCAATCACGTTCGAAGCCGCCAGGGAGCAAGGCAAAATCGTTGTTGTCGATTTCACCGCTGAATGGTGCATCAATTGCAAAGCCCTGAAAGCAGCCGTTCTTGACCAGGATCCGGTCAAGAAACGACTTGCAGAGGATGACGGCATCGTGATGTTCACCGCAGACAACACGTCACGAACAGCCTACGGCTGGGAACTGATGTACGAGATCGGACAGACCGGCATCCCGTTGCTGGCGATCTGGAGTCCAAATGATCCACTCAAGGAGCCATGGCAATCAACCGCCTACACGTCCGATCAGGTGATCGCGGCCCTGGATGATGCACAGCGGGAAGTACAGAAGTAGCACTCCCGAACAGTTCGGCACATGCTCCATTCATCATGGAATACAGCTCATCCGTACCGAGTGGCCTCTTGCTAATCGATGCGTGATTCGATGAGTTCGCGATCCTCTTCCGACAACTGTCGAAGTGGATCGATCTCGCGGGCATCATCGATCTGCAGCACCCGTTCATAGGCGATTCCTGCCAAATCAACTTCACCAGACTCCCACAGGACATCCGCCAGATGTCGCTGTGACCAGATGCCGGCGGGATCTCGTTCCGCAATGTCCGTCGCCAGCAGCAGCGCATCGGCAATCGCATTCGGATCATCTCGCAACAGCAGGGCTGCCAGAGCCAGGTGACCCGCTTCGATCGAATCCTCTTCTTCGAACACCTTCCTCGAGACCTCGATGACGAAGGCCCTGACAGTGTCGATACTTTGACGACTTGGCGGTGATGGCAGCGAATTCGAGATCGAAATCCCGGCGAACATCTGTTGAGCCGCCAGGAGCTGCAGACGGTGATCTCCACGATCAAGCCCGGACTCCAGAAGCATGCGGCCGGCGACCGTTCTGCCGGAGAGCAGTGACGAACCCTTTCCGCTCATCGATGTCTCCTGCACGAGCCGCCCGGCCGACTCCACGACCCGCTCGGAGAACATCGCTGGCATCAGACCGATGACGATGATGATCGTCGCCACCGAGATCGCCAGCAGACCACTGATCATGCCCGTGATCCATCGATCGACCGATTCGTGCTTCCACGCCGGCAAGGAGGCCGCCAATCCGACCATGCAGAGAATCCATGGCACGGTGTTCGATTGCTGAATGGTCATCTCGACCTGCGAATGAATCACGACAACCAGTGCCGCGACGGCCGCACCCATCGTCATTCCAGTTGGAACACGCCTCCACAACCACAGCAACCAGGCAGTCATGGCGATGAAGCTCAGCCAACCAAGGAGCCTGAGCAGGATCAGGCCCGAGCCCAATACGGCGATCTCGTTGAACTGAAGGAGAAGGAAGCTTGCCATCGTGATCAGGAACGATGCGAACAAACCCCATGAGATGTGAATACCCCGCGGGGATTGAACCATCCGATCACCGCGGCCAAGGCACCACCACAACGCGATCAGCACCAGCGATATCCAGCACAATGAAAGCAGACCGATGGTCGCCAACCAGTCCCATGGCATGGAATGGGGTGAGACGATCTCCTCCGGGGAACCATCGCCGCGAACGGACATCCAGGCACTCTGGAATCCAGCAGGCCCGACTCCGGCCAATGGCGAGGAGGCCGTTATCTCCGCAGCACCGGCAACATATCCACCCCGGATCAGAAGACTGTCGACTCCGGGGAACTCGCCCAGCAATGAACCCAACGGCGCGGCAATCAATGCCAGGAGAACCAGAGCGATCGCCCACCAGCCACAAGTCGATCTTGACTCGGGAAGCATTCTGTACACGAAGAGGAACAACACGCCGATGAAGAGCACGACCAGACCACCGATCGAACCGGTGGCGAACACGATGGCCGCCATCGCAATCGCCAGGAAACCACATAGACCGGCGACACCCGATGAAAGCTTGCTGCGCATGCCGCTGAGGGTGAGCGACAACCAGAAACAGGAACCGGCCGCCATGAGGCTTGCGAGGAGATTCGTGCTGTCGAACCATGCGGTCGGAACCGCGTTGCGAAGACGACGTTCCAGAACGAGCGCCGCCGAGGAACCCGGTTCGAGACCCTGCATGGCCAGAACCTCCTCGCGATTCGATTCGAAGTACGCGATGGTGGCCGGTATCTCCCAGAACATCTGCCCGATCGAACACAAGACCAACGGTGCCAGGCCGGCCATGAGCAGGGCCAGTCCCAGGGATCTGGCCGACTGATGGCGAGCAGCATGGGACAGGGCGACGGCGCCGATGATGGAGGCGATCCAGACACTTCCCTGTTCGAGGTCCGCGGGATCGTTCCATCCATGCCAGAGGACGATCGGAACAGGCAGGATCGCCAGCAACAGGATCCACCACGAGATGGATCGCCTGAGGAGCATGCTCATCAGGAAAACGAGTCCGGCTCCGAAGAGCATCAGCACATCGAGAAAGAAACGTTGGGAAGGAAGCAGCCCCAGCGCAGGATGATCCACCGAAGCAGGATCGACATCGAACCATGAAAGATCAATCGGGGTTCCCGTCAGTCCGATGACGGCGCTGCCGACGATCAGACCAACGCCGGTGAGGATCCACCCATTCAAGAGGCTGTTCACCCGGTCGATGTGAGTTGCCGGATCATCCATTCGACTCTTCACCCGATGAATGTCGACTGGCATGTTCCAGAATTCCGAGCATGAACAGCATCAGCACTACCTGGACGCCAACCAGAATGGCCTGCCAGGGCGCCAGATGTGCCAGGAAAACACCTGAAATTCCTGTGATTCCAGCGATCCCCCAGATGACGAACACGGCTCCCCGTCTGGAGAGCCCGCGCATCACGAGTCGATGCGAGTAATGCTGCTGGTCCCCGATCAATGGGCTTCGCCCCTGGGAGATCCTCAACACGCTCACCGTCACCATGTCGTAGAGCGGCACGGCCAGTATCGCCAGCGGCATGAAGATGCCGTACCAGCCCGTACCCAGACCGGTCCCCTGCTCGGCGGGGTTGTAGAACGTCGTTCTGGCAACGAGAACGGCCAGCGCGAAGCCGATCACCAGGGAACCACCATCGCCCATGAAGATCTTCGCGGGATTGATGTTGTACACGAGAAAACCAAGAATCGAACCCACCAGCACCGCCAGCGTCGCCGCGATGAACCATTGTTCGTTGAGGATCGCCGCCGCCATGAGGAAGGAACCGGCGATGGCCGATACCCCTCCAGCGAGGCCATCCATGTTGTCCATGAAGTTGATGGCGTTGGTGATGACGACAATCCAAACGATCGTGATGATGATGCTGGGTACCGGACCGATGCCGATCGATTCGTCGATCATGCGCAGCAGCCTGACATCGAACCAGATCGCCAGGGCGGCGGCGATGCCCACTTGAATCAGCAGCTTGGGCCATGCACCGACGCTTCGGCGATCATCCAGCAAGCCGGTCACGTGCAGGACCAGCAGTCCCAACGCGAAGGCGAGAATGGTCGGCGTCGTCTGATCGAGACGTGATTCATAGGTCTCCAGCGCGGGCACGATGGAGATCAGAAATCCCCAGCATGTGTTCACGAGCAGCACACCGACGACGAGCGAGATGATCAGCGGCCAGGCGATGGCCATGCCACCGATGTTGGGGATTCGACGCACTGATTTGAGGTGTCCGGGGGCACCCGGCGAGTCCATGGCACCGAGGCCATGACCCACTCGGACGAGCCATCCGGTCAGGATCACGCTCACGATGAAGGCTGCAGGCAACAGGATGAGGACCGGCCAGACCATGTTTTCATAGTACCGGCGAATGGAGACGACGCTCCGACTGTGGGAGATCCAGTCCCACCTGAATCGATCAGGACGTTGTTTCCCAATCACCCGAGGGCACCATCCGGCTCGGATCCACGAAATGCTCCGGACTGTTCACGACCGCTTCGATGGCTTCCTGAGGAGTGCCACGTACATGAAGATAGTCGCGAACACCATGACTGATGAGCCGTTTGGAGATCCCGTCTTCTATCAAGTTGATCAGCGGATCCATCACATCCTGCGTGTTCACGATTGCGATCGGTTTCGAATGATGGCCGAGCACTCGTCCCACGAACGCATCGAAGAACTCCTCGTACGTTCCGAGCCCTCCGGCCAGGACCAGGATGGCATCGCCACGTTCGATGAGAAGTTTCTTGCGTTCGGCCATGGTCTTCGTGACCAGCAGTTCATCGCAGTGCGGAACGACCTGTTCCAGGGTGACGAACTGCTCGGTCGTGATGCCGATCGTATGAGCTCCAGCCGCCTGAGCGGATTCGAACAGAGCACCCATCAATCCGACTCCACCACCACCGAAGACCAGACCCAGTTTACGCTCACCCAGAATTCGGCCCAGATCCCTGGCCGAGTCCATGAACACGGCATCGGCGCGGGTGGATGAGCTGCAATAGACGGTGATGGTGTTGATGGTGGGCATGGAAACAGCGTAGCACGCCGAACAACCGGATCGGCGATCTGGCCATTACACTGCACACGTGACGCATTCATCGCCAATCGGACTGATCGCCGGAGAAGGTCGACTTCCCGTTATCGTCGCCCAGGGCATCCAGCAGGCCGGGCTTCGTGTCGCCTGCGTGGCATTTCGCGGACATGCCGATCCCGAACTCCAGAATCACTGTGATGATTTCAGGACAGTGGGCCTCTATCGAATGAACCAGTGGCTCAAGACACTGCGTCGCTGGGATGCGTCCGAGGCGATCATGGTCGGCCGAGTGTCCAAGGCGAGAATGCACGATCCACTCAGGCTCATCCGCGAAATCCCCGATCTCCGCAGCACGATGCTCTGGTATCGTCGGCTCAGACATGATCGTCGGAACGCCACTGTTCTAGCCGCCATTGCAGATGAACTGGCTCGCGGAGGAGTACGACTCTTGGATTCCACAACCTACATTCAGGATCAACTGGCCGAGGAAGGCGTGCTTGGAAGGACCGGACCCTCGCAACTGCAGACCGCCGACATCACGCTCGCATGGCCACTTCTGGAACAGACCGTTGAGATGGACATCGGCCAGTCGATCGCCGTTCGCGAAGGTGATGTGATCGCCGTCGAGGCGCTGGAGGGAACTGCCGGCATGATCACTCGCGCAGGTGATCTGTGTCGTCGATCCGGATGGACACTGCTCAAGACATCGAAGGTCGATCACGATCGACGAGCCGATGTGCCGACCATCGGAGTCCAGACGATCCATGAACTCTCCGCTGCGGGCGCGGGCTGCCTGGCACTCGGCACGGGACGTGTGATACTCATCGATCGACCTGCCGTACTCGCCGCTGCCGACAAGGCCGGGATAGCGATCGTCGGCGTCGCCTCCTCGTGTTCCGAAGGCTGAAGCCCATGACCGGAGAATCAAATCACTCCAATCGAAGATGGGTGTCCCGAGCAGGTGAGAAACTGGATCATGCCCTGGACGTCTTCGAATTGGATGTCGCTGGATTCCGATGTGCCGACTTCGGCTGCAGCACGGGTGGATTCACCGACTGCCTGCTCCAGAGAGGCGTCGCCCATGTCTTCGCCGTTGACACCGGTTACGGCGTCCTCGATTGGAAACTCAGGCAGGACGAACGCGTGGAGGTGATGGAACGAACCAACGTGATGCATGCTTCATGCCCTGGTGATCCCGTGGACCTGATCGTGATCGACGTGGGCTGGACCCCGCAATCCAAGGTGCTTCCCATTGCCGCCAGGTGGCTCGCCGCTGGTGGACAGGTCATTTCACTCATCAAGCCGCACTACGAGGTCTCCGCCAGAACTCGCGGACAGGGGCATGCCCGACTGGAGGATCATGAAGCGATCGAGGCCTTCCGGGACACTCTGGATTGCATGCCTGAATGGGGCTGGGAAGTAGTTGCCCACACACCATCCCCCATTCGAGGTGCCAAAAGTGGAAAGGGACGAAAAGGGGCCGGAAATCTCGAGTTTCTGGCCCAAATTCGACCCCTTGCAGCGACTTGAAACGGTTCGTTTTTCCCAATGTCCCAAACCCGCTGGAACCCCTCGCGAACAGCTCGTTTGCGGTAGAATGATCGGGCTGTAATAGACGCGCACGAACCGACCGAAAACACTCGGGCCAAGCTGGCACAGAGAGTGAATCGAGACTCCATAAACGATGACCGAATCTGACAAATCAAAGGACGACAACTCGTCCCCAGAGATTTCGAACAATGGCCTCGGCCATGTGATCGAACAACAGATCGACCGGGAACTGCACGACAGTTACCTGACCTATGCGATGTCCACGATCATGGATCGCGCCCTGCCGGACGTGCGTGATGGCCTCAAGCCTTCACAGCGCCGGATCATGGTGGCGATGAACGATCTGAATCTTTCCCCCGGACGCAAACATCGTAAATGCGCGAAGATCGCCGGCGATACATCGGGCAACTACCACCCTCATGGCGAATCCGTCATCTACCCGACACTGGTCAATCTCGGCCAGAACTGGAAGATGCGAGTCATGCTTGTGGACAAGCAGGGCAACTTCGGTTCCATCGATGGCGATCCACCCGCCGCCATGCGATACACCGAGGCTCGACTGACTCATGCCGCCAGCGAGATGCTCGACGACCTCAAGCTCGGCACGGTCGACTACGCACCCAACTACGACGAGACCCGTTCAGAACCACTCGTTCTTCCAGGACGTTTCCCCAACCTGCTCGTCAACGGCTCCAACGGCATCGCCGTGGGCATGGCCTGCTCCATGCCTCCCAACAATGTCACGGAAGTATGCGATGCGATCATGGCCGTCATCGATGATCCGGACATCGAGATCGAACGCCTGATGGAGATAATGCCCGGGCCCGACTTCCCCACCGGGGGCATCATCGTCGGTCGTTCCGGAATCGCCCAGGCGGCCGTGCATGGACGTGGACGCATCAGGGTTCGAGGCAAGGTGTCTCACGAGACGATTGGTCGTCGTGAAGCTCTGGTCATCAACGAGATCCCCTATCAGGTCGTGCAGAACAACCTCATCGAGAAGATGGTCGATGCTGCCAAGAATGGTCGAATCGACGGCATTGCCGACATCAAGAATCTCTCCGGCAAGTCCCATCGAACCAGAATCGTCGTCTACCTCAAGAAGAATGCGGATCCCGATGTCGTCGAGAAGCAGATCTATCGACACACGCCCTTGCAGACGACCTTCTCGATAATCAACATCGCGCTTGATCGAAATCGGCCGAGAACACTCGGACTCAAGCCTCTGATCCGTTGCTACATCAACCACAGACGCAATGTCATCCGTCGACGCACCGAGCACCTCCTCAGGGAAGCCCGGAAACAGGCGCACCGACTTGAAGGACTGATCCTCGCCGTCTGTGATGTGGATGAGGTGATTCGACTGATTCGCGCAAGCCAAACCCGCGAAGAGGCCATTGCCTCGCTCATGGAACGCAGCTTCGTCATCTCCTCCAGTCACGACTACGCCCCGCAGGTGCCGGAGATCCTGCTGAAGCGTTCGCAGGAAGGCGATGGCATTCTGCTGACCCGTGTCCAGGCTGAAGCGATCGGTGCACTTCGACTCATTCAACTGGTCGGACTCGAGATCGAGAAACTGACCGCCGAATACCAGGGCCTGCTCGAGGAGATCGAGGAATTCGAATCCATTCTCGGCAGCGAGGAGCGTGTCCTGACCATGATTCGAGAGGATTGCCTCTCCATCAGGGAACGATTCGGCACGCCACGCCTGACCGATATCCAGGATGCCGAGGAGGACGGCTTCGACATGGGCGAGTTGATCGCCGAGCATGATGTCGTCGTGACCATCTCGCACGAGGGATACATCAAGCGGGTCCCGCTCGATACCTATCGGGAGCAGGGACGCGGTGGCCGGGGAATCAAGGGCGCCGGCACTCGTGACGAGGATTTCATCGAGCATCTGTTCGCATCATCGAGTCATGACGATCTGCTCTGCTTCACGGACACGGGCAGGGTCTTCAAGCTCAAGGTCTGGCAGGTTCCGGAAATGTCCCGTACCAGCCAGGGCCGTGCGATCGTCAATCTCCTCAGACTCAAGGAGGGTGAGCGAGTCGTCGCCTTCCTGAGCATCAAGGACTTCGAGAAGGGAGAGAACTATCTCTTCTTCGCAACCGCCTCGGGTCGAGTCAAACGAACCGCCCTCACCGACTATCGCAACGTGAACGTGGCCGGAATCAACGCCATCAATCTCCGTGAGAACGATGAGTTGATCGGAATCGTCCAGACCCATGGAAACGACGAGGTCCTCCTCGCCACGGCGACGGGCATGTCCATTCGATTCAACGAGAACGATGCGAGAGTGATGGGCCGTACGGCATCGGGCGTCAAGGGCATATCACTGGCAGCGGACGATCATGTCGTCGGACTGGTTCGTGTCGCCGACGATGCCGATCTCCTGACCGTCACCGAGAACGGATACGGCAAACGAACACCCATGACGGAATATCTCGTCCATTCAGAGGATGGAACCGTCCGGTCCCAGAGCCGCGCCGGCAAGGGACGACGGGATATCCGGACAACCGACCGCAATGGTCGCGTCGTCTCGATTCGATGTCTTGAGGACAACGAGAGCATCATCCTGGTCAGTTCAGGTGGCATGCTTGTCAGGATTCCCGGCGATTCCATCAGCCAGATCGGCCGGAATACCATGGGCGTCAGACTGGTGAATCTCAAATCCGAAGATGTCGTCGTCGCCACCGCCAAGGTATTCGATACCGAAGACGATGAGCAGCCTGATCAAGAAGCTGCCGCTAGCACAGCAGAACCCGAATCCACCTGATCGCGGAGTCGGTTAGGATGAAATCGCAATTCCGGCAGTAGTCCGGAAAGGGAGAGCCGCAATGGCCTTGAATGCCTGGTCCGACACGATCATGATCGCTGAACTCAACGACGAGCCCATGTTCTCCGAGGACATGGACAACTTGATCCAGCAGCTTCGAACACTTCGAGAGAGCAAGGATCAGGTTCCCGACGTCATCGTCGATCTTCAGAATGTCGCCACAGTCAACTCGTCCAATCTGGCTGCCCTGCTCACAGCCCGTGAGCTGCTCGAGAAATCCGAACCCAAGCAGAGGCTCATCATCTGCAGCGTCAGTGATGGAATCTGGACGGCGCTGCTGGCAACGGGACTTGATCGGATCTTCGCCTTCAGCGAGAACGTCACGACGGCTCTGGCCACGTTGCAGTTGGACCTCTAGCGGTCGCGAGACCCTCTCATGCTCAAGCTTCGCAGGCAAGAAACGGAACCCCGAATCGAGTTGATGCCGTTGATCGACGTCATCTTCCTGATCCTGACGTTCTTCATCTACGCCATGGTCCTCATGGTTCGGGTCGACATGCTGCCGGTCCCCCTGGAAAGCTACGGTTCCTCTGAAGAACCCTCGTCCACACCTGCGGTAGGTGTGACGCTGCGGCTTGACGGCAACATCTACGTCGGGCATGACCAGGTCACGATCGACGAGGTCCTTCCGGCGCTCAAGGATGTGATGGATTCCGAACCGGGCACCATCGTCTACATGGTGATGGAGGCAGGCAATGGCACGGTTGACCGTGGACCGCTTCTCACCTCTCTCTGGGATCGCCTGCATCTGGCCGGCATCGACATCCAGCTCGTCGGGCAGGACAGGGAATCCGGGAGTACGACGCCATGATCGATCGCGAACGATTGATCATCTGGGGTGCCCTGATCATCTCGATCGCGATCCATCTGTTCATTCTGCTTCCCGGACTCGTCGAGGCCTCCTCACCGGAACAGAAGATCGAGGAGGAGGAGTACCTTCTCAACAAATCGGAATTCAAGAAGCAGGAAGA
>CESO01114533.1_pt1 | contig 12422 bp, 9 predicted proteins | sample 356341 | NCBI WGS metagenome assembly CESO01 (sample SAMEA2621812, study PRJEB7988) | marine metagenome | biome: marine biome (ENVO:00000447); feature: deep chlorophyll maximum layer (ENVO:xxxxxxxx); material: "saline water (ENVO:00002010), including plankton (ENVO:xxxxxxxx)" | depth 35 m
CCACCTCTCTCTGACCCAACGGGTTCGTAAACCACGTCCCATTCAAAAGAGAGATCTGGGAATGAAAGGTTTTGACTGCAAAAATAACGGTCGACGTCTTGGAGTCGATAATGAGGTATTCGAAAAAACTATTAAGAGGGATCGTTCTAATTGTTTGGGGGGAGCGCTTTATAGGCCCTAGTTTCTGCGTCGCTCCATTTGAAAGGTTTTAAATTTAAAGACTCGATATTCTTTAAGTGTAGATCATTCTTACGATTAGGATGATTAGGTTTCTGGTAAACCCAATCGTTGTCCCCAAAAACATCTGCACAAAGTTTGGCGATAGCAGGATCATATTCGATGAGTTCCTCTCTTGTGTTCACGTGGTTGTGGTCGTGGTCGGGTTCACGGTTCGTACCGAACCAAGATTGGACAGCTTCGGCCCAGTATTCGTGGCGGTTGGTCGCGGCGTATTTTTTGGCCCAAAGTCCTTTGGTCATTGCTGTTTTGTAAAGTTCGTGGAGACGTTCGTCGAAAGTTGGGTCGAGAGTTTTTAGCGCGGTGTCGTGAATGGCATGTGCAAATTCGTGGACGCAAATTGATTCGGTGGAATAGGGATCGCCAGAATTTGCGAGGAGATTTTCTTCACCACAAGAAACAGAAGGTCGTTGGGGAGTCGCCCCAAGACCACGGGCCCGACGGTTCCAGTATGCCGGCGGAGTCAAGTCAGAGTGTTCGGGAATGTCGCAGGTGCGCTCATCAATGCTCATGATCGAATAGCGAATCTTATTTTTTCCAAGTTCGCGAAGGATATCGGGTCGGTTTTTGAGCATTGTTTGAATAATATGCGCTGCTTCATAGAGAGCCGCGTCAGGAACTTTCTCAGAGGAAAGGATGGGGAAAGATTCGATAATGAGGGCTTTTTTATAGAAAGGCTTCAGGTTGAAAGCCTCGCGAAGTTCCTCTGAAACAGGGACAATCTTCCGGGGCTCTGATTTCTGACTTAGGCCGATGAGAGCTGTAATGAGGACAAGGGGGGCAATAAGGATAAGGGATTTCATAGTAAAATGACGAAAGAGAAGGAAAGTTACACCGGTAGGTTTCCAATACGTTATGAATCGTCGAAATCTCCTGAAAAAATCAGCTCTTGCGGGGGCTCCCTTAATTTTACCTCCAAACCTTTTTGCTAAAAAAGCGAACTCCAAGGTTAATGTTGGATTTATTGGGATGGGCAAACGATCGCAGAGCTTGCTCAATGAGTTCTTTAGGCAATCGGAGGTGAAAGTTGTGGCGGTTTGTGATGTTGATACTAATCGAAGAGAGGATGCTAAGGGAAAGGTTGACGCCATATATAGCAATACCGATTGCAAGGCGTTCAATGATTTCCGAAAGATTACGGAAGATCCGTCAATTGATGTCGTTGTAATCGTGACGCCAGATCATTGGCATACCATTCAGATTCTATCAGCAATAGAGAATGGGAAGGACGTCTATGCCGAGAAGCCATTGACTCATAATATTCGCGAGTCGGTTCTGCTTATGGATGCGGTGAAGAAGAGCGGGTGCATTGTTCAGACAGGATCACAACAACGATCGTCCCGCGAGTTTCGGGTGGCTTGCGAATTGGCCCGTAACGGTGTGATTGGAAAGATTGATCATGGTTTTGTGAATTTCGGCGGACCGGGTAAGGCCTGTGATTTGCCGGAAGAAAAAGCCGAGCCGGGCTTGGATTGGGACATGTGGCTCGGGCCGGCGCCCAAACGCCCTTATAATTCGATTCTCGCTCCACGGGGAGTTCACAAAAATTTCCCAATGTGGCGGATGTATACCGAGTACGGCGGCGGGATGATCACGGATTGGGGTGCTCATCATCTTGATATTGTGCAATGGGCTCTTGGAAAAGATGAGTCGGGACCGACAGCTGCCAAGCCTCCGGCAAAGCAAGGGGATGAAAAAGGGGCCTCGGTTGTCTATGGCGATATTAGAATTACCCATGGCCAGGGAATTGGAGTCCACCTTGTTGGTTCCGATGGTGAGATCCAGGTCACCCGGGGGCGGTTTGCGCTCAAAGTTGAGGGGAAAGAAGTTGCTAACTATCTTAAGCGAGGTGGGAATCTTGGGAAAGAGCTGGATAAAGCGGAGAAAAGATACTTGAAGGATGCCAAGGTGAAACTTGATGAGTCACCAGGGCATGTCCGAGACTTTCTTAATTGTATCAAATCCCGGAAACAGCCTATCACGAATGCGGTAATTGGATCTCGATCTATCAATGTGGCCCACCTAATGAATCTAGCCTATCATCATCACACCGACATCGATTGGGATCCGAAGAACAACACTTTTGCCAAGGGCTCTAAGCACCCTTTGGAATGGCTTGGCAGAAACTATCGCGGTAAATGGAAAATTTAGAGATTCGACGCGCTGGTGTTAGTGATTTTTCAGCGGTTTCAACGGTTCTTATTGAAGCTGCTTATTGGTTACGTAAGAAAGGAATGTCGCTCTGGGATCCTGAGAATTTTTCTGAAAATGGTCTGCTTCCCCAAGTCGAGGGTGGGAATTTCTGGATCTGTATTCTTGGAGGGAAGGTAGCAGGAGTTCTGAAATTTCAGATGGAAGATGAGCTCTATTGGCCCGGTTTCCCGAAGGATGAAGCGGTCTATGTTCACAAGCTTACTGTTTCCCGGCGATTTGCGGGGCAGGGATTAGCTGATCGCATGTTGAATTGGGCCGCAATGAAAGGAGCGGAACTTGGGAGGAATTATTTGAGGCTGGATTGTGAGGCTTCAAGGGAGAAGCTTTGCCGGATCTATGAAAAGTTCGGCTTTGAGCGGGAAGGAGAAATTCTGCTAGGCGAGCGAAAGATGGTCCGGTTTGAACTAAATCTTTGCCGATAGTGGAAATGAAAGTGCCGCGCTAGGAGGTAGAGCGGCACTCTGGATTTCTTATTTTTTGGAATCAAATCGATGTCCTGACGATCCTTATTTTCCAGCCAACTCTTTGCCATTAAGACTCATTTCATGAATAGACCAATAGAGTCCAGAATGCCTCTTAGTTTGAGTGATTTTTAGAAATTTTGCCTTAGTGGCGGGAAATTTGATTTTGGTAATAGCATTTTTACCATCACCGCGAGCGATAGGCTTGCTCCACTTTTTACCATCAACAGAGGCGACAACTTCATAGCCTCGCGGGTAGTCACCCGTTGAGGTCCCTGCATCTAAGGTGATCTGGGTGAGCTCTGAGATTTCAGGAAGTTCGACCTGAACCCACATTCCGGGGCTTTGGATCTTTCCCGTGGTGAATCGGGAGGACATATTGTCGTCAACACAGCCCTTCAGCTCGCTCTGTCCGTGGCTGGCGGTGAGCTTCCAAAGCTTTTGGTTCGCGAGAACAGGAGGGTAAATTTTTTCCAGTTCAGCTTGAGTCCAGGGTTCCTTGCGGCTCTTAAATTTATCGCGGAGCTTTCTCACCTGGCTGGCGCGAGTAGGTTCGGCTTTATTCCCAAATGAATTACGAATGTAGGTGGTAATATCGGCAATCCAATCGTCGTCATTAGTAGCCATGGAGACCATGAGTCCTTCGTATTTTTTTCCATCAATATCGCCGGTGAGTCCATGTAGGAGAGTCAGGACGGCGGTGTCGTCATCGCTCATGAGACGGGGATTTCTGACGAAAGATGGGGCGAGTTTATGTCCAGTTTGGCCGGGCATCGGAGCTCCTTTGCCATCGGATCCATGGCAAGAGAAACACAATTGTTGATAGATAACCTTACCCTTTTCCATAGATTTGGCTAAACGAACGCTACGCTGGGCGTTGGCACGTCTTTTTTCCCGTTCGGATTGGTTGTCGCGGCGCATTTGCTTGAGACTGCCGATGACGGGGTTATCTGAATTACTATCAATCAAAGAATCGCAAAGAGAAAGTAGGGCCTCATTCTCAGTGCCGGAAAAGCGAATGGAGTTGATAGCCTGAAGAAACATTTCTGGGTCTCCATTTAAATGGGCCGACCCGGTCAAGGCTGCAATGACAGCGGGGTTTTCACTTGCCAGGGAAGGCTCGGCTACGCGGACCGCATTGGTGCGGACGAGTGAACTTGAATCAGCCATAGCAGCAGCGACGAGTTGAGCGGTAGCCTTACCCATTCCCTCAAGAGTCCACAAGGCGTGAAGGCGGCCGAGCTCGCTTTTGTTTTCCTGAACATGTCTCTCAAGAAGAGGGATGACAGAGTCACGGTTTTTTCTTAGGATAATAAGCTTCTGTGCGGTGTCACGCCACCAGCCATTGGGGTGGGAGAGGTGGGCCACAAGTTCTTTCGTTGTCTCGTCAAGCATACGCGGTTTCTTATCCGGGCGAAAGGTATCGTGGGTTAGGCGGTAGATGCGTCCTTGTTGAACGTTTTTGTGGATACCCCACTTGTCGATTACACCGCGAAGATAAGAACCCGGACGGGTCCAATTCCCTTGCTGTATAATACCCCGATGCATGTCGATGACCATCATCGCACCATCGGGAGAGGTTGTGGCCCAGAGTGGGCGAAAGTTAATGTCACGGGTCCGAATGAATTCAGTTCCGGGATAAGCATTCGTGAGAACAGTACGGCCGTCTTTGCGAGTCACTTTGGCACGGCGGATGAGTCTACCCACTGGCTCGGGAATAATGAGGTCGCCTTTAAGGTCAGCAGGGAGGCGGTCACCCCGGTAGATTCCTTGTCCGGCACATCCGGTGAAGTTATTAAGGCCTCCCCTCTTGCTGACTCGGCGCCTTCCGCCCTGCACGTCTGGCACGTCGGCGATGGGGAAAACTTCTCGGAAGCCGTTTGCTTCTTGGCCGGGCAGATCGAGGGCGCCGTAGGCGATGGGTTGCTGGAAGTAGAAGGCAGGCTTCTCTCCACCGGCGGCGGAATAGTAGTTGCGCCCCGCGTCATCCATGCCGATGCCCCACTGACCACCACCTCGGGGGATTTGCTCCACTTCAAGTTTTCCGTCAGTAAAACGGTATCGCTTGTTTTCGTAAGTGAGGTAGATCCAGTTATCTAGGTTCCAAATTAGGCCAGAGGGTTGGTGTTCCATGTTGCCACCGCGTCGTCCCCCTTCGTGCACTTTGATTTTTTCATCGGCGACGCCATCATTATCGGTATCCCGATAGGTCCAGAGGTCGAGGGTGTTGGTGATATGAACCATGATGCGATCATCAAGCGGCAGAACAGCCCGGGGCAGCAGGAGGTTGTCGATGAAGATGGAGTGTTTGTCGTAGATTCCATCGCCGGTAGTGTCCTCGTGGCGGGAAATTCGGGATTTAGGTGTTTGCTCGCCGGACGCGTCCGCATCCTGCATGTAGGTGCGCATTTCGACGACGTAAAGGGCACCGTTTCCGTCCCAGGCCATTGCGACAGGTTCATGGATATCCGGGTTACTGAGAACGAGGTCAAGAGCGTAGCCGTCTTGGAGTTCGATGGATTTCTGAGCTTCTTCAATGGAAAGAAATCCTTTTTGGTAAACGGTATCGCCGGGTTCAGCGAGAAGGGGGGCTGTGATGAGAAGGGGTAATAATCGCTTCATGGGTAAAGAGTGCAGTTAGATAACGGAGCTTTGGCAGGAGAAGTTTCTTTTTTGGTGATTTTTACGCTGTATTCGTTTGCATGTCTTTTAAAAGGCCGCTTTTCCTATCTCGTAGTGGGTTATGTAGGAAAATCGATTTCTTCGGTAGTGAGGTTTTTGTTGGCTTTAGAGAGGCCTGACTCCATCTGGGTGTAATTCACTTTAGAATGTCGAAAATAAACCTTTTATATCGGAAATCCACGAATCGGGCTATGGGTTGCGCGGGCGCAAAAGCCCGGGAAGCTTTGCGGTTGGTATCGACCAGATCACTCTGTCAATCCATTGGCTTTTTCTTTCAAAACCATCAATTCGATTGATTTGAACTGAATGGGTGCAGTCTCCGCCTGAATGGAAATATAGCCGCTGGTGAGAGGTGACCCGTCGTTCAGTTGGGTCTTTTCGTATTTGCAGACCACCTTACCTTCAGCGATGTGTTTAAACTGATCACCTCGAACTTCGATTTCAACGGTCACCCATTGGTCGCCATGGAAAGTGGGTCCCTTGGTGTTGATAACGTGCGCCTTTGTCAACTTACCGTTCCAATGAAGGTGGGTGCCGGGTGTACAGATATTGAGTGTTCCACGGTCCCCTTTGCCGGAACCTCCGAGTAATTGGACCTCAATTGAGTTCGGGAAATCCTGATTCTTATTGATCGTTTTCGGGTCCTGACAATGAAGCATAAAGCCGTTGTTTCGGTTGGCCCATCCAGGACCACCGTTAACTTGCTGCCCGATGAAGCGGTAGGTCCCCCGTATTTTGTAATGAGAGTAGGGAGTTTTGTAATAAAGATGTCCAAACTCACCATTAAACTTCTCCCACTTTGAGTAGTCGATTGTGAGGAGACCTTCTTTGACCTGAAAGGTGTCTTTGTAATTTACGCCAAGGTCTGAGCCTGAAAACTTTGGAGTCCAGCCGTCGAGATTCTTTCCATTGAAGAGTGAAATCCAGCTCCGTTTGTCAGCCTTAGCTTTTGTTTTCTCAGCAGTTTCCTCGGCGAAGGAGATGCCGAAGGACAAGAGGGCGGCACAAATTTGGATTCTTTTCATTTGGCGAGGCTAGGGAGCCAAGCTCGCTGATGCAATGGGGAATGCGGATTTCAAGCCGTTCGTCTGGCGACCTTGCGGCGCACGATGGGATAGAGGCAAATGCTGGTAATAATAATCAGCGAGCCAAGGTAGAATCCCAGGTTGAGGGTTTTATGTTCCTGAAAAAAGAGAGCGGCGAGAGCAATTCCGTAAACGGGTTCCAAATTGTTGGCAAAATTAATGGTGAAGACACTGAGCCGCTTAAGAAGTTCGACGTATTGCGAGTATGCGACCACGGTGCAAAAGACAGCTAAAATCATGATCCAAAGCCAGTCCAGTGAACCCTCGGGGATTGGGATTGAGCCATCTTTTAGGAGAAGGAATACGCTCGCGAAGAGGGAGGCCCCCAGCATTTCATAAAAGGTAATGACGTAGTGGTTGGCCTTCTCGATGTGGAAGCTGTTAATCACCGTGAAGACAGCGGCGAGAAAGGCTGAGAAGATTGCGATGAGGAAGCCGTTGCTGTATTCTAGCTCGCTCCGGTAAATGATGGAGACGCCAATGACAGTGACTGATCCAAAAAGCATATCAACTGGGCGAAACTTTCGATCCTTAATAATGAGAGGCTCCAGGATGGCGGTCCAAAGAGAAAGCGTCGCCACTCCAATCATACAGATTGAAACATTGGCGACTTTGACTGCGAGAAAGAAGGTGATCCAATGGCCGCTTATAACAAACCCGGTGGCAATAAAAATGAGAGCGTTTTTATAGCTCACTCGGATTCGGTGCCGAAGCCAGAGAAGGATACAAAAGGCCGCTAAGCCGGTGCGCCATGCTACAATCCCCAGCGCGGGGAGTGTAAGTAATTCTCCTAGGACTGCGGTGAATCCCCAAAGGATAACGATGACCTGGAGTTTTAGATGGTCGCGTATCATAAAAGTGGGGATCGATTTAGCGAGTATCGTGCCATTTCGGAAACGCAAGGTGGCCGCTATTGCGTGTCTCCCTCGAGTTGGTATCCGGCCTTGGTCCCGACTTTGGCATAAAGTTCAATCATCTGGCGACTGGACTCGAGAAGGTCATTGGTGAGGGTCACCGAGTTAGGCTGAAATAAGAGCAGGGTCGAGGATCCACCGAAGGCGAAATATCCCTTTTCAGCTCCTTTGGCGACCTCTTGACCTGGAGTGAAGGTTTGGTGGATCGAGCCCACGCAGGTTGCGCCGATTTCCATACAGATCACGGTGCCGAAATCTTTGGTCACGAGCTCGGTGATAGTTCGTTTGTTTTCCCAGAGGTAGGAGAGCTTTTGGCGAAGTGCAAGTGGGGAGACTGAAAAGAGCGGGCCGTTAATGGTGCGAGTTTCTCCAGGGGTGCCGGCACATGGGAAGTGGAAGCGATGGTAATCAACCGGGCAGAGGCGCGAGAGTAAAAGGGGGCCGTCTTCGTATTTTTTTGCGAGTTCGGCCGAACCTAGTAGGCCGGATACGCTAAATTTTTGCCCTTTTACGAAGACCGACTCAATTTCACTCGCTTTTTCGAAGCCCAAATGGCGGCCATCGGCAGGTAGAACGACCGGTGTTTCGTCGATTAACCGGGCTCCGGGTCTGAGTTTCCGATAGAAAAAATCGTTAAATGAGGTGAATTCTTGTGGCGATTTCTCAAAGTCTTCAGCGTCGAGACCGTAAGTTTCCAAAAAAGGAGCGATTTTTTCGGTAGTTTTGGGCTTATCCATGCGGTTTCCATACCACTTTGAAAAGAAGGGGCGCTTCACAAAGCTATGTAGGGCAAGCTTTCCAAGCGGATTACCGTAGGCCCAGCGTAGGAATCCTTCGCCGTAAACTTGTTCGGTTTCCATTTCGCCCGTTTCACGATTGAGATACTTGATTGGTTCCACACCACAATCATGGCGACGAATCAGGAATTTGAAATTTGAAATTTCATGCTGAGCCATTACGTCTTCTTCAGCCATGCGAATTGTCCTAATCGTGACTGCAGCAATCTTACTTACAGGTTGTCGAAAACCTGCGTCATCTATTCATGTGACGGAAACCCGCCGCCTGACGTTGCACGACAAAGTTTATCCGGGTGATTACAAGGATGCCCCTCCAATCGGTTGGCGTCGACTTCCGGGCACCCAGTTTCGCCTCATCAATTACGTAGCGGGTGAAAATGATACCGTCGAAATTGTCGTGGGAGAAACCCAAGGGGAGCTTTTGGCCAATGCAAACCGTTGGCTAGGCCAGTTTGGGCTCTCGCCAGTTCAGTCGCTTGAATTCCTCGGCAGAACCGAAATGCTGGGTAAAAATGCTTATTTAGTAGAAGGTGATGGAACCTACAGTCCTGGAATGGGGCGTCCTCCGAAGGAGGGTTACGCCATGACTGGCGTCATCCGTGAGAGCTCCTCTAATTTAATAACTTTGAAAATGATAGGCCCCGTTGAAGAAGTGAAAAAACAACGGGATGCTTTTTTTGACTATATGAGAAGTTTCGAGGCGATTTATGATCACAAGATCAAACCCTCGAACGGTGAGGTGAAAATTGAGACTGGGGGGGGAGCAGAGTAGATCATGCCAAAAAAATTTAAAGAGATGTCATTGGGTCAGCGCATTTTCCGCATTGCGGCTGGATTTGAAATCGCAGTGGTTTGCTTGTGTTTGCTTTTTCTCCTGACCTTCTTCGGCACGATTGAACAGCGATGGTTTGGCCTCTGGACAACCATTCATAAATATTTCGATTACAACTCTATCTTTGTCTTGCCCGAACGGGGTGACGGCAAGGTAATTTTCTTTCCGCTTCCTGGTGCCTACTGGGTCATTGTTGTCCTCTCTATAAATATGTTCCTTGGGGGTATCATCCGGGCTCGTAAAGGATGGCGTAAAGCGGGGGTCTTGGTCAGCCACTTTGCGATTCTCTTCATGCTCGTTGCTGGCGCGGTATCCAGTGTTTATAAAGAAGAAGGAAATATGAGGGTCCTTCAGGGTGAGAAATCCGACTACGCCCAGAAGCTATTCAAGCATGACATCGAGGTCTTTGCTTTTGATGAGGAAGGAAACCGTGAGAAGCCTGCTATCATACGTTCAAAGACTATCAAGGCACTCGGAAAGGAGCGCAAGCTCGAGGCCAGCTTTGAGAAATTTGATTTCAAGCTAAAGATCGACAGGTATCTTCCCTACTCGGAGCTTGCGTTGGATTCTCCCACCACTCAGCGGCCGAATAACGAAGAAGTTGTTGATGGGTTCTTACTTGTCGAAGTCGATAAGGACACCAAAACCGAGGAGCGTAACATGCCTGGGTGTTACGTGAGCATTAAGGACGAGAATGATGATTTAATTCAGCGACTTGTCCTCTGGGCTGGTAACCCATATCCGGTGACTTTTACTCACGAAGGGAAACGATACGGGGTCACTTATTTGATGGAGATTTGGCCCATGCCCTTCGAGGTCGAGTTACACAAAACCTTTGGAGAGAACCACCCTGGGACGGAAATTCCGAGCTGGTTCCAAAGCAATATAGTCAAAGTCGATGGTTCGAATAGGGCCGATTACGAAATCGTTATGAACGAGCCTGCCCGGCATGGCGGCTATACTCTCTATCAGGCTGGTTTTACTCGAGCAGCGGAGGGAGAAACCCCTTCCTCAACTTTCGCAGTCGTGAATAATCCTTCTGACAAGTGGCCAGAGTATGCCTTGTGGGCTTCGGCGGCCGGACTTCTTTTCCACTTCATGGCCATGTTGGTTCGCTTCATTGGTGGAAGCGCCAAGAAAGGACGATCGCAAGCGCCTGTCCCCAAGAAAGGACAATCGCAAGCGCCTGTCCCCAACAAACCTTCAATCTATCGAAAATCGTGAACCAAAATCCACCCCCCATTCCAGCCCCAGTCAATCAAGGGCTCAAGCAACTTCGTTGGATTTTGGTAATCGCCTTTTTAATCGGTGAGTTTGCTCTTATTTCTGTTGCGCTGCGTGGTGCTATTCCTCCGGATGAAACCCGCGAAGTGAGTGCCTACAGTCCTTGGAGTGAGGAAGTTCTCAAAGTCGCGGAAGCGATCCCGGTTCAAGAGGGTGGCCGTATCAAGCCGCTACGGACCTACGCCCGGTTTAAGATGATGTCTTTCCACGGCTCTCTTACGATGAAGGTCAAATCCGGAGGAAAAGTTCATAAGATCGGTCCAGTGGCGTGGCTACTCGATTGTATGTTCCGGCCAGATCTTGCCGATAAACTACCGGTCTTCCTGCTGGATGATACCGAGATCTTGAAGCCCTTCGGAATTGAGGCGGAGGATCGACGAGCCCGCTTGAGTTTTCAAGATCTTGAGAATGGTGGAGACCCGGAGGAGAACGGATTTACCCAGCTCATCAACCGCGGGCGCGAATTACTGGAGAAGCAATCGTCGAAGGGCGAGGGTTCTCTCAGTGATGAGGAAGAAGAAGTGGTGCAATTCGCGCAGCTTGCCTTGACTTTCACTGGCCTTCGAGACTCGATGGATATTATAAGAGGGGGGCTTCCTCCTCTCGATCCTGCCCAGTTGGCTTACGTTGACCAGGAGATCTATCAAACGCTAAGAACAACGATGGATCCTAAACAGTTTGGTTTTTGGCTTCCAATCTTACCCGAGACGGTTCAATCGACGCAACGACTAGAGACTCCGCAGGCCCGGGAATTTGAATATGAACTCAACCGTCAGCTTACCTTTGCTCGGTTTGGGCCAGCTTGGATTCCACCTCAGCAAGGTGAGGAAGAAGAGTGGCAAACAATCGAAGCTAAGGTAACGAAGTTTCTCAAAAAGGAACTCACTGACTCAGTTGAGATCCTGAAAGATTTCAAAAAATTGGAGGCAATTAATAAGGCCTCGGAGCGCCCGAATAGTGGTGAGTTCTTGGCTGCCCTGAAAGATTGGCAGACCAGCTTGGTAGATCGTGCTGCCGATCGTGGGGAAGGTGATTCCGTTGCGTCTGAAGTCAGTTATTATCGCCGAGACTATTTTTCGAAGGGACTGGTCTATTTTATTTTGGCATTCCTGGTCTCAGCAGTCGGATGGATTATCAGAAAGGGGAAAGCTGGTAAAATCATAGCTTGGATAACCTCGATTATATATGGAGTTGCGACCGCTTATGTTTTGGGTGGATTAGTTCACCGTTATCTCATTACAGGGCGCCCTCCGGTCTCTAATCTGTATGATACTATTCCGTTTATTACCGCTGGAGCGGTCGTGATCATAGCGATTGCAGAGCTTCTAACTCGGCGGAAGGTTCTTCTTTCGTTGGGAGCTGCGCTTGGAGTGATTGGTTTATTCTTTGCTGCTAGTTTTGAGGTGGGTGACGCAAAGGATAACATGGATCCGTTGCGGGCAGTTTTGGATTCCAATTACTGGCTGGCAACTCACGTGGTTTCTATCACGATTGGTTATTGCGGAGGATTGGTCGCCTGTTTCTTGTCTTTGGTTTACGTCCACCTTGCTCTGGCGGGTGTCATTAAAGATCAGAAATCCTTCCATCGATTTATGACCCGAACTGTTTATGGGATCACTTGTTTCACTCTCTTGTTTTCGCTTGTTGGAACAATTTTAGGGGGGATTTGGGCGAATGATTCTTGGGGTCGTTTTTGGGGATGGGATCCCAAGGAGAATGGGGCGTTATTGATTGTTCTCTGGTGCCTAATCATTTTGCATTCCCGATTGGCGGGTTGGATGACCGGTTGGGGGCTTCACATCATGAGTATTCTGGGCGGCTCGGTAGTCGTCTTCTCGTGGTGGGGTGTCAATATGTTGGAGGTCGGGCTTCACTCTTATGGATTTATTGAAGGTGCTTCGACCGTTTATTATTTC
>CESO01035774.1_pt1 | contig 12416 bp, 8 predicted proteins | sample 356341 | NCBI WGS metagenome assembly CESO01 (sample SAMEA2621812, study PRJEB7988) | marine metagenome | biome: marine biome (ENVO:00000447); feature: deep chlorophyll maximum layer (ENVO:xxxxxxxx); material: "saline water (ENVO:00002010), including plankton (ENVO:xxxxxxxx)" | depth 35 m
TTCTAAATCAATTTCATCCTCTTCACTTTCATTTAAATTAATTTTAATAATTTCCTGAGGTGTTTCAGTTTTTGTATCTTCTATTTTATTATGATCTTTATCTCTCTCATTATCTATTTTATAATTATCTTTTTCTTGAAAACTTAAATCATTAATCTCAATATTTTTTTCAATTTCATGATTTTCATTTTTATTATTGCCTAAATCATGCGTTAATTTTTGGTCTTCTTCAAGTGTATGAATAATTTTTTTTACTTCTGAATTCACAATTTCTTGTTGCTGTTCATTATTAAATCCAGTTGCAATTATAGTTACTGCAATTTCATCACCAAGAGATAAATCCTCACCTACTCCCATAATTATATTTGTATTATTCCCAGCTTCTTCTTGAATATATTCATTTATTTCCCCTATTTCATCAATTGTAATTTCATCTGTTCCGCAAACAATTAATAAAAGCACATTTTTACATCCATTAATTTTGTTGTCATTTAGTAATGGAGAATCTAAAGCATTTACTATAGCTTCTTGAGCTCTATTACTCCCACTAGATGAAGATGATCCCATAATAGCACTACCGCTGTCTTTTAAAACTGTTTTAGCATCTTTTAAGTCAATATTTTGAGTAAAATGATGAGTAATTACTTCCGCAATTCCACGAGCTGCTTTGGCAAGGACCTCATCAGCCTTCGAAAATCCAGCTTTGAAACCAAGATTTCCATATACCTCACGAAGTTTATTATTATTAATTACAATTAAAGAATCAACATTACTTTTTAGATTTTCAAGACCTTTTTGAGCTTGATCTAACCTTAATTTTCCTTCAAATTGAAAAGGCATTGTTACAATACCCACAGTTAGAATATCCATTTCCTTTGCCATCTCAGCAATTATTGGTGCAGCACCTGTTCCTGTTCCTCCTCCCATACCAGCTGTAATAAAGACCATTTTAGTGTTAGTTGCAATTAAAGTTTTAATTTCATTATAACTCTCTTCGGCAGCTTTTCTTCCAATTTCAGGATTAGCTCCAGCTCCTAGACCTTCAGTTAAAGAAGCACCTAACTGAATTTTAATTGGAACAGGACTTTTTTCTAATGCCTGAGAATCAGTATTTGTAACTACAAAATCAACTCCATTTATCCCCTGACCAAACATATAATTTATAGCGTTGCTACCTCCCCCTCCAACTCCAATAACCTTAATTACATTACTTCTATTCTTTGGTAAATCAAAATTTATATTACTATCTATATTTTCCATAATTAATTTTGGTTTTATGCTTTATCTAAAAACTCTTTAAATTTATCAGCCCATTTTTCAAAAATTGATTTTCTTTTATTTGGAAATGATGAACTATTTAATTCTGATACATCTTTTTCGTTGTCGGAGCATGAATCATCACCATTTTTTTTATTATCAATGATATCCTTATCCTGTCTATCCTCAACTGCATTCATTAAAAGACCAACTGCAGTAGAAAAAACTGGACTAGTTTTTTCATTTTCAGATTCACCTGATAAATGCTCATTTGGATAACCAATTCTTGTATCCATCCCAGTTATATATTCTACTAATTGCTTTAAATGCCTAAGTTGACTTCCCCCTCCTGTCAATACAATACCAGCTATTAATTTTTTCTTTTGCTCCTCGTGTCCGTAATTCTTTATTTCTAAAAAAGTATACTCAATTATCTCAACAATTCTGGCATTAATTATTTTCGATAAGGTTTTTAATGAAATTTCTTTTGGATCTCTTCCCTGTAAACCTGGTATTGCAACAATTTCAGTTTCTTTATTTTCTCCCGGCCATGCTGACCCAAATTTTATTTTTAAAAGTTCAGCTTGCTTTTCAATTATTGAACAGCCCTCTTTGATGTCATCAGTTATGACATTACCTCCAAATGGAATAACTGCTGTATGACGAATTATTCCATCTTTGAAAATTGCCAGATCTGTTGTCCCTCCTCCAATATCAATTAGTGCTACTCCAGCTTCCTTTTCTTCATTACTAAGAACTGCATCAGAGGATGCCAAAGGCTCAAGTGTAATATTTTTCATAGATAATCCCGCACTTTTAATACACCTACCAATGTTCCTAATTGAAGAAACTTGTCCAACTACAACGTGGAAATTTGCCTCTAATCTTCCTCCATACATTCCTATTGGCTCTTTAATCTCAGCCTGACCATCAACTTTAAATTCCTGAGGTAATACATGAATAATTTCTTCACCTGGAAGCATTACTAATTTATAAACTTGATTAATCAATTTTTCAATATCATCTTCACTTATAACTTCATCAGAATTAGGCCTAGTTATATAATCACTATGTTGGAGACTTCTAATATGTTGACCAGCAATTCCAACAACTACTCCATTTATCTTGAAACTTGATTCATCCTCTGCCTGAGAAATCGCCTGTTGAATAGATTGAATTGTTTGAGTAATATTATTTACAACCCCTCGATGAACTCCTAAACTTTTTGATTTCCCAACGCCAATTATTTCTAATTTATTAAAGCTGTTTTTTATTCCAACCATTGCAACAATTTTTGTTGTTCCAATGTCTAATCCTACTGATAAATTATTTTTTTCCATATTATAAATGTGTTGCGATTATTCTATTATTTATTGTTACATCAATTTTTGAGTAATGATTTTTTTTATCTTGAGCTAAAATATAATTACAGAATTTCTCAAGTTTAAAAACTTTATCTTTAAAATTTTTGTTAGTTCCCCAATTAACTTCAAAATCAAAAGATCTTAACCTTAAAATAAAAAAACTAGCATAATACTTAATTTCAATAATTTCATTTTTAAAAAATTTATTATCATTGATTGAATTGAAAAAATTAATTAAGCCATTTTTATTTTCATCACTTAATTTCCCAAAAAATACTGGAATCCTTGGAGAATAAATCCCAGTAAAAGGAATTTCAAATCCATCCTCATCTAAAAAATATGATTTATTTCCATTAATAATTCTTAATACGGGTTTTCTCTCTTCAATATCTATTCCAATTTTACCCTCAGGATAGGCAAAAACATTTACATTTTTAATTTCAGGAAGATTTTTTAAAACCCTTTCAATACTATCCAAAACTACTATATCTTTTTTTAGAGTTGACTTACTAAACTTATTTTGTTTTAACATTTTATTAACCATTTGTTTATCAATAAAATTATTTTTTGTGCCGTGAAAATTGACTGAAAATGAAAAAATCAATCTTTCACTATTTTGCCAATGAGAGAAAAAAACAATACAGATTGTTAATATTAAAAGCAAAATTAATTTCATAATTTTCATCATATTTTAATAAAATATTTTTTAATTTTTTGAACTTCATCTCCAATATCCCCTGCCCCTAAAAAAGAAATTATTTTTTCTTTAACTGATATAACTTCATTTAAAAGTTGATTTTTATTTATTAAAAATGTATTTGAACATTTTATCAAAGATGCTAATTCAAAAGAATTAATTTTTGGTATTGGAAGTTCTCTTGCTGGGTAAATATCTAAAAGATATACTCTATCAAAAAGTCCTAACACTTTTGCAAAATCTTTCATTAGATCTCTGGTTCTTGAATACAAATGAGGCTGAAAGAAAACACATTTTTGATCATTAGGAAATGTTTCATCTAATGCTTTATAAACAACTTGTATTTCACTAGGATGATGAGCATAATCGTCTATTAAAACTTTATCTTTACTTTCAAAAAATATATCAAATCTCCTTTTAATTCCTGGAAATTTTGATAAACATTTAGTGGATTTCTTAATTTCAATTCCTAATTCAGTAGAAACTGCAAGAGCGGCAATTGCATTAGATAAATTGTGTTTTCCAAATTGATTAAAAAAAACTTTTTCTATACATCCATGTGGATAAATTAAATTAAATTGATATCCATTTTTTAATCTAGTAATATTTTCAACATAATAATCTGCTTTTTCTTTAATACTATATGTAATTCCATCAATTGGGATTGATTTTTCAACTATTTTAGTCTCAGTAATATTATTAGAAAACTCTATAAAAGCTTTTTCTAAATTATTAAAGTTTTTATATATGTCTAAATGATCACTATCGATTGAAGTTATACATCCTACCCGTGGATTAAGATCTAAAAAGGAGCGATCATATTCGTCAGCTTCCACTATAAAATAATCATCCCCTGAATTAATCATATTTTTTTTATTCCCCCTAAGCATTCCTCCAATTAGTGATGAAAAATTAATATTATTTTCAATAAAAATATGAGTTAATATTCCAGTGGTAGTTGTTTTACCGTGCGTTCCAGCAATTGCAATACATTTAGATTTTTTTGTTATTTCGAATAAAAATTCAGATCGCTTAAATATTTTAAATTTATTTTGTTTGAAATATTTTAACTGACAATTTTTATCAGTAATTGCTGAAGAATAAATAACTATACTTTTTTTATTTAAAATTTCAAATGGAATAACCTTAATTGAATCAATAAAATTGATTTTAATTCCTTCTATAATTAATGCATCTGTAATTTGAGAAGAAACATTGTCATGTCCTAAAACATTTAACCCTAGAGATTTTAAATACCTGGCTATTCCGGACATTCCTATACCCCCTATTCCAATTATATAATATTTATATCTCTTATCGATCATTTAATTATTTTAAATATTTCATCTACTATTAATTCTGAAGCATTCGGTTTAGAAAAATCTAAAAGAGATCTTTGCATTTTTAATTGAATATCTTTAGAATCTAAAATTTTTTTAATTAAAAATTCAATTTTTGAGACCGGTTCATTTTCTTTAAAAATTTCTGCACCTCCAATTTTTCTCAAATAATTTGCATTATGAAATTGATGATTTTCAGAAACATTAGGTGAAGGTATCAATATACAAGGTTTGCCAAAAAATGATAATTCTGAAATTGAAATTGCACCAGATCTAGAAATAACGATATCAGAAGCTTTATAAAAATAATTCATCTTATTAATGAATGGGAAGATTTTTACATAGCTTTTCTTTTCTAAGTATTTAATTTCTTTATAATAAACTTTTCCACATTGCCATATAACTTGATAATTGTTTTTCATTAAAAATGGGATAATAGATTCTATAATCTGATTAATTTTTTCAGATCCTAAACTTCCACCAATTATACCTATTGTTTTTTTACTTAACTCAAGTTTAAAAAAATCTATACATGATTTTTTGCTTTCGTTCAAATTGAAAAAACTTTTTCTGATAGGATTCCCTGTGATAATGATTTTGTTTTTAGGAAAAAAATTTTCCATTTTATTATGTGCAACAAAAATTTTTTTTACTTTTTTTGAAAGAAGCCTATTTGTGATTCCAGGTAATGAATTTTGTTCTTGAATCATAGTATAAGTTTTCATTAAACTTGAAACAAATAATATTGGACCACTAGCAAAACCACCAGTTCCAATTACTAAATCTGGTTTAAATTTTAAATGAATAATTATACTTTGAAAAAAACTTATAATTATTTTCAATGGCAATAGTATGTTTTTAAAGTAGTTATTTCGATCAAATCCTGAAATCCACAACCCACTTATTTTATAACCTTGATCGGGTATAATTTTCATTTCCATTTTTCCTTGAGCGCCAACAAATAATAATTCACATTCTGGAAACCTCTCTATAATTTTTTCAGCAATTGATACAGCAGGAAAAATATGACCTCCAGTTCCTCCACCAGATAAAATGAACTTATATTTTTTCATTAATTATTCTTAATATTTATTTTCTTCAATATTTATATTATTTTTTTCATCATTTAGATAAAATGAACTTACACTTAAAATTATTCCAAATGAAATGCATGTCATCCAAACCGAAGTTCCACCACTACTTATTAAAGGTAGGGTTTGACCAGTAACAGGGAAAATATTAACTGCAACTCCAATATTTAAAAAAGCTTGTATAATTATTGGTAATCCCACTGATATTGTTATGAGTTTGCCAAAAAAAGATTTTGCTTTGTATGAAACAACTAGAATTCTAAAAAGTAAAAGCAGGTACAAAATTATTACAAATACACCCCCAATTAAACCATATTCTTCAACAATAATTGCATAAATAAAATCTGAAGAACTTTGTGGTAAAAAGTTTTTCATTACACTTTTGCCAGCTCCCAAACCAAAAATTTCTCCTGTTGATATAGCAATTTTTGCCCTCTCAACCTGATAACTCTCAGATCCAGATTCGGTTGATGAACTAAAATTCTCAATTCTACTTATCCAAGTATCAATTCTATTTGGTATTAATTCAGGATATGATTTAGCAATCAAAATAAAAAACACCAGGGAGATAAGAGAAAAAGTAATTATTATAGATAAATATTTTAATGGATATCCAGCCAAAAAGGCTAAAAGTATAACAGAAATAAATATTATTATGACAGTTGAAAAATTTGATGGTAAGATTAGTAATAAGATAAAAATAACAGGCGTCCACAAGGGAATAACTGAATCTTTAAATTTTAATTTTTTAATATGAATTTTAGACAAATAATTTGCAACATAAACCATTAAAACTACAATTGCTAAGGATGAAGTTTGAAAGCTTAAACCAATCAGAGGGATTTTTAACCATCTACTTGCATTGGCACCATCTATTAATGTCCCTTGACTTGCTGTATAAATAAGTAGTAAAATTGTTAAAGGCATCATTAATATAGAAATACCTTTAAAATATGTGTAAGGGATTTTATGAACTGAAATCATAAGTAAAAATCCAATTGATAAAATAATGAAATGTTTAAATAAATATCCCAAAGGTGTTCCAGTTCCAATTACATAGACTAAATTAGAACTAGAACTAAATATTGGTAGAAATGAAAATAATGCCATTAGTGATAAAGTCCCCCAAAGAACCTTATCTCCTGAAATAATATTTTCACTTCTTTTCATAAATTTCTAACAGCCTTTTTAAATTGATTACCTCTATCAATGTAATTTTTAAATAAATCAAAACTTGCACATGCAGGAGATAATAATACAAACTCTTTTTTTTCAGCAATTTTTTCAGAAATATTTACCGCTTCTTGCATTGACTGAGTCTCTATAATATTTTCTACAATTGGAGAGAATTTATTTATTATTTTAGTATTATCAATTCCTAAACAAACTATTGCTTTAACTTTTTCCCTAACAAGTGGTAGAAGCTGGTCATAATCATTCCCCTTATCAATTCCACCGACTATCCATACGGTTTGATTTATCATACAATCTAAAGCAAAAAATGCTGCGTTTACATTTGTTGATTTTGAATCATTTATATAAGTGATATTTTGAATTTTTAATACTTTCTCTAACCGATGTTCAACAGATTTGAAATTTATCAAACTATCTTGAATTGATTTTTTACTCAACTTTAAAAGCTTACCAACTGATATTGCTGCCATAGCATTCAATAAATTATGTCTCCCCATTAATTTAAATTCATTAGTGTTTACCATAAAAGAAGAATTTTTGTGTTTAGATATTATTTTATTTTTTTTAAAGTATGTCCCTTGAATTTTAGATTTAAATCCAAATTCAAAAAAATTGGATTTAAATTTTGATTTTTTAATAGCATTTGTTAAAATTTTGTCATCAGAATTAAAAACAATAAAATTTGATTCTGTTTGATTCATTGCTATTTTTAATTTAGCATTTAAGTATTGATTGAAATCATTGTCATATCTTTCTAAATGATCAGATGAAATATTAGTTATTAAAGCAATATCAGGACAAAAAGAATATATATCATCCAATTGAAAACTGCTTATTTCAATAACAAAAATGTCAAAATCTTTTTCAGCTACTTGTTTTGCAAAACTATATCCAATATTACCCGCTAATCCTACGTTATAATTTGCTTTTTTTAGTATACCATATAATAATAAAGCTGTTGTAGTCTTTCCATTACTACCTGTAATGCCAATCATTTTTGCATTTGTATTTTTACTAGCAAATTCAATCTCAGAAATTATTGGGATTTTAGCTTCTCTAACCTTTTTAACAACATCATTTTTATCTGGAATACCCGGTGACTTCATAACCAGATCAGCTTCAAGAATTTTATTTATATTATGAATATTTTCTTCCCAACTAATATTATATTTTTTAAAAATTTTTTTAGCTTCGACGCCAATCTTTCCTGAGTCAGAAACGAAAACATCGTATCCTTTTTTTTGGGCAAGTATTGAAGCTCCCACCCCACTTTCTCCTGACCCCAAAACAATTAATTTTTCTTTCATTATTTTAATTTTAAAGTCAAAATCGTTAAAACACTTAATATTATTCCAATAATCCAAAACCTAGCAACAATTTTGCTTTCATGAATACCTTTCATTTGAAAATGATGATGCAATGGGGACATTAAAAAAAGCCTTTTGCCTTTTCCATTTTTTTTCTTGTAATATTTGAAAAAACCTACTTGAAGAATTACAGAAAGATTTTCAATTAAAAAAATTCCACACAAAAGTGGTAACAATAATTCCTTTCTTACCATAATTGCTATAACAGATATTATCGCTCCTATAGTTAAACTTCCGGTATCGCCCATAAAAATTTGAGCTGGAAATGCATTATACCATAAAAATCCAATTAATGAACCCAGAAAAGATGAAATAAATATTACGATTTCCCCAATATTAGGAATATATATTATATTTAAATAATCAGAATAAATTATGTTACCAGATATCCATGAAAAAATTCCTAAAGTAAAAACAATAATGGCTGACGTTCCAGCAGCCAAACCATCTACACCATCAGTTAAATTTGCTCCGTTTGATACAGCTGAAATAATAAAAATTATTATTGGAATAAAAATCAACCAAGTATATTCTTTAGAACCTGTTACCCAGCTAACTAATTTAGAATAATCAAACTCATTATTTTTGAATAAAGGCATAGTTGTTAATAATGATTTTTCATCCTCTAAAAAACTTTCATTTTGACCTTTTACTTTTTCATAACTTAATTTTTCTTTTCTGATCGTTATATCAGGATGGAAGTATATTGTACCTCCAATTACAATTCCTAAAAAAAGTTGACCTAAAATTTTAAAATAACCTTTAAGCCCTTTTTTGTTTTTCTTAAATATTTTAATATAATCATCTATAAAACCAAAAGAACCCATCCAAATTGTAGTAAATATTAAAAGCTGAATGTAAATATTATCGAGTTTTGATAGTAATAATACTGGGATTAATGTACTTATAATTATAATCAAACCACCCATGGTTGGGGTTCCCTCTTTTTCTTTTTGACCGTCTAAACCAAGATCTCTTATATTTTCATCAACTTGTTTTTTCTTTAAGAACTCAATTATTTTTTTACCAAAAATTGTTGATACAATTAGTGAAATTATTATTGCGAAAGCAGATCTAAATGAAATGAACTGAAATAAAGACGCACCAGAAATTTGATATTGTGTTTCTAAGTAATAGAATAATTCGTATAGCATATTAATTTATTTAATTTCTGATATTATTTTCTTAACAATTTTATACTCATTAAAAGGCTTTTTACGCCCTTTAATTTCTTGAAATTCTTCATGACCTTTCCCTGCTATAAGTAGAACATCACCTGACTTTAACATACTAAAAGCCTTTCTGATAGCTTCTTCCCTATTAATAACATTAATAACTTTTTTTATACATTCTGAAGGAACTCCATTATTCATCGATTCAATAATTTTTTCAGGGTCTTCATTTCTAGGGTTATCTGAAGTAAAAATCACCTTATCACTTTTAATACTTGCTATTTTTCCAATTAACGGTCTCTTTTTTTTGTCCCTGTCACCACCACATCCCACTATGGTAATTAATTTTTTAAAATCTTTTCTTATTTCATTTATTGATGTTAAGACATTTTTTAAAGCATCAGGAGTATGAGCATAATCAATTATAATTTTAGCTTTTTTAGCTTTAATAATATCAAAACGTCCTCTAACATTTTTTAGCTTACTTAAGTGAGATAAAACATTTATTGAGTCTAATTTAAGTAGCATAGCAACAGAATAAACAGCTAATAAATTTGACGCATTATATTTTCCAATCAAATGTGTCCAAAAATCAGTATTATTTATTTTAATTAACATTCCTGAAAAATCACTTTCAAGTATAACCGCATTGTAATCTGAATAAGAATTAATTGAAAATGATTTTTTGTCTGCTAAAGTATTTTGAAGTATGTATTCACCATTTTTATCATCAAAATTACTCAATGCAAAAGCTTCCTTTGGTAATTGGTCAAAAAATGTTTTTTTTACATCTCTGTAATCTTTAAATGTTTTATGATAATCTAAATGGTCATGAGAAATATTTAGAAAAACTCCACCTTTAAAATTTAATCCATATATCCTAGATTGGTCAATTCCGTGAGACGAAACCTCCATAAAACAATATTCTATACCATGATCAACCATTCTTCTTAAATATTGGTTTAGCGTTATTGAATCAGGTGTAGTGTGTAATGTATTTTCATCAATTTCGTTATACTTAAAAGAAATGGTAGATATCATTCCGACTTTAAACCCTTGAGATTTTAATAATTCATATAATAACGTTACCGTTGTAGTTTTACCATTAGTGCCCGTAATTCCTATTAAACATATTTTTTTTGATGGATTATCATAAAAGTTATTTGAAATAATTGCTAAAGCCCTTTTTGAATCCTGTACAATTAAATAGGTTGTTTTTTTATCTATCACCTCAGGTACTTCCTCACAAATAATTGAATTTGCCCCATTTAAAATAGCCTTATCAATATATTTAAAACCATTATCAATAGAACCCTTTAAAGCAACAAAAATATTATTTTTCTTAACCTCCCTTGAGTCAAATGAAATATCATTAACTCTAATATTAACTGAGCCAATTGTCATTTTTAAAGAAACTTTATAAATAACCTTTTTTAATTCCATCATGATAATTCTAAAATTATTTTTTCATTTTTTGATACTTTAACACCCTTTTTTATCGATTGATTTATAACCTTTCCAGTTCCTTTTAGAATAACTTTCAATCCCATATTTTCTAGCAAACTAAGTGCATCCATTGCTGGTAGACCTTTTAAATCAGGTATTGCATCAAGGCCTTCTATTTTAAGTGATTTTTGATAATTTTTATTTGACTTTTTTATATCAAAAACTCTTAATATTGGTGTAGAATTATAAATTTTTTTTGCAATTTCTTTAAAAACCGGAGCAGCTACTTGAGAACCATAATACCCCTTTTTCTTATCTGGTTTATGAATAACTACTATACACGAATAAATAGGATCGTTGGAGGGAAAATACCCAACAAAACTTGAAATATATTGAACTTCATTTTTAGCATAATCAACTTGACAAGTACCTGTTTTTCCTGAAATGGAAAATAGACTATCTTTAATTAAATGTGCAGTTCCCCATTTTTTATCTACGACATTATATAACATTTTTTTTACTTTTGATAAAGTTGAACTTGAGCATATGGAAGGGTTTATTACTTCTTTTTTAAAAACTTTAGTTGAACCTTTTTCATAACCACTAATTTTGTTAATAAACTTTGGCTTAACCATTTCTCCGTTATTAGCAATGGAATTATAAAAAGTAAGTATTTGAAGTGGAGTTAATAAAATCCCATAACCAAAAGCCATCCAGGGTAAATTTAAACCACTCCAATTAGAGTCTGAGGGATATGGAATTTTAGGTAACCCTTCGCCTTTAATTGGAAGTCCTAATGGTTTATTTAATCCCATATCATACAATCTATTAACAAACTGTTCTGGGTTATTTTTATAATTTTCATTTATAATTTTAACTATTGCAGTATTTGAAGAAAGTTCAAAAGCTTTAGAAGTGGTGATTTTTCCATATCCACCTTCTTTTGAATCTTTAACTTTATATTTATTAAAAAAGGTGATTTCTCCATTACCAGTTTCAATAAAATCATTGCCTGAAATAACTTTATCCTCCAATGCTGCAATAATTGACATTAATTTAAAAGTTGATCCTGGTTCATGTGCTTCTCCTATTGCATAATTTAATTTTTCATAATATTTACCACTTTTAGTTTTACCTAAATTTGATATAGCTTTTATATCTCCCGAATTAGTCTCCATAACTACTACTGTGCCATGATCAGCATTATATTTTTCTAATTGACTTAATAAAGCATGATGAGCAATATCCTGGATGTTTATGTTTAAGGTTGAATAAATATCAAAACCCTCAGTAGGTTCTTTTTCATTATTGTCATTAATAGGCTTCCATTGTCCGTTAGCAATTTTCTGTTTAAGTCTTCTTCCATTTTCTCCTTTCAAAATTTGTCCAAATGCACCTTCTAAACCAACCTTAATATAATGACCAGCGGGATCTTTTTTCTCATATCCAATTGTCCTTTCAGCAATTTTACCAATTGGATGAGCTCTT
>CESO01131960.1_pt1 | contig 12396 bp, 25 predicted proteins | sample 356341 | NCBI WGS metagenome assembly CESO01 (sample SAMEA2621812, study PRJEB7988) | marine metagenome | biome: marine biome (ENVO:00000447); feature: deep chlorophyll maximum layer (ENVO:xxxxxxxx); material: "saline water (ENVO:00002010), including plankton (ENVO:xxxxxxxx)" | depth 35 m
CCATGTACAAGAACAATACGATATTTTATTATTAGACTATGCTAACGATATTGGACATGAAAATGTAGAAGTCGGGTTGCTTGAGTATAGTAGTAAAGTAGAGACTGATGTAGATGGCGACGGTGATATAGTTATGAAGTTAAAAGACGAAATAATGGAAACTATAAAGAAACAGTCGGGTGATCCAGAAGAGAATGCACATGCATTAGCTATGAAATCTATAGAAGGGCTAATGGAAACTTTAACACAATTTCTGGAGAATGATAAGAAGTGAATTATACAGAAGAACAAACTGCACATATAAAAGAGCAGTACTTAGCCAATCCGAATCGTGTAACAGTAGAGAAACTGGCTGATGAACTCGATAAAAGTGTAAAATCCATAATCGGAAAGCTATCAAGAGAAGGAGTATACAGACGTGAAATCTATAAAACAAAAAGTGGAGAACTACCTGTCACTAAAGTGGAGATCGTTTCAAATATTGCTGATTCATTGGGAATTGAAGTGGACTCTTTATTGGGCTTGGAGAAAACTCCAAAAGCCACCCTTAAAAACCTTGAAGACGCAATCGGAGGACTAGATTGAAAGTAGTAATTTATTCAGCAATTATTGGTGCGTTACTGTCAAGCAGTTTCGTTTATATTACTTTAGAGGATGGGTTTGCCTATCCACACAGTTGGGGAGTATCAGATGGATGAGCAATTAGTAGTCGTAACGGGGTTTCTAATCATAGCGGGTGCGATATTCTTGCATCAGTTTTTAATTCTTTAAGCGGGGTCTCAACGGGTGAAAGAATTTATGAGTTTAGCATGGGCTTTCTATTGTTTAGTAATGGGAATAATGTCTCAATTTGAATGGACTGGAGTTACAGATGCTTTTATAAAGTTTTTTGTAATGATGGTAATGATTTGTATTCCATTTCTATTTTTAGAACCGTAAATGATACCAACTATACAACTAAGAAAACAGGAGGAAAAACAAGATTTATATGGACAAATTCTTATATATACTTTCTATTATCTTAACTGTCGCAATGTTTCTATGGACAGTCAACATGATAATTGCGAAAGTAATAGAGCTTTTTCTATGAAAGAGGCTCTCATTGACGCTATAATCACACTCACGATAAGCCTATTTGTATTATCTATACTAATGATCCCTTTGTACCTATTCGGCATCACCAACTAAACAAAATTACACACAATTTATTACGATGTTTACAGGTCTTAGGTCATCGCGAATCGGGCAAAATTAACACGAAGTTTGAGAAATTATATTTAAAGGTTGATATGACCGAATCGGGTGTTATTAAATTATCCGGTCATATAAATTGTCGAAATCAATACATAATTGAAATGATTTAGGTGGGATTGCAGATTGTCGGTTAAATTGGAAGATTCGGGCATTCCGCTTTCTCCCTTTATTCCGAAAGCGGTGCATAAATATCTTCAATTCAAACTTCAATCTTAGGTAAGTAAAAAAATCGATTGACTTTATTTCATATCAATTTAGTATATATTTTATCACACTTTTTGAAATTCGTAAAGTATTATTTTTGCTTAGGTAATCGTTTTACAGGAGTGTACGCGCTCCTCCAGAAGTAAAAAAGATGCATTTTTCTTAACACATGACGAAAATAATCCTTGACAAGCATGCTGTTTTTCGATATAATACAAGGTATGAAAATGAACAGGAACAAAACTAGATCACATTTTATCCTCTTTGACTCGGATAGTCCTTTTCGCGCTAGAAAAGAAACTGACCGAAAGAAAAGGTCGAAGCGGGGTTATCGCAAACATAGGAGGTCTTATGACGGATGAGCAATTTGAATGGTTTCAGACAGTTGGAGGAATGATGTCTGACGGTCTGAAATTTGAAGACGCAATGCGGTTTTGTCGAACTATGGACATGCCCAATGATATCTTCCTTTGGATGATAGAGAGACAACGAAGTGCTTCTACCAAGGCGAAAAAAGCGAGTTAAACCTGTAAACGCAATGGAATTATTAAAGAAAGCAAAAACTCAAATTATAAACGCAAAAGAATACTGGAGATTATATGAAAACTATTATTTACGGACACCTGACTCGAACACAGATACTAAAGATGCGACAGAAAGGCAAGAAGGTCGTTTCTCACGGAAGTTATCGAGCAAAGAGAAAGCCAAACTCACCACGCGTCGCTACCGGAGGTTGAAACTGTGAGACCACTTTTATCCGGAAAAAACGTTTGGTTAACAAAAATGCAGCAAAAGCATGCTACAGGTACTGGAGTGACAGACTTCTCATATGTAGTGGGAATCTTTAGTAGCGAAGAGTATGCAAAAACTGCAGGAGAAGTAGAGGAAGGGCGTAGAAGAATGCCTGAGTATAACCATGACTATAGATATGTAGTAACAAAAGTCAAGTTAGATGATCTCCACGTTGTATGGGATATTGAAACTATACATAGGAGCTTCACGAAATGATGGAGTTGCAATATGAAAAAAATTCTAGCAGTAGTAATACTGTTTCTGAGTCCACTGAGTCTGGCAAACGATGTGGACTGTCTAGCGAAGAACATTTACTGGGAAGCAAGGAATCAGTCAATCAATGGCATGTACGCAGTCGCAAAAGTAACACTCAATCGAGTAAGCGATTCGCGCTGGCCCAGTACCGTTTGTGCCGTGGTGAAACAAAGAAAGCTCAGGGGTGGCTATTGGATATGTCAGTTTAGCTGGTATTGTGATGGACTTTCCGATCATCCTACTCATAGAGAAAGTTGGAACATGGCAAAGCTTATAGCTACTGTGACTATAGAGTACGGAACCGAAGAGCAGTTTTTAAATAAGACCTATTGGTATCATAGTAATAAAGTGAATCCATACTGGGCTTCCGCCTATAGTCATAAAACGACAATCGGCGATCATCTATTCTATTCAGATTAATTATCTAAAATTATACCGTATCTCTGTCTCAACCTTATGTTTCAGAGATGTGGTATTTTCTCCTTCCCACTTCATCTTAAACTTCCAGTTGCGATTCTTAAACTTTACGCCAGTTTCAAAAGATTCACCGTCAGTCATCGGGCCTGCCTCTATATAAGCATTGCCCCACTTCATGCCTGCCCGTAAATGATTGACAGTTTTATCATGTAAAGAATTGATGTATTTTTGTTCCCATTTCCACTCAACGTATGGATATGACTCTGCGAATGCTGGTGCAGAAAGCAACAGCAGTAGTGGTAAATATTTCATGTTAAATTTCCAGTATGTTTTTGAGATCTGGTGGGAAATATGTATCTGGCTTCAGTACTTTTCCATCTTCTCTTTTAATTGGCTTGCCATCTGGTCCAAGCTTACTCATATTACTTGCATGAACCTCTTTAAAACATTCATCTAGATCAATTCCGAAGGCATGTCCTGCCCCATAAATAACGTAAAGTAAATCGGTAAGTGCATCTGCAACTTCTACCAAATCCTTGTTATCTATTGCGTAATGTAGTTCATCTAGTTCTTCTTCAATTAGATCCAATCGAAGACGGCATGTATCTTCTTCTGCAAATACAGGTCGACGGTATACGTTTTGACCCATTGCTTCCATAAAATCTTCGACTAGCTCAAAATTTGTGCCATCCATGTTACTCTCCTAAAGTTTTACTGCTAGAACTATAAGTATGGCAACTAACAATATGTTTACCATTAAAAGTTCTAGTCCAAGTATCGTATGATACCATACCCATCTAGTTTTATACGCGTTATCAATACTCATTTCTTCGGGATCTGGGTCTTCCCAAAGTACTTGAGTTCGCGTAAAAAACCGCTTTATCCTGCTAAGTGGTTTAGTAGCCCCATTGCGAGTATGAATGTTGCCACTCCGTTTAACATTATCATTGCTCGATCTTTCCATACGAGGCTTACGTATATCCATCCTATCATTCCTGTTAGTGATAAGCACAAGTCTAAAAATGGATTAAACTGTGCTGCTCTTATTGTCATTGCTGTAAGTAGTAAAATTGATGAAAACCATTTTACGTACCAATCAAAAGTGTATTTGGGAGTAGCAGACTTAAATATTCGATTAGAATTTTCTATCTCTTCGGGGGTGAACTTGGGTTGATTGTCTTCTACGTTCTCTGGCAATTGCTGACTTTTTTGCTCGATGTCGCTTGGCACTTGGAGACTTATAGGACTCTCTTTCTCTGACTTCAAAAATCACCTCACTACTCTTCTTTTTGAAAACACGCAATGCGCTTTCTACATTATTATTTCTGACTTTTACTTGCATCTTTTAAATCGCCATCCTTTGGCTCTTAGGTGAAACACCTGCTTTGTTATTGCTCCTGGAGTGCGGTCTGGAAGCTTTTCAAATAATTCTTCCCTAGGCAGAATATAGTAGTATGCTAATAATATACCTCTTTCTGCCCCACTCCACGGTCGTTTAGTATAACTTCTCATAGCATCTATTATACCAAAGAAAAGGGGTCTTGTCAAGAATTATTTTTCTAATGACATTCTAAAAAAATTTCTTGACTTTTCAGTTATTTGTTGATATAATATAATCTGAAATTAATGTAACAACCACCTGATTGAACCGGAGGAACTCTTGGAAACAGCAATAGTAGTATTTATATTCTGCCTTATAGGCTGTGGTATACACAGTTGGCGATTAGGGCGAAGAGACGGAATCGAAGGAACAGTCCAGTATCTAATAGATCAAGGAATCCTAGAAGTCGATGACGAACAATTATGAAGTTCAGATCACACAAGTAGTAGATAGAAAAGGTAGCATGATAGAATATAAATATTTAGCAATAGTGAATAACCAACACGTAGCATATGGAAGTACAGCGCTAGACGCGTATGAGCATGTGCGAAAGTTTTTGGAGACAGAGAATGCAAGTAATATATTATAGATCAATAAAGTCCCCTTTACTTTCTCCTGTCAGTAAGACAGAGAGGGTCTTGAGGGCTAACAATAGGCAAAATGCCAACAATAAACCGAGGACCGTTAGGCCTCAATATCGTACCGGAATGGACGATCGGAGAAAAGAAAATGAAAAAGATAGGAATGATTTCAGCAGTATTTGTGCTGATGTTTACAGGGCTTGTTACACCCACGCAAGCACTCAGTAAGACAGCTGCTTATGGTATATGCCAAGCAGCTATACAAGATGAATTTGGAAAATCAACACTAACCCGATTAAAGAAGATAGATATTTTTCGGGGCAACATAACAGTTATAGCTACAGCAGTGCCTGTAGATAGCGCTAAAATAGTTGCAACCTGTGCTTTTCCAAAAGCCGAGGAAGGGATAGTGTCTTTAACCACAAGATACGCAAAATCTTAGGAGAATCGGCAATGAATATGAAAACAGTGGCTAAATTAACCCTATCGGACTTCCCTAAGTTTTACTTAGGATACGATAGATTCAACCCTGACTTCTTCGCAAGTACTCTGGATGGGAACTATCCTCGATATAATGTAGTAAAGATTGGAGATACAGGATACAGAGTAGAAGTCGCCGTTCCTGGTTGGGACAAAGGGGATATAGATATTAGTCTTGAACAAAACAACCTCAAGATAACTGGTAAAGAAAAGCAAGTAGAGGATATAAACGAACAGTTCCTTTACAAAGGCTTAAGTGGTAAGTGCTTTACCAAAGTGTTTCATGTTGCTGATAACGTGCAAGTAACTAAGGCATACATGGAACGTGGGCTTCTTTGTGTAGATTTGGAGGATATAACTCCAGAAGAAGATCTACCAAAGAATATCCCAATTACTTGACAGCTGCGGGCGAAAGCCCGCTTTTTTGGACTTATTATGTTTGGAATGATAAAAATGTTACCGCTTCTTTTAATTATAGGTGGAGCGGGATTTGGATACCATAAGATAGTAATAAATGAGAAAGACAACAGAATTAATCAACAGCAGACGGAGATAGCTGCAGCAACGCAACAAAATGTAGCACTACAGACTGCAGCTCAAACGAATGAAAAGACCATTCGTAATTTAGAAACACAGATGAAGAAACAAGCTGAAGCTTTCTCAGCACTAACTAAGAAAGCAAATAAGTTAGAATCTGAAAAGCAGCAGTACATGAAGATTTTTAAGAAACATGATCTTACAAAACTCGGACGCTCTAAACCAGAAATTTTAGAGAAAAAGATGACAAAGGCGACTAGTAGAGTATTTCGCCAAGTTGAAGAAGATAGTAGGGAATTAGATGAAGCAGACGATCCTAGCGATGAGTTGCCTTACGTTACTAATTAGCGGATGTGGCAGTTTACCTAAAGTAGATTTTTCACCACCTGATCCTGTAAAGGTTATCACAGAAGAAGTAAGGATGGAGATATACCAGCCTCCTCTACCTGAAGAGATCATGATGGAAGACGTCCAATGGTTTGTTATAAACAAAGACAATTGGGACGAATCAGTAGTAAAGATAGAAGAAATATTAGGCGGAGACTTTGTATTGTTTGGTCTATTACCACAGGGATATGAGAGTATGGCTTACAATCTACAAGAGATGCGTAGATTTATAAGACAGCAGAAAGAAATTATCCTGTACTATAGAGAAGCAACTGATGTAGGCGATGAAGCTGAAGAGTGGTTAGATAAAAACAAAGAGTTGCAAAATGACTGAAGAATTTGAACATGAAGTAAAAGATAATTGGTTAGTCTATTGGTGGAAACGAATATGGTATGAAGAGTATCATTTAACTATTTATTTTGTAGATAATAAAACAGTAGATGAACGTGGTCGTGAGACTTATACTCGTACTCCAAAGAAGTATAAAGCCGGAAGAGTTTATACGCTTAAGCCTCATATCATTAAGTTTAAAGATGATAATGATCAAATTATTGAAATCAAATCAGCAGAACCGATGAATTGGGATCTTGTAAAGAAATACTAGGAGTATAGTAATGATAACGGAAAGTTTAATAAAACAAATCAAGTATGACGAAGGAGTAGTTCTAGGTGTTTATCAAGATCATTTAGGCTATGCTACTTGTGGAGTAGGTCACCTAATATTAGAAGGTGACCCAGAGCACGGTTTACCAAATGGAACATCTATTAGTGAGTCCACATGTGACAATTATTTAAAGCAAGACTTACAGATTGCCAGTGATGAATGTAAAATTTTATATCAACCCTGGTTCAAAGATTTTCCACAAGAAGTAAAAGAAATACTTATAAATATGATGTTTAACTTGGGTAGGCCGCGCCTATCGAAGTTCAAGAACTTCAATAAGGCAATTATGCGAAAAGACTGGAAAAATGCAGCAGTTGAAGGAAGAGACTCATTATGGTACAGACAAGTAAGGAAGAGAGCAGACAGATTGATGGTACGTCTGGAGAGCCTGTAAACTATATTTGTTACGCATGCTCAGAATTTGTTAGCTGGTTAGCTCCAGATGGAAGATGCCGTGAATGTACAGAATATATACCGGAGGAAATATGATAGTGGATGATGATATGAGTTTAAAAAATTATTCAATACCGGACGACTTTACAGTCGTTCCTCATAGAGATCCTGTAAGTAGAATTACGTTAGTAATAAAACGTATGCAGGAACATATTGAATATTTAGAAAATGCAGTAAGAGAAGAGCAAGCCGCAAAGTATAAAGCGTTTCAACGCATAGCGGAGTTAACAAGTGAGCGAGGGTAGGAAATATGATGGTGAGAAACCTCAGCTTTATCTATTACCACCCAAGTCCATAACTGAAGTAGGAAAAGTACTTACATTTGGAGCAAAGAAATACGATGCTCATAACTGGAGAAAAGTAGACGACCTACAAAACCGCTACAGTAGTGCTGCTTTGAGGCACATCTTTGCCCATATAGATGGCGAAGAGTTAGATGAAGAAACAGGGTTATCACACCTTGCACATGCAATATGTTGTTTAATGTTTAAACTAGAGGATGAATTAATTGGGCAGAGTGAGAAAAAGGGACAACGAGAAGTTGACTCCCGAGAACATACAGAAAGTGATAGATCTGTTGAATCAGTCGACTCCTATCACGAAAAAAGACGCTTGTGGAATATTGAATATCTCGTATAATACTACGAGACTTACAAAAATAATAGAAGATTACGAAGATACCCTTGCGTTTCGAGCAAAAAGAATTAGTCAAAACCGTGGAAAGTCTGCAACTCAAGCAGAGATTGCAGATGCTATCACGTCATACCTACAAGGAGATTCTGTAGTACAAATTGCAAAATCCCTGTATCGTTCCGCAGGATTCATAAAATCTATTATAGAGCGCATAGGCGTTCCGTATCGTCCTGGGACACTTGAATCTAAGAATGAGATAGGTATGTTCCCTGATGAGTGCATGAGTGATGAGTTTGAAAACGGTGAGATCGTATGGTCAGCAGAGCATCATTGTGCCGCAACAGTACAGTTTGAATACACTTTAGAGCATACTCGTAAAATGCCGGGTCTACAAGAAATAGACTATGAAAAGAAGTATGGCGCAAAGTGTTATAGTATTTGGATAATGAGAGAACTAATAGATGATTCATCGGGTCATTGGATTGATTTAGAGGGTCAGCGCAATGGCTTCTTTGCGAGCGCGGTAGCTTATGATTTAGCTAGGTTAACTCATCTTAAACAATACGGTATTGACCTTGGTAGGATATGAAAAAAATTTCTTGACACAAATGTCATTTACTGTTATAATATAATTTCAAAAATGAGGGAACCGACATGGGCGACCGATTTTATTTTCAGCAACTTAGTAAGAGGAAACGTAAAGTGGCGTGGGATGATGAAAGAAAGGCGCAAGCCGTAGAAATGTACGAAGCAGAAAGCCCTACTCCTGAAACATCTATGGAGATAGTAAAGGCTATAGCAGACGAGATGAGTGAGAGTCCAAATGGAGTTCGCATGATTCTAACTAAAGCTGGAGTTTATGTAAAGAAAACCCCAGCGACTGGATCAGCCAAAACTGGCGGTTCAACTAGCAGCAGAGTTTCAAAAGCAGCAGCTCAAGAAACTTTGATCGCAGCTATCACAGACGCAGGAAAAGAAGTAGATGAAGAAATCATTTCTAAACTGACGGGTAAGGCGGCTGTTTATTTTACAGGACTGCTGAGCTAGCCTCAGTTTCCGACCGGCAGCGGGAAGCCCATCTTCCCGCTGTTTTTTAGTATCTAAAGAAACAACCTTGAAATTAGAGCAGTAAAAGATTTTACCTACCTAATCTAAGGAGTTTCATGAAAAAGGAAGACCTAGCATCTCTTGTAACAGAGTATGGCGATGCTGTCATTACGTATCGTAGTGAGAATTCAAAAAAGCTAAAGTATAATGTTTGTACCTTAGACTTTAGTACTCAGTATATTCAAGACAAGAAGAATCGTGCAAAAGAATCAGAAGAGACCTTATTGCTTTTCTGCTGGGACACAGATTCTTATCGTCTTTTAAAACCTAAGAATATTACGAGTGTTGTCCCGTTAGCCTCAGTTTTAAAGAACGGAGACTAACATGGAACTTCATGAAGCACCAGCTGTCTATGAGCATGTAATACATTATGACGAAGAAAAACAAACCCAAGTACGAGTTACTGTCAATACTTTTAGGAGTGTTGAGTATCTTAGCTTACGTAAGTATTATATGGATTTTAATGAAGAATGGTTACCTACCAGAGACGGGGTTAGCATGCCAATCGATTTTAACAACTCCAGAGAATTGTTTCGTGCCTTAATAGAAATAATATCTTTGGCAGAATCTAAAGAACTTATCGAAGAGCACTTCGGGGACTTAATAGATCGAGTATATGAACACGATTCCTGAAAATTTTTCTTGACTTTATAGCTATTTCTTGTTATAATATTATTTGAAAATTAGGGAAACCAACATGCAAAAATCACAGTTAGCCGTAGAGCAGTTACTAGATAAAGCTAGTGACTTATATTACACGGGTGCTCCTATTATAAGTGATACAGAGTTTGATCGCTTAGTAGAGGAGCATAACTATACTAGAGTTGGACATAAGATTCGACGAGGTATTAAGCATTTGTACCCTATGAAGTCTCTTCAAAAGTGTTTTGATGTTACCAAACCTCCTATTGATAATGTAAGTAGTCTTGTTACTACGGTAAAGCTGGACGGCGTTGCTGTGGCTTTGACTTATGTAGAAGGAAAGTTAGTGCAATGTCTTACTCGTGGAGACGGAAAAGAAGGATTAGATATCTCAGACAGAATGTTATATCTAGCCCCGATGCAAATAAAACGTAAAGAAATGCTTCAAGTAACTGGTGAAGTAGTAGCAAAGAAACATATTCCAAATGCAAGAAACTTTGCGGCGGGTGCGTTAAATCTAAAAGATGTTATTGAGTTTCGTGATCGAAAAGAAGAAGGCGGTTTAGCTTTTATAGCTTACGATGCACAAAAAAATACGTGCCAAAACTGGACACAGGAAATGAAGTGTTTGTCAAGTAATGGTTTCAAAACTGTATGGACAGATATGATGTTTGACTATCCTGAGGACGGAAAAGTTTTTAGAATAGACAACTATCGAGACTACTATAAGATGGGAGAAACTTCTCATCATCCAAAAGGTTCTTTCGCTCTGAAACAAATACAAGAGGGAGTAGTAACTGAACTACTTGATGTTGTATGGCAGACTGGAAAATCAGGTGTAGTTACACCAGTAGCTGTTCTAGAACCTGTAGTGATAGGTGATGCAACTGTTTCGAGAGCAACCTTGCACAACATGGAATATATACGAGGTTTGAATTTAGAAATCGGGTGTATGGTAGAGGTCATACGAAGTGGTGAAATTATCCCTCGTATTGTCCGACGAGTTGAGGAAAAATAATTCTTGACTTTTATCATAAATTCTGAGATAATAGTTTTTCAATTTTAGAGGAAAGCAATGCAAGCAATAAAAGCTCCAGAGGTTTGTCACACTTGCGGGTATCCGCTTGTCTGGGAAGTCGATCTGTTGTACTGCCAGAATAAATCTTGTAGTGCACAAGTGAGTAAAAAAATTGAACACTTTGCCAAGACACTCAAGATAAAAGGTCTCGGACCGAAAACTATTGAGAAGTTGGATTTAACAAATTTGCATGAGGTTTATTGTCTCGATGAGGAATGGATCTCTCATGCTCTTAAATCCGAAAAACTGGCAAAAAGTTTAATGGAACAAATTGACTTGTCTAAAGCTATGCCTCTGAATATGGTATTACCATCATTTAGTATTCCCTTGATTGGATCAAGTGCAACTGAAAAATTGTCCAAAGTTATAGATACGATTTATGAAATTACAGAGGATAAATGTAAAGAAGCAGGGCTTGGACCAACAGCAACAGAAAACTTAATGCTTTGGTATGAAACTGAGTTTTGTGAGAATCTATATCATCTGCCTTTTGATTTTAAATTTGAAAAGGTAGCACGAATTAAAGTCGGTACAGAGATTGTATGTATAAGTGGTAAGCTGTCTAGTTTTAAAACGAAAGCAGAAGCAACTGCTGCATTAGTAGCAAAAGGATACCACGTTAATCCAAACTTAACTCGTAATGTAGATATTCTAGTGAATGAGAGCGGAATAGAATCCGCAAAAACAAAGAAAGCCAGAGAGTCTGGCATAACGATAGTAACCAACCTATCAGAATTTTTAGGAGATTGAAATATGGCAACATTGCCTAAGTGGACTGATGAGCGCACAGAAGAGCTCACCAACTTTGTAGGGGATGAAGCCCCTATTTCTCAAGATACTGTAGCGCAAGCTGCAGAGACTCTTGAAACTTCTACTCGATCCGTATCTAGCAAATTGCGTAAGATGGGATACGATGTAGAATTAGCTTCGGCTAAGAGCACCAGAGCTTTCTCTGAGGCTCAAGAAGCTACACTTTCTGCTTTTGTTAACGACAATAGTGGTGAGTATACATACGCTGAAATAGCGTCTCACTTTGAAGGCGGAGCATTTACTGCTAAGTCTATCCAAGGTAAAATCCTCTCTATGGAACTGACTGACCACGTCAAGCCAGCTCCAAAGGTAGAGACTCCTCGTACCTATTCTGTTGATGAAGAGAATACCTTTATCACCATGGTAGCTGATGGAGCATTTGTTGAAGCGATAGCTGACAAATTGGATCGTTCAGTAAATAGTGTTAGGGGCAAGGCTCTTAGCTTACTACGCGCTGGAGAAATTGCCGCCATCCCCAAGCAGGAGCACACGAAAGGAGCAGCAAAGGACGATCCTTTAGCTGACCTCGGAGATGTTTCTGGGATGACAGTCGAAGCCATTGCCGACCAAATCGGCAAGACTGCTCGTGGCGTCAAGACTATGCTAACCCGTCGTGGTTTGACAGCCGCAGACTATGATGGTGCTGCAAAGAAAGAAAAAGCTGCTTCTTAAGTAGTATTTCGGTATAGCCATAGTAGGGGTACTGTGGCTATATTTTTT
>CESO01054935.1_pt1 | contig 12365 bp, 8 predicted proteins | sample 356341 | NCBI WGS metagenome assembly CESO01 (sample SAMEA2621812, study PRJEB7988) | marine metagenome | biome: marine biome (ENVO:00000447); feature: deep chlorophyll maximum layer (ENVO:xxxxxxxx); material: "saline water (ENVO:00002010), including plankton (ENVO:xxxxxxxx)" | depth 35 m
ATCTGAAGGCATTGAACCAGGGTATGCATCAAAATTGATTCAATATGGTTGGGAAACCATCACAGAGGCACTAAAACATGGAGGAATCACCAATATGATGGACAGACTTTCAAATCCAGCAAAAATTAAAGCATTTGAAATTTCAGAACAGTTAAAAGAAATTTTAAAACCCCTCTTTGAAAAGCATATGGACGATATCATGTCTGGCCACTTTTCAAAGACCATGATGGAAGACTGGGCTAACGATGATAAAAACTTGTTGTCTTGGAGAGCCGCAACAGGAGAAACCGCATTTGAAAAAACAATTAATACCCAAAAAAATATTTCTGAGCAAGAGTTTTTTGATCATGGAATTTTGATGGTTGCTTTCGTAAGAGCAGGAGTAGAATTGGCATTTGACACAATGGTAAATGCAGGAATTAAAGAAGAATCAGCTTACTATGAGTCATTACACGAAACACCATTAATTGCAAATACGATCGCACGCAAGAAATTATTTGAAATGAATCGCATCATTTCTGATACTGCAGAGTATGGGTGTTATTTGTTTGATCATGCTGCCAAACCTATGCTTTCTAATTTCATGAAAAATATCAATACTGAAGTTATAGGCTCAGGATTAAAGAATGAAGATTCTGGTGTAGATAATAAACAATTGATTGACATCAATGAAATTATTCGATATCACCCTGTTGAAATGGTGGGTTATGAACTTCGAGCTTCCATGACTGCAATGGCTAAAATAGTATAAAGTGAAAAACTTTCCTTCTATAGAGGGAGTTCAATTAGCTGTTTCACGTTTGTCTAATGTGATCAGAAAAACTCCATGGGAATTCAACAAGCGATTGTCATCGTTAAAAAACGCTTCTGTTTTTTTAAAAAGGGAGGACCTTCAGCAAATCCGTTCTTTTAAAATACGTGGCGCTTATAATAAAATTAGTTCTTTAAGTGAAGAAAAGCGTGGGGTAGGAATTATTTGTGCTAGTGCAGGCAATCATGCCCAAGGATTTGCTTTTTCCTGTAATAAAATGCAGATAGAGGGAGTTGTCTATATGCCTGCTACTACACCACAACAAAAAGTCTCCCAAGTCAAGATGTTTGGTGGTAAATATATTAGAGTTCTTCTAATTGGGGATACTTATGATGCTTGTCAAAAATATGCTTTGAAAATTGCCAAAAAAGAGGGTAAGACATTTATTCATGCTTTTGATGATACAGAAGTTATTGAGGGTCAGGCAACTATAGCACTTGAAATTTTAGAGCAGTCATCAAAACCTTTAGATTATATTTTTGTTCCAGTAGGGGGAGGTGGTTTGATCTCAGGTATTATAACTGTCATGAGTATTTTATCACCAGAAACTAAAGTTATTGGAGTTGAGCCCCAGGGAGCTCCTTCTATGCATCAATCTATTATAAGTGACAAAAGAGTAGTTTTGAAAAGAATAGATAATTTTGTCGATGGAGCCGCTGTACGTGAGATAGGCAAGATCCCTTTTAAAATTTGTAAAACACAATTAGATGAAATCATAACGGTAGATGAGGGCAAGATTTGTCAAACAATACTTGATTTATATAATAAAGAGGGAATTGTAGCTGAACCTGCTGGTGCACTTGCTATATCAGGTCTAGAGCAAATTGATATGGATTTTGAAGGTAAACGGATCGCTATCTTACTATGTGGTGGGAATAATGATATTTTAAGAATGCCTGAAATAAGTGAAAGAGCGTTACTTTATGCTAGTTTAAAACATTACTTTATGATTGATTTCCCACAGCGTGCAGGCGCATTAAAAGAATTTGTAACAGAGATTTTGGGCCCGAATGATGATATCACACATTTTGAGTTTTCAAAAAAGAGTTATCGGACAAACGCACCAGCGGTTGTAGGAATTAAATTAAAAAAAGCAGAGGATTTTACGTTTTTGGTAGAAAGGATGAAAATCCATAACTTCAAATTTGATTATTTAAACGACAAGCAAAATTTGTTTCAATTTTTAATCTAAAAACGCTAAGAAAAAAGGATAATATGACAACTAAAACTACAGAAATCCCTCAGGAATTTCGTGTAAACCCTTTCATTTGTGACCGATATCTAGTTGACGGTGAAATAAAGAAATGGAAGGGAAATACAACAGAGGTTTTTTCGACTATTCAGACAGTAAATGATGATGGCGAAATGGGACCCACTCTTTTGGGATCAATACCTGATATGGAATCTCCAGATGCTCTAAACGCACTAAAAGCTGCAGAAAAGGCATTTCAAAGAGGCCAGGGTCTTTGGCCAACCATGCGAGTTGGTGAAAGGTTGAAATGTATGGAAACTTTCGTTGAAAAAATGAAACTTCATAGAGAACAAGTTGTTAAACTTCTAATGTGGGAAATTTGTAAAAATAAATCCGATTCCTACAAGGAGTTTGATAGAACTGTAGATTATATAGTTGATACTATAGAGGCATATAAAAATTTAGATAGAAAAGGGGCAAAATTTGACAAAGAGGCTAGTGTTTATGCCCACATTCGTAGGGGACCCTTGGGCGTTGTATTATGCTTAGGACCATATAATTACCCACTAAATGAGACTTTTTGTCTTTTGATCCCAGCAATTATCATGGGAAATACTGCTATCTTCAAACCAGCAAAACATGGGGTACTTCTGATTGCTCCATTGTTAAAAGCATTTCAAGAAAGCTTTCCTCCAGGAGTAGTAAATATTTTGTTTGGAAGAGGTCGTAAAATTGCCTCGCCAATTATGCAAACAGGAGCAGTAGATGTCTTAGCATTAATTGGACACAGCTCGTCTGCCGTGTCACTTCAAGATCAACATCCTAATAAAAATAGACTTCGTTTAGTTCTTGGTTTGGAAGCAAAAAATCCAGGAATTATTTTGCCTGATGCAGATTTAGATCTTACAATCAAAGAATGTATTTCAGGAACCCTCTCATATAATGGTCAACGTTGCACTGCACTAAAGGTTCTTTATGTTCATGAGTCCATAGTAGATGAGTTTAATCGAAGGTTTTCTTTAGCAGTTGACGAATTAAATTTTGGAATGCCATGGGAAAACACTTTTTTAACCCCACTTCCTGAACCCAGTAAACCAGATTACATTGAAGAATTGATTGAAGATGCAAAATCTAAAGGAGCTAAAGTCTTAAATAAAAAAGGAGGTGATAAGTCTGAAAATTACATTTTTCCAGCGGTTTTGTATCCAGTTACTGACGAAATGAAAGTTTACCAAGAAGAACAGTTTGGACCTGTTATTCCAATTATTTCATATAAAGAAATTGATGAACCTTTAGATGCTATGGCTGCTTCAGAATATGGTCAACAAGTTAGTTTATTTGGGCATGATATTAGAAAAATTGGACCACTTATTGACACACTAGCTAATTTAGTTTGTCGAGTGAATTTGAATTCTGCTTGTCAGCGTGGACCAGATGTATATCCTTTTACGGGAAGAAAAAATTCTGCAGTGAGTACATTGAGTGTTTATGATGCTTTACGTTCATTTTCAATACGAACTTTTGTGGCGTCAAAAGATACAGAATACAATAAAGAAATATTGGAGAGCTTACTTAATTCTGAAGCTTCTAATTTCATTTCTACAGAGTATTTATTGTAAACTTAAAGTTTCTAATTTATTGATACTCTTTCAACTTATTTAGAAGACGAGGTACAGTTCAAACCAGAATGGTTTATTAAGAATCAATAACACCCTCAACACAAAATGATATGATGTTTGGAATCGTTTGATTGAGACAGAGATTCAAAATATAAAGAAATCAAATTAAACCTTCCATATTGAATCTTGAAAAGATAAAATTTTGTTTGGAATTAAAAGGAGTAATATGTTCAATATCAATACAATCTAATTGATTGTAAGAACTACTAAAACAATTTTTGAGTTTTTTGCAATCGTATTGAGTTATGCGAAGTCCGCTACATTTTTCCGGTCCTGATGTTGAAAAAGTTCCAATAACAAGATTTTTAGCGTTAGATTGAGTTACAATTTTAGTATATTTTTGGATGTCTCTTGAAGCAGTTAAAAAGTGAAAAGAGGCTCGATCATGCCACAATGTGTAATTTTTAGTTGGATTAAAATCAAGTATATCACTTTCAATCCAATTGATGTATTGTGCTCGCTCACCGAGACGATTTTGTGCTCGCTCCAATGCTTTCCCTGAGATATCTAACACCGATAGATCTGTGAAACCTAATTGTAGGAGTGCATCAACAAGTAGGCTGTCACCGCCACCAATATCAATAATTGAAGCACTTTTATCCAAATTAAAAGATTGAATAAATTCGATTGATGTTTGGGGATATGCTTCTGTCCAACTCACTTCTTGTCGTGTTTTTGTCTGAAACACATTTTCCCAATGCTTTTTTTTTTGGTTCATGATTTTATACATTTTGAATGAATTCATCCCAGTCTTTTACCCATTTTTTCCAGCTGTATCGTGGAAGAGCTTTTTTAATATTTTCAATTTTATTAGATACTATTTTATCACTTAATAAATATTTTATTCCTTTTGCTATATCATGAGGATTTTTTTTAACACAAACCCCAGTATTATCTTCCTTAATAGGTGTATTTAACCCTTCAATATCTGATACAACTAAAGGTTTATTGTAAAAATATGCAATTGGTGTAACTCCACTTTGCGAAGCTGTATGATAAGTTTGCGCCACCAAATCACAACCTGAAAAAATAAGTTGAATGTCACGCTCTGTTTTAAATTCAAAATCAAATTTCACTATCTTTTCAAGACCTAAATGAGTTACGAGATTAATGTATTTTTTCTTGTCTTCATAACATTCACCTACAACTTTAAGAATAATATTTTCGGAGTTAAATATTTTATTAGCAAATGCTTGAATTAAAAGTTCTAAACCTTTGTATTCTCTGATTATACCGAAAAAAAGTACTATAGATTTTTCTGATTCCCATCCTAATTTTTTTCGGGCTTCAGTTGATGAAATCTGTGGAAGTAAATTAGTGTTTATAGGATGAAACCCTTCCCAAATTGGTTTTTTAAACCCATCTTTAATTTGAGATGCTACTTCGGAAGAAAAGGTTGAAAAGGCCTGTACCTGAATTCCGAAGAAGCGGTTAAATAATTTATCCCAGAAGTGTCTTTCGTGTGGAATCCAATTGTCAACCAGTGCAATTTTTTTTATTCCATCATTCGTTCTTTTAGCAATCCATCCATACAAAGGTGCTAAAAAAGGGGTGTAATAGCGGAAAATTAGCGTCTTAGGGTTTGTCTTGTTGATATATTGAATTGCTTTTTTCCAACGAAACGGATTATAAGAATGAATAATTTCAAGCGTAATTACAGTAGTATTTAAATTTTCTTTTCTTTTTTGATTTTTTCCTGGAAACAAAAAATTAGGATAGAGTTTTGAAAAAGTAATTAGTTGAGTTTTTTTTCCTGCCTTCACAAGGTGTTTGCCAAGTTCATTTTGAGTATCAGCTATACCTCCTCTATATGGTGCAGCCGGTCCAGCTATAAGATAATCAAGCCTTTGTCTAGACATTTAATTCAGAACTATTCTTCGGTGAGGAGAATGTCTTTTAGCCCATAAACCTAATCCTAAGGTTCCAAAAAAATACATAACAAGAAGTCCATAGCTTAAAGGATAATTATCCAAAAGAAATTTATGTTGTGGTAGACTTATAAAGAAAAGTCCTAAAATCCCTCTCAATTGCTCAAATATAGGTGCCCATGAATGAAAATCCATTAGAGCTGTAAAGCCGAAAATTGAATACATAATTAATAATCCAAAACTTAATTGAAATGATGTTTCAAGTTCACTAAAACGGCCCAATAAAAATAAAATCATAAAAACTAAAATACTGAAATGAAATATTGCTACAAACTTCCAACTTTTCGAGTACTTTGGATTGTATCGCAATAAAGGTTGTGATTTACGCGATACTAGAGGGAAACGTTTAATTACATCAGGTGGTCGCCAGCCTGTTGGCATAAACCAGATTTTAATTTTGCTCAACCTATCTTTTGTATACCAAGCATCTCTTAATAGAATCCAAAAATGCTGAAAATTAATCCATATAGGATTCCAGCTTTGGACTGGTTTAAGCGTGCCATATATTGGAGGTTCAGAATCGAGTTCTTCTTGAAAGGTTCCAAAGATTCGATCCCAAACACAAAAAATAGCTGATAAGTTTTTATCAATATAAATGGGATTTATTGCATGATGAACTCGATGTTGAGAGGGGGTAACAATTATGTATTCTAAAAAACCCAATTTTCCTATATGACGAGTGTGATACCAAAATTGAGCAAATAAATGTAATGGACTTAGTGTTAAAATTACCTCAGAGGGAATTCCCAAAAAAGCAGCAGGAATAAGAAATAAAGCACTGTAACCTAAAAGATTTGAGATACTTTGTCTCAAAGCACAGGCAAGATTAAATTCCTCACTACTGTGATGAATTATATGTTGGTTCCAAAATATATTTATTTTATGATTCAATCTATGAATCCAATACGAAGCAAAATCTATGGCAATAAAGGCAATTATATAAGTACTTATAGTAGATTCTATTTCGACTAAATTTAAATGATTAACTAAAAAAGGATAGGAGATCAAAATCAATCCAAGTTTAAGAACATCTTTGATTACATTAGTCATACCAGAACTTAGACTCGCTAAAGTATCCATGAGAGTATAAGTCTGTCTTTTAGAAAAATGCCCGTAAGCAAACTCAGTAATTACGAGTATAAAAAAACCCGGAATAGCCCATAAAAGTACTGCTGCATATGCCTCCATTTCATGATCTTTGATCTAAAGTTAATAATTTAAGAACTAATCACCCAGCCTCCATTTTTGATTAGAGGTTCGGCTTGTTTGAATTTTACTGTCTTAGTTTCTCCAGTTGTAATATTTTTAATAGTTACTTTTTCATTTCGCCCAATTTTGGGTTGTTCTCTTATAATTGTTTCTATAGTTTGTCTTTGCTGCTGGCTTGCCCCTGCACCTACTTGTCTGCTTCGTTGTGCCATTTCTTCAGTATTCAAAACTTCATCCTTGGAAATATTAAGTTTTTCTCTTGATCTAGGGCGTCTTGCTTCCTGAATAGTTGAAGGATTTTGACTTGGTAGGCTTCCTTTAATTAGGAATGAAAGAACTTCTTTATTAAGTTTATTAAGCATTGATTTAAATAGTTCAAAAGCCTCAAACTTATAAATTAATAAAGGATCCTTTTGTTCGTGAACAGCTAGTTGGACTGATTGTTTTAATTCATCCATCTTTCTTAAATGCACCTTCCATGCATCATCAATTAAGGCAAGTGTAATATTTCGTTCAAAGTCTTCAATTAATTTTTCACCTTTAGATTCATATGCCTCTTCTAAGTTTGTTACTACGTTTAGTGACTTAACTCCATCGGTAAAGGGCACAACAATTCGTTCAAAACTGTTTCCAGGCTTTTCATAAACATCTTTGATTACTGGAAAAGCTTGTTGTGCGTTTTGAATTTGTTTTTCTTCGTAATGATCTAGAAGTGCCTTGTAGAGTTTTTGTATTATATCTACCTCGCTTAACTCCTCAAATTCGTCTGAAGTTAATGGTGAGGTAATTGAAAAATTACTAATAATTTCAAATTCAAAGTTTTTGAAATCTTTAACCTCTTTGTTTTGAAGAACGATTTCTTCACATGTATCGTAAAGCATATTAAGAACATCCAATTTTAAACGAGATCCTTCAAGGGCGTGTTTTCTTCTCTTGTATATTACTTCTCTTTGAGCACTCATTACATCGTCGTATTCCAAAAGTCGTTTTCGAATCCCAAAGTTGTTTTCTTCAACTTTCTTTTGTGCTCTTTCAATTGACTTGGTCATCATGGAGTGTTGAATTACCTCTCCGTCTTCTAGACCCATTCTATCCATGACCTTGGCCACTCTTTCAGAACCGAATAAGCGCATAAGGTTATCCTCTAATGAAACATAAAACTGCGAGCTTCCAGGGTCTCCTTGTCGTCCAGAACGACCTCTTAATTGACGATCAACTCGTCTAGAGTCATGGCGTTCTGTTCCAATAATTGCCAATCCACCGGCATCTTTGACATTTTGTGATAGTTTGATATCAGTTCCTCGACCTGCCATATTGGTTGCAATAGTGACAACTCCAGGATTTCCAGCCTCGGCTACAATATCTGCCTCTTTTTTATGCATTTTTGCGTTAAGGACATTGTGTTTTACTTTTCTAATATTAAGCATTTTACTTAATAATTCAGAAATTTCAACAGAGGTTGTTCCAATTAGTATTGGCCTTCCTGCCTGTGAAAGCTCTGTTACTTTTTCAATAACGGCATTGTACTTTTCTCTTTTAGTTTTATAAATGAGATCGTCTTCATCTTTTCTTGCAATTGGACGATTGGTTGGTATTTCGATAACATCTAATTCATATATTTCCCAAAATTCTCCAGCTTCTGTAATCGCTGTACCTGTCATACCTGAGAGTTTTTCATACATTCTGAAGTAATTCTGAAGCGTTATTGTGGCGTAGGTTTGAGTAGCTGCTTCAATCTTTACATTTTCCTTTGCTTCTATCGCTTGGTGGAGTCCATCAGAATAGCGACGACCTTCCATTATACGTCCAGTTTGTTCATCTACAATTTTTACTTTATTCTCCATAAGAACGTATTCCACATCCTTCTCAAAAAGAGTATAGGCTTTCAGTAATTGATTCATGCTGTGAATACGTTCACTCTTAACATCAAATTCTTTAAATAAAGATTCCTTTTCATTTGCTTCTTTTTTTGGATCTAACTTTTGAGACTCAATCTTGGCTATTTCACCTCCAATTTCTGGCAGTACAAAAAAGTTTTTGTCTTCGTTCCCATCAGAGAGCTCTTCAATTCCTTTTTCGGTAAGGTCAATTTGATTATTTTTTTCATCAATTACAAAAAATAAGGCCTCATCAATCTTATGCATTTCTCTATTGTTATCCTGCATGTATTTATTTTCTGTCTTCTGAAGTAATTGCTTGATACCTTCCTCACTAAGAAATTTTATTAATGCCTTATTTTTGGGTAAGCCTCTAAAAACACGAAGTAAAAGAATTCCACCTTCCTCATTATCGCCAGTTTTAATTTTTGCTTTTGATTCAGCAAGAACACTAGTTAAAAGAGTTCTTTGTAGAGAAACTAAGGTTGCTACTTTTGATTTCAAAGCATCAAACTCATGGCGATCACCCTCAGGAGTAGGTCCTGAAATAATAAGGGGTGTTCTAGCATCATCAATAAGAACAGAGTCTACCTCATCTACAATTGCATAATTGTGTTTTCTTTGGACAAGATCCGTAGCAGTATGTGCCATATTATCTCTTAAATAATCGAAACCAAATTCGTTATTTGTTCCATAAGTAATATCTGCCTGATAAGCCTTTCTTCTTTCAGGACTGTTAGGTTGGTGATGGTCTATACAATCAACGCTAAGACCGTGAAACTCAAATAGAGGAGCCATCCACGCGCTGTCTCTTTTTGCGAGGTAGTCATTTACAGTTACAAGGTGAACACCTTTTCCTGTGAGTGCATTCAGATATACTGGTAGTGTGGCTACCAAGGTTTTTCCTTCACCTGTTTGCATTTCTGCAATTTTTCCTTGATGAAGAACAATTCCACCAATAAGTTGAACGTCATAGTGCACCATGTCCCAAGTAATTGGTTTTCCAGCTGCATCCCAAGAATTTTCCCAGATAGCATGATCACCTTTAAGCTTTACATATGGTTTTAAATTTGCTATTTCTCTGTCTTTAGCAGAGGCACTAACCTCAAGGTTTTCATTTTCTTTAAATCGTTTAGCTGTTTCTTTAACAACAGCGAATGCTTCTGGAAGAATTTGATTAAGTATTTCTTCAGAGACGATCCTGGCAGCTTCATTTTCTTCGTCTACTTGTTGATAAATTTTTTCTTTTTCATCTAAGTCTGGAGTTATTTTTACCTCTTCAAGTAACATTTCGATTTTTTCATCAAAGGGTCCTCTAGCTATTGCTATTTGTTTTTTGAAATAGTCCGTTTTAGCCCTTAATTCGTCGTTCGAAAGCGCCTGTAGTTGATTTTCAAAACTCTTAATTTCATCAACTAATGGAGTAATATTTTTCAGGTCTTTTTTGGTCTTGTCACCAATAAAGGTTTTCAGGATGTTATTTAAAATACTCATATAATTTGTAGGGGGTATCTTAACATATATTTAATTCAAAAGTAATTAAAAAAAAAACCTCATTAAAGAGACCTTTAAAAGCTTTATAGAAGTTAATCAGTATTCATCCTCATTCCACAAGTAGTCTTCTTCTGTAGGAAAGTCAGGCCAAATTTCTTCGATAGATTCATAAACATCCTCTTCATCTTCCATAGCTTGTAAATTTTCTACTACTTCAAGAGGTGCTCCAGTACGGATTGAAAAGTCAATCAATTCATCTTTAGTTGCCGGCCATGGGGCGTCGCTTAAATATGAAGCAAGTTCAAGTGTCCAATACATATTACTGAATATTTATTTTGCAAAAATATATTTTTATATATAGTATGCAACTTTTTTTATGACTTTTAGTTACCGCTCCACTTTACTTCTTCACTTTTTAAATCCAAAGCAAAAATTCTCGAAAGTGTAAAAAAGTAATCAGAAAGTCGATTAATATAGGCGATTATGACTGAGGAAACGGGGTTTTGATGATCTAATTCAGTAACGCACCGCTCTGCTCTTCTACAAACCGAGCGAGCTAAATGAGTATAGGAGACAAGGACGTTTCCCCCAGGGATGATAAAGTTTTTCAGTGGAGGGAGTCTCTCTGTTAATCTGTCAATCTCATGTTCAATAAACAGAACATCATTTGGTTGAATAGTGATTAAGTTATTCGGATAATCATTTTGGTGATCAATTGCCAATTGAGAAGCAACAGTCATCAATTGCTTTTGAATTTGAATTAAAGTTGATTGGGCATAATCAAAATTTGCAGTATCACGAATCAAACCCAACCATGCATTGAGTTCGTCAATAGCACCATAAGCTTTTATTCGAATATCATGTTTTGGAACCCGTTTACCTGAAAATAGACTTGTAATTCCTTTATCTCCAGTTTTAGTGTAAAGTTTAATCTCTTTCATAATACAACAGCATATAACTTGGATAAATATACGTGGACAGTATTCAAATGTATTAAATATTTTATCAACCTTTTATGTTTTATTTTTATCAATTAGCCTTCCACTGATTGCTAATAAGAAATAAATTCCAGTAATAAAAATTGCCCAACGACCGATAATATCTCCATAGCGTACATAAAAAGTTAAATTTGAGCGCGGAGAAATGTTTCCTTTGAGTACTGTCTTTGTCTTATATTCCGATTTCATTAAAATCTCACCTTTTGCATTGATTATAGCTGATATCCCAGTATTAGCACTTCTTGCTATATCACGGCGTAATTCAATAGCACGTAATCGAGTGTAGCTAAGAAGTTGTTTATGTCCTGGAGTGTTTGCCCACCATGCATCATTTGAAATGATTGCAATAAAATCTGCACCCTCACTCACATAGCCAGTCATAAATTCTCCAAAAATTGCTTCCCAACATATTGCAGGTCCAGCATTGATTTTAAGATTTGGGTGAGCAAAAACTGATCTATTTTTTTGAGTTACTCTACTGGCAACTGTTCCGCCTAAATCGAGAAGTACATCTCCCAAAAGTGGTTTTAGTAGAGTTTTAAATGGCATATTCTCCACTCCAACTACAAGTTTTGATTTGTGATATACCTGTGCTTCTTTTCTAAATTGTATAGCCAAAGCACTATTGTAATAATCAACCCAAATACCATCTCTTAACTTATTTGCTGAAAGCGAACGAGGTTTGTTTTGTTTATAGATATCATAAAATTGAATTCCAGTGACCCACTGGACGTTAGGATAATCAACAAATTCCCTTAACATTTTTTGATAAAGCTTAGTTTGATCAAACCCATCTAATTTTTCTCCATATCCTTCTGCAAAATATGTCTCAGGACTCAATATATAGTCTGTTTTTTCAGTTAAGTAGGGCTTTATTTGTTCTGAAAATTGAGTTAAAAATTTACTATTTGTAAAGTTATATTTTGAACTATATGGATCGATATTTGGCTGGTGAAGTATGACTTCTACATTTGGTTTAATGGGCTCAACCCTTTGATAAAGAAATAGAGAAAATGCAATTGGAAGTGCAATGAAGATCAATGGGAGCGATGCTTTTTTCATAAAACTACCCAAGCCTTCTTCAAACTTGAAGTTTCTGATTATTGAAAACATCCAAATATTAATACTCAAGACCCAAAGTGAACCTCCAAATGTACCTGTGTATTCATACCACTGT
>CESO01014554.1_pt1 | contig 12334 bp, 12 predicted proteins | sample 356341 | NCBI WGS metagenome assembly CESO01 (sample SAMEA2621812, study PRJEB7988) | marine metagenome | biome: marine biome (ENVO:00000447); feature: deep chlorophyll maximum layer (ENVO:xxxxxxxx); material: "saline water (ENVO:00002010), including plankton (ENVO:xxxxxxxx)" | depth 35 m
AAAATGAGTGCCAAGGTTAGGCCAATTGCTTTTTTATTTATTTAAAACAGATGTTTATATTTTTTTTTGCGGCAGTCACATGTGTTGAGCACGTCACTTCGAGGCATTAGCGCACCAATGCAGTGCGGCTTTCGCACCAGTTTTGGCTGAGATTGATCTGTCAGAGCCATGCAGAGTGCGCTACATTGTGCTTGCACAAGCAGCACTCTGAAGGCACCCCACCCGCTCTGGATCGCACGTGTTCTCAACCATACAAACAGGCGTAAACAATGGGCCAAGATGATTCAAATACTCGCCGCCCAAGCTCACTTTTTGAGCGACTGACTCAAGGCGAGGACCCACTATTTAATCAAATAGACCGCAACGCAAAGTCTTTGTTGCAATCCGCGCTGAGTCGGCTTGACGTAGTCAGCCGTGAGGAATTTGACGCCCAAACAGCAGTATTACAGAGGACCCGGGAGCGCCTCGAAGCACTCGAGAAGCAGATCGAGATGCTCGACCAAACTCTTGAAACCCCGCCTGATACAGCGGGCCAATGAACTGTTGGTCGAATACCTCGCCAACTGAAGGATCAAGGATGATCTATGCACCTCGCTTTCGTTCGCTCACGCAGTCAAGCGGGACTGGCAGCGCCTGACGTTACAGTCGAGGTCCATCTCGGATCTGGTCTGCCCGGCTTCCAGGTAGTTGGCGTTTCCGAATCGACAACTAGACAAATCCGCGGTCGCGTTCGCAGTGCCATTTTGTCATCTCACCTAAAGTGGCCCGACTTCAATATCACTATCAATTTGGCACCCACCGAACAACCTAAGGAGGGCGCTCGCTATGATCTTCCCATCGCCTTGGGACTTCTGGTCGCGTCCAAGCAGCTGCCCGAGCAAAGTATTGAGAAACGAGAGTTCTTTGGGGAATTGGGACTGGACGGCGCAATTCATCCTTTCCGAGGCTGCCTTGCTGCGGCGCTTGCAGCAACTCAGGCGGGCCATGAATGCGGCATAGCGTTAGCAGGGGCTTCCGAGATGGCCACACTCACAGCAGGGCGTCTCATTGCTGCACCAGACCTCCTCTCTTTGTGTGCTCGACTCAGAGCCCCTGATCCAGAATACGTGCCCGGAGTTTCCAGTTTAGGCACCGATATCCCATCCTACCCTGACCTGTCGCAGCTAAAAGGACAACCGCTTCTGCGTATGGCGCTCGAAGTAGCTGCAGCGGGAGGCCACCATCTCCTGATGACCGGCCCACCCGGAGTGGGAAAAACAATGGCGGCGTCTGTGCTGCCGGGATTGTTGCCGCCCATGCCGAAAAAGACCGCTCAAGAGCTCAGACTCTTGCAGGATGTAGCTGGCGTGACGCAGTGCAGCGCACCGCCCTTTCGCGCACCACACCACTCGAGTAGCGTAGCGTCGTTGATGGGCGGGACAGCACGAGCGCTACCAGGTGAAATCTCAATGGCACACGGTGGCGTGCTCCTCCTGGATGAGCTTTCTGAATTTCCATATGCCGTTTTAAATCAGCTGCGCCAGCCTCTCGAAACCGGCCATATTCGAGTGAATCGCGCTCAGTGCCAGCACCTTTACCCTGCGCAATTCCAGCTCGTCGCAGCCATGAACCCTTGCCCTTGCGGCCTCGCTGGCGACCCGGACTCTCGATGCCGATGTACCCCTGACCAAGTCCGACGCTATCGGCAGGGCATCTCAGGCCCCTTAATGGACAGAATCGACCTGCACATCACTTTGCACAGGCCATCGCCCGAGTTCCTCCTGATCAAAAGCAGCCCTAATGCGTCTTATTCAAGCGATCTCAAGCATCGGGTAGGGCTGCTGCAGAATCATCAAACGGAGCGGCAGGGTTGCCTGAACCGGGAGTTGGCAGGTGACGCACTGTTAAAGGCATGCCAGTTGAAAAGCAGCACAGAACGTTGGTTGATCAATGCAGCCTCAAAGCTCAGTCTCTCTGCTCGCAGCACGCACCGCCGCCTTCGCGTAGCGCGCACGCTTGCAGACATGGCCGAGAGTGAGGTGGTGGCAGTGCCCCACCTGAAAACTGCGCTTTCCTTCAGGGAAGCGTCATTCACAGACGACGTAAGCGCTTTTTAGCGACTGGCCTCCACCATGTAATCCACTGCCACGCGGATCTCGTCGTCAGAGCAGTCAACGCAACCGCCCTTGGCGATCATGCCCGAGCCGGCGATGCCGTTGATTCCGCTGTCATACAAGGCATCCATGCCCTTGCCGATCCGGGCAGCCCACGCCACTTGATCACCGACCTTGGGTGCTCCCGCAATACCTGCAGAATGGCAGGCCATACAGGCGCCGTTATACACGTCCTCTCCCGAGCGACCCGCACTCGCAGCCATATCCCCGCTGCCTGAGCACGCCGTACCCTGAACACACACTTCCGAAAAAGGCTTGATACGGGTTTCGATATCGGCACGCTGCCGGTCGGTTAGATCCATGGCCATTGCCGCCAAAGGGGCCAGTAACAGGCTAATGAAGAAAAGACGCATGTCGCTATCTCCTAGAATTGAGGGCGGAGTATAGCGGTTGCGAAAAAGATCGAAAACAGACTGAGTAGCTTTGACCAACACCGCTATAATCGCCCATCACATAATTAGGAGCCGCCAGGATGCACTTGTATACCTTCGATGCCGCCCCAAACCCCGCTCGTCTCAAAATGTTCATGGACTACAAGGGCATTGCACTTAACAGCACTCAGATCAATCTGGGTACAGCAGAACAGCTCGGCGAAGATTACCGTGCCATCGTGCCGGAAGCGACCGTACCCGCGCTGGTGCTCGATGATGGCTCTGTGCTGTGCGCGGTCATTGCGATCGCTCACTTTCTGGAGACCTTGCACCCCGAGCGTCCACTATTGGGTCGAACTGCCGAGGAGCGCGCCCACATCCTCAACTGGAATCACCGTCTCTTTACCGACATTTTCAGCCCTATTGCTGATGTCTTTCGCAACACTCATCCCAAGTATGTGAACCGTGCGCTACCGGGACCGGCCGATATTTCACAGCTACCTGAGTTGGCAGAACGCGGGAAAACGCGACTGCTTTCAGGATTTTCTGTGGTTAACGAGGCCTTAGCGGATCGCGTTTTTCTTGCTGGTGACGCACTGTCTTTCGCAGATATTGATTTGTTGGCTGCGTTGGACTTCGCAGCATGGGGCGCTAGATCTGTCCCAGATGAATCGTTTGCGCACCTCACCCGGTGGCGAGGAGAGGCGAAGAACGCATTGCACACGTGAACGCACGACTTTGGTTGTTGACAAGCTGTTTATTGCTGGGAAGTTGTCAACAAACGCCCACCGGAGTCGACACCTTAAGTCAGTACCTGGAGCGTCTCTCGGGCGCAACAGCCTTAGCGCCGCGACCGCTACTACCATCCAATACGAGTTTGGCACCACCGAAATCGGTGAAAATCGAAATAGCGCGCGTTGAACAGATCGATCTCATTGATTTTCTGTCGCTATCTGGCTGCGAGCTACAAATCAATCTCGGTAGACGAAACAGTCAGCTGGGAAGATCGGCGTCTCCGTCCCAACGTTTATTGCTCGACCTCGAGTTCATCCGTTTGGCGCCCGCCTGTATTGGCTTACTTCTGGAAAAACAGGATGCCTCTCTGGCAGGGATCATTGATCGAGCGAGCGCTCAACGACAGCAATGGCTGCCTTTGAGCATCCATCAGGCGGTATTAGCAGGCCCTGAATGGGAAGCTTTTTGGTCCGCACCAACAACGCTGAGGGATTACCCACAACAAACCGACAGCAGGATCGTCGAAACGCTAATCCAACTTGGGCGACAGATCGAAGCCTGGCTAGAGGGAAATTGGATAGCAAGCAATCGCGATTTCGAACTGTTACTGAGCGACCTCCGGGCAGGTGATGGCGGTGCATTATTGTTGTCGATGGATCAAGTGGCAAAGCAGTTAGCGAGGGCGAATGACCTGCTGACGCGTGCCGACAAGGAAAGGCCACTGTGTCCCTTCGGGAGAAAAACCACGCGCTCACAGGCAGTTGAGGCAGTGGTGAAGAAATTCTTCGTGGGCGAGGTGCAACCCTGGCTAGTCCAGCTGCGTCAGCGAAAAGAACTGCTATCTCGTCCGATCGCTGCACTGGAGACCCCGCTAGTGGGCGTACAACCCAAACAATATCGCGATTGGGTGCTACGTCGCGACACCTTGATGGAAAGTCAAACAGCGCTGATCAAAGGCCATGTCCGTGTTATTCAGCAGGTGCTGTCTCAGTGCGGCGGCTCCTGATACACCGATGAGCTTCGTCAAAACCCAACAAAATCGCATTCCCAGCGCTAGCAGCAATAATGTGGGCTGGCAGGTCTGCGAAACCCTGCTACATTGTGCGCCTGTTGGAACGGATGCATATTTGTTTTGGAGACAGCAATGAAATTGATTCGACTCTCACTCATCGGCCTTATAGCGATCACTCTGGCGGCTTGCGCAACTAAACCTCCAGAAGCGGTTGTGGATTTCTCTCCCGACTATCAATTTGGTCAGACGAAAACCTTTGGGCTTTATGCGTTGAGCGGTGAAGTGAGCGGTAACAATCCGAATAACCTCACAGATTTTCAGCGAGATCGTATCGATAGCGCCTTGAAAAGCGCGCTTCAACAGAAAGGTTTCACTTTCGTTACCAAGACTTCAGACGCAGATTTACTGCTCACATGGCACTTGAACATGGTCGACAAGACCGATGTAAAAACATACAACACCGCGTCATATGGCGTATCAGCTGGCTACAGCCGTTACAACCGCCATGCCATGTACAGCTGCTACAACTGCATGAATCAGACCGACGTGCGCGTCACGGAGTACACGCAAGGGACGTTTATCATCGACATGATCGACCCGGGTAGCAGTGCGTCAATCTGGCGCAGCGTGACACAATCCAAGCTCAAAGAAGAAACGATTCGTGATCAGGCCGCACTTGATGCGGCCGCGATCAGGGTATTGGCGGGTTTCCCTCCATTGGGGTCGGGCATTACAACACCCTAGCCTTATTCTTCACCCACGCGGTCCGTCATGCTGATCGCTGTGGGCCGCCGTATTCGGCTTACCCCACCGCGCCGCCTTCTTACTCCTTTGGGGTACTTGAGCACAACACCCATGCCACCTAGGCTGGGACGTTGAGATCTAGGGTAAAAACGATGAGAGTAATCCGTAGCAAACCTTTACCCAGCCTATGCCCGGTTTCCGGTCGCGATCCCAGACTCGTCAGTGTGGGGCTGGTGCAAGCCCGCTGGTACGAGTGCACCGAAACCCATCAAGCGCAAATCCATGATGGCGTTAGCAGCTGCGCAGCTGCAGGAGCGAATGTTGTGTTCTTGCCCGAGCTAACACTGAGCCGCTATCCAGCGGATCGACCACCTTCGGGTAATGCCAATGAAACCGCTGAGGATATTGCCAGCAGTGAAAGCGTGATGTTCGCCCAACAGCTCGCCCGGGAGTGCGACGTGCACATTCAGATTTCGCTTTTCGAGCGATCAGGTGCGTCCGATAATCGCGGCCTGAACACTTCGGTGATCGTGGCGCGTTCCGGAACCGTAGTCGGTTTCACCCGCAAGCTGCACATCCCGGTGACCGAAGGCTACTTTGAGGACCACTATTTTGCAGAGGGTCCTGCAACTGACCCCTACCCGGTACACACCCTCGGCTTAGATGGACAAGACCTCAATTTAGGCAACCCAACCTGTTGGGATGAGTGGTTCCCCGAGGTGCCGCGCTGCTATGCCTTGGCGGGTGCCGATCTACTTTGCTACCCGACCGCTATAGGATCTGAACCAGACTACCCCGATTTCGATACCGCGCCATTACTCAGGCAGGTCATTTCAGGACATGCGATCGCCAATGGCCTCTTCATTGCTATTCCAAACCGTTATGGCACTGAAGGGTTGCTCACATTTTATGGGAGCAGCTGCCTGATCGATCCTTTTGGTCGCGTCATCGTTGAGGCTCCAAGGGATGAAACCGTCGCGCTGGTTGCCGAAATAGATCTTGGGCAAAGAGAAGATTGGCTTACCCTATTTCCATTTTTTGCTACGCGACGGCCCGACACTTACTCCGCACTCACCGAATCGCGCGTTAACCCTCGAAAGCCCAATGGAAAAGCACGAGACGGTGGGATACCCGGAATCGCGCCGTGAGCCCCTCAAGGCACATGCCGCCAGAATGGGCGCCCCATGAAGCGACCTGGATGGGTTTTCCGCGGGACAGCTACAAAGATTCTGGGCTGACCAGAGAGGCTGCTCAGCGTGCCTGGGCCCGGGTGGCCAACCATATCAGCGATTATGAGCGTGTGCGGATGCTCTGCCATTCAGATGATCTGGCTATCGCGAAACAATACCTTTCCGCCGCTATCGAGTGCATTCCAGTTGCGTTAAACGATGCCTGGTTACGTGACATTGGCCCCACGTTCGTGGTCGAAGAGGGAGCGCTTCTGGCGATCGACTGGCAGTTCAATGGCTGGGGCCAAAATACCGAGCTGGATTGGTCTCTGGACGATCAGATTGCAGCCATCATTGCGCAGCAGCTCAATATTCGATTGGAACGCTCATTCATTGTCAACGAAGGTGGAGGTATTCACGTCAGCGGCTCTAACTGGGTATTGCTGACCGACACGGTCCAGCTAGATCCGCAGCGTAATCCCAACTGCCATCGCGACGATGTCACTCAGCAGATTCACGGCTTACTGGGGACACAACATGCCATCTGGTTATCCAAGGGTCTATGGCGAGATAACTTTCTCAATGGCACCAAGGGCCACGTTGATATTGTCGCCTGCTTCACACCCGACGGGCGCGTTCTCCTCCATCAGCAACAGAATCATACGCACCCAGATCATGCGCTTTGGCCTGAACTCGTCGCCCCCATAGAGGCTGCCGGCTTCGAAGTCATCCCACTGCCGGCACCAACGACGCTGCGGGACAATCGGGATTGGGTCGATTACAGCTATATCAATCACTATGTCTGTAACGGTGCGGTGCTATGCCCCAGCTTTCATGACCGCTGCGATGATATGGCACGGGAAATAGTGACTGAGGTCTATCCCGGCCGTGACATTCTCATGGTCGAATCAAGAGAACTGTTTGCCATGGGTGGCGGCATTCACTGTATTACCCAGCAGCAACCGCAACATCCGGTGCAAACCCCTTTATACTAGCGCACCTAACAAAATCGGCTAGCGCGGTAGGCCAAGACTGTCGGGCAACCTTTCGGGAATGACTATGTTTACCTACATTAACCCAGAGATCAGAGAACGCCTCATCAAAGATGGCAAACTCTTTCGTATCGATGGGTCAGGTGCGCCTGTGGAAATAGCTGAGTCCCCGGGACCGGGCCAACACCTGAACCTGATGGGCCCAATTCCCCTACCGCTGGCGCGGGGCGACCGCCAACCCACGGTGAGGTGGTATGCCTGTGTCCGCAGCACAGAACTCAGTGAAGTGGAACATCTTGCCAGCACATTGAGAGAACAAGGAGGCCAACATCTGTTCTCTCATCTCGCTTCCAGCATTGCGGTGAATAGCGTACTGGTCATTGGCAATCCCGAGGAGAGCGAGAACCCATTGGTGCGCGTCCATTCCAGTTGCCTTACCGGTGATGTGCTGGGTTCACGACGCTGCGAATGTGGCCCCCAACTAGAGGCGGCGCTGGATAGGATTGCCGATGATCCCAAGGGCGGGTATCTGATCTACATGGCCGGGCATGAAGGGCGCGGCATTGGGCTGTGGGCCAAAGCAGCCACTTATCTGCTACAGGATGCAGGGGAAGATACCTATCAGGCAAATCGCTCGCTGGGCTTGCCCGACGATTCGAGAGACTTTTCCGATGCGGCGGCACTATTGAAGTATTTCGCTGAGGGGAAACCGGTACGGTTACTGACCAACAATCCGAAAAAAGTAGAAGACCTCACCGCCTTGGGTGTCCCCCATATCGAGCAGGTGAAACACGTTTGCGGGGTCGATAACTACAATCTGCGTTACCTCAAGGCTAAGCGAGATTGGGGGCATCAATTGGAAGAGGATGACCTGTCGACCGAGGCCACTGCCCCGGAGCGCTAATTCAGCCAAGGTGGCAGAGGGTCGCTACCTAGAGGAAGTTCCATGCAATTATCCGCGGCTTGATGTTGGTGTCCTACCATCTCGTCATACGCGCTGCGCTGGCGGAGAAAAAAATGGCAATCCAGACTTTTTCGAAGGGTGCGCTGCATTTCAAGGAGATTGTGCGTCTTGAGCACTCTGCCTTGACGGTCGGCGATAACGCGCTCAACTTCCCCAACCGTTGCGTGCGCAATATACAGACTGAGATCCACTGACTCGATCACCACTTTTGTTACCATAGCATCGTTCAAGTCGTGCAAATTTACCTTCATACCTAAGACCCGTAACGTTTCATCACTTAGTCAAAAAGGCTACGACCTGAGGCGTGCCGCGGTTCCCTCATAAAAAACGGATTGTGGCCATTAAGTCCAATAACTCAGACAAAAGGCAGACACCGCCTGCCATTGCGCACTGGAAACGCGAAACTCACAACATGGTTGCTGACGAACTCAAGCTCTCCCGCTCTGGCATCACGATCGAAGCCCTACCTCAATGCAGTGGGGTGTACCGCTTTTACGATGACAATGGCGTGCTGCTCTACATCGGTAAAAGTGTCGATATCCGCAGCAGAGTGGCACAGCACTTCAATGAGGGCCGAAAGCCGGGACGCCATCAGCGCTTGATATCTCAATTACACCGCATCGACTGTGAACTCACAGCGGGGGAAATTGGCGCGCTACTCGCTGAAAACGCGGCGATCAAAGCGGAGGTGCCGCTGTTTAACCGGCGGCAACGCCGGTTACGAAAGTTGTGGACAATCATGCTGGCAGAATCTGAATCCGGATTCGTCAACCCAATAGCCGTAGACTTTGCACCATCGGGCGATCGCAGCATCGATACTTTTGGTCTGTATGCCAATAAACACCGAGTCATCGCGACATTGCAGAATCTGGCGAGGGATCATGCACTTTGCCTGCGGGTAATGGGTTTAGATCGCGGCACTGGCCCCTGCTTCCAATATCAACTCGGGCACTGCGACGGCGCATGCATGGGAGAGGAATCGGCCGAGTCTCATAATACCCGACTCGCCGATCAACTCAGTCAACAGCGCATTGTGGCCTGGCCATTTAACGGCCCCGTCTTGCTCAGGGAGCACACCATTCGCCCCGCGGATTACCAGCCCGAAGAGCAGTTTCATCTTGTTGATCAATGGGCATGGTTTGGAAGTTTCGACAGCACAGAGGCCGCTACCACTGCACTGCAAACTGCGACGCCCACTGCCTTTGACCGTGATGCCTATAGATTGATTTACAGTGCCATTTTCCGCGGTCGGGTCTCTCTTTTGGATGGGCGGCGCGGTGTGGAAATCGCGAATCCCCTTCTCTCTGGATTTGAACAAGCCACGTGAACGTTGTTTGGTTCAAGCGCGATCTCCGCCTCGCGGATCATCAGCCTCTGGCAGAGGCACTAGCGCACGACGGCCCGGTGTTGTTGCTGTATTGCGTCGAGCCCGATCTTCTGAAAAATCCTCATTATCGAGGTCGACATTGGCACTTCATCACACAGTCGCTGATGGCGATGAATAATCAGCTCAAACCGTTCGGGACAGAAATCCATAGTCTTGAAGGAAAGCCAGAGGCGCTGCTGCAGGCACTGCACCGAGCCTTACCCATCCAAAAACTATTCAGCCATGAAGAGACAGGTCTTCAGGCCACCTTCGAGCGGGACTTGCGCGTGGCAAAATGGTGTCGCAGAAATGACGTCGACTGGCAGGAATTCCAGACCAACGGTATTCAACGAGGCCGGAAAAATCGTAAAGGTTGGAATCGCTCGTGGCATCAGGTGATGTCAGCAGACGAGGTGAGCATCGATTTGACACGACTCGCGAAAAAAGCACTGCCCCTACCAGAGGCTTTGGCCGGCGCGCGCTCATTACGATTGCGTTCCTGGCATGAACAGAAACCCGAATTTTTAGTCGGGGGCGCGTCTCAGGGAAACCGATTACTAAAAAGTTTTCTCGCGTCGCGAGCAGAGGGTTATCAGCGGCATATTTCGAAGCCGCAAACCAGCAGACAGCATTGCTCGAGATTATCGCCTTATCTGGCATGGGGAAATCTGAGCGTGCGTCAGATCTACCGCGCATTAAAATCTCGACAGGCGCGAGGAGATTGGAGCAGACCCCTGTCGGCGTTTGAATCCAGACTCCACTGGCATTGCCACTTTATTCAGAAATTCGAGATGGAATGCCGGATGGAACGCGAAGATCTTAATCGCGGCTATATCGCTTTTCCTCGCCGACAGGATGAAGACCAAGTCACTGCATGGTGCGAAGGACAAACCGGCTATCCCTTAGTCGACGCCAGCATGAGATGCCTGAAAAATACGGGATATATAAACTTCCGCTCACGGGCCATGCTGGTGTCTTTCCTTACGCATCATCTTTGGCAGGACTGGCGCCTGGGTGCGGCATGGTTGGGTTCACTGTTCCTCGATTTTGAGCCCGGCATTCACTACCCGCAAATGCAAATGCAGGCTGGCGTCACAGGCATCAATACCATCCGGATTTACAATCCCGTCAAACAATCCCTGGAGCACGACCCCGAGGGAGACTTTATTCAAACTTGGGTGCCGGAATTGGCCGGCTTACCGCTGCCCTTTATCCATCAGCCGTGGCTGCGCTCTTCGCTGGAGCGTCAGTTCCATCCTGTGGACTACCCAGATCCGATCGTCGACCTCAAAGCGTCTTACCAATTCGCCAAGGAAACACTATGGCGCCTAAAGTCAGTCGGCCAGATTTGCGATGAACGTGAGCGCATTCTTGAGCGGCACGTCGAGCGGCGCGGAACATCCTCGATAAACGCTTCCCGCACCTGAAACCTTTGCTATGCTGAGATCGTGATGCCCTAGGAGGGAAAGAAGCATGCTGATGATTCTCTGGATTCTGGGTGGTTTGTTCGCAGTGGTAGTGCTGGCGATGCTGCTAATACCGATGTTCATTGATGAGCAAGCGCTCATCGAAATGGCACAGGAGCAGGTGCGAGCCAGTACGGGCGGTGAGTTAATGATTGAGGGAGAGACCGAACTCAGTCTTTTCCCTCGATTTGGTCTGCGACTGGAGAAAGCGTCACTGGATCTTCCTGCCGGATCAGAATATGACCAACGGATTAACGCTTCATTCAGAGAGTTGGACGTTGGGCTCTCTTTGCTACCGCTGCTGAGTGGCAATGTTGACGTAGGCACCATCGTGATTAGTGGCGTCAAAGCTGATATTACTGAGCCTCAGGCACTTCCCCCCGCGCCTGAGCCACAACCCATCATGAGTGATCGTCAGTGGGAGAAACGCGGCGAACTGATCAGGGATAACAAAGCGCAAGAGCGGCAGCGGCAACTCGCCGAAGGCGCCGCCATTGCAGGAGTGGCGATCGTTGCTGAAGCCGTGCGTCTCGAGGACCTTACACTGATCCTGCGCACTCGAGACGGCAGCCTGAGCAATCAGATCAACATCGACACACTGACACTGTCTGAGGTCAATACAAAAAACCAACCCATGCGACTTGAAGGCGTCATGACGGTACTGGGGGATGGCAGTGCCCCGCCTTTGGGTATCATCCTCGATGGCGATATCCGCGTGGCGTCAGATTTCAGCAAGATTCAGCTCGAAAATTTAGGAGCAGAAGTGACCGGAGCGCTGACCCAGCCTATAACCAGCTCCTTAACCGGCGATTTTCTGCTTAAACCTGCCAAAGTCGATTTGACACTCGAAGCCACACTCCCCGGCGGCGATGTATCAGGACAGATGATCTGGTCAGCACTGGAGAGTCCTGAAATCAAACTCAATGTGGCGACCGCGCGGCTGAATGCCGATCAAATGCAACCCGCTGTTGCTGCGCCCGCGGCACCTTCTGAGAACGCAGGCGGCGTGTCTCCCCAGAATCCCTCGCAAGACGCGCCACAGAAAGAGCAGCAATCGGCATCTGTGCCGCTCCCGGTAGGGCCGCTTCGGGATCTTGATCTGGAGTTGCGGGTGACCGCCAATGAACTCATTGCCGGAGGCCAGTCGATTACGGATGCTCAGGTTTTCATGCGGGTGCTCGATGGGATTGCCGATATTCAATACATTCGCGGTGTACTCCACGAGGGTCAGCTAGATACACGTATTGCCGTCAACGCCCGCCGCCCGACAGTAGAAGCCGAGATTGAGGGCGGGTTGAAAGGCGTCAACATGGATCTGCTTCTCGGTAGCTTGGGCAATCAGGATGCTGCATCGGGCCGCAT
>CESO01018563.1_pt1 | contig 12332 bp, 12 predicted proteins | sample 356341 | NCBI WGS metagenome assembly CESO01 (sample SAMEA2621812, study PRJEB7988) | marine metagenome | biome: marine biome (ENVO:00000447); feature: deep chlorophyll maximum layer (ENVO:xxxxxxxx); material: "saline water (ENVO:00002010), including plankton (ENVO:xxxxxxxx)" | depth 35 m
TTCCAGGCTCATTTTCTCCTGTACAGCACACATCGAGATGCCGACCCCATAGAAGGGAATAGAACATCCCCTTCTTCCAAACTCCCAAGGACTCTCCGCCATGACCCTCAAGCGGCTCGCCCTGATCACGACAACTTTACTGATCGCATCAACAGGATTCGGATGCAGTAACCATTCGAAGACCAGCTCCAGCGACGTGGTTCGATTCGGAGCCATGGATTCCAATCGAAATCCGCTCGCAATGGGTGCTGGAGACATGCTGGGCGTCTCGCTCTACACAACACATGATCTGAACTGATCACAGCGTTCCCATTTGTGCAGTTCAGTTAGACGGCCCTTACATGCGCAAGGGCCGTCTTTTATTTGGATTATTGAGTTCGTGAGTCCCAGAAAAACACAAGTGTCCATGCTGATTCAGCCGAGAAAGCTAGGGGGCGATCTTTCAGCCATATGAAACGACTCATGATGAAAAAAGATCCTCGACAACTCAGGAATCAGGCATTGAACTACCTTCAACGCCTGCTTGATGATCGTGAGGCAGAAGCCATGAGACATGACAACCTCGGAACCAGAGATCCCATGAAGGTATCGACCGGACAGACGGCCCTGGATGTCGCCGTCTCCCAGACTGAGGAACTCATTCGATCGCTTGATCGGATCCTCGACAGGGAATGCCCTGAAGTCAACACGTTCAGGACGACCTGCAACGGTTTCTCGCGTCTGAAGACCTCCAAGTGCGCCTGAAAACGGCATCGCATCCGAACTGACTACAACCATGACTCGGTTTGAGTTAGCCTTTGCATCTGATGCAGCACCCCGAGATCCCAATCAAGAGACTGTCCCCACTGGCTGTCATGCCCGGTTACGCCACTTCGGGCGCCTCTGGCATGGATCTCCATGCAGCCATAGAAGCGGCGGTTGAACTTCCGACCGGTGACATCGTCATGATTCCCCTTGGATTCGCGATGGCCATTCCAGAGGGATGGGAAGCACAGGTTCGACCACGAAGTGGTCTGGCCAGTCGTCATGGCATCTCCATGCCCAACTCGCCTGGCACGATCGATGCCGATTATCGAGGCGAATGGAAGGTGCCGCTGATCAATCTGGGTCGTGACGCATTCATGATCGAGCCCGGCATGCGCATCGCGCAGGCAGTCATCTGTCCGGTTGCCCAATGTCGTCTGGTCGAGGTCGATGAGCTCGACGAGACCGATCGGGGCAGCGGTGGATTCGGTTCCACCGGAACCGGTTCGGAATGACCACGCTCGCAACCGAGGCGAACAGATCAAGCCCGTCGAACATTCTATTGCTGCTGGGTCTGGCAACCAGTCTGCCGTCGATCGCGATGGGGTCTTCGATTCCGGATTTCATTCGAGACGCGACTCTGATGCTGATCGCCGTCGGAGTCATCTGGTGTGTCGCCACGCCGGACGGAAGAGAACAGAATCGATCACTGATGTTCTGGCCGATTCTTCTGGTTCTTCTCGGAGTACTGCCAAGCCTGTTCAATTCGACCGATCTTCAGGCAAGTCAAGAAACGCTAGGCTTTCTTCCAATCGGTTTCGTTCTGTTCATCGGAATCTGCATCGCGGATGGTGCCGGACGGACGGTCATTGCCATTGCCGCGACGACGTCCATACTCCTGATCGCTCTGGAGGTGACCATTCAACACCTGTCGTCGAACGGATCGGTGGCCGACACTCCGCATCCGATCCACATCATGATCCTCCCGATGCTTCTTCCGATCGCTGTCATCGGAATCGAAACCCTTCCCAGAAAACTGGCGTTGCTGGTGGGACCACTCCTGGTGCCACTGGTCGTCTTCAGCGTGATCACTTCATGGAGCCCGGGTGCGTGGGCCGGACTGATCATCGTGGGCATCGGCCTGTCGATCTGGAGAGGTGGAGTCGTCAGGGCATCCATCGGCTGCGGATTCATACTGGCCATGCTCCTGGTGGCGATCGATGTCGCCGATGCACAGAATCGATTGTTGTCACTTGCGGATCCGATGAGCGATGAAAGGATCGGACTCTGGCTCGCCGCGATGGCGATGTTTCTCGAACATCCATTCACGGGAATCGGAGCCGGCGCCTTCGGCATCGCGTATCCGGATGTCGTATCGATGATTCAACTTCCCGATGGATACGAGGCAGGATCGGGCTTCATTCCATGGGCTCACAACATGTATCTGGAACTGCTTGCCGAATACGGACTGCCTGGTTTCCTGGCCTATGCCATCATCACCGCATGGCTACTGGGCAAGCTGGTGGCTCAGATCGTGCTCGGACAGGGAAGAGGACGCGGCGATGATCCAGACGATCCCCGGCACTGGGCGGTCGCCCTGCTCATCTCATGGCTGGCCATACTCACGATGGCCATGTTGGATCTGAGCTTCCACAGGCACTGGGTCGTCTACATCTACTGGCTGATGGTCGGCCTGAGCTTCTCCATCGTCCTGCACCGATCGCAGACTTCACCGGCACGCGGCACTCCTCAAAGCCCGACTATTCCCTGAAAGCCGTTGAGCCCGAGAGGCTCCTTCGTGTAGAAGGGTTCGGCCGCGGCGGTACCGATGCGACTGCCGAAATAGGTCACACTCGACATCATCACATCGACGATGCGACGATTCTTCTCGGGAATGACGAACTGGCTCTCGTAGGCCAGCATCGCCCTGCGCTTGTGGTCCTCGAACCCGGTGATGTCCATCAGGAAATTCGGATCGGGCACACGACGCAGATGCGTGCAGTAGTAGTAGAAGAGCCAGCGGGGATGAACTGGATCACCGGGCAGATCGGTCTTCGTCAGCTTGGCGTCGAATCGAGCATCCTCGATGATCCTGGTCGCGGCGACATGGTCGGGATGCGCATCGATCGGATGCGGTGCGAAGAGGATCTCGGATTGATGTTCGCGGATGATGCCCGCCACGACATGCCTCGAGGCCAGATCGTGGACGACTTCCCGATTCTTGAGGCCCGCCTGGATTCGACGGACACCCAGGATGTCCGCGGCCGCGGCCGATTCACGAGCTCGGGTTTCCCGATCACCGTGCGGTGTCGGCTCGCCGTCGGTCAGATCGACGATGAGCACATCGTGACCCTGTGCAGCCAGGGAGGCGATGGTGCCACCCATGCCGAGTTCCTGATCATCCGGATGTGGTCCGATTACGCAGATTCGTGCCATCCGCGCATCATAGACGGCAGAAGGCCCGCATGCGATCACTGCATCATCTGCATGCCGTCAACGCCGATTGGAGCCGTGTCCTCACGCATGCCCGGAACGGCCAATGGCCTGGCGGGCACGAGACCCAATCGACGATTCAATCTCAGCATCTCCCGCTGCACCCAATCCTGGAGTGATCGGGCCTCCTCCACTCTCTCCAGAGACTTCAGGAACTCGATCTCCAGCAGTGCATGGGTGATGACCGCCAGTCTCGATCGCTCCTCCATGAGCAGGCCGTCGTGGGATGGGGCAACGGCGATCTCCCCGATGGCGATCATGGCCGGATGGTATTGGGAATGATCCGGTGCGCGTTCCGAGACGGCACCCACCAGTCTGAGACCGGAAAACGGATGCTCCAGCTCGATGGCGACTCTGTTGGCCTTCGACTGATCATCCAGTTCGATCGCATTGGAAAACTCGTCCACCAGATCCTCGAACGATTCACGACGGTCGAGAATGTGCTCGATCGATAGTTCCCAGGCGGACCAGTCGTCGACCCGCTCGAGCGCGTCGCGATCGGTCGATTCGATCAGCCGTAGATGATCGAGGAGGCGACGATAGTTGAAGAGGACCTGACCACCTCTTCCCGCCGATCTGCCATTCAACCAATCCTTGATCCACTCTCTCCAGGCGTTCGACAGGCGATCGACATGCCGACTGTCGAGATAGTCCTCAGCCTGATCAAGCAGGATGAACATGTCCAGTTGACGCTCGAATTCGCGCAGTACTCTTCGAGAATTCTCTCGCGTGTCCTGATCGACCATGGCGGAGATCAAGCCACGGAGTCCCGAGATCAACTCGTCGCCTCCCGGTTGATCGAGATGATCCAGGCGGATTCTCCATGTCTCCAGTTCGTGCAGCCAGCTCAATGCATCGAGGAGATCGCGAGATTCGGCGAGAACGACCACGGCGCCCGGATCCGTCCAGGGCGAATCTGTCCGCACGATCTCCGCAAACGAATCGAAGACCCTTCGTTCGGCAAGCAGGCACTGCTTGGAGAGTCGAGTGTGGATTCTGGCATCCTCCCCCTCGAGCCCCGTCGAGTGGCGATCGCGGATCAGGCCAAGCGTGCCGACCACACCTGCCAGCGCACTGGTCGAATCGGCTGGTGGAAACCGCTCGGGCCAGAGGGCCCTCAGCTCCAAGAGCGACTCGCTGCCACTTCTGGCCACTGGACGACCACCGGATGTCCTCGATAACTCATCGAAGGCATGAATCAACTGTCCAATGGCCTCGATCCTTCGGACGAGTCGTTCCTCGGGCCCCTGATCGAGTCGAATGCGTTCGAGTTCGATCCGGAGAACGGAAAGCAGATCTCTTCTCGAACCGCTGTGCATCCATGTGACTGTTTCCAGCCGGCTACAGAGTTCGATGGCGGCGGAAAGGAGATCGCTCCCCGCCAATAGCGCACTCAACTCCGATCGCAATGCATCCTCGATCTGGAGATCCTCCATCGATTGGATATCCGGTTTGCTGACGATCGGGTCCGGTATGTTCCCGTCGACCTCGAAACGCCACCAACCCGGTGGCACAGTCGTCTTCGCTGCCAGCTGGGAAGCATTCCTCAGAGGAGCCAGCATGGAAATGAGCGACTCCTCGGGGTTCTCAACCGATGTGTTGGGCAGACGCGAGAGCCCCGCCCGGACCGAACGAGTGAAGTCGATGAGCAGCGATCGGATCTCGGATGTGGTCGATTCAGACAGACGACCCATCGCGAATTCCGAGAAGAGGGCCTCGATGTCGGGCAATCCTTCTCGCAGTGTCACGGCGGCGAGCAGAAAACGGGAACCGGTCGCTCCATCGACACGCCTCGCTCGATTGCCGAGTGTCTCGATCAGGACCAGATACTGCTCCAGTGCCGAGTCGAGCACACGTCTATCGGGGAGTCGATCGCTGGCCGAGCGATTGGCACGCCGTGATTCGCGTCTCTGTGTCGAAGCATCACGGCAGAAGGATTCCACGAACGATGGGGATGAGATCACCGGCCTTGCCGCCGACAGTGGCGTCACGAACAGCATCGGCAGGAACAGGAGTGTCAGAACGATTCGATTCATGGACTGGGAACCACGATTGCCGTCTTCATGGAAGATACGATAACCCGAAGTGGTCATTCCGATGAATCATCTCTCGAGGATTCAGCCTTCGCCTTCAATTGGCGTACACGCCCCGATCCCGGCGGCCCGTACTTGATCCACATCAGGCAAAGCCCCTCAGGCGGCATCGTACGGCCCGTCCGCTGACGGTCACCACTGGCGATCATGTCCGGAATGTCGTCCGGAGCGAATCGCGATTCGCCCACGGCGACGAGTGTCCCGGCAATGATGCGGACCATGTTCCAGAGGAATCCGTTGCCACTGACGTGAATGGCGATCCGGTCATCGCTTTCCGCCTCGACCTGGCAGTCGAAGACCGTCCTGACCGTGCTTTCCCTTGCCTGACGTACACGAGTGAACGCCGCGAAGTCGTGTTCGCCGACCAGATGGCTCGCCGCCGTCTTCATCGCCTCGACGTCGAGCGAGGTGGGACACCATGCCGTCACATGTCGATCGAACAGGGGTCTCAGATCAGCCGTCATCCTGGCGTGCGCGATTCGATATCGATATCCCTTGGAAACGGCATCACCGATTGGATTGAAGACCGTTTCAGTTTCCCAGGCGGATCTCACCTGCACATCCTCGGGCAATCTCGATGTGATGGCCGCAGGAAGAATCTCGGGGTTGAATTCCCTGGGTGAGAGAAACGACACGACCTGTCCTTCGGCATGGACACCGGAGTCCGTGCGGGAGGCGCCCAGAACATGGACTGGCTCACGGACCAGTTCCTGGACCGCCGCCTCCATGACCTCCTGAACTGTTCGAAGCGGCTCCGAATCAGGCGGATGCTGTTTCTGCCATCCGTGGAATCTCGTGCCGTCGTAGGCGATGTTCAATGCATAACGGCGCATGATCAACAGACTCGATCAGCCAGAGAGGCGAAGACGTTCAATGCCCGAAGAGATTGCCGGTGGCGAACATGCCCTTGCTCTCGAAGTACTCGAGGGCGTCGTCGACAGTCGGAAAGATCTTCGTGGCGGTCTCGGTGATGAAAGGTGATGGTGGCTTGGCTGGCTTCCAGACCACGTAGACTTCCTTGGTGTGTTCCCAGGCGTGCTGGAGCTCTCGCTCCACACCGCTGGAGAGTGCCGGAATGCCGCCTTCCAGTTCGGGAATCAGCGAAACGATCATGTCGCTCTGATCGATGAGCTTGAAATCCCTCATGTAGATCTGGCCATCGACATCACCGGCGATATCGAGCACTTCCTTGACGGGGAATCGGATCGGATCCTGGCCTTTTCCGCCACCGAAGGCGTGAGGCGTGACATCGACCCACTCCTCGCCGGCCTTCTCCGCGGCAATCGCCCGGTCGAGCAGGAGCTTTTCGTCCACATCCGCCGGATCGAAGGCGATGAAGTGTTCGGCAATGGCCGCACGGAAGGCGTCGATCTCGGCGAGGACATCCGGCATGTCGACGACATGACTCATCGGGAAGCTCGGATAGACCTTTCGCATCTCGGGACGAGTGACCAATCGAAGACAGGTCTCGAGCGTCTCCTCATGTCGGCCTCTGCTGAGAATGTAGAAATTGTCCTGACAGCCCATCGCGTTGGCGAGCAGTTCGGTGACGATGATCTCCTCTTCACGCCAGACCATGCAGTCCTTGAGTGTCGCATCGATGTCGTGCTCGGTGTGGAGGCGGTGATGCGCCATTTCCACGTTGTCCAGAAGACAGATGAACATGTTCGGCTTCAGAAGCGACATCTGATCGAAATCGAAGGCGCTGAAGAGACCATGTCGCCAACGGAAGGTGGCATGCGTGTTCACGATCAGATCGGGATGATCGGAGACGGGTGTCGTCTGGGAGATGATGTCCTTGAAAGCGGCTCGTCGCAGGGAGGCCAGACGGCTCAATGGGAGATCCAGTATTCGCCCCGATCTGATGTCGGGCGATTCCTTGTACATCATCGATCCGACATGGAAGCATTCCAGACGGTGCCCCCGGGTGCCTGCCAGTGAGGCCACCGATTCCAGGTAGGGCTTCTTGTCCAAACCGATCTGTCCAGTTACCACTGCGCGCATGGGAATCCTCTCGAATCAACTGACACCTTTGCCAGAGCCTCAGGATACCGCAAGCTGACTCAGGAGTCGCTCTTGGGAATGCTCTTGTTCGCTGTTGGGCCCATAACCTCACGCAACCACGCGGCAGGAGCCCTGGGAGCCTTGATCCTGAGTTTTTTCCGTCGCCACCAGAACCAGAGCATCACGAGAATGATGGTCAGAATGACCGCGGCCAGGATCGTCTCCTGGACATGCTTCTGCTTCGTGGTCATCGACGTCACGCCCTTGCTGATCAGCCAGCCGAATCCGAGCTGCATGCCGACGACCGGAACAGCGGACAGCGATTCCGCGATCATGAACTTCCAGATCTTCATCCTCGCCAGCCCGGCCGCCGTGAACACGGGGGTTCGAGAGAAGGGGATGAAACGGCTGAGAACCACGACCCATGTCCCCCATCGATCGAACTTGTACTTCACTTCGAGAATGCGTCTGGGATGGAACATCCGGCGAAAGAAGCGGAAACGCATGATCGCCCCGGAGAACTGCCGCACGATGAGCATCCACAACGTATCGGCGAACACGACTCCGAAGTAGGCGGCGGCAATGGTCCACCAGAACGGCATCAACTCCTGCTCCATCAGGAAACCGGCGGGAATGATGAAGGCATCCTCTCCCAACGCCATGCCGACGCCCGATGCCATCAGCAGTCCAAAGAGAAGCCATGGGCCGTAGTTGGTCAGAGCGGATTTGACCCAGCTGTGCTTGGAATCGAGTCCGGTCGATTCCTCGACGACCACCGGGGCGGAGGCGGCCTCGCTCTGAGCCAGTTCCGCCGGCGTCTCCGCGATGGCGAGCCTTGGAATACTCATTCCGAGCACAACGAACCCGACAGCGAGCAGGCATGAAATGGTCGACCACCTGCCTGGCCGCTGGAGACGTGTCATGCGAGGCATGGTAGACCATAGCCCGTTGCTCATGTTTCTCGTTCTGATCTGATAGCCTTTTGACGAAGATGAACGTCCTCTGCGCCCCAGACAGCTTCAAGGATTCGATTTCAGCCGCGGATGCATGCCTGGCCATGGTTCGAGGTGCGGACGGACTTGTCGAATCCGCTCTCTCGTGCCCTCTTGCAGATGGTGGAGAAGGCACCATGGACGTTCTGGTGAATGCCTGCGGCGGTCGAACCATCTCAGTGGAGACTTTGGACCCTTTGGGACGTTCGATATCCGCCAGAATCGGTTTTCTGGACGCCTCGGACATGGCCATCATCGAAATGGCACAGGCCAGTGGTCTCGAGCGACTCCGTGAAACCGAACGCAATCCCTTCAGGACCTCCTCCTATGGCACCGGTCAACTCATGGCCATTGCAGCACGGGATGCCGGACATATTCTGCTGGCTGCTGGTGGCACGGCCACCATGGATGGTGGCTGTGGAATCATCCAGGCGTTCGGCGGTCGAATACTCAATTCGATCGGAGAACCCATCGAGGATCCCATCTCCAATGGCATGCTCTCCAGAATCGCCAGCATCGAACTGCCCGGAGGCATTCCTCGAATAGAGATCGCGGTGGATGTCCAGGCTCCGCTGCTGGGCGTGACTGGTGCCGCGACGATGTTCGGACATCAGAAGGGTGCACGCCCTGAAGACATCGATGTTCTGGATGCGAACCTTCTTCACCTGGCGGATGTGATGGACCCCGAGGGTATCCATCGATCTGTTGTGGGTGGCGGTGCCGCCGGCGGAACAGCCTTCGGTCTACATGCCATGATCGGCGCTGACATAATCAGCGGTGCCCAGATGGTGCTTGAGAGGCTCGACTTCCGTTCAAGGCTCGATGGAACCGATCTGCTCATGGTCGGAGAGGGTCGACTCGATGAACAATCAATGATGGGCAAGGTCCCGCTTGCCGCCGCCCGATGCGCCAACGAGATGGGTATCGAGACCGTCGCGATCTGCGGCACCCTGGGAACCGGATGGGAACAATCGCTTGTGGACAACGATGGACCAATCGATCACATCATCACCCTTGACCGGGAGCATGGACTCGAACGGAGTCTTCAGGAGACCGGATGGTGCCTCGAGCAGACCGTCCGGGCATTCCTGAGGGAACGTGGGATCAGATGAGTATGCGATCGTCGGACCCGACGGCTGCCGGAAGATCCTCCGGCTGCAGTTGTTCCGATGTCATCGCCGACAAGGGGCTGATCTCGATGTCGGCGAGCACATGCCCATTCCCGTCACGCGTCACGTCGACACCACGCGATGCCAGCCAATCCCCATAGAGATCGTTCTGGGCCTGTCGACAGGATTCGGGTGAATCCTGACCGGTGGCGTTCTTGATTGGCGCGAATTCCATTGAACGGTCCACCTCGAGGATGGCCGGCCTGGATACCAGACTCAGCGCATCGAATATGAAACGCTCGAGTTTCACGCCGTTGGGGGATTCGGGGGTGGTCTTGGACTGGGTCTCCAGGTCGAAGCATGGGACCTTCTTGAGCGCACGATGCCATGGAAGCTCGTTTTCCTCGAAGACGCGATTGGCGAATTCGACGCCGAGAAGATGGATCGCGATGTTTCCCGCGTCGTAGCGCAGTCGTCCATCATCATCGACTTCTGTCATCAGCGATTCGGGCATGTCGGAATATTCGATTACCTGGGTACGTTCACCAACCCGGCAGAAGACTCCCACCTTCTCCGCCGATTCCCGCTTGGGGACCATCTTGCTCGACATCTCCCCGGATGATCGATCCGGATCCGAATGCAAGCCGATGAACAAGGGGTCGATCACGCTCGAGAGCGGATTGTCCACCTGAAAATAGGAGATCGTGTCGATACCCAGAACCGACATCTCCTCGAGTGCACCGCTGGCGTGCAGCGCTGCGATCGAACCACCATGTCCATCCGGACTCATCGCGATTCGATCGGGTGCTTCCAGCAGCACGTTTCCGTTGCCCCGATCGAAGCATGGCATCATTCCCTGCGGGAAGAGCATGACCTGGGTTCTGGGAAGACCAAACCAGTTGTTGTCCGCGAAGAAGGAACGTGTCGCCGAATCATTGGCCTCGCTGGTCATGATGTACCAGCGAATGGGTGTATCCCATGCGATGCTTGCCGCTTCGATCTGTTCGGCGAAGACTCGAAACAGGGGCTTGCCACTCACAGGAGTCGCCGGATAGGTGCCCTTGGGTCCCCCCCAGCCGAGGCGAGTACCCTGACCTCCAGCAACGGTGAACGCCGCGACACGCCCGTCCCGAATCACCTGTTCACCACGAGCGGTGAGCTCCGCGGCCAACGCCGCATCGGGCATCGTGACGACCGCCGGGGAGATGGCCGTGCACGGTTCGTCGGCAGCACCCTTGAGAACGAAGGAATCGATCAGCTCACGAAGTGAATCAAGCGGTAGTCGGGAGGCCTGTTCCAACAACGCCGAACGGCGGGCTGGATCGAGTTTCTCGCAGGCCTCGAGGATGTGATCCTGGCCACAGGCTTTCAGTCGTGATCGAATCTGCTCGGTATCCACGCTCAACTCTTTTCCGGCTCCTCAGGCTGAGTCCATCCAGAAGAAAGATGTCGGACGATTTTTCCGGATTCCAGATAGATCAGCTGTTCGGAGATATTGGTGCAGTGATCCGCCATGCGCTCGAGAGCGCGATTGACATTCAGCAGGCACAATGCCTCGTCCAGGGGCATGGTTCCATCCTGGACGGCCGCCTGCACGAGTCGAACCACCTCGGTCCTGAACCGATCGATGGTGTCATCGAAATCGAGCACTCGCTGAGCCAGGCCCGTATCACGATTCCGAAGTGCCAGATTGGCGTCTCGAACCATGCCTATGACGCTGTTGGCCATGACTTCGAACGTACCCGAACGAGGCGCATCGCCATCGTGGGCACAGGTCGCTTCCGCGATGTTCACACCGCAGTCGGCTATTCGCTCGAGTTCATTGTTGATCTTGACGATCGTGAACACGGAACGAATGTCGTATTCCGCGGTGGGCGAGAGCATGAGCAGCTTGATGGAGGCACGCTCGATCTCGATGTCCGCTCGATCGATGACGCGATCGGCTTCGATCGCCGCCCTGGCCTTCTCGGGAATATTGCCGAAAAACGATTCGATCGCGAGCATCGCATGCGACACCACCCGATCACCCTGAGTGAGCAGATCGTCCCGTAGCTGTCCATGCCTGCGAGAGAACTCTTCCATAATCGGCTTTTCGCTTACCAGAGAAACGTGATGCGACCGCGCGAAGTATACCCGTCCGATGGCCTGCCCGTACACGAAATGCCTCTGGCACGTGATCCGGCATCGCCTTCTCCAAGCACCACGCTATGATTCCATGCTTGGATATCACCCTCATGCCAGATCTCTGTGTCAACATCGATCATGTCGCCACCGTTCGCCAGGCCCGAAGGACCTGGGAACCCGACCCCGCCTGGGCTGCCGTAGAGGCACAGCTGGGTGGTGCCCATGGAATCACGTTCCATCTACGCGAGGATCGTCGACACATCCAGGATGATGATCTCAGAAAGCTCAAGGATCTCACCAATACGCGGCTGAACATGGAAATGGCGGCGACCAGCGAGATGCTCGGCATCGCCGTGCAGCTGCAACCGCAGATGGCCATGCTCGTGCCCGAGGGTCGTGATGAGATCACGACCGAAGGTGGCCTGGACGTCGTTGGTCGAATCGACGAACTCCGGCCCATCGTCCATGCACTCAAGGGGGCCGGGATACCGGTCAGCGCCTTCATCGACGCCGAACCCGATCAGGTCTCCGCCGCCGCGGAGTGCGGCTTCAACGTGTGTGAACTGCATACAGGCCCCTATGCCGATTGTTTCCACCAATATGGTCGGTCCAACGAGGCTTCGGCGGTCATGGATGAGGTGGAGCGGGTTTCTCGAGCCAGTCGATCGGTTCTGGAAGCCGGTATGCGATGCAATGCGGGGCATGGACTGAACTACGACAATGTCGCCCCGATTGCCGCCATAGCCGGCCTCTCGGAGCTGCACATCGGACAC
>CESO01001494.1_pt1 | contig 12296 bp, 10 predicted proteins | sample 356341 | NCBI WGS metagenome assembly CESO01 (sample SAMEA2621812, study PRJEB7988) | marine metagenome | biome: marine biome (ENVO:00000447); feature: deep chlorophyll maximum layer (ENVO:xxxxxxxx); material: "saline water (ENVO:00002010), including plankton (ENVO:xxxxxxxx)" | depth 35 m
GTAATGCCTGCTTGGCTGTGTCCCCTAATATATCACTTCTAAGGGTCTCAATTTTCGCCTCAAGAGAAGTGATGCGCTTGAGAGCTTCGTTTTCTACTTTAATAATAGAAGCATCAAACTGGTTTCGTAGCTCAGCTTCAATTTCATCAAATTCCAAAATCTGATCACCACCGTTGGATTGAAGCGATCCTAATTCAAATTCCAGTTTGCGAAGTTGAGCGTCTCGATCTTGTAGATTTGAAACTAATCCTTTATTACCGTCCATCACCTCATTTAAAGCCTGCTCCAATTTAGATTGCTGAATTATAAGAAAAATTACCGAACCAATTATTGGTAATGTTAGCAAGACTAAAAGAACTACCCTAAAGCGTGCATTTCGCTGGCCCCTGGTTGGCTTAATCTTACCTGCCTTTGAAGCGTTTGATATCTCGTCAATAATTTTTGCGCTTTCTTGTCCTGATGTTGTTTTTTCTATCACAGAAAACTTCACCTTTTATTCTGCATTTAATCAATTTACATAGATTAGCTTAACTTTTAAAAAGATAATATTCGATAATCAGAAGCTTTAACTGTTGATTAACGAATCCATCAGCGACAAAATCATAAGATCAGTGTTTACTGTAGCATGGCAAAAAGACTTTACCCTATAGATTCGATACAGAGGCAAGGATGTTTTTTATTTCTGCCCCGTTAGTATTGACAACTTTAGTAAATCCTAAACCAACAGCAAAACGGACAAGTCTCACTGATGGCACATACAGAGGCACTTCCCTCATCGCAAAATTAAGTGGAAAAGAGGAGAGCAGCTCAGCGACCTCACCACTTAAGCAGATTATCCCATCTACCTTTTTAGAAAATATAGGGACTAACTCTTCCGTTGAAATCTTTCTTTTCTGTCTTTTATATACCTCTAAATAATCGACAATACCGCCTCTATTTACGAGCTCATCCCGCAAAAAGTGCCGGCCGGCCAAACCACGAAAAATACCAATATTTTTACCACCGACATCAGACAAATACGGTATGTCCAGTAGATCTTCACTTGTCATCCCAACACTCGATTTTTCGACTATATAACCAAAAAGCGATTCGACGGTTCTGGCAGTCGAAGGTCCGATCGCTAAGTTTTTTGATCCTGATGGAATAATAGACCAGTATTTTTTAACCCATTTAAATCCGATCCTGGCTGCAGTTGGGCTTATAAAAATCAAAGTATCGTACTTGTTAAGCTTACGAATGTTCTCAACGAGAACCGGAGAACCTTCTGGCTTTTCTATTGGAGTAGGTACAATTTTGATCAAAGGTAGTGATATGGGCGAAATCCCCACGTCCGAAAGAGCTTGGCAGAGAATTGACTGGCCCTCGAGTGGTCGAGTTACCAGTATTCGCTTTAAGTTTTTCGATTTCACTTATAGGATGCCTCACTATTATAGTTGGCCTGGTCCAATAACAGTTGAGCGCCCTGATCAAGAAGCTTTTGGGCGACAGTCCGTCCCAGATCTTCAGCATTATCGCTCGCCATTCGTCCCTCGGCTAACAATATTTTAATACCCGATACATCGCCCACCATTCCTCTTAAATATAACTCATCCTTTTCCGAATTAAATTCAGCAAAACTAGCGATCGGAGCTTGGCAGCCACCGTTCAACGCTCTGTTTAACGACCTCTCAGCTGTCACTTTACATGCGGTTTCTGGATCATGTAAGCATTGTAAGACTGCTAATGTTGTTTTATCTGGAAAACGACACTCGACTCCAACCGCTCCTTGTCCACCAGCCGGAAGGATCTCTTCAGACGTAAACCTTTGCAAAATACGACTCTCAAGGCCAAGTCGAGACAACCCGGCGCTCGCGAGAACTATGGCGTCATAGTCTCCAACATCTAGTTTTTTTAACCGAGTTCCTACGTTACCTCTCAAATCTGTAATTTGAAGATCTTTACGGATTTGTAACAACTGGCACTGTCTTCTTAAACTCGAGGTGCCGACTTTGGCGCCGATTGGCAAGTCGGTAAGGCTTCTGTAGTGATTTGAAACAAGTGCATCGCTTGAGTCTCCCCGCCGGCAAATTACCGCTAGCCCCAAGCCGTCCGGGAAGTCCATCGGCACATCTTTCATAGAATGAACGGCGATGTCGGCCTCATTGTTCAAAATTGCTTTTTCAAGCTCCTTAACAAATAAGCCCTTACCTCCGATATCAGAAAGTGGCCGATCAATAATCTCATCACCCTTTGTAGTCATCGGCAATAATTGAACTTTAAGGTTCGGGTGCTTTTTCTCTAAGCTTTCTTTGACAAAGTGTGCCTGCCAAAGTGCCAATGGACTTCGGCGAGTCGCAATACGTAGAGTGTTTTCCTTAATGTTCAATTTTTGGGCTCCAATTACTGATATCTGTCAGATACAATATTCACATTTTACGGGATTTTTTATTAGATTGGCTAAGAGCCAATCAATCTTAAATAAATCTGGTAAGCTTACGCAATATCAGTGCTTGAGTTCTACCAAACAATTAAAAAAAATATTGAATACCTAATAATCGACCCTACAAGTGTAAATGAGAAGCTAAAATGTCAAACAAAAAATACAACCGGACTGAACAGTCTCAAGAAGATGAGAAAAATACCCTTTGGGGAGGGAGATTTACCGAGGCCACTGATACTTTTGTGCAAAGATTTACCTCCTCTATCTCCTTTGATTACCGACTGTACCAACACGATATTAACGGTTCTATCGCTCATGCGATGATGTTAAACAAAGCGGGAATTTTAACTGATAAAGAAAAAACTGAAATTTTAACCGGCTTAGAGACTATTTATCATGATATTAAAGACGGGAACTTTAAATGGTCTATAGAGTTAGAAGATGTTCACATGAATATAGAGGCAGCTCTAACTAGTCGAATTGGAGATTTAGGAAAGAAACTGCATACCGGACGATCACGTAATGATCAGATAGCAACCGATTTTAAACTTTTTATAAAGGATCAAATCGATTTAGTAGTTAGATTAATAACAGAACTTCAACGAAGCATCGTAAATTTAGCCGAACAGGAAGCCGGAACAATTATGCCGGGCTTTACTCATCTTCAAGCGGCTCAGCCAATCAGTTTTGGCCATCACTTAATGGCCTGGTATGAAATGTTAGATCGGGATTACAGTCGACTCATCGACTGCAAAAAACGAGCAAATTTTTCACCACTAGGATCAGCTGCTCTAGCAGGAACCACCTATAACATTGATCGTGAATACAGCGCAGAACTATTGGGTTTTGAAGCGCCAACCCGGAATTCACTGGACTCTGTGAGTGATCGGGATTTTGCTATAGAACTTGCCAGCGCAGTGAGTTTGATAATGATGCATTTATCTCGCTTCTCAGAAGAGTTGATTCTTTGGTCATCCTCGCAATTTTCTTTTATAGAGATCCCCGACCGCTTTTGTACCGGTTCCTCTATAATGCCTCAGAAAAAAAATCCTGACGTCCCAGAACTCGTGCGTGGGAAAAGTGGTCGAGTTTTTGGGCATTTAACTTCTCTTTTAACTTTGATGAAATCTCAACCGCTTGCCTATAATAAAGATAACCAAGAAGACAAAGAGCCCGTTTTTGATCTATTAGATACAGTAAAGGATTGTCTTCTTGCTTATAGTAATATGATCCCAGCCATAATTTGTAATCGCGAAGAGATGGAAGCTGCAGCAATTAAAGGTCATACAACTGCCACTGACCTCGCTGATTATTTAGTCATTAAGGGCATTCCGTTTCGCGATGCACATGAGATAGTTGGCAAGGCTGTTGGATACGCTATAGAAGGGAAAAAAGACCTTTCTTCGCTTGATCTCAACGAACTTAAACGATTTTCTGCATTAATTTCAGAGGATGTTTTTGACATTATTACAGTCAAAGGTTCAGTAAACGCGCGAAACCACACGGGAGGCACAGCAATTTCACAGGTCCTCTTAGCTACCAAAGCGGCTCGCAAAAACCTTGATACGCGAGAGAATAAGTGATTTTGTAAATATCGATTGGCTAGCGATCACTCGGAGCTTGTAGTGTTATCGCGTACTGATATGTCCTACCATCTCGGCGTGTACGCACAACCACCTCATCACCTGCTTTGCGCTCTTCCATGATATCAGCGTAATCGTTTTCGTTCCTCACTGGGATTCCGTCAATCTCAAATATCACATCTCCAAGTTGGATACGCCCTCGTTGACTGCGAGTGAGTCCTCGCATACCTTCCATCGCCGGTTCAGAATCTGCTTCCAAAGCCATAACAATAACGCCCTCTATCCCCCACAACTTTCGATAATAATCTGGTTGAGAGATCGGCGTTATTCCTAAAATCGGAGTCTGTACCCGTCCATATGCTATCAGCTCAGGCACGACTCGATTCACTGTATTGATAGGAATAGCGAACCCGATTCCCGAACTTGCTCCACTAGGGCTATAAATAGCTGTATTTACTCCCACAAGTTCTCCTAAAGAATTCAATAATGGCCCCCCGGAATTACCAGGATTAATAGCCGCATCAGTTTGAATGACATCTTTTATCTTACGCCTGCTAACTGAGTCGATCTCTCTACCTAAAGCACTCACTACTCCAACAGTCATCGTCGTATCAAGGCCAAACGGGTTACCTATAGCGATAACCTTTCTTCCAACTTCCAAAAGCGAGGAGTCGCCCGGCTGAACAGGGATTAGCATCGTCTCTCCTGGATCAATTTTTAATACAGCTAGATCTTTATCAGGATCAATACCAATGGGCGTCGCATCGAAAGTTGAACCGTCTTGAAGGGTGACGGTGACTCTACTTGCTTGCTGCACTACATGGAAATTCGTTACTATGTGTCCGTCTTGGCTCCAAATGAAACCGGTACCACTTCCCTGGGGAACCTCTTGAGGATTTAATGAGTAGTAAGACCTTATCAACCTCGAGTTAGTTATATTAACAACCGACGGGCTTGTGCGCTTAAAAACGTCGATGTTATTCGCCTCATCATTTGTCCTAAACGATTCGTATGCCGAGCCACTAGCAGCAAGCGACGACGTCTGAGCTATTAAATGAAAAGGAGCTAAAAAGACACCGCTGACACAAATTACAGGTGTCAAAAATTTAAGAGAAGCTGTTACAAAACAAAAAAGTTTAGAACCTAGATAAAACATATATTGCATTTTTGATTCCTAAAACATGACAGTAAAAGACAACAGTGAAGAGCGTCCTTATTTCGGCTTCATGCCAAAACCTACGAGACTCCCTAAAGTAGATGGTAAGGACAAATAGAATATATTCAATGCAGACTATATAGAAATATGATGTAATTTAAACGAATTATTAGAAAAATAGACAGCGCAACGCAGTCTAAGAGCCTTACATACACTAAATATACCGCCGAGAATCAGTTAATAAATGGCTCTTCATTCAACCGAAAATCAGAACAACCAACGACTTTCTTACAAATTTTTGGCGCCTAAATTTTGGCCCATGTGGTTAGGCATTGCGCTCATTGCCACAATCGCGAAATTTCCCTTCAGAATAGCGTTAAAAATGGGCGCAATTCTTGGATGGTTTTCGCTTAAATTTAGCCACCGACGACGTAACATTTGTAATGTAAATCTTAAACTCTGTTTCCCCGAATTAAGTAAAAAAAGCCTCAACGCACTAATGCGGGCGACGTTTCGAGAAAATGGGATCGGGATAATTGAGGCAGCTATCGCATGGACAAGTGGGATTAATAACTTCACAGGTCACGTCGAGGTTGAGGGCCTCGATTTTTTAGAAGCCGCTCAAAATGAGGGCAACGGAGTCCTCTTAGTAGGGGCCCACTATTCCACACTTGAAATGGGCGGCGCCCTCTTGGCAAGGTATACTGATCTCGATGTAACATATCGAAAGCATAAAAATTTACTTTTTGACCAATTCATGAGGAATTCACGACATAAACATTATATCAACGTTATCGAGCGCGAGGACGTCAGAAAAATAGCTCGAAGCTTGCGGAACGGCAACACTGTGTGGTTCGCTCCCGACCAGGATTATGGAAAAGCCCATTCTGTATTTGCACCCTTTTTTGGCATAGAAGCCGCAACTATTAAGACGACAGCGCGATTCGCGAGGTTAAATAATTCTCCGACCCTAATATTTAGCCATCATCGCAAAAAGGACAACTCGGGATATATCTTAAAAATCAGCCAAAAATTGTTGACATATCCAAGTGACGACGAATGCGCTAACGCACACCAAATCAACCAACACCTTGAAGCTCACATTCGTGAATTTCCTGACCAATATCTATGGCTTCATAGACGGTTCAAAACACAGCGAACTTCTGAATCCGGCGCGCTATACAATACCACTGCTAGAAATACGCAAATAATTTCATGAGTAAGGGTATGAAGGGCAAAAATCAGAAAATTCTTTTATTTCCGACTCATTACCTCGGAAATTTTATACTTGGATTGCCTTGGCTGATTTCAGCAATTGACGAGGACCCGACCACAATTGTCGTTCTTGACTCGCGATTTAAACCATTTATACAACTCGCCCTTAATAACTATACTGAAATTTTGGAGTATCCGCGCAACGAGCTAAAAAACGAAAAGAACTCTACCCTAAAAAAACTAAATATTTATCTAAATTTTTTATCAAAATTACGAAGAATCAAAAGCGAAGATCTTTTTGATCTCGAAGGCGAAAGGTTTACTGGCGTCTTGTCTAGATTAAGCGGCGCAAAAAATCGGTTTGGACCGATCGGCAAGAATTCCACAATTTTTTATACTAACCCACTTGCTCTGGATTTTCATAACCATCGATTTAATGCTTTTGGACAAACACTTTCCGATAAATTTCCTATTAAAAATCCAACGCATATAGTGAACTATCAAATACATCCAACTGCTAAAAATAACGTAACTAACTTTCTTGCTATAAATCGAATAAAAAATTCTTTCGTAGTTATTCATTCTGGAGCTAGCGCGGATTATAAAAAATGGCCTGTCGAGAAATTTTCGAAACTTTATAAGATGCTTAAAGCAATTAACGTAGATGTAGTTTGGATTGGAATGGAAGAAGATCAAAAAATTGTTAAGAAAATTTCAAAGATTTTAAACAATGAAAACTTAAACCAATTTACGGAAACAAAATATCCCGAGCTAATCGCCTTGTTAAAAAGAGCCGACGTCTTTATAGGCGGTGATAGTGGCCCGATGCACCTTGCCGCGTCAGTTGGTATCGGAGTTATTGCTTTATTCGGCCCAAGCATCGAATCTATTTGGGCTCCTTTGGGCCTACAAAGCAGAGTAATCAGAGGCTCAAAAAGGTGTGGAAAAAATTGCGACGCTCACAACTGTGAATTTAACCACCATTGTCTTACATCCTTAAACCCTGAAAGTATTTTAAGTGCGGTAACCGCCATACGAATTTCGAAAATTATAAAGACCCCGTCAAATTCCACTTAAACCAAAAAAATATTGAGAGTTTTATGAGCGATGAAATTTTAGCAAGCGTTTATATCATAACCCTAAACGAAGAAGAAAATATTCAGGCCCTCCTCGACAACGTCAAAAATTTCAATGAAGTCATACTGGTTGATAGCGGTAGCACTGATAACACACTCACGCTTGCGGCCCAATATAATAACGTATTTATACACGAGCAGGCGTGGCTCGGCTTTAGTGCACAGAAATCATTTGCGCTAAATCTCTGTAAAAACGAATGGGTTCTCAATCTTGATGCTGACGAGATTTGTACAAAAGAGTTTGTCGATGAAGCCGCAAACTTAATTAAAGAAAATTCGCACGACGCACTTGAATCTACCCGTCTTCTCCTGAGATTTGGGGAGAAAGTCAGGCATTTTGGCGGAGAAGACCGACTAATTCGTTTTTTTCGAAAGTCATGTGGACATTATCAAACTAGAAGAGTTCATGAGAGTATTTCGATAACTGGTAGAGTAAAGTCTACGTCGGCAAGCATCTTACACTTCGAAAACTTAACGCTAAGTCGGCGATTTGAAAAAGCAAATAGATATAGCGAACTAAAAGCCGAGGACAAGCTGGAGAAAGGAGATACTACTTCCGGCATCGTAATTATGGCTATCTTTCCAATAAGCTTTATTCAATTTTTTATAATCAAAGGTCATTTCCTTGGAGGAATCGATGGTTTTATCACTGCCATGAATGCGGCATTCTACAACTTTATGAAATATTCGAAGCTTAGAGAACTCAGAAAAATTAAAAATCTCTAAATTGAATTTCATTTAAATACGCGTAATGTCCGTTGTTATTCATAAGTTCTTGATGCGTTCCGGACTCTATAATTTTCCCATTATCCATTACCATTATTTTATCAGAACTTTCGATTGTCGATAACCGATGAGCAATAACAAAAGTTGTTCTGCCAGCCATGAGAATACGGAGAGCTTCTTGAATATATGTTTCTGATTCCGAATCTAAAGCGGAAGTCGCTTCATCCAAAATTAGTATTTGAGAATTCTTGTACAGTGCGCGAGCAATCGCAATCCGTTGGCGTTGACCCCCAGATAATAGTGACGCGTCATCACCAATTTTGTGCTCAAATTGATTAGGAAGCCTCTCAATAAATTCAATCGCATGAGCATTCTTCGCCGCTTCGTATGCGCGATCTCGATCAATTAAGTCTGCTTCAGCGTAGCAAATATTTTCTAGAATTGATCCGTTAAATAAAACCACGTCTTGACTAACCAGAGCGATTTGATTTCGTAAGCTCGTTAATGAAAATTGATCGATTGCATGACCGTTAATATAGATTTCGCCCGCCGACTTATCATAGAAACGGGGGATAAGGCTAAGTAAAGTACTTTTTCCGCTTCCTGATTTGCCGACGAAAGCGATTTTTTCTCCAGCTCTTACCGAAAAACTAACGCCAGCCACTGCAAAGTGAGTGTTATTTGGCATCTCATCGTTTAGCACGAGCTCCTGCTCTTGATATTTGAAAGAGACATTCACAAACTCAATCGAATCAACTCGGCCATTAATTACCTTTGTACCGCCGTCTGTTTCCTCAGACTCATCTAGGAGCTGAAAGATACTCGAAGCCGCAGCTAATCCCCGCTGTATCACCGAATTAATTTGAGAGAGTTGCCTGATTGGCTTCGCCAACAGTGCCGCCATAGCCAGAAATGCAACAAATTCTCCTGACGATCTAGTCTCGATATAGGTCGGCGCCATAGAGAACCAAACAAGACATGCAATAGCAATACTGACAAGCAACTGTATAAGGGGCGTACTGATTGCTTCCGTTGCCGCCATTTTCATATTTTCTAATCTATTACGTTCGCTAGCTGACTCAAATTTTTTAACGACATGTTTAACAGCATTGAACGTACGGACAACTAATTGACCTCGAATTGACTCTGTCGTAATTTGAGTAACATCTCCCATCGAGTTTTGCATTTGAGTACTGTATTTCCGGAATTTTTTTGAGGCAATGGCGACCGTTTTCGCTACTATCGGAGCAATTATCAAAAACATCATGCTGAGTTGCCAATCGATAAGCACTAAGGCTCCGAGCAACCCAATCACTGTCAAACCCTCCCTTAAGATTACAGTGACAGCATTAGTAACAGCACCGGTAACCTGTGTCACATCATAAGTAATTTTTGAAATCAACCTTCCAGCTTCGGATCGATCGAAGAAACACACAGGAAGAATTAGAACACGACGAATAATTTCACTGCGAAATCCGTGAATGAGATGATTCGCAATAAAAGCGATGGAATAGTTGCCGAGGAATCCGCCCAACCCACGCGTAAGCGCGATAAGAATGCAAAGCACTGGGCTGTACAACCGCCAATCGGAGTCGTTATTTTCAATTGCATCGACGGTCCAGCCAAGCCATCGTGCTGCGAGAACATTTGTTAAAGCAAATATTATATAGCCCAAAATACTCACAACGAAAACAGCAAAATGGGGCTTTACGTAGCCCAAGAGTCGCCTGTAGGTTTGCCAACTATTTACCATTGTTATTTCCAAAAAAAACAAGTTAGTAGCACTTCTAGACTTATTTTTAACTTTGACCAAAGATATAAGATGCGAACCTTATCCCATATAAGACCAACCTTCCAGCACGCCGCTCACTCAATTTTCTTATCCAAAGCCTCGCTTAACTCAAACCAAAGTCCTTCTAGCTCCATCACTCTCGTCATGAACTGACTCCTTTCAAGAATAGCTTGTTCCAAATCCTTTTTATTTTTATCAAGATATAAAGACGCATCAGTCATTTTATTATCTATCACTGAAATCTCCTTGAGGATTTTGTCAAGATCTTCCTCAACTAGGTTTATTTCTTTTCTCTCGGTTGTGGTTTGCGCTCGAAGTATTGCAGAATTTTTCCTGCCTATTTTCTTAAAGTTATTTTTACTACTAATTCTTGAATCTTGGTTTTTGTTTTTAAAAGATTTTTGTAACCAATTCTCATAATCATTAAGATCACCATCATACGGTGCGAAAACACCTTCGTGAATCAAATAAAACTGGTCTACCGTTGCTGATAGCAGGTGTCGGTTATGAGAAACGATGATAATTGCACCATTAAAACTTTGCAGGGCCGTAGTTGTTGCCTCTATCATTTCAAGATCTAAGTGGTTGGTTGGTTCGTCCAAAAGCAAAAAATTCGGCTTCATCCACACAAGTCGAGCTAAGGCTAATCTCGCTTTCTCGCCGCCTGAAAAATTACTTATCTGATCATTAACTCGCTGTCCCATGAACCCAAAGCCACCGAGAAAATTCCGAATTACCTGGGAACTTTCTTTCATATTTACTTTTTGGATTATATCCAGTGGCGAAACATTGCAGTCTAGTTCATCGATTTGGTGTTGCCCAAAAAAACCTATTTTAGCCCTTTTGGAGACCGATAAGTTGCCGTCCAATTTTTCCATTTTCCCTGCTAACACCTTTAATAAGGTAGACTTACCACTTCCATTTAATCCCAGAAACCCAACTCTTGAATTACTGGCAAGGTTAATTGTAATTTTATCTACTACGACAGACTCATGCCCTACCTGCAAAGAATCTGCTTGCATCAAATATCCTGAGGATAGATCGTCGCTAAAAAACCGAAAATTAAACGGCGAATCAATATACGCCGTTGTAATTTTTTGCATTCTCTCAAGCTCTCTAATCCGGCTCTGCGCCTGACGTGCCTTGCTTGCCTTTGCTGAAAAACGTCTTACAAAATTTTCAATTTCGGAACGCCTTTTATTTTGCTTCTCAAGTAGTTTTTTCTCGAGTGACATTTTAGTGGCTTTTTCCCTCTCGAAATCACTAAAGTTTCCACTATATTGAACTAAATTGAAATTTTCGATAGAAATAATCCCAGTTATAACCGAATCCAAAAAAGCACGATCATGAGAAATTATTAAAAGCATTCCTTGATAACGTTTCAGCCATTGCTCTAACCATAAAGTGGTCTTTAAGTCGAGATGATTTGTAGGTTCATCAAGCATCAAGAGGTCTGCAGGCATCATCAAAGTCGCAGCCAGGTTTAAGCGCACCCTCCAGCCTCCAGAAAATTTCTTTATAGGTAGAGAAAATTCTTTAGACTTAAAGCCAAGCCCGGACAACAATTGCTTCGCATTTATCGCGACGTCATATCCACCGATCTGTTCGAAGTCAGCCATCAAATTTGTCAAATCTGATAGATTACCTTTTGTTTCGGCTGTCTTTAAATCAGATTCGATCTTTCGAAAATGTTTGTGCGCATCAATTACAAAATCTAGTGCCGTTCTATTCATGGCAGGGATTTCTTGGGCCATGATAGAGACCCTCAAATCAGCCGGCACGTTAACTTCACCGACTTCAAGGGGAAGCAATCCGGCGAGTACGTTAAAAAGACTTGTCTTGCCGCTACCATTTCGTCCAATAAGGCCAAGTTTTTGATTTTTTTTTAAAACCAAACTCGATTCCCGCAACAGAATTTGGGAACCTCTCATTAGTTGAACTTTATTGACTGAGATCATTGAGTCCTTGCTATATAGAAGTACAGATGACTATTTATATTTTTAGCAGCAATCAGGTATCAGTCTACCTGATTGCATATCACACTTCGACTTAACACCCTTCCTGTAATACAATATTTATAGAAATAGTCGTTTTTTTAAAAAGGACAAAGAATCGTAATGAAAAAAATACTTATCATTGACGATGACAAAAATCTCGGCGATTTACTGACACAGTACCTTCTTAAAAATGATTTTAAAGCCTATGTTGCGACTACGCCGAGCCGGGGGTTCGAGCTAATAAAAAAACAAAAACCGGACTTGTTGATTTT
>CESO01049501.1_pt1 | contig 12293 bp, 9 predicted proteins | sample 356341 | NCBI WGS metagenome assembly CESO01 (sample SAMEA2621812, study PRJEB7988) | marine metagenome | biome: marine biome (ENVO:00000447); feature: deep chlorophyll maximum layer (ENVO:xxxxxxxx); material: "saline water (ENVO:00002010), including plankton (ENVO:xxxxxxxx)" | depth 35 m
TCAAAGAAGAGATTTTACGCATATTGATGATATAGTAGATGGGTTAATTAGAATAAGTACAAAAAAATCAAATAAATTTATTTGGGAATTAGGCTCAGGAAAAAACTACTCTATTAATGATGTGTTTGCTTTGTTTAAAAACAAGTTTGATTGTAATTGTGAATACATTGATGAACAAAAAGGAAATTATAGAGAAACTTTAAGAGTAAATAATGATGCTATAGATGAACTCGGATGGAGCCCAAATGGATCTCTTGAGGATTATATTTCAAGCTTATGAAGATTTCAATTATATGCTTTGGTAAGTTTCATGCCTTTGATTTAGCAAGAGAGTTAAAAGCAAACAGCTCTATTGTCTCGCTTTACTCGAGTTACCCTTACTTTATCTCAAAAAATTATAATATTAAGTTTTCTGAGCATTACAGTTTCTTTTTTTTACAAGTAATAGATAGGCTAACATTCAGAAAGATTTCAATTTTTTTAAAATTTATTTTTGCAAAAACACTAACATTCTTAATTAGATCAGATCAGGATTTTATTATATTGTGGAGTGATACTCCTAATTTCTTAATTAAGTTTTTAAAGAGAAATTACAAGTCCATTTTAATTTTAGAAAGAGGAAGTGCCCATATAAAATTTCAAAATAGGCTCTTAAACGAGGAATATAAAAAAATCAATAGTGATTTTAGTATTTCAAACAAAGTAATTTTAAATGAAATAAAAAATTATGATGATTCTGATTATATTTCAATCCCATCAAAGTTTGTGATGGACTCTTTTTTGAAATACAATGTACCTAGAGAAAAGTTAATTATTAATTCATATGGTGCAGACCTATCCAAGTTTTATAAAATTAAAACAAAAAGTAATCAAAAATTTACTTTTTTAACATGTGGTCATGCTTCGGTTCAAAAAGGATTCCACAAGGTTCTCAATTCTCATAAACACATCAATGAAGATTTTATTCACGTTCATGTCGGAACAGTTGAGGGTATATTTAAAGATAAACTTAAGAATTATAAAAATCTAATTGTATATCAATCTGTAAATCAAATTGAACTTGTAAGATACTATAACATGGCTGATGTTTTTATTCTTTCATCTATACAAGATGGATTTGGGATGGTACTTCTTGAATCTATGGCTTGTGGAACACCAATTATTGCATCTAAATTCACAGGTGCAACATCTATTAATTCATCCAAAATTTTTGGACATATTTTGAATATAAATAATTCAAGAGAAATTTCGAAAACTTTAAATTATTTAATGAGAAATCCTGATAAATTAAATATTATGTCTGAAAATTGTCAAAAAATAATTACAGAAGGAGGTTATAGCTGGGATGATTATGGAAAAAGATACAATCAAAATATTATAAAGTTTATAAAAAAGTATAGTGAAAAATCATAACATTCTAATAATTGACAATGGATTTAAATCTCATAAAAATCATTTTATAGAGTCACTGGCTAATAATAATATGATTAAATCTAAAATTATATATAACTACAATTATCAAAAAGATTTTAATGTATTAGAAAAAGTATTTCTAAAATTCAGAATACCATTAGACCTAACATTCTTAAACTATAGATTTGTAAGGGATTTAGTCTTCAATTCCTATAATGCAATTATTATTATTAAAGGGAATAATATTTTTCCTATGTCAATTTTTTTAGCAAGAATTTTAAACAACAAAGCTACTATTATTTCTTGGTCACTTGATAATATGATAAAAAAACATAATTCATCTTTATATTTTAAATTTTCGATTCCATTATATGATATTATATATACTACAAAGTCAAATACTATAAAGTCATTTAAAAAACTTAATGCAAGGCGAGTTGAATTTATAACTCAGGCATATAGTAGGTTTGAACATTATCCTGATAATTTTTCTAAAGATCATGACTATGGTATATTGTTTATTGGATCTCCAGAGAATGATAGAGTTGAAAAGTTGAAATTTTTAAGTAAAAAAAACATTATAATTAATGTTTTTGGCAATGGTTGGGAAAAATATGATCTTAAAAAGTATAATAATATTAAACTACATGATAGAGCACTTTTGGGTAGTGATTTTAGAAAAGCTATTAGTTCCTCTAAAATATCATTAAATTTTCTAAGAAAAATTAATGATGATATACACACCTCAAGAACATTTGAAATACCTGCATGCGGGGGATTTATGATTTCTGAAAGAAGTAACGAACATAGTAAATTCTTTATTGAAGATGAAGAGGCTATTTATTTTGAAGATTCAGAAGAATTATATCAAAAAATTATCTTTTATAAAAAAGATGAAAAACTTAGAGAAAAAATAAGGTTAAATGGGTATAAAAAAGTTCAAAATTTAAATAATACTTATTGTGATATGGTTAAAACAATTTTAGATAATTTAAAAAAATTTAAATGAAAAAGATGTTAATTATTGGTCCATTTCCACCACTTTTTTCATACGGTGGTCCTACCAAAAGCGTTAAGGGTTTATATGATGTTTTTTCTCAAACTGATATTCAATGCTCTGTTTTATCTCCAAACACTCATCTAAATCGCACAAAATATATAGAAATCAACTTAAATAAAGATATAATTTTTTGTAAGAATCAATTTACATATTTGATTAATAACTCTCATAAGTTTGATGTAATTTGGCTAAACTCTCTATTTGACTTAAAAATCATACTTCTTTGTTTAATTAAAGCTTTCACTAATTTTCATCTAATAGTATCTCCACGAGGTCAATTATCAAGTCAAGCTATTAGTACTTCAAAACCGTTATTAAAAAATTTTTTTTTAAAGATTTTATTTTTTTTTAAATCCAATTTAATATTTCACTCAACCTCTATATCAGAGTCTGAAAATATTTCTTTTTTTTTTAAAAAAACAAGAGTTAAAATGATCAGTAATATATTTTCTCTTAACTATAACTCAAACTTAGTTACTGATAGAAAGTTTGTTTTTTATTCAAGAATCCATAAAAAGAAAGGTTTAGATATTTTACTCAAAACAATTAAAAAGTATAATTTAAAAATAGACCTAGATATTTATGGGTTTATTGAAGATAAAAGATATTGGGAATTGTGTACTAGCTTATTTAAAAACCACCCTAAAGTAGAGTATAAGGGTGTTATAGAGGATGGTGATGTTTCAAAGTTAAAAGATAAATATTCATTTTTTATTCTTCCAACACTAAATGAGAACTTTGGACATGTAATTATTGAGCTCTTGTCGATAGGATGTATTCCAATTATATCTAAAGATACAACTCCTTTTGATGAACAAATATCTTCAGTTTTTAATTTAAATTTTAATCTTCACAGTCAATCAAATCTTAATAATGTATTAAACCAAGCAATTAATATGAGTAATGATGACTTAGTTGTATTAAAATCTTTGGTAAAACCTTGTTTCGAGAAAATAGATAAAATGCAGGAAAAGAATAAAAAGGAGTATATTAAATTTGTTAATGATCTAATAATTTAATAATCAACCATAAAAAATTTTCCTATAATTTGAGTTAAATGATAATAACGATATGTAATATGTGTAGTTATTCTTAATTTCTTCACTATTTAGTTATTTTTGTTTCAATATATTGACATGACTAAAGCAGAAACTATAGAGTATGTAAAAAAAAATAACTTTAATGTTCCAGACTTAAAGTATTTCACAGTTTCAAGATGGGAGAAAAATCGTGAGGAAGTTTTAGATGAGTTAATGGAGTTCTTTAATAAATTGGACAAATTAGCTGTGAGGAGTAGCGCAATAGCAGAAGATTCAAAGACATCTTCTCTTGCAGGTCAATTTAAAAGCTTGTTGAATATATCTTTAAAGAGACAAGACTTAGTTGCTTCAATAGATGAAGTAATTAATTCATATGATTACAACCCAAAAAATCAGGTTCTTACACAAGTAATGATTAATGACTCGTTCATGAGTGGAGTATTAATGAGTAAAAGTCTCGATGACGGATCCCCATATTATGTAATAAACTATGATGATAAAACTGGAAGAACAGATTCTGTAACATCTGGAGACAGTATCAATAAAACGGTTTATATATATAATGGAGTTAAAGATGAAGATTTTGACTCTCCTTATTTAAAGAAGCTAATTGAAACAACTAAAAAACTTGAAGACAATCTTTTTAAAATGCCATTAGACATTGAATTTGTAATTGACAGTAAAGGGATTGTTAATATTTTACAAGTTAGACCAATAACTACAGTTTCTAACTGGAACTCTCAAATTAACTCTAAGGTTTCCTCAAAGATTAAGTTTCTTAGGAAGTATGTCGACTCTTTAATGAAAAAGAGAATTGATATCTATGGTGAAAAAACATTATTAGGTATTATGAGTGATTGGAATCCTGCTGAAATGATTGGTACTGCTCCTAAACGATTATCGTCATCCCTTTATAGATATCTCATTACCAAAAATATATGGGCAAAATCAAGGGCGCAAATGGGTTATAAAAATGTATCTTCAACAGAACTTATGGTATCTTTATTTGGCCGAACATACATTGATATCAGAGCGAGTCTAAACTCTTTTTTGCCAAAACAAATTTCCAGTATTATATCAGAAAAAATAATTAATGCTTATATTAAAAGACTAGAAGAAAACCCTCATTTACATGACAAAATTGAATTTGATATAGCATTTACTTGCTATGAAAAAGATTTAGCAAAAAAGTTTGAAGAGAGATATCCTGGAGTTTTAGACGGAGATGAAATAAAGGAGTTAGTTGACGCTTTAAGAGTTCTAACAATTACAGCAGTATCTCAAAATAAAAATAATTCTCTTTCAAAATCTCTGGAACTTGTTGAGCATTTAAAGTCAAAACAAAAATTTAATATAAAACTTAATGAACCTTTTCAGCTGGCTAACTATTTATCTGTTTTGCTTGATGAATGTAAAGAATATGGGACCCTTCCTTTTGCAATTATTGCTAGACATGCTTTTATCTCGGAAGTATTAATTAGAAATTTTAAAGACTATAAATGTTTATCATCAGATAGACTAATTGAATTTAAAAAAAGTGTAAAGACTGTTGCTTCAGAGATGAGTAATGACTTTTTTTCTGTAAGTCTTAAGAAAATGTCAAAACAAAAATTCATAGAATTATATGGCCACCTTAGACCAAGTAGTTACGATATTATGTCTGATTCATATGCTGATAGACCAGATATATTTGAAGGAAATGTTAATTATGAAAATATTCAACCAAATGAATTTATTTTATCACAAGATGAGAATGAAAAAATCAATCTATTACTTAAAGAAAATAAGTTTGAAAATATTGATTCAAAACAAATATTAGATTATATCAAGAGTTCTATTATATCTCGTGAGTATGCAAAGTTTATATTTACTAAACATTTAAATCAGATTTTAAATACAATAGTAGAATGGGGAGAAATGATAGGATTTACTAAAGAAGATTTATCCATGCTTAAAGTCTCTGATATTACAGAGTCTGTCTTTTCTCCAATTTCAGAAAATAATGAAGATTTTTACCGATACAAAATTGAAAAAGAAAGAGAAAATAATAAAATTGCCAATATGTTTAAATTAAACTATTTAATTAGAAGTTCAAGGGATATTAATATTGTTCCAATTCAGAGAAACACTCCTAATTTTATTGGCTTAAATAGTGTTGAGGGTAAAATTAAAGTAGTAAGTCCTTATCAAAAAAAAATTGGAAATTTATCAAATAAAATTGTTTTAATAGAAAGTGCTGACCCTGGTTATGATTGGATTTTTTCCAAAGGGATATTAGCTCTCGTAACAAAATATGGAGGTGTTAACTCTCATATGTCAATAAGGTGTGCTGAGCTATCAATTCCTGCTGTAATTGGATGTGGAGAGCAAAATTTTGAAAGAATAAAATCTTACGATAAACTTATTATTGACTGTATTGAAAAGAAAGTTATCTCATCAAAAAATAAATTAAAAATTTTATAAATGAAACTTAAAATTGGAATTACAATGAGAATAACTGAATCCTCAGACTACTATGAATTAAGAAATAGCATATCTGTTGATTGGATAGACTTCTTAAATCTTCATTTTTCTGAATATGATTGGATTTTATTGCCTAACTCAAATTTTAATATTATTGATTATTTAAAAAGCTTAGGAATAAACTGTTTCTTTTTAATAGGAGGTGAAGATATAGGATCACATGAAATAAGAGATAATGCTGAATTAAAAATCTGTAAGTATGCACATGAAAATAATTTACCTGTTATAGGGATATGTAGAGGGCTTCAAATATTTACTCATTATTTTGGAGGTGAAATTGTAAAAGGAGATATTAAATTTAGTAAAGAACATGTAGCAAAAAGACATAAGATTAGACTAAAAGATAAAATAGAAGAAGTAAATTCATATCATTCAAATACAATTAAGTACCTCCCTAAAAACTTTAATATTATTGCAAAAGACATAAATGATGATAGCGTTGAGGCAGCCTCCTATGAAAACTTTCTTGGTTTAATGTGGCATCCAGAAAGAGAGAATAATATACCTGAATGGCAGATTTTATTAATCAAAAACTTTATAAAAAAATATGAAAGAAACTAATAGAGTAGTAATTCTAGCAGCGGGTAGAGGGTCGAGAATGATTGAATTAACAAAAAATAGTCCAAAATGTTTAGTCAAAATAAATAAAAGGCCTATTCTGTATTGGCTAATTGAGATAATTGAAAATTCAACCGTTAATAATATACAAATCATATGTGGTTATTTGGAATCAATGATTAAAACTAAGTACAAAAAAACCATTAATAAAAATTGGGAAAAAACAAATATGGTTTATTCTTTATTCTGTTCATCCGAGTTTAATGGTAGCACAATTGTTTCTTATTCGGATATTATATATTCTAGTGAATATGTTAACTTACTTAAAGATTCACAGGCTGATTTTACAATCTTAGCAGATAAAAAATGGCATGAATTATGGTCGATTAGAATGGACAATCCATTAAATGATGCAGAAACATTTAAATCCAAAGATGGATATTTAACTGAGATTGGAGGTAAAGCAAATGAAATATCTGAAATTGAGGCCCAATATATGGGATTATTCAAGCTTTCAAATAATGGGTATAGAATTATGAGAAATATTTTTGATTCTTTAACAGAAGATAAAAGAAAAGCGATTGATATGACTTCAATGTTTAAAATATTGATTAAAAAAAAATATAAAATAAAAGTTATTCACGTATCAGGGAAATGGATTGAAGCAGATTCTGAATTAGATGTGCGAATATATAATAAACAAATTCTAAATGGTGAAAATTGGTTACATGATTGGAGAGATTAAAATATTTATAAATGACAGTTTTTTATATTGACCCTGGAACTGGAAGTATTATTATAAGCTTCTTAATTTCAATTTTCTCATCTATTTTATTTTTCTTTAGAAAAAAACTTTTCGGATATAGTAACTCTACAAGTAATTTTGCTACAAATCAAATAAGTATATTTTCTGAGGGAAATCAATATAAAAGTACTTTCATTCCAATAGTAAATACACTTATTAAAGAAAAAATAAATTTCAACTATTTTACACTGGATTATGAAGATGATATTTTAAACTATGATAATGAATATATTAATCCTATCTTTCTTGGAATAGGAATTATAGGCCACACTAAATTTTCCTCTATTTCCTCTAAAATACTTATTTCAACTACTCCTAATATCGGAACTAAGAATTATCCCTTAAAAAAACCGAAAAGTGTAAAGGAATTAGCTCATGTCTTTCATATGATTAGTGATATAAGTTATTATAGAATTGGATCCTTGGATAATTATGATACTGTATTTACAGTTGGAGAGTTTCAACATCAGTCAATTGAAGAAGTTGAAAAAATCAGATCATTAAAAACAAAAATATTAGTCCCTGTTGGCCTTCCTTATTTTGATTATTTTAAAGAGAATTTACCTAAACCAAAAACTGTAAACAAAAAGAAAACAATTTTACTTGCTTCTTCTTGGGGTTCAAAGGGTCTAATAAAAAAATATGGGACAAGCATATTAAATTATCTTAAAGAATACACTCTTATAATTAGACCACATCCTCAATCATTTAAATCTGAACTTGAATTTATTTTAGATTTTAAATCAAAGTGTCTAAAATTTGATAATATCATTTGGGATGAGGATATACTCCCTTTAAATTCATTCTCTCTTGCAGATATATTAATCTCAGATACATCTTCGATAAGATATGACTTTGCTTTTTTAACAAATAAACCTGTTCTCACATTAAAAATAGAGAGAGTGGAAATGAAAGGCTTTGAGGTTTCTTATTTAAACTCTAAATGGGACGATATCTCAGAAATTAAATTAGGACCTGTAATGGAAGAAAAAAATATTCATCAAATTAATCATGTAATTAATGAGACATTAAATTCTTTTGATATATCATTAATTAAAAAATTAAAAAATGACGCTTTACATTCTGATGGGAACTCATCAAAAAACATAGTTGAATATATAAAAACAAAACTAACATGAGATTATTTTATGATAAATTATTGTATTCATTTTTTGATTTGTCTAATAGTTTTTTCTTAACAGTATTTATAATTGCTTTATTAAACGGAATTCTTTTTTCTTTTATTGAAACATTCCTAAAAAAGGGAATGGATCCTATAATCAAATACAATCAGTTCATAAAAAATAAAATTTCAAAAGAAAATATTAAAAGTAATATTGACAAAATGAGGATATATAACAGATATGGATATAATCCTTTATTTAGTTTAGCTGAACTTATTCCATTTATTTTAACAATCCCTTTTTTAATTTCAATTTTTTATTCAATTAATGAGTTTCAATTGTTTAGTCGACTTCCATTTTACTTTATAAATGATATAAGTATTAATGATAGTTTATTATTTGGCGTTAACCTTCTCCCTTTTATAATGTTATCAGTAAGCTTAGTAATTGTTTTGATTGAAAAGAGTAAAATAAATTCTCAAGATTTAATTATACCAAGCGTTTTCTTTATTCTTCTTTATAATTCATCTGCAAGTCTATTAATATACTGGACTATATCTATGATAATTAATTATCTAGTTAAACCATTTTTTAAAAATTTTAAGTTCAATTTCTTCCCATACATAACCTTGTCTTCTCTTCCTTACTTAATATTAAAAATTGACACTTACTATAATATTTTAAATTTGTTTATTCTATTTTCAGTCTTTTTATTTTTTGACTTCTTTTTTAGAAAGACAAAGATTGCATGGAAAATTTCACTACCATTCATATTTACCCTTTTTTATGGAGACATTGTTAATGATTCATTGATTTGGCTCTTAGGTATAGGCTTTTGGAAATATTCATATAGCATTATATTCGCACTTCTAATAAGTATTTTAATAGTCTTTTTAAATAAGAGGTATATATTAATTTTTTCTATTATATTTTCTTCATTTATTTTAATTCAAAATTTTGATAACCAAAAAATCAATTATAATTCAAATAATTACACATCTTACAATAAGAAAAAAAAATCCTCTGAACATATAGTCCTAATAGTTTTAGATGAGTACGCTTCTCCATTTGAATTGAATAATTATAACGATAATATCGATTTTTTTAGATTTTCTGATTCTTTAAAAGGTAAGGGATGGAAAGTAAAGGATTCATTTAAAACAAATGAAACATGGACAGTGAATAGTTTAATGTCGATGTTTAATTATAACCTTTCTAATGATGAAACTTTTTTGAAAGAAAAACTAGATGAAAATGTTAAAGGCGAATTACTTTTTGAAGAAACTAGATTGATTAAAAATTTAAATGAAAAAAATCTTAAGGTTAAAAGTTATGGTTTGTCTTCTTTTGGTTATGACAAGGATACTAGCTTTATTCCACTTTATAATTATGAAAAAAGAAAACAATACTCTGCTTTGAGTAAATTCTCAACCCACTTATCATTTCTTGAAAACAGTAGATTTTTTTATGATTTATTTAGAAGGTCATCTCTTGATGTTATTGAAAGAAAATATAGGGTTGAAGAATTTAAGGCGAATGTAATAACTCATCTTAATGAAGATAAAATATTAGAGAATGATTTTATATATTATCATCTCTATATGCCTCATGGGCCTTTCACTTTTAAAAATAAAATCTTTAATTTTGATTTAGATGGATATGCAGATTTTTGGATGTTTACCTCTAATCTGTTATTTAATCAAATTAATGATTTAACTGAAAATAATATAAAAATTATAATTACTGGTGATCATGGATACAGAGGAAATAGTAACTTATTTGACCCTTTTAATACATTTTCAGCTTATTGGGGATTTAAACCTGAGGAAGTCGATAAAATTAATTCCGTACAGGATATAGGAATACTAATAATCAACTCTTTTAATCCTTAAATATATTTTTAAGAAACTCAGTAATGATTCAACTAATTATGTATTTTAGTTAAATATGGAAATATCAAATAGTAAATTATTAATAACAGGTGGAACAGGCTCCTTCGGAAATGCCTATCTTAATAAAGCCTTAAACACCAAGAAATTTTCTGAAATAAGAATATTAAGCAGAGATGAAAAAAAACAAGATGATCTTAGGAGAGAGCTTAATGATAATAAAATAAAATTTTACTTAGGAGATGTTAGAGATTATGATTCTGTAATTAATGCTATTGACGGAGTTGATTTTATATTTCATGCTGCTGCATTAAAACAGGTTCCTTCATGTGAGTTTTTTCCATTGGAGGCAGTTAAAACAAATATTTTAGGAACTGACAATGTCCTTACAGCAGCCGATCAATCAGGTGTTTCTAAAGTTGTAATTCTAAGTACTGATAAAGCAGCTTACCCAATAAACTCTATGGGAATGTCTAAAGCTTTAATGGAAAAAGTCATGATCGCAAAATCTAACACAAATACATCAACAACATTCTGTGGAACTAGATATGGAAATGTAATGGGATCAAGAGGTTCAGTAATACCTTTGTTTATAAATCAAATTAAATCCAAGAAAAACATAACTATAACTAGTCCAGAGATGACAAGGTTTTTAATGTCGCTAGATAATGCAGTTGATCTTGTAGATTATGCATTTAATAATTGTAATCAAGGTGATATGTTTATACAGAAGGCCCCATCTTGTACAATAAAAACTCTTGCGGAAGCTCTTATTGAAATTTTTGAATCAAATTCAAAAGTTAAAAATATAGGCATTAGACATGGAGAGAAAATGCATGAAACTCTTGTTACTAGTGAAGAGATGCTTAGAGCAGATGAAACAGGTGACTTCTTTAAAATTAAACCTGATTCAAGAGATCTTAATTATGAAAATTATTTTTCAAAAGGAGAAATTGAAGAGATGCCAGTACCATATAGTTCAAATAATAACTCAATTCTAGATAAAAATTCTGTTATTAATCTTTTAATGAGCTTGCCATTAGTTAACGATGAATTAAAATCATAAAAATTGAATATTTTAATAACTGGTAATAAAGGTTTTATAGGTCAACATCTAGAAAACACTTTAAATCACTTAGGATTAGCTAATTATAAAGTAACACAACTTAGTAAAGAAGATTTTAAAAACTCTAAGCTACTTGATGCTAAAGTCAAACAATCATATGTGATTATTCATCTTGCTGCTATAAATAGACACGAAGATCAGTCTGTACTTTATGATTTAAATATGAATCTTTCTTATGATTTAGTAAATTCAATAAAAAGAGTTGGTTTTAAGGGTAAATTAATTTTTTCTTCATCCATACAAGAGTCCCTCAATAATAGCTATGGTAAATCTAAAAAAGACTCCAGAGACCTATTTATAAAGGAATCAAAATTAAATGGATTTATTTTCTCAGGATTAGTTTTACCGAATGTTTATGGCCCGTTTGGAAAACCTCATTATAATTCTTTTATACCAACATTTTGTCAAAAAATACTTAATGAAAGAAAAGTTGAAATAATTGAAAACACAAAAGTTCCATTAGTATATATAGACACTGTAGTTAGTCTGATAATAAATGAAATAGAAAGTAAAGATTCGGATTTTGAAATTCAAGTAAATCCTGAAATAACCATATCAGTTAATGAGGTAAAAGATATATTAATTGAATTTAAAACAGAATATATAGACAACAATACAATTCCTAATCTGGAGAATGATTTCAAGCTCAATCTTTTTAACACATTTAGGAGTTTTATAGATATTGGAGCTTCTTTCCCAATAAAACATAAAAACAATATTGATAAAAGAGGAAATTTTATTGAGATCTTACGAAG
>CESO01026932.1_pt1 | contig 12280 bp, 10 predicted proteins | sample 356341 | NCBI WGS metagenome assembly CESO01 (sample SAMEA2621812, study PRJEB7988) | marine metagenome | biome: marine biome (ENVO:00000447); feature: deep chlorophyll maximum layer (ENVO:xxxxxxxx); material: "saline water (ENVO:00002010), including plankton (ENVO:xxxxxxxx)" | depth 35 m
GTACCAGGATTCGAACCTGGAACCTTCGGTTTCGTAGACCGATGCTCTATCCAATTGAGCTATACCCGCGGGGTATGGTCCGACCCGTGAGGGCCGGAGAAGCGGACAGGGTATCAGCCACAGGGGGTCCCCCACAAGCTCAGGCTGGAGACCACGCCATCAAAGTCGACCCCAAACCCCCTCCCAGACCCCCTCCAACGCCGCCAAGCAGGCCCATAACCCTTCCCATCGGGAGATGCTTGATCCAAAGCCGCGGATCTGGGATACTGCTTGGCTCACTTATCCGGGCGACCAGATCGCCCCAACCAACTTTCGGAGACAGGCTCGTGCCCAATACTCAGGCCAGGAAAAAGCAGATTCGTCAGGATGAAGGTCGCCGTGCTCGCAACCGCTGGCGCAAGCGAATCATCAAGGATCAAGTCGATACGTTCCTCGCCGCCGTGCAGTCCGAAGACGTCCCGGCTGCCGAGACTGCCTTCAAGGAATGCCAGAAGCAGTACGACCGCATCTCCACGACGAGCACGATGCATCGCAACAAGGCCGCTCGCTGCAAGAGTCGACTCTCCCGTCGACTCAAGGATCTGAAGCAGAAGGCCACCGCCTGATCGACGCTCCCGCCCCATCGCGTTACATATATGAGATCGATTCAAAAACTGGCTGTCGCCAGCCTGCCTGTTGCATGGAACACGCTTCCCTGCCCCTTGCCGATGATGAATCCAGTGTGCGATACTCACCGGCAACGACATGACCAATCGATCACCAGCACGACTGCAACCCACCCTTGAACCCGCTCGTGGTTCGGGCAACGGTTACTGGGACGAATCGCATCGACCCTGGGCGATTCTGCTGGCACTGCTACCGCTGATACTCATCTGTGAGTTCGGTCTGGCGACCTGGCCCAGCGAGCTACCGGCGGTTCAGGTCACCGCCCATCGAAGCCTGCTTCAACTCTTCGGGACACTGGCGTTGCCACCACCGGTTCTTCTGGCCATGGGCGGCATCCTCACCATCGTCATCCTGCTCACCTGGCAATCCTTCAGCCGAAGCCCCTGGCGGGCCAGCGGTAAATCCATCGGCTGGATGTACATCGAGGGGGCCGCCATGGCCCTCCCGTTGTTCGTCATGAGCCGCTTTCTGCTGGCCACTCCACTGGCCGCGGGCACCGAACTGCTTCATACACTGCCCTGGTTCCAGCGGATCGTGCTCAGTATCGCCGCCGGACTCTACGAGGAACTGATCTTCCGGATGGTGCTCATAGCGATCATCCATACCCTGCTCGTGGATCTGGCCGGACTCAAGGAGATCGTCGGCCTGACGATCGCCGTCGTCGTCTCCGCCGCCGCCTTCGCGTGGTACCACGACCCGGCCGCGATGGGCGCCGTCGGCATCGTGTTCACCTCGTTGGCGGGACTCTATCTGGGCTTCGTCTACGTGGTGAGAGGATTCGGCATCGTCGTGATCGCCCACGTCGTCTACGACGTGATCGTCATGCTGCGAAGCTGACTGGCCTCACGAACAGGAGACGGATTCGCCACGATCAGCCGAGGCATACATCGCCTCGAGAACCGACTGAACGCCACGACCATTCTCACCCGATGCGTTCGGCGACGTCTTCGAAACACAGTTGGCGGCGAAGTTCTCGTGCTCGCGGCGGAACGCCGTGCCCCAACCCTCACCTTCGGCGATGGTGTGCTTGACGTCCACCTGCTGGTCATCCATCTCGGTACCGATCACCAGATGATCGCCCCAGATGTCGAAGTGCATGGCCCCCTGCTCACCGAAGATCGTCACCCCATCAGGCAACGTGCCATCAGGCAGATGCGACGCCCAGGCCATTTCCAGCGAAGCCGTCAGGCCACTCTTGAAACGAAGCTGAACCGATGCACCGTCCTCGACATCGAACACGCCGTCGCGATCCGGCGGCCCCGCCCACATGCTCGTGAACCGATAGTCGTAGAGTGGCGATCCGAAGATGCTCGTAGCCACCGCATTCGCCGAGGACACCTCGGGACGGCCGGTCATGTGCATGACCAGATCGACCAGATGCGGTCCCAGATCGATCATGACTCCACCACCGGATTTCTCACGTGTGGTGAACCACCGCCCAAGCCCCGGAATACCACGACGGCGATACATCGCCGCCCGGACGTGATAGATGCGACCAAGCCGCCCCTCCTCGATGAAGTTCATCGCCGCCTGGACCGTCGCCGCGAATCGACAGACGAACCCGACTTGGAGAATCCGGCCGGAGGCCTCGCGGGCATCGATCACCTGCTGGCACTCGTCGGCGGTCATGGCCATGGGCTTCTCGAGCAGCACATGCTTGCCGGCGGCCAATGCCCGGCACGCCATGGATGCATGCAGACAATTGGGCAAGGCGACCACCACCGCATCGATGTCGTCGCGAGCCAGCATGGCATCGACATCGGTCATCGGCTCACTGCCCCATGGAGCGGCGGCCTCGGCGGCCCGATCCGCGTCCAGATCGCACATGACGGCGGCCGGATGTCCCGCATCACTGGCCGCCTGTGCGTGAACCTGTCCGATGCCCCCTGATCCGATGATTCCCAGACGAATGCTCATATGTCCGCTCCCTTGGATGTGATCACCTTAACAGGCTTGATGACGGGTAGCATGTCGCATCAGGGAGCACCGTGAACGAACACGTCATCATCATCGGGGGAGGAATCATCGGACTGCTCAGTGGTCGGGAACTGCTGGCGCGCGGCCGGGCCGTGACCATCCTCGATCGAGGTGATCTCCGCGATTCAGCCTCCACCGGCAACGCCGGTGTCATCTCGCCCGGCCATGCTCCGATCCCGACACCGGAAGTGGCCGCCAAGGCGATCCGGATGATGCTCGACCCCAGAAGCCCGCTCTACATCCCCCCACGACCGAGTCTTTCGCTGCTTCGATGGCTGCTGTCCTTTCGAAGAGCATGTCGACCGGCTCATTTCAGGATGAGCAGCGAAGTACTCGATCGATTCTCGAAACTCAGCCGCGAACGATTCGAACCACTCATCGAGGAATGTCCGAAGGCCCTGGAACCAACCGGCTTCGCCGACATCGCCCTGACACCACAAGGTCGCGATCATCTGGACCATGAGGCAGAACGCCTGACGAAGTCCGGCTTCAATGTCGAATTCAGAACAGGCGACGAACTTCGACGAGAAGATCCCAGCTGGAGCGACGACGTCATCGGCGGACTCGTCCAGCATGACGGCATCGTCGCCAGACCCGACGATCTGATCCGACATCTGGCTCAACGATTCGAAGCCGATGGCGGCATCCTGCGAACCAATGCGACAGTCGAGAACGTGCATCTCGAGGGCGGATGCTTCGAGTCCATCGAACTCGCCGATGGTGAACGCATTCAGGGCGGTACGCTGCTTGTGACCGCCGGCATCTGGAGCAGTGGACTGGCCCGGGATCTGAACATCCGTATTCCGATGCAGGCGGCCAAGGGCTATCACGTCATGATCGAGATGGAGAACCCGCCGAGGATGGCATCCGTTCTCAGCGAGGCCTGCATCGTGGTCAATCCGATGGGCAATCAGGTGAGACTGGCCGGGACCCTTGAACTCTCCGGCATCAATGATCGAATGGTGCAACGTCGACTCGACATGCTTCCGGCTGCCGCCGATCGTTACATCCATGGGGTCAGAAAGGCCAGACGTCATTCGGAATGGAATGGACTACGGCCCTGCACCGCCGATGGACTACCCGTGATCGGCCCCGTTCCTGAAACAGGCAATGCCTATCTCGCGACCGGCCATGCCATGATGGGAGTCACGCTCGGACCGGGTACGTCGCAGCTGATCGCCGATTGCATCGACGGCCAGCCCCTGCCAGACTGGGCGCAGCCGATGGACGTGAAACGGTTCGCCTGAGCTAGATGGACTCGCGAGTCTCGCGATAGGTCACGCCACGAGCCTGCATGCCCTCGAGCAGATTCCCGACGACATCGTCGCGATGAGCCAGACGCTCCATCGAGTACACACCCGGCTCGTCGATGAGTCCCTGCTCCACCATTCGAGCACACAAGGTGCAAGGAAAGGCTGTTGTGCGGGACATGCTGGTCTGATCCTTCTGTGGATCGTAGAAATCCAGAAGATCCCAGGTCAGTCGCGTGGCCGCACCATCGATCTCACCCTCACCGATGACCCGCATGACCGTCAGATCAGCCTCACCCTGATCGTAGGACCAGGTCTTGAAGAGCTGTCGACAGGTGACGTCGCGAGGAGCGACCATCGCACCATTGACCTCGATGGGCGTCTCGTCGAACAATCCGGTCTCCCGCATGGCCAGGGCCAGATCCCGATGCCCCGGATACCGCATGGTGCGTTCACGCATCGTGGGGACCTTGATCGTCTCGGCCAGTGATCGAAGACCGTCCGTGTTGAAGGCCTCCAGTGTTCCGACACCCTCGAATTCAAGCAGCTCCGGCTCACTCAGGGCTTCCTTGATGACCATCTTGCCATCCTCGATGATGCGCGACGGACGCAGGTACTCCTCCACCACATCGAAGGGGCTGAAACCGGCCTTGTAGTTCCACGGCGGCTTTGGATCACGGGGGATACCACCGACCATGATGTCGATCGAATGGCATGGATCGAGGAAACGAGCGGCCAGGCCCGCCTGAAGGTTGCTCATCCCGGGCGCGACGCCGCAGTCGACCAGGGCGATCACACCGGCCGCGGCGGCCTTCTCATCGAGCTCCCAGGCATCCTCGGGCATGAAGGAGATGTCGCAGTAGTGCTTGCCGAGATCGATGATCGCCTCGAGCATGGCGAATCCGAAGCGACTGGGCAGCGCTCCCAGAACCATGTCGTAGTCCTTGACGATGCTGGTGATCAGCGACGTATCGCCGCAATCGGCCTGGATGGTGCGAACGGCACCGGAGGTCCGCGACTCGACACGCGCCAGACGTTCCGCCGAGAAGTCGATGATGGCCACTTCGCGACCCTCATCGGCAACGAGGTCTTCGGCCATGACACCACCGACCATGCCGGCACCGAGAATAATCATCGACTGCATCTTTACCCAGCTCCTTGAATGAGAATATCGAACCTGTTGAAACAGAATCGAGGCGGACAGTATGACGAATTCAGGACCGCTTGGCCAATGACCTCGTCAAAGTTCGGGCGCCAGTAGACGGACCATCGATTCCCACATCCGATGAGGAGCCGTCACCGACTTGGCCCCCTCCTGGGCGGGATCCATCAGACGACTGTTCCAATCGGAGATGATCTTCACATCATCCTTGTTGTACAGCGAGAGCATCACCTCGAAGTTGAGGAAGAGACTTCGACGATCGGTGTTCATGGAACCCACCAGCGCCCAGTCGTCGTCGGCCACGAGCGTCTTGGCATGGAACATGCCGCCGGTGTACCGAACCACTCGACCACCCCAGTCGACGATGTGACGAACGGACGGTCCACGAGCGATGTCGGCGAGTTTCTGGTTCGAGACATCGGGAAGGATGATGCGAAGGTCGATGCCGCGCCTGGCTGCCAGAGCCAGCGCCTGGGTGAGCGGTTCATCGGGTACGAAGTACGGCGTGGTGATCCACAAGCGTCGGCGGGCCTCGTACACCGAGGTGACGACTGCGTTGTAGAGGACGTCACCGGGTACATCCACGCCTGAGGGAATGACCTGCGCCAGCGAATGTCCGACCGGCTCGACGATCGGCGCCGGTGAGGCGTCCAGGGCACCCCTCGTCGAGAACTGCCAATCGTTTCGGAAGACCTCGAAGTAGTGGGTGACGACCGGACCTTCTATGTGGAAGTTGATGTCGACCCAACGCCCTTCGACGGGCGTGGGACCGATGTACTCCTCGCCAAGGTTGCTCCCGCCTGCGATGACGTGCTTTCGATCGAACAAGGCGATCTTGCGATGGTTTCTGGTATCGCCTGATGCCCGCCAGGGACGATGGATGATCGGTATGAACCAGCTGACTTCACCACCGGCATCGATCACCGGCTGCATGAATGACTTCTTGGTGGCATGCGATCCGAGCGAATCGATCAGCAGCCTCACCTTGACGCCCGAACGGGCCTTGGCGACCAGCATGTCGCGCAATCTGATTCCGGTGGGATCCATGTTGAAGACATAGGTCTCGATCTCGATGCTTTGGGTCGAGGACTCGATGAGCTGGGCGAACCGGTTCCAGGTCGCGATTCCATCAGGCAGCAATTCGAACCGATTGCCGCAACTAGGCGGCGGCATGCCCATGCCTTCCAGCAAGGGCTTGATGGAACGCCCGATTCCGGTGACCGAATCGGTGTGGTCATGACACGCGGACAGCGACAGCGTCCCCTTGACCTTCAAAGTTTTGTTTGAACGTCTGGTACCGATCATCAGAAACAGCGGTATTCCGACGTATGGGGCCAGCACAATGATCACCAACCATGTGAGGGTGTGCGTTCGACGGCGAGGATCCCGGATCAATAGCAGCAGCCCAGCGCCCCCGAGAATGCCACCAAACACGAATATCAGATGTACCCATAAAAATTCAATCATTACAAAGGACCTCTGCACCAGAGAAAAAGCTTCACGCCTATCTAAAGGTGAACCATGCACTATTCAGCACTATTCGGATTTTCCTCTCTTATCGGCACACATGCCAAAGGAGGACGCATAGTGGGTTCTGGAGGCTCATCGTATGGGCCTTTCGAGAGGTCCGAAGGGACCCAGGAGTCCAAATGAATCGTTTTTTTCAGATGTCACCAATGACAGCATTTTCGCGAAAGCAAACCGAGTCGGTGGAATTGTCTTACTTGACTCGACCCTGGGCGTGCAGGGTTGCGGCCTCAAAGCCGAATGCCAGTCATGACATGACTCATCTGGTTCAAAAGGCCTCATTCTTGATCCTTTCGCATTGATGCGATTGGTCGCCCGTTTCCCCCCGTCTTCGCCAGGAGCGCGAAGACGCCCTCACCCAGTCGCCCCTTCCAACCAAGATACGTTGGAAGGTGCTAACGAGGAGCCTGGTCGTGCCGTCCCAACAAAGCCGTGCCAACATCGTGCTTGATCTATTCGAGCAGTACTATCACCGAGTCTATTGCTTCTCCCGTCGGTCACTGCCTGCCGATTCCGCAGAAGACATCGCACAGGAAGTCTTCACCCGACTTCTCAAGCTGGAAAGGTTGCCAGAGCTGACGATCAGCGTCTCGTATCTGATCAAGATCGCCGACAACCTGATCAAGCGTCGATACAACAAGAACCAGCGATTCAATCGCTTCCTGGAATCCGCGGAGGAACTGGCACCCGCCACAGTCAACCGACAGACTCCGGAAGTGGAAATCGATCGAAACGAACTCAGTCGTCATCTGGGACAACTGTGCCCCAAGGAAGCCGATGCCGTTCGACTCGTCGTCTGCGAAGGCCTGAGCTATCAGGAAGCAGCTGCATCGATGGGTGTTCCCGTCTCCACAGTCAACAACTGGAAGTACCGTGGGCTCAAGAAGCTCAAGGATCGATACAGCGAACCTGAAAACGCTGAAGCCAAATTGGCTGCCTCCTGAGACGGCTGGATCGATTTCAACTGAATCCGACGCTCATGCCTTCATGAGTAACCGATGAATCGCAGCCACCCCCCTCCAATCAGACGGACCGTGGACACCGCAACGAATCGTCTGAACACAAACCGACCTCCGGCTGATGTCCTAAATGGGCATCAGCCGGCTTTTCATGGTCGCCAATGGACCTAAAACAAGCTCTGTGATGTTTTTACCACAGTTCGAGGGCTTAATTTCAGATCTGGCATCTCGAAAAATGAAAGACTCCCGGTACACTCAAGTGACATGAACGGATACCCGTTTTGTCTCGAGAAGCTGCCTCAGGGTGGCCAAACACGGAATACTTAGAGGAGTTGAAGAGATGCAATCTGCACCAACCTGTCTGGCCATGTTGGGCCTGACGACAATGGCCGCTCTCGGCGGCACGCCTATTCTCATGGATCAGATCGGACCCAATGACGGCTCCAGCGTCGATACTGTAAATGGCGGTCTCGCCAGTCAGTATTTCGAAGCCGCCTTCTCGATCTACGACATCGCGGCCATCGATGATTTCGATAATGCCTCCGGACTCTCGGCCACGGATGTCACAACGGTCCTGACCTACAGCACCGGCGGCCCCGAGGCGATCGGTGGAGCCCAGGTCAACTTCTACAGCACGCCGGATACCGCCGCCACGAATCTGGTGGGCGATATCGCTTCCCAGGACTACATCGGCGTCCTGGCCGTCAATACCCTCTGGAGTGGTGATGGCTTCATGTACGATTTGTCTGCAGACGGATTCTGGGACATTCCCTCCGGAATCAACTATGTCGCAGTCATTCCAATCAACGAATTCGGCACCAACGGCCAGACCTTCCTGACGGCCACAACGATCGGTGACAACAACTGCTGGCAGGCCAACCCCGGAGACGGCTTCGCTTTCGGTGGACTTCAGATAGCCGCCGTCAATGTGGCATATCGAGTCGGCGGTGGAACCGGTGATCCCTGCGATCTACCGCTACCCACGGAATGCAGTGCGGACATCAGCGGACCAAACGATGTGCCTGATGGCGTCGTCGACGTCAACGACGTCCTCAAGGTCATCGCCACGTTCGGAGAAGTTGGGGATGGGACAGAACGTCCAGCTGGCGACGTCGCCCCACTTCCAAATGGCGACTGCGTAGTAGATGTCAACGACCTTCTGGCCTGCATCGAGCAGTTCGGAACCGACTGTGCTCCACGTGGCAGCTGCTGCTTCGGAGTCGACGGCTGCATTGCAGATGAAACCGAAGCGGACTGCATCGACGCCGGCGGCGACTGGCTCGGCGATGGCTCCTCCTGTGACACCTGTGTCTCCGGAGCATGCTGCCTGGCCGACTCCAGCTGCACTCTGACGGTCCCGAACGACTGCTTCGCTACTGGCGGCGCCTATCAAGGCGACGGATCGGAATGCGGCAACTGCGCTCCCGTTCCAGCCAACAACGACTGCAGCAACGCCCAGATCGTCAGCAGTGGACTGGTTGCATTCGACAACACCGGTGCGACGACAACCGGCAGCGCCATCGATCCCTGTGGCGACATCGAAGAAGCTCGCCAGATCTATCAGGATCTCTGGTACAGCATCACCGCCACCGAAAGCGGCACGCTCACGGTCAGCACATGCGATGCGACCACGCTCGATACGGTGATCGCCGTCTATGACAGCTGTGGTGGAAACGCCCTGGCCTGCAACGACGATGGTGCGGACTGTGCCAACTTCACATCACTACTGACCATTCCAAACGTCAGCAGCGGTGATTCGTTCATCGTCCGAATCGGTTCGTTCGCCTACACTGACACGGCCGCGTTCGATGCCTTGATCCAGATCGCACCAGAAGTCGAGGGGGCATGCTGCATCAGCCTGACGGACTGCGTCGATCTGACGCCGACCGACTGCACAGCGTTCGGAGGCACGTCTCTCGGAGGCGATTGTGCCGATATCAGCTGTGGATGGGCAGGATGCCAATCCGGGGACACGCCAGAGGGCGTTCCCTGCTCGGAGGACACTGATGCCGCTGGCGCAGCAGCAGATCCCAATGGCGGCCTGAACGCCAATCCAGCCTCCTACGGCTCGATCTCGATCAACGAGACGATCTGTGGTTCGGCTTCGACCTTCACCTGCCTTGGTTGTGCAGAGGATGGAACGGATCTGACCTATCGAGACACCGACTGGTATCTCTTCGACAACGTGGATGGTGGTTCGTACACCATCACGGTTGGCGGTGAAGGTCAGCTTCTGTTCGGCATAGTCGATCTGAACTCCGTGGCATTCGTCGGGAATACCTTCTCGGAGGCCGGTGCGGAGGAGACACTCACCGTCACACTGCCTGCAGGCAACAACTACTGCGTGTTCGTCGGTCATGATTTCAATGCCGGCACCACTACGCCCTGCAACACGGGACAGGACGAGTACACGGTCCGACTCGAAGGCGAGGCGGCACCCGCAGCGGCCTGTTGTGTCGGAGACAGCTGCATTGGCGACCTGTCGCCTGCTGAATGTGCCAGCCAGGGTGGTTTCTATGCCGCTGGCGAATCCTGCGATGCCGGCTACGTATGCCCGATCGCCTGCAACGGCACGGGTGTGGCACCGACACCGGAGTCCGGTGCCTGGACAGCCGGTACATCGGATGTAGGCGGTGGATTCCAGCGTGCAGCCGATATCGGAGGCATCTCTTCCATCAGCGAAGTGACGGTCTACGGACTGGCTCTCCTGTTCAACGGAACAGGCTTCGAACCATGTGCCGAAGGGGTACTTCCAGCAGGCATGTCCCTTGGACTCTCGACTGAAGTACCACCTTCAAGTGGCTCGTTCGACTACTTCAGCACCATCAGCACCTCTGCTGATACGGGAATCATCTATGCCGATGTCTATCCCCTGTACAGCTGGACATGGTCGGACATCAACTACTCCGGCGCTGCGATCAACTCGCTTATGGTCGAATCGACGTCCAGCGGAACCGGCGACTGCTGGTTCCTGTGGATGTCAGCCCCCGAGGGTACTTCCTATGCCAACGACGGCACTGGCTATGTTGTCGGCGACTTCGCCGTCAACTACTGCATCACCGAGTGATGCGACCACAAGTCGTCTGACGTGACAATCCACCCCCCGGTCCTCTGGATCGGGGGGTTTTTTCATGGAGCATCAATCCAGCTTGATGTCGCGACCGTCATGATCTTGAGAACTCCGTCTGAAAAGAGGACTGGAATGACATTCACAAAACGATCGGACAGTCCACAAGGTAGCCGCGGTTCCATTGCAGACGAATAGTCATGGAACTTCGACGTAGCCAACAGAACCACGATTATTCCCGTTGAACCACAGAGCCACTAGAGAGTATCACGCACGAGCGCAGACGCCGAGTACACCGGTGAATCAAGACGCTCCCGGAACATGCCAAGAACTGCAGAAGAGCTGAGATCAGGAACTGGATCGAAGCTGAGACCATCCGATCTGAAGAGTTGGTAGGTCTGGGCGAAAGGCATCTTGATTTCCGACTGCAGCTTCTCATTGCGTATGAGCAGAAGAGAACCATTGCCCTTGAATCTCTTGGATCGAACACCCTTGTGAGAATGCCCCACGATTATCTGATCTCCAGACTTCACGAGCCCTCTCGTGACGTAACCAGGAGCACCATCGAAAACATCGCCAGCCAGACATCCTCGCCGAGTTATGACCGAGCCACCGGATTCCTCATCAGCATCACCGAACGTATCGCAGATGTAGAAGTCGCCTTCCTCAATGTAGATGTCATGGACACCCTTGTTCTTGTAATGGAAGCCAGTGACGTTCATATCGCAGTCGATCAAACCGACAAGCGATCTACCGCCGGCCTTGTAGGCCGTGAAGACGATGAAATCACCGTACGCGTTGACGCTGTTGATGTGATTCTGATCACAGATGAACGGCTCCCCAAACTCATCAGTGAAAGGCCATATTTCACTGAGCACCTGCCCTGATACGAGATCCACCTTGAGGATGGAGTTGCGACCAGTATTCGCCACCCACAGGAATCCGGCACCGATGTTGATCTGGTGGATTCGTTCATTGGTAGAGTTCGCTCTGGATTCGTAGAGAATTGACGGATTACTCATCGACGTCAGTTCACGGGAAGCCAGATCTCCACGGACGAGCATGGATCGCTTATGAATCTGGGCAACCATGAACACATGTTCTCGAGTGATTGCGCATCCGTACATGGGTATGCTGGACAACCTGTAAATGCCATCCGAATCAATGCGGAAAAGACCCTTGTTACTCGTGGCGTATATCGAATTTTCCATCGGAAACGAGTGTGAGCAAACTTTTCTGGATCCAAACCCGGTCTTGATCGCGGATCTGAATTGCATATCAGACTTGATCTGCATGCAACTCGACTTGAAGGAAGAGATGAATTCAAGCGACGGGCGAGTCATTACTAGTTTGGATGACATGAGAGACGATTCTACAGGAGTTCATCTGGAATAGAGCATCAATCGAGCTTGATGTCGCGGTCGCCGTCACCACAGTAGTCGTCGATGACCTTGAGAAAGGCCGGCGCATGGGTCTGGATCTTCGCATCACCGATACCATGGATCATTCGCATGGTTCGAAGGCTTGAGGGGAGATGTTTCGCCATCGCCTTGAGTGTACGGTCCGAGAAGACGACATAGGCCGGCACCTCCTGCTCCCTGGCCACCTCCTTGCGCTTCTTCTTGAGGCGATACAGAAGATCGGCGTCGACACCCTCCTCCAGTTCCGCCTG
>CESO01088069.1_pt1 | contig 12267 bp, 10 predicted proteins | sample 356341 | NCBI WGS metagenome assembly CESO01 (sample SAMEA2621812, study PRJEB7988) | marine metagenome | biome: marine biome (ENVO:00000447); feature: deep chlorophyll maximum layer (ENVO:xxxxxxxx); material: "saline water (ENVO:00002010), including plankton (ENVO:xxxxxxxx)" | depth 35 m
GTTGAACCCGTCGGCGTCGCGACAATTAGTCCATCCGACTTCTGGCTGTAGACAAACTGGCCATCAACATAGAGCTCAAACTCGATCATGCGTGCCGACTTGCCCGGGTGCAGCACCACATCGTTCAGCGCTTCACTGGTGCCCAGCTGCTCCTCGCCGCGGCGCACAAAGGCATCCATCAAAAAGCGCGTTTCGACCATATACTTGCCCGCCAGCACCTCGCCAACCCGGTGCTCCAGCTCGTCTGGTGGAATATCCGTTAGAAAGCCGAGGCCACCACGGTTCACGCCCAGCACCGGAATATTGTACCGACAGAGCGCGCGGGCAGCGCCCAATAAACTGCCGTCGCCGCCGACTACAATGACCAGGTCGCAGATTTCCCCCATCATCTTGCGTGAGCAGACCTGTTGTTGATGACCGGGAAACAGATCAGCCACCGCGTCTTCGAGAATCACGGTATGCCCATTGTCCAGCAGAAAGCGTTTCAGACGCTTGAGGGTATCCACCACACGGCCACTGCCGAGTCGCCCGATTAGCCCGATATTGCGGAACTGGTCCATACCACCTCGATATATGTTCGCTTGTGAGATATCCGGACATGAAGGACACTGGCCGGACAACAACGCTCGCCCAGCAAGTCGTTGACGATTATCTGCGTTGCCCATACTGCGCTAAAAACGGCATCGCTGCTGCGTTCAGGCTTTGCCCGGCCAGCTGGTATTACGATTATTCCGCAGCCGGCCACGTGCTGGCAAATCAGGACCCGATTATTGATGTTGCCGGATTTCACCCATCACATAGTGCGCGACCTGGCTTGGGCCGCCTTCACTGCCCCGCTCATGGATGGCAGCACACTGCCGCTGCGCGATCCACTGCAAGATTCACTCTGGCGCAAAGACCCTGGGCGGCTAGTGTACCTACTACAGCAACTGGATGCAGAGCCAGGGCAGCTGGCCGCGCTATTTCCCCATTCCCGTGACCGTCGGCTGGGCAACTATTATGAACGCCTTTGGCATGCACTGCTGACGCTGGCTCCGGACGTTCATATTGTGGCCCACAACATCGCACTGCGCGACGCGGGCCGAACACTAGGCGAGCTGGACCTGATACTACAGGCCGCCAACGGGGAACTGGTGCATCTGGAATTGGCGATCAAATTCTATATGGCCCGGCCAGAGCTGCAACCGGTCAGTGCCGATCGTTCGTGCAGCGATGGGGCATTATGGTGGGGACCAGACCCGAGCGATCAGTTGGCGCGCAAGCTAGCGCGTTTGACCCAACATCAACTGCCTCTTGCCAAACGGCTGGCAGCACAGCAACCCACTCACTACCCTGCCGAGCTGCCGCTTCCCGACTACTCCGCAGCCTGGCTTCAAGGTTATCTGTTTCAATCTGCGGCGCAGCAGATGCCACCTGCCTGCGGTCAGACTATACGCAGCGGAGCACAGCTATGGTGTCATCGTGGTCAGGTGGAAACACTACTGGATGCGCAGAGCCGCTGGATCGCGCTACCGCACAAGGAGTGGCTGATGCCGCCATCGATCGCGACCACCAGCGCGGTGCTGGAGCCACGCCAGATGCGGCACATCTTCGCCGAGGCTAGAGCGCAGCAAGCGGTGATGTTCGCTCGGGTAGATGAAACTGACTGGTATCAGCCGCTGTATGCAGATCGACTGATCTGCGTGGCGGATGATTGGCCGGCGTAATCAGTCAATATCGGTAGAGGTACGACTCTGCAGTTTGCCCAGGTCGCGCTTGAGCGCAACGTTGAGCTTCTGTTGCTGTGCCAGCTCCTGCTTGATATCCAGCAACTCGCCCTGCACGATTTCCAGATGATCTGCGTGCGTGCCCTTGAGCTCAGCGAGCGCTTGGTCCTTCTCAAGCGTCAACGCCTTCAAGCGGTTATTCAACAGCTCAATCTGGCGCTGGTATTCACGCACTTCCAGCGCGTGCCGCTCCATGATGTCATCAAGATCTTCACTGTGCTGTGCAGTCGACTCGATCGGTAACAGCGTGGTGTTGTCCGGATCAATGATAACGCCGCTGCCGTACCAGGTATCTTCCGCCGCCATCTGCAGACGCTCGGGAGATAAAATACCAATAGCTTCTTCATCATCACCCAAAATACCCAGGGTATTACGGGTGACCGCATCCTTGACCAAAGCGAGGTCGTTGGTGCCCGCGCGCTGACCCGGCTTCCAGAGCAGTGGCCGGTAGTTCGGCTGTTTGTTGTAACCAAGGCAGACCAGGCGGATCGGCCCACCGCCCATATCGGGACCACGATCAGCTTTCTCTGCCAGTTGTCGCAATGGCATATTCCACAAGCGGTTTACGTAGCCGTCCAGATCGAAATCGAGGGTGAAAAATACCGCCGCACGAACCTGCAGCCGCGAGTTGATCTGCACGAATACAGCCTCAACCGTTTCATCTTCGAATTCAGGTGACGCTACGAGGCCATCCAGCAGTGCTTCGAACTCGGGAAACAACATCTCTTTGCAGATGCCACGTTCCGAAAAGAACATCACCGCCTCTGTGAGCACTGACTTTGCTGGTTTGCTCATCATCTGTCTCCTTGCCGTGCTCAATACTTTGCGCCTTTTTTAAAGCAAATGCATCCAACCTACCGGGTAAGGCAGCAAGTGTATGAAAAAGGTTCAAAACGGTATGTGATGCAATTGGCAAGCAGCCAAACATCCGTTGGCAGTATAGACAGGAAAGGCCGGAAAGCATGCGCTACGCTGCGTAGCGCATATATGGAGCGCTCCGCGGCGGCAAACTAACCGCCGGCGGAGCGGGAGCAACCCATCAACTCCTGACGATCACAGCGCTTAAAGCGCGGCCGCCAAACGCGAGCCCTGATCAATGGCTCGCTTCGCATCAAGCTCAGCCGCCACATCGGCGCCGCCAATCAGATGCACGGGTTTGCCCTGAGCCTCAAGGCCCGCTTGCAACTCGCGTAGCGGATCCTGACCAGCACAGATAATAATGGTATCGACCGGCAGCACCTTGGGCTCACCAGCTTCACCAATGGTGATATGCAGTCCAGCATCGTCGATCTTCAGATACTGCACCGAATTGAGCATTTGCACCTGCTTGGCCTTCAGCCCTGCGCGATGGATCCAGCCGGTGGTCTTGCCCAGCCCGTTGCCGACCTTGGTGCTCTTGCGCTGCAACAGAAACAACTCGCGCGCGGGCGCATGCGGCTGCGCATCAATACCAGCAATACCGCCGCGAGCCTGCATGGTGGGATCAATCCCCCACTCTTTCCAGAACAGATCAACATCCTGACTCGGGCTGACGCCCTGGTGCGTAACGAATTCGGAGACATCAAAACCAATACCGCCTGCGCCAATAACCGCCACCTTCTGACCCACCGGCTTGCGCTGTTGAATCGCATCCAGATAGCTGATGACCTTGGGGTTATCAATACCGGGGATATCCGGGGTGCGCGGCTTGATGCCCGTTGCCAAAATCACCTCATCAAAGCCCGCCAGATCAGCCGCAGCGACGCGGCGACCCAGCTGCAGATCGACGCCGGTCTTATCAATCATTTTGCCGAAATAACGCAGAGTCTCGTAGAACTCTTCCTTACCGGGAATCAGCTTGGCGATATTAAACTGACCGCCGATCTGATCGGCAGAATCGAACAGGGTTACCTGGTGTCCGCGCTCGGCGGCGACGGTGGCTGCCGCCAAACCCGCAGGGCCAGCGCCAACAACAGCGATGTTCTTTACCGTCGTAGTGGGAATGTAATTCAGCTCGGTCTCATGGCAGGCACGCGGGTTGACCAGACAGCTGGTGAGCTTGCCACCAAAGGTGTGATCCAGACAGGCCTGGTTACAGCCAATGCAGGTGTTTATTTCGTCCGCCAGCCCTGCAGCCGCCTTATTGACGAAATCCGGGTCAGCCAGGAAGGGCCGCGCCATGGACACCATATCGGCATCACCTTCGGCCAGCACTTGCTCGGCAATTTCTGGGGTATTGATACGGTTGGTAGTGACCAGGGGAATGCTTACCTCGCCCTTGAGCTTGGCCGTCACCTTGGTAAAGGCCGCGCGCGGCACCTTGGTCGCGATGGTGGGAATCCGTGCCTCGTGCCAGCCGATACCGGTATTGATAATGGTTGCACCTGCCTTCTCGATAGCCTTGGCCAGCATGACCACCTCATCCCAGGTGCTGCCGCCCTCAATCAGATCCAGCATCGACAGGCGATAAATGATGATGAAGTCATCACCGGTCGCCTCGCGCACCCGACGCACGATCTCGACCGGCAAACGCATGCGATTTTCGTAACTGCCACCCCAGCGATCGGTCCGCTTGTTGACGTGACTGACTAGAAACTGGTTGATGAAGTAGCCTTCCGACCCCATGACTTCAACACCGTCGTAACCGGCCTGCTTGGCCAGCGCCGCGCAATTGGCGAAATCGGCAATCTGCTTCTCGATGCCCGCTTCGTCCAATTCCTTTGGGGTAAAAGGATTGATCGGCGCCTGGACTGCGCTGGCTGAAACCTGCTTGGGACCATAAGCATAGCGGCCTGCGTGCAGAATCTGCATGCAGATCTTGCCGCCCGCTTCATGCACAGCAGCGGTCACGACCTTATGCTGCTCGGCTTCTTCCGCAGTATTCATTTTCGCTGCGCCCTGGGCTACCGAACCTTCTTCGTTCGGACCAATACCACCGGTTACGATCAAGCCAACGCCGCCCCTGGCGCGTTCAGCAAAATACGCGGCCATGCGGTTGAAGCCGTTGGGACGCTCTTCCAGCCCGGTATGCATCGACCCCATCAGGGTACGATTGCGCAGCGTGGTAAAGCCCAGATCCAGTGGGGCCAACAAATTCGGATACAGTGTAGGTGCAGTCATCGCTTTCTCCAGCATCTCATCAGGGTCGACTCTCGAGTACCTGCCCGGAGCCTGTTATGGACAAAACAATAGGCTCAGGACCAACAGCGCTCAATCACCCAAAGTGACACATTTATAACCCTGAATTACACTACTCTCTTCCGCGCCTTCGGGCTCTTACCTCCCCTTGGGCTGCCATCATGAAACTAGGCGATATTTCGGTCAGCTATCTGCTCAGTCTGCGCGCAGCTATTACCCAACTGCAGCTCGACCCAACCCCGCTACTGGAGCGCTTTGGCATTACTGAAACGCTGTTGAGTGAACCGCACGCACGGATCAGCATCGCGCGCTTTATGCGCCTGGGTAACGCGGCCATACGCTATACGCAAAACCCGGCCATCGGCCTATTGATGGGAGCGCAAAGCCAGCTCAGTCATCAGGGTCTGGCTGGCATGACGGCACAGTGCGCACCCACGCTGGAGGACGCCTTCAACGTGATGGTCAAGTACGAACGACTTACCAGCCAAAATTACCGCGGCCATTCCAGCTTCTGCGCCCCGGCGCTGCGCTTCTATTCGATTGCGCCTTACAACATGTTCAACCTGTTCGTAGTTGACTCGGCCTTGGCATCACGCGCCCAGACCGCAAACCAGATGACAGGTGGCCAGGCAAAACTGCGTGAAGTACACATCGAATTCCCTGCTCCCACCTACGCCGCACGCTACGAGGCACTGTTTCAATGCCCGGTGCTGTTTTCGCAAGCACACAATCAGTTGCTGTGGGAGCCACGCAGCCTTGCATTGCAACCGGTACAAAGTGCGCCTGGTCATTATCAGCATCTGCTGACGCTGTGTGAGCAGCGATTACATGAACTGACAAGGCAACGTGGACTACGCGAGCGCGTTGAAAGCATCGTAGCGCCGCAGTTGCATCAGCGGCTGCCAGGCATCATGGAAGTTGCACAGCAACTGGGCCTGCCATCCTGGACACTGCGCCGCCGATTGCAGCAGGAAGATCACACCCGCTTCCAGGACATCATTGACGATATTCGCCGCGAGCTAGCAGTCAGCTATATACGAGATACGGAGTTGGCACTGGGCGAGATTACCTTCTTGCTGGGCTTCTCTTCACCGGAGGCATTTCAGCGCGCGTTCAAACGCTGGACAGGATCAGCGCCGGGCAGCTATCGGCGTGCACTACTTGGGGAGGGTAAAAGATCAGAAGGAGTCGAACGATAAAACCAGGTACTACAGGCAATCAAGGGAAAACGCATGAAGAGAATTACATCTCTTCAGCGTCTTCCACATCGTCTTCGCGTTGCTGCAACTGCAGCTCAATAAGCTCTTCAATATAGTCGCTCATGTGATACCTCCCTTTTCTTCTTGATGTTAATGACGTACTGCTATCGCACTATTCACGTTAGCCACGCCAGATGACAGTAAGATGAAAATGGCCAGGTAAAGTTCCGCTCCCACGCCAGAGTCAAAGCAAAAAGCTGGCCGCCGCTACCAGGACCGCACACTCGACTATTTCCAGCAGTGCTCCAGCGGTATCGCCGGTCGTCCCGCCGAGACGTTGCAGCAACAGATGACGTCCGTACAGCACCAGCCCTGCCGCTACAAATAGAGACAACGCCCCTGCTACGCCGCAAAAGAGCAGCAATACGGCATTAAGCAGCAAGACCCACTTTAGCTTCGAACGCGGCATCTCACGGGTCAGGCTCTCGCCCAGCCCACCCGCGCGCACGTAGGGTGTGGTTAATAGCAACAGGGGTAATAGGCAACGGCCCAGCCAGGGAGCAATAAACAGCAAAAGCCAGGATTGCTGTTGCAGCAAGAGCACCAGGGCGGTGTATTTCAGCAGCAGACAAAGCAATAGCACGATGACGCCTATCGGTCCGCAAGCCGGATCTTTCATAATCGCCAGTGTGCGCGCTCGGTCACCATAGCCACCCACCCAGGCATCCGCAGTATCCGCCAGGCCATCAAGGTGCAGACCACCGCTCAGCCAGACCCATAAGGCAATCAAGATGGCGGCGCGCAGCACAGGGTCAACGCTACCAAGCAATAGGTTGGCCGTCAGCAATAGCGCGCCCAGCAACAAACCAACCAGCGGGTACCAGAGCAACGACTCGGCGCTCTCCTGAGCGGTTGGATCACGGCGCAGACGCACCGGCAGGCGGGTCAAAAACTGCAGCGCCAAGGCAAAGGGCATCATAAGCCGACCTCTTTCAGCCCCTGCTGCGGAGCAAATTCAAGGCCCACTAACTCAGCGTAGCCGACCACAACCTGAAGCAGGTCAGCAGGCGCCAGCCGACGCGCACGGGCGAGCAAAAGTCGCATCACGCCGGCATGCGATACCACCAGTATCCGCTGCCCGGCGTAGGCTAAATGTAAAGTCTGAAGAGCGGTGTCTATGCGCGCAGCAAAATCCCGCATTGGCTCGGCACCGGGCGGCGTGTAGGCATAGGGATCGGTCCAAAAGCGGCCCAGTTCATCAGCCTGGTCAAGCATCAACTCGCTTGGGTGCTTACCTTCCCAATCGCCAAAGTGCAGCTCACGCAAATTGTCGTTGTACTCAATGGGCAGTCCGCGCTCATCGGCAAGGCGTTCGGCAAAGTGCGCGCAGCGACGCAGCGGCGAGCTGACTATACGCTGCCAGCCACTGGCAACAGCGGTGGTGGCTATCATTTGCTGCCAACCCGCGGCGGTGAGTTGATCATCCAGACTGCCACGCAAACCGCCGCCCTGCTCGGTCTCGCCATGACGTAAAAAGTCGAGCCGGACCATCACAAGCGGCTACCGGAGACCGCTGCCTCCTGAAAGGTCGCCATCTGGTTGTGCAGACGGCAAGCCGCTTGCAGCAGCGGCACTACCATGGCGGCACCACTGCCCTCACCCAGGCGCATCTCCAATGACACCAAGGGCTCAGCATCCAGCGCATCAAGCAATTCCTGATGGCAGGTCTCGGCACTGCGATGACTGTAGAGCAGCCAGGGTGCGATGCCCGGATTCATGCGTACTGCGCACAGTGCGGCGGCAGTGCATATATAGCCATCTACCAACACCGGCATGCCTTCCTGCGCGGCTGCGATGTAGGCGCCAGCCAAACCCGCAATTTCCAGTCCACCCACGCGGGTCAACGCCTCCAAGGGTGAGTCAACCATGGGTCGATGCAGTTTTAACGCTGTTTCAATGATCTGGGTTTTGTGCTGCAGACCGCTGTCCTTCATACCGGTGCCAGCACCGACCAGACGCTTGGCTGGCTGATCAAGTAACAAACAGGCCAGGGCACAGGCACTGCTGGTGTTACCTATCCCCATGTCACCACCGATAAACAGATCCGCGCCCTTTTCCAGCGCGCGCTGCAGTGCCTCACGGCCTGCTAGCAAGGCGTGCGCACACTGGACGCTGGTCATGGCCGGTTGATGAAGGAAATTCTCCGTGCCGGCAGCAATCCTCAACTGACGCACGCCAGGCAATGGCACACTCTCTTGTACCAGCCCCAACTCGAGCAGTTCGAGTTCAGCGCCCAGGTGACGCGCCAACACGCTGATGGCAGCGCCGCCCTGCGCAAAATTGGCCAGCATCTGGCCGGTTACTTCCTGCGGAAAAGCCGAAATCCCCTCCTGCGCGATACCGTGATCAGCTGCAAAAATGGATATCCAGATACGCTCTACCGAAGGATCGCTGCGACCTTGCAAACCCGCCAGGGTAACTGCCAACTGCTCAAGACGACCGAGCGAACCCTGCGGTTTGGTTAACTGCAGCTGCCGCGCCAGCGCCTGTGCTCGCCTACCCGCGTCCGGAACGCGTGCTGCTGCCTGCCACCAAGTGCCATTCACAGCTTTTCTCCCTTTAAGGTCTGCGGTAAACCCGCAATGCAGAATACTACCCGGTCGCAGTGCTCTGCCAGCTCCTGGTGCAGCCAGCCAGACTCATCGACAAAACGGCGGCTAAGCTCGCCCATGGGAACGACACCCAAGCCTGTTTCATTGCTCACCATAATGATCCTGCCCGGTAACTCGGGCAGGCAATCAAACAACGCCTGGCGCTCACGTGTCCAATCATGCTTGTCCGGGCTGAGCAGCAGGTTACTCACCCAGAGAGTAAGGCAGTCGACCAGCAAACAGCGATCTGTTGCGGCGTGCTCGCGCAGCACCTGCGCCAGGGAAGTCGGCTCCTCGACCAGAGCCCAGTCAGCCGGACGCTGGGCACGATGCTGTACTACCCGATCGCGCATCTCCTGATCGCGTGGCTGGCAGGTCGCAATATAGGTCACAGGCAGGCCGCACTCAGCCGCCAGCCGCTCGGCTAACCGGCTTTTGCCCGAACGGGCACCACCCAAAATCAATTCATGCATCGTTTATACCGCATAGCAGGCGCAGTTGCGCCGTATCAAGATGCGCCTCGACCAGGTCGGCCAGACGCTCCAGGTCTCGTTCCCGCAGGGCTGCGTAATCCATGCCTTCGGCGCGGGCAAGCCCGGCCCAACGCAGCACGGCTTGTTGCGTGGCCGACTGCTCAAAAAAACCATGCAGGTAGGTGCCCGCCACCTGCCCGTCCTCGCTCAGCGCGCCATCCATGCCGCCGCCGTGCAGATATACCAGCGGTTGCGCCAGTGCCCGACCCTGGCTGATTCCGGCATGAATCTCATATCCACTGACGCTGGCCTGCTCAAGCGACAACACACCGGTAACATTGGTCAACTGCTTGGCTGCGCGCAGCTCGGTTTGCATATCCAGCAGGCCTAACCCGGCAACGCTGCCAGCGGGCCCTTCAAGCCCCAAGGGATCGGCCAGCACCTTGCCCAGCATCTGAAAGCCACCACAGATCCCCAGCACCTTACCGCCATAACGCAAATGACGCGCCAAGGCCTTGTCCCAGCCGTGCTTGCGTAAAAAGTCGAGGTCAGCGGCAACACTCTTTGAACCCGGCAGGATAATCAGATCGGCCGCGGGTATGGGCTGACCGGGGCCGACAAACGCCAGCTCGACCTGCGGATGCAATCGCAGGGGATCAAAATCGGTATGGTTGCTGATACGCGGTACTACCGGCACCACCACCTTCAGGCATTCGGCCTGCTTGGCGACCTGGCGAGTATCAACCGCATCTTCTGCCTCTAGATGTAGGTCGTGCAGGTAGGGCAATACACCCAGCACCGGCTTACCGGTGCGCTCTTCCAGCCAGCGCAACCCTGGCTCCAACAAGGCAATATCGCCACGAAAACGGTTGATGACAAACCCTTTAACCCGAGCCTGCTCACTGGGCGAGAGTAACTCAAGCGTTCCTACAAGATGCGCAAATACGCCGCCCTTATCGATATCGGCGATGATAATAACCGGACAATCGACCGCTTCGGCGAAGCCCATATTGGCAATATCGCCCTCACGCAGATTGATCTCCGCCGGTGAACCAGCGCCCTCGACCATGACTACAGGATAACGCTCGCTCAGGCGTCGATAGGCTGCCAATGCTGCCTGCATGGCGACCGGTTTGTAGGCGTGATAAGCGACCGCATCCATATTACCGATCGGCCGCCCCTGAATGATTACCTGCGCGCCCACATCGCTGTTGGGCTTGAGCAGGATCGGGTTCATATCGGTATGGGCACTGATACGCGCGGCATGCGCCTGGACAGCCTGGGCTCGACCGATCTCGCCACCGTCTGCAGTTACCGCCGCATTCAGTGCCATGTTTTGCGGCTTGAACGGCGCGACAGCCACGCCCTGGCGTACCAGCCAGCGACAGAGTGCACTGACCAGCGTGCTTTTGCCCGCATCCGAGGTAGTGCCCTGCACCATCAAACTGCCCATGCCAACTCCTTCATGCTGTCTCGCAAGGCACTTTCCAGACGCTGCCACTGCGCCTCCGAGCGCGGCAAACCAAATCTCAGCCCGCCCAGCTCGTTAAACACGCGCACCAGTACACCGCGACTGGCCAAGTCCTTGTAAAGTTGCTGCGCCGACTGCTGTCCCAAGAGACGCCATTGAAACAAGCCGCAGCCGGCACCCGACGCTAACCCGACCGCGTCCAGCAAACGTCGCAGACGCTGGCTATCCATATGCAAACGACTGCGCCACAACTGTTGAGTCAGCCGGTCTGCCAGCACGGACCGGCCTACCGCACGCGCAGGTCCACTCACCGCCCACGGACCGAGCCGCTCTTCAAGTACTGCCAACAATTGTTCCTCTGCCAGTACAAAGCCCAGACGCAGGCCTGCCAGACCGAAAAATTTGCCGAGCGAGCGCAATACGATCAAACCGGGAGCATGACTATGCGCCGATAGGCTGTATTCCGGCGTCGGGTCCATAAAGGCCTCATCAACCACTAACCATCCACCCCGGCTGACCAGACGCTGGTGCCAATTCAGCAGCAGTTCGCTATTCAGCAATTGTCCGGTTGGGTTGTTGGGGTTGACCACCACCAGCACATCCAGTTGATCAAGACAGGCTGGCAGCAGCTCCGTGGTCACGCTGACCAACTGGTGACCAGCGCGCTCCCAGGCCAGACGATGCTCGGCGTAGGTCGGTTCCAGAATCCCCACGCGGCAAGGTTTGCGCAGTGTCGGCAGCGCCTGAATGGCCGCCTGCGAACCTGCTACTGGCAACGCGTGAGGTGCGCCATAATAGTCTTGCGCCTGCTGACTGAGTCCGTCCTCGGTTTCAGGCAGACGGCTCCAGACTGACTGGGGCAACGCGGGTACGGGCCAGTGATAGGGCGCGAGCCCGGTAGACAAGTCGAGCCATTGCTCAAGCGGCACGCCGAACTCGCTGGCTGCATGTTGCAAGCGTCCGCCGTGTTCAAGCATGACTTGCCCCCCATAACAGCACTAGCAGCAGCGACCAGAGCACTAGACTGCGGCGAACCAACTGCAAAGCGCGCAGGATGTCCTCTGCCCTGGGCGCATCATCTATGCCCAGCGGCGGGCGTTCAGTCAGTTTGCCGTGATAAACCGCCGCACCGCCCAGTTGCAACTCCAGCGCACCGGCTCCAGCGGCCATCACCGGACCGGCATTGGGGCTATCCCATGCGGCAGCCTGGGCTTGCCAACAATGCAGACCGCGGCTCAGACTGCCACAGAGGCTATAGCTCAGAGCAACCAAACGAGCCGGCAGGTAATTCAGCACGTCATCCATTCTGGCGGCCACGCGGCCAAATAACAGAAAGCGCGGTGTGCGGTAGCCCCACATAGCATCGAGGGTATTGCTCAAGCGGTACAAGACCACTCCGGGAGCGCCCAGCAGCAAAAACCAGAATAACGCGGCAAAGACCGCATCACTGCCATTCTCCAACACCGACTCTACTGTCGCTTTGGCTATGCCCTGCTCGTCCAGCTGGCTGGTATCCCGGCTCACAATGCGCCCCACCAGCTCACGTGCCAGGGGCAAGTTGCCTTGCTGCAGTGCCGCCGCTATCGGCTT